>Ga0182741_1003657_pt1 | contig 16091 bp, 3 predicted proteins | sample eDN5th37CBELigOP_FD_128874 | JGI IMG/M metagenome (GOLD analysis project Ga0182741, IMG submission 128874) | Enriched Organic Plus compost microbial communities from Emeryville, California, USA - eDNA 5th pass 37_C BE-Lig OP (version 2) (version 2) ...
CAACAGCCTACAATCAGAGTACGACGTGTCGTAGCCAGAACTGCTGAAGAGCAAAAGGACACGCAGGCTCCAGTGGGCATGTTGAATGAAGAAGACGTCCTCAGCACAGCGCTTGGGCTAGAAACAATTGAAATTCATGAAGCTTCTGAGCAGGGTCGGGCTGAAATTGACATCTCTTCCAGCGAAACAGAGTGGGCGAAATTACGACGACCTCGGAATGTGCCTGCGACTCCAGCCGCGGCTTCGGCTCGGTTGCAGCAGTATTTGCCTCTGCCAAACCCCGAAGACCTCACACTCCGCCAACTTGTGCTCCTCCTGACAAGCAAGCGAATTGAGACGCTGCGAACTTACCGTCAAAGTCACATGTACCAACCAAAGACAGCTGCTCAGATCAAGGGCCGAACAGCGCCACAAAAGACCTTGTATGCAAAGACATTCGAAGAGATGAAGCAAATCTCTAAATTAACTATCCCAGAAGTCCTCACTGCAAGCTCGAGCGAAGCATTGCGAGGGGAGAGTAACCTACCGAGTGAGCCAGCAACAATGCCACATGCTCGTGTACTTGAGAAAATCCATCGTTATAGTAGTAGTGTGAAGTTGAATTTGACCAAAGACGTTAACACAGTCGACTAGATCGATTGCTATGCCTCCTCATTTATTACTCAAGAAAGATTGAACCATTAATGCAGCTTTACAAACTCTTAACCTGTACATTTCTACCCACCGGACATGTCAACAGTGGCTGTATACTATATCAATCTCGTGATGCATGCAATTCCAAGGTGAAAGCAAGGTTACTACAAACTGAGCCACGAAGAATTCACAGAATAAATTAGCTCATACGATGCACTTATTTTTGCGAAGCTAGCGGTAAAAGACTGATATCGCACTGGAAATCCATTCAAGCGTACAAATATAGCGCAAGGGCGAGAGCATGTGGCGTTGCAGCGAGATCATTGCAGCGGAGCTTTCAATGTGCCTGTAATTTAGCCGTATCAGGCTAAAAATTGAGGGGGCGCGAAAATATGCAAGGAGGGGGCTTTCAAATTTGGATTTCAAATTTGGAACCCGGCTGGAACCAGGTTCCAAATTTTGGAACCTTTTGGAACCCTGAGGTCCAGATTTGGAACCCAGCTCGAGAAGCAGAGTAGACTGTTTTCGTGATAAAACGGGGTATGCCGGCTGCTGCATGGGAGTGCTGTGGCCAGCGTTGAGTTGGGGACCTCTAGCACTACCAACCGACACAGGCTCTATCTCGCTGTTGCCGTCTGCAGTCGCTCCACAAGACGCAGAAAATGAGCTTCTCTTGGAAACTGAGAGACTTTACCCAAATATGCACCGTTTCTGACCCATCTGATGCTCCTGACCCTCTGAACTATAGGTAAACGAGATGAAGTCCGTCGTGGCTCTCGCCGTGTTTGCCATCCTCGCCATCGTGTGCTTCCAGGTACGTTTACGACCGACCGAAAACTCTAGAGAAGCTGGACTTGCTCGACGCCGCTTAGCGTTTTGCAGGGACATCCCCGGGGTCTCGACGCGCTGAGGCGCCTTTTGGGCCGTGACTAGAAACCCTTCGCGTAAATGAACCTTACTCACCCTGAATTTACCTCGCCCCCCTATTCCTTCCCTATCATCCCCTCGTCAAAACACCTCACCTCACCCACGTGAACGATGATATCTAACGCGTTGTAACCCACGATTCGTCGTGTATAGAGCGCCGATGCAGGAATGCTCGTTGCCAAGCAGCGACTCGACCAAGAGATCTCCGAGTCGTACCACAAGCTCGTGGCATCTGACGACTACGTCTTCGCCGAAATCGTCAGCTCCGCCAAGCCCACTGGTAAGGGCAAGGGCAAGGGTAAGGCCAAGGGCAAGGGTAAGGCCAAGAGCAACCCTGTTCGCTGCCCCAACTCGCCCGTTGAAGATATGAAGGAGTGCATTGCTGTTGAGCGTGCAAAGGCTGCTGCTGAGTACCGTGCTGCTCGCAAGCGCAATGCTAAGATCCTTCAGAACCGCGCTAGCCTGATTGCTTCCAAGATCCTCCACCTCTCTGACGAGAACATCCGCATGAAGCAGGCTTGCGAGAAGGATCCCGGTGCTGCTGTTTGCGGCGCGGCTCAGAGGAAGATGTGGCAGGCTCTCCAGGAGATGCGGGAGACCTTCAAGAAGATCAAGGCTCTTGGTGAGGAGCTCCAGATTAAGGCCAACAAGAAGCATGAGCACGCTCTTAACATCAAGAAGTACATTGACTTCGTTCCTCCTAGCCAGGTGTAAGTCATTTCACTATCTAGGATTTCAGGAGCTTAACCGCCATGCGCACTTTACGATGACACACGAATCATTATTGTCAACCCAGATGCTACGCTCAAGCGAGACGAGTCATGTATCGTCCACTTGATTCACTTCCTGCGCGGCGTAACCGGCGGCTTGCATTACAAACCGAGCCAAAAGGCACGCCACGGCGAAGGTAGTATAGACAGTCAATCTGGATTGTCAACGTAAGGCGCCGTCTGGTACGCACCATACAGAAACACAAGTCCAAGTGTTGTGAAATTCCATCAGACGGATTGTATCAATCACATGTACAAGTTAGAGTGCCGAGTGATTTATTATGCAAGTCGGGACATACTAGTGTGGCTAAGGTAAGAGGGGGAGTATTAGGAATAGGGCCTCTTTGCTACATGAGGAACAAAGGGCGATTCGAAAGCCGGCATACGGCTGCCAATCGGGCCAACGGCGACTCTGGCTTGGGTGGCGCCTGGTCTGACGAGCACCGGACCACTGGAATTCGTTGCACCCGGAGCGCTACCAGCAGTTCCACTCGCTGGTGAAGCTGAGAAGTCACTATCTGGGCTAGATTGTACTGATCCAGCTGCATGTCCTGGTCGTGGGTGAGAGCGGGGATCAAATCCACCAGGGTGGTAACTTGGATGCAAAGTCCGTCGACGAGCAACCTTTGGACCTTCTGGTGGTGACATAGAACTAGGGGCACCGCGTGAAGCCACATCATCAATGATCGTAGTATCAGCAGTTGTCGCTGTCTCATACATGTAATGGTTGCTGTGAACTGGAGGTGGGGTAACAAGCTCTCGTGGGGGCGGTGGAGATGGACCTGAAGGATTATGATGGCTTACTCGGTTTTGATTACGTGGATCACTAGCGACACCTCGGCCACCGTGGATGTGACGATCGGTCGGGGACTCGTACTGAGAAGTACCTTTTCCTGCATCAAGTTGGCCTTGATTAGGGAGATGAACTGTGGGCAGTCGTGCATGGGATGTGATGGGATTATTCGATGCAAGTTCATAGGCATGCGAGCCAGGGTGACGTAAGTTCATTGCTTGCTGATACTGCTGGTGTTGTTGTCCCCGTGAGTAGCCTCTAGGATCCATCGCAGGATATTGAGCAAATGGGAAAAAACAGTGCCAATCATACTCCTGCAATTCATGCGGTGACGTTTGGGTATAACGACACCACATCTCATACATCATGAAAGTAAAAGCCGTGAATGACTGTCGCATCTTCTCATCAAAAGGCAGAGGCCATGGAATCGCAGGCATTTGTGGGTGATACATTGGATGTGATCCCTGCCTGTGAGATGGAGGCGAAGAAGCTGACCATCCTGGATGATCTGCAGGACCAAACGAACGAGCTGGCAGAGATCTCGGAGGAACAGGTTTGTACTCCCTATAGTCGGTTCTTGGAGCCTCATCTGGCGCTTTTCCGTGCAGACCTCCATTTTGGTCGGGAATTGGAGGGCAAAACCCACGATAGTGTCGATGATCATCCTGATCAGCCTGGGATTCATAATCTGGAACAGGTATATCCGGACGGATGTTGCCTCCTTCGATTGTGGCGGGCAAGGACTCACGAGTTGAGAATACAGTCTGTGCGTGAGATAGGGCTGGCGAAGTCTCAGCCTTAGCATCAATTGCGGTAAGCTCCGAGCTTGGCCTTCGCGTTCCACTTGTCTGCTGTGGAGTGGCTGCAAACGGCCGAGGCGGTGGTTGGTACATTGGTGCTGAAGCACGGGATGTATAGTGCGATGCAATGTGAGGCTGCGGCTGAGGTCGTCCAAGGGGCTGAGCGAGATACTTGCCAGGATCGAGATTCAGTGACTGGAAATGGGAGTTGTGAACATTGCTCGAAGTTAGCTGCGCATGACTTGCATGCGCGGGTGCAGGAAACGAAGCAGCTGACGCGGAGTTAAAAGTTCGCTCTCTTTCTGCGATACTGCCCTCCAAATCATTTTCCAAGTACTCGACTTCCTCGTACTCCTCCTGCCTTCCGTCGCTGAAGGTCGAGCACCTCTCTGATTGAAGACGAGCTACAGTCCTGGTCTCTGGCGCAATAGTGCGGGGACCACGCTGCGCAGGCTGGCCTACAAAGCCGCAGGAGTTTGTATCACCCAGATCTACTGCTACTTGACGTGGAGAGGCAACAAGCAACGATTGCGGCGAAAGACGGCGACGTTCGTCGTCTGCATTCGCTAGAGCCCCTGAGTCGCGGCCGCCAAGATCGGTGCCCAACGATCTGCGCAAAGGTCGACGGTTGTAATACGCTTGCTCGACTTCGGAGTACACATCCGTCCCAAGATCAGAAGACATTCGAACACGCTTCGTACTTGAAACCTCCGAAACAGTTCTTCTATCGCTGGTGGCCCAGTTTTCAAGTTGGTCATCAGCTACTGCTACCAGGTCAACTTTAGGTCTTGACAGCACCGAGGCCGTTTCATCACGAAGCCGAGTACGTGGCTGCTCCGAAAAGGGCAGCTGCTGGGTCTCTAGTCCATCATGTTCGGTGCATGTGGGTTCAACATGGAAATACGTTTCTTGCAGCGCTCCGTTTGTGGGAGCGGGGCAGCGCTCCACCGTAGCTGTTACGACCTGACCGAGTTGACTCAGCTCACAGTGCCGAGTCTCTTCTTGGGGCAAATTCGAAACAGCTGCGAACTCGGTACCAGTAACCAGATGAGACTTCTGGAAATCAGGCTGAGCGCGGTGGATTTCAAGAATTCGCTCAAGACGTGATTTCCCACTGCGTTGGGTGGTCGGAGGATCTGAAGTAGTGTCCTTCGCTCCCTGCTGCGACTGTGGCATAATATTGTCTTGCGCCTTGTTGTCAGTAAATGAGGGGCTCAACAGCTTCCTCATCGTGTCTGCCTTGATGAGCGCAGCAGCAGGGTTAAGCCCTGCCTCAGGCGGGGGTTTTTTCGGGGAAGGATTGAATATACGAAGTCGCGCTGACTGTGAACCCGGAAGGCTGGTATAAGGTTGTTCACCTTCGTGACTCGATGCTGGAGCGTCGTGTGTCCTAGAGGTCTGGATAGTTTCTCCGTAATCAGCACCTGCAGCCTCACCTTCGCTCCCAGGCTTTGATTGCTCATCTCTTCGAGATGTGGAGGCGATGCCATCATGGGTCTGTGATGCAGGGGCGTCCTCGGTGGAGGTTTCCGTAGGTCGCCGGTTGGTCGGTTGCGTTGCTTCTTGTGAATCAGACTCGCGGTCCCTCACGCTTGCAAGAGTGTCTGAGTTACTTGTAGGGGGTGGCGCTACGGCCGAAGCAGGTGACTTGACAATCTTGCCGTCTGGTGCACTGATGGGCGCATTGTCCGTCGGAGGATGCAAATGGATATTGCTGCCAGAAGACTCGTTATCTGCGAGGGCTCCAGATGAAATACTAACGGCAGCGGTAATCGCAGGGGGGTTCCGACGCATGGTCAAAGTATGCTGAGGCGAAAGCGATTCCCTGATAGTTGCGTCTATATCGGTCGGCATTGCAGCAAGTGCCCTAGATTGGGGGTTCGCCTGGAGCTGTGGTGTGGCACCTTCACTAAGCTTGGCAAAGGCTGTAGGCCTTTGGCTCATATAAATTGGTGTTGGACCGACTCCACCGAGGGGTGTAGCAACCTGGGCAGGCAATTGCGCCGGGGTTAGTTGGCCTAAGGAGCTGGCAATGCGTTGTGCCGTGTTCATCCCATTCCATCGAAGCGGCTCATTCGAAGGAGATACAGGGCCAATATATTGTGGGTATGCAGAGGATGTTGAGGGATGCCTACTCGAAGCACCGACTGGAATTGCGGCAAATGATGAAGACTGATCTGGGCTTCTCAGAGGATTCTGAAGACCATAGGTGACACCAGAAAAGTTCGGTTGTGAGTAGCTCGTTGTCTGAGGGGGGTAGTGAGGTGTCATGAAGATTTGGTTCAGACGGCGGGCAGTATCAGCTTGATTAGTTGCTATCGTGTGAGAGGCAGGTGAAATGGTGAGGACAGCTGCTGTGGCAGCCGCAGCAGCCGCATGGGCTGCAGCAGAGTCCACGGTATATGTCGAGGGGATGTGAGAGTCAGATCTCTTTGGAAGGACTGAAGACCTCCCAATTGGGCTAACGGTTGTTTCCTGCGCACGAGGATTCGATTGGTGCGGTTGATATTGCTGAGATTGCTGAGGCTGCGGTACGCTTTGTGCGTATTTCAACCGACGACTTCCTGGGTTCTCCTCCACATCTTCCAAAGGCTCACCAGCTTCAGCTGGCGGGTCTCGGTCGATGGGTGGGATAATGAAAATTGAGCAGGAGTTCATGAAGGGCCGTCCAGCTTTTCGTGCTGCATCCTCCTTTTCTGGAGAGCGAGAGGCATCTTTATCGCTAGAGAGGAGGGGCTTTCGATATTCAGCAATCATTGCCTTGGCGAGGCCCTCCAGTTCAGAATCTGGTCTCATATCAACGGTTTCCCAAGCACATCTGGATAGCCACGCGACATCTGGACACGTGAGATTCATGTGTTGAGAATGCTGGGAAGTCGATGGGGTGTGGCTTTGGGAGTCCTCTGAGCTTGATGAACTAGATGAAGCGGAGCTGGACTGACGTGTGAACCCTGCTGCCTGGATGGGAAGTGGACGCGCCCGGTTCGTCGAAGACGATGATGTAAACGCGTGTTGCGCTTGATGGTGTGCGCTGACATCCAAATGCACTACCTTGAGCAGTCTTAGTCCATTTGAAGTTGCAATAAAGCGGATTGGAGAGCCGTCATGGAGATAGGCCTGACTTGTGGTAACATGCCAGGTGGGGCTCTCGCTGGTGATAGCCGACTGTCGGGTGTCAAAGTTTTTGTCGGGACTAAAAACGAAGACGCCCCTGTAGGGTGCAGCGGGGACAAAATACGCAGGCTGGGGTTGAGTTCCATGATTCTGCGTAGGAGTGCGCCGAGGCGCATCCGGTGTAATGCCTTCGATTGGGACAGGCCTAACCTCTCTTACTACAAATACTTGTGAGCGATAGGCATTTGATTTGCGTGAGCGCTGTGGCTTCTTTAGGCTGGGTTTCGTTGGCACGAGAAAATATCGCATGGCGCCACATGAATCATCAGCAAAAGCATACAGGTCCAATTCCACTGTTAAACCAACTTCACTTGGTAGGTTAGCTTCATCTGCCGAACGTGTGCGAATCTGGTCGACACGGATTGCCGATCCCGGGGAAGTCAGTGGCGGACCGGCAAGGTGCTCTGTCGGCAGAGCGCTACCGTGGTCTGTAGAACCACCTTGTGGTGTGGAGGCTGCAGTGGCAGTCGCCGCAGCAGCAGCCACCGCAGCAGCTAATGTAGCATTTGACATGTTGCTTGAGGTACGGTTAGTCTGAGCGTTGGACTGCACATCGCTGGCGCCGTCCTGGGATTGCGGTGGTTGCGACTGAGACATTCAATGCAAGTCAGTTTGTACCACTGCGTAAGTGGTTTGCTTCCGACTGCCAGGACGATGGATCAGTCTTAGTCGTGCGCTTGAGCGACAGCGCAGGTTGTGGACATAAACGTGCAGGGAGCCAAAGAGGGAGTTACGAGGTATGTAGAGAGGGGAGTAACTGGAGAAAGATGCAGCTGCTTACGCTCACTAAGAGCTCGAATCCTGCCTGATGCTCGAAATTCGATTGTCCACACGGACGGAAGTGAGTGCACGCGAATGCTAAACGAATGACCGTCGGTTGACCTGCCAAGGGGATCCAACGACCGTCGTTATGTCTGAGGCGCCGAATCTAACCGTCGTCTCTAGGGCAGCCGAGTGGCCCAGCAACGCTCCCAGCAGGGTACCAGCGTCCAACGAACTTGAGTTACTTCGTACGTTAGAGCGGCGCGAGCCAGGAGAGACGTGGTAGTGTAACTGTAAAGAGGCGAGGGGGACGTGGGAGCAAGGCACCAAGTCGAACGTTACGTGAGAGGACAATCCTCATAGATAGGCAACGAGCACTGAGCCCTTAGACTACGAAGGAGACACCAACAGGCATTCAGCGGTTATCAGAATTGCTTTCGTATACACTGAGCAGCTCCTCGGGTACATGCGTTGTGAGAAGCGGGGTAAGGCGTGGAACTTCAAGTTCGAGTTAACGGTAACACAACTAGTTTAAACTGGGCGGGCGAGTTCAATTTTTCGGAAGACGATCCATGACCAAGTACACTCACTAACGATCACACCCTCAAGTGCTCTTGCATGCGTCTATCTTTCTTTCAACCTAAGACGAAACTAAATATCTTCAAGCGTCTATCGCTTTCTGCGGAGGATCTCGTGCGCCCACGGCACTGCCTAGACATGGCACGACTGGCACAATGTAAACTACAATCGTCTCTATTAAATCAATACAGTGGATCTCCAAATGCACAGGGATCCGGCGAGAAAACCGCATCCGAAATTTACTCGTCCAAGGCAACAACATGGCGGTTTTCGTCTTAGTTTTTGTCACTTGGGGAGACAAGCTGTTGTTTTGGGGGAATGGGTGGCATAGCATCCTCTTCAAGGCCTGGGCGTCACGAGGTGGATATAACACACACTGCTCTGGTTAAAGCGCATTTTCTACAAGTAATGCACTCCACACCCCACCTAAAACCAGTCGCGTATCCGCCACTCTAAGTTAGCCGTTAGGTCTTGTGCTCCAATTCGAATTCGAATTCGAACTTCGGACCGAGCTGTGGCCCGAGTGTGACCATGGTCACACTCCGCCCCACGCGTGAGCAAAGCGACAGTTCAAACCCAGAATGGACTGTATGTGTGCATCACTGGATGCGTGCTCTGCATGACTTATTAAACTTGGTCTCTAGGTGTTTCATGCGTGGGGCCGCTCATTCCGCATATTATCTTCACTGCCTCAACTCATCTATCTAGCTAAGTACATAGTAACCGTCGTCCGGTGCACATCATAGCAGGTGTATCTCGCACAGGCGCACGACGGACAAACCAGGCGGCGTCAGATCTGATTTGACGGTGCCAACTGTTCTGTCTATGTCTTTCAGCTAGTCACGCCCTGAATCAGAAGGAAACGCGCCCCCAAGAACTTTCCCCCCTAGTGAGCCGCTCGGGCAAGCGGCTAACAGTCCTACGACTGGACGCGAGATAGCATAGCGGCGGCAGGAAGTCGTTCTGCTATTACAAGCCGAACAGCTCCGTTTGTTTCGGCTGTGGTAGGACCAGATTTCGACTCACAAGGCCGAAACACAAGATGAGTTCCAACGACCAGAAGACCGGTCGAATGCCGGTCTTCCGACCTATTACGCCGCCCGTGCTCGATGATACATCCACAACCACGTTGCCATCCGTAAGTACAGCCATGACTCGAACTGCCACCATCCCGAAGGTCGACCAACTGGCCCCTTTGGGCTCGGTTGCGCGACTGCAGACGTCGCTCAGTAGAACACAGAACTATCAAGGTGAGACAACCAAGGCAGCAACCATATACGGAGAGGAGGTTACTTTGCGACATGGTCGGGGTATGTACACCTATTCCACCACAAGCACCGATCAAGCTCAGCCCAATGGCCAGTCACGGTCACAGGCCGCGGAGAGGTCAGTTCAGTATGAGTACAGCGGCGACTGGGTTCTGGGTATCAAGCATGGCGGTGGTGTCCTGAAGCTCCCAGATGGGAGCTGGCTCGAGGGTAACTTCGTACAGGGCGAGTTTACAGGACTGGGTATTCGGCGATGGCCTGACGGCAGCTACGTGACGGGTAAGTTCACATCGGGTGACCTAAATGGTCCTGCGGTGTGGATCGGTCGACCGCTGATGATCCAGCCAGAGGTTTTTTATCCACTTCATAGGCCCCTGAAGCCAACGCAGATGCGTTGGTACGACTCCGGAATAGTTCAGGCCTTTCTAAAGTCCCGGTTTAGGCACAGGCTCCGTGATAGCTTTGCAATGGCAAAGACCACCCCTCAGAATTCCGTGGATGGTCCGAATTCCACAGAGTTGCTTGGAGTCTCAGTATCCACACTTCGCAGCGAGGCAGGCTCGGGCTACTATGGAACTTTTTATCAGCATCGACGCCACACCGTCAGGAGCTCAGCATTGCTGCTGGCCAATTCGATCGACGCGATTGTGGAGCCTTGCCAACCATCTGTTCTAGCAAACCCCGATGAGTCTTTTGGTTACGGACTGGAGGTTTATTCTCCAAGAATACTTCTAACTAAGGACGCCCCACCTCTTCTCGCATTGGACGAGGAACTGCCCCATCTTCAAGCCTTGCAGCTGCAATCAGGAGATGGAGGCAACTCAAGAGGTAGCTCTGCAATTACACCGGCTGATCGGATCTCGTATCCTCCCAAGGTGATGCGAGACAAGTACTCTGACATCCTCTTCTCCACATGTTTCCGATCACAGCCGCTGACCCTTTCAGCTGAGCTGGGAGACAGTTCTCCTATCCAGCGAAGTATACGTGCTCTGCTCAAGGCAAGCCACCTCAAGATAATGCAAGCTCCGGTGTGGGGATTGATGTGGAGCCCGTTTAGGTTAGGTAAACCAGATACATGGCCTAGGACTGCAGGGACGTGGGAGTCACGACCGCTTGTCATTGGTGTGGAGGCGCTTCCATCGCGGCTATACATCGGTGAGTGGAAGATGGGTGCTCCCCATGGTCGAGGACTTTGGATTGGCCGGACTTCGGCCCTTACGCGATCTGCTCTCCTTCCGGTGTTGGAGTCCTTCCAAGCGCTTGGTGATCCAGAGAATCGAGCCTTGCGCGCTCATCTTGCAGAGTGCATATACTCCGTCTTTCCGAAGGACGCAGCATCTGCTTGTCTCGAGGCGATCCTAGCTGGAATGCCACCCAAACTGGTGCTCGAGTCATACTTGGATGAGTTCTCGCGGCTACATGATGCATTAGCTTACGATGCCAATGAGGAACACGACAATGCTGGTAAGCGCGGCTCACAAAGGCAAGCACCTCAATTGATTGGCTTGTGGGCACACCCGTTCTTTGAACAAACACGCTTTGGTGATCAGACGGTTGACTTGGTGAAGCCGATCGAGGTCAGCGAATGCAACACGAATCCTAATCTTCTTCAGATTCCTGACTTATCAGCCTCGACCCACACTACATTATGGCGACGGCGAATGCAGCCAGTGTCAAGCAGCGGCTTTACAACCAATACGGCGCTGCCACCCTCGGTCACTGGAAGTGGTACTCCTACTTTAGCATCCAGTACATTTCAGAAGCAGCCGTCGAAAACGTCTTATGCCAACTCAGAGACTTCCCCCGCATTGGGGCCGAAGCGGCAAAGTTCCCGCAAGAGTATTGTCGGCATTAGTTCATTGCAACTTCTAGCCCCTTCGAAATCATTGTCATATCAGCCCGCTGATCCCAGTGTGCAATGCAAAGAATTCTACTCATCGGACGCATGCGTGCTTACGCGGGAAGAGATTGCCGCGAAAGCAGCGCCCGTGGCCGAATGCCAGCTAGGGGTGATTGGTGGCCGTGTAACCGGTCGTCCTAGACTCCTACCGTCCATGCCGTTGCCAAGCGTCGCGATCGTGACGGCAGCACCGAGTCAACACACAGATGAGAATGCCTCAATGGATAAACCGCACGGGGTCTCGTCAGAGCTTATCGACAACGATCCAGATGAAGACATTCGAAAGTTTGTTGACCAGGGTGATGAGACCCTATCAAGTAAACCTGCGCCAGAGGGCGCATACCAGGGGCGTAAATCTGCTCTACAGACTGCTTTTGAGGAGTCGGGACGAGTTGTCGGAATTTCTACACGACTGATCAGTGGGTTTGCGGATGCCCGCGAACATAGAGGGCAGCTGATGGCCCTGGCTCGAGCCATATTTGACCCTGCCTCGGTTCCAACTAGTGTTGGAGCTGCAGTCGGCTCATCGATGAGCTTCGCCGGTGCTGCGTCTGCTGCACTTCTCAGCGCGTCTGGCCCACCCGGCAGCAAACGCCAGAGAGCTGGTGTTTCACTGATCCTTCCCAGTGCCAATACGAGTCAAGCTGACAGCAACTCTTCTGGAGGTATGAGCTTGCCCCCTTCTATTGCTCAGCAGGCTGTTCAAAGTGCAGAGAGTGTCTTCAGCTCAATTTTGCCGTATCCACCTCAAGCCATCTCTGCTGCGATTGTTGCGGCCATTCGAGCGATTGCGCTCGCCGCTCCAAACCTCCTGAGAATACTACCGCCTCAGCACTTAGCGTACGTGCCAGAGCATGTTTTAGAACGATTCAAATCGGCCGCAAACGCCGCAAATCGGCCTCTCTATGCAGGAAACACCCTGCCACCCACTGTCAATGTACCCCAGCCAGTGGCGGCCACGCTAGCGGCCATGCCTAATGCTCCAGCGTTACAGCCTGCAACATACTTCCAACCAGCCGTATTCCAACTTCTGAGCCAGGCGATAGCATCCCTCGAGGCCGAAGAAGAAGTTGAGACAGTCCTAGGGGCGCCGGATCCCGAGCCCTTCCTGGCCTTCAGCCAGCCAAGCAACGTAAACCAGCAGATCGCAGACTCGGTCAAGGGCTCTCACAAGCAGCGAGCCAACTACAGTGGTCGATAATTCCTCCCGAATTTTGGTCCGCTGCGTTGCCAGCATTTATCTTCAAGGCTGGGGAGTAAACCTGACCTTTGTGCACGTGCGGACTGCTCGGTATGTCAAGTTCATCAGGTGCTCTCAACACCCTGTGGAGCTTCCCTGAATGCAGATGCCTTCGGATTCGGGTCCGAGCACGGATCACAGGTTTCTAACTCACAGAATGTTTCGCAGCCTCCGGCGCAGAATCAATCCTCCAGCGGAAGTAATCAAGCTACTTCAACACATGCAGTTGCGCAAGCAACCGCTTTCGTCCAGGCTCAGGTTCAAACCTACGTGAAAGCCTTGATCGGTGAGACCGCCTCGCAGCAAATTGTTGTACTAGGTCGTCTGTTGGTGATTCTTGACGCGCAATTGCATCAACTGCTCCTAGCAATGCAGCGTCTGTCCTCACCCTTATGCTCATGTCCAAAGCGGCCTCCTGAACTGATTCGCACCTTGTTGCTGCACTCCATTGCCCAGGTCGTATGGGCTCCACATCTCCTGTCCTACGACGCAACCAAGACGGGGTCGAATGAAGTTGTCAATAGCAACGCGCTTGTTGAGTTTACGGCGCTTGAATCGAGCGTTGCTGCGGAGGCTGATCAACTAAGACTTGATGAGGGAGAGGACGATGAACAAGAAGATTCATTGGATGGGGCACTAGATGATGAGTCGTTGGAGAAGCTTGCGGTGGATCTAGAGCAGAATGAGTCTCCTGATGAGGGATCCGCATCGGATAGCGATTTGGAGTTAGATGAAGCCTTGGACTCGACAAGCACGACTCTTTCACGATTCTCATCCGAAACCGCGAGACTGGCACACGAATGGGGACTTGTTCTCATGCGTGGCCAAGAACTAGCTCTAAAGTCTCAATTCCTGGAGGTTTCCAAGACCGATCCTTCCAACACATTCCGGATGCAAATGCAAGAGCTATTTGAGAGCCCGCAGAGTGGACCCAAGGGTCATTCCCTCACGGAGCGCACTTTGCTGGGCTCAACTTGGGTCCCTGCAGCTGAGCTTCTCGCCCGGCTCAACGGTGATTTGGGCTTAAGAGAGGCTCTGGGCGACCGCCCACTCCTGTCATTTTACACAATCCAACGATTAGTCCAACTTGTGGTCTCACAAGAACTAAAGCGATACAATCGCCACTTTGAACCAATGTCCAAGTCTGCTCGACAGTCGACGTTGTCTGGGGCAATGACAAATACTGGACGGCTAGAGCAGGACTCCGATGAAATGCTGGTTTCTGTGTACCTGCGACGCGTTCGAGTGCATCGAGAGCGGGTGTCGCAGTTTCGTAGGTCAGTGCGCCAAAAGCGTAATCAACTGATTGTGACGCTTCAGCAACAACAGCAGCAGCAGCATCATCAGCATCAGCAACAACAGCAACAACAGCAACAACAACAAGCGACCGTGTCGCAGTCGGCGCAACCCCACTTGATTCAAATCGCCATATCCACCGAACTAACCCCTACTCTCACTGAGCAGCAACCTGGGCTAGTAGGAGCAGGAGCAACAGTGCGTCGATCCTCGCCACTTCCAGCAGAATCTCAACCTGCTCCAGGAGGTGTGCCGCGTCAGCAAACCCATGCGAAGGTCGTTGGTAGACGATCTCAAGTTGGATCTCGCCGTCAAGACGTATCTCCGCCGCCGACACGCGACTTGCGAGGACCAACAGGATATAGAGATCTGCCGGTTCCACGCCCTGCAAGCCGGGCATCACGTGGATTTAGGACGCGTGGTGCAGCTTCACGGGATCAGCAGGCACAGAAGGAGCTCGAGCAACAGCTTGAGCAGCAGCGCCTACTAGAGCAGCAACGGCAGCTCGAAGAGCAACGAGCAAGTATGCAGAAAGCTCTCATGGCAGAGCTCAGGCGTCGGCGCAAACTTTTACAACGCAAAAAGCTGAAGGCACAGCGCGCGTTACACTTGAGAACGCATGCTGTGAGTGCTAAGCTCTACCAACCACGACCTTACAATCGCATTACATATGGGACGATACGCCGTGGCAAAGATCGTGCGCAACTCTCTTTGCGCATTCGCAAATTCAACGGTCTTGCACAGGACCCCATGGCGACTCCTGGAAAGGCCTCAAAGGAGAAAAAGCTCGAGCTTGCTTCTGACGACGACGTCGATGAGCCATGCATGGTCAACGCGTTGACGTTCCTGTCCTCATTCATGTTTGAGTACCGACTCCTGCGTCTGTATACATTAGGGACGGATCCAATTGCTCCTATCCCTGGTTCAATGGCGCTTGCTATCTACGGGGACTCAGTCGAAAGCTTTGGTGTGAACTCCACAGCTCATCCAGGAACTTCAGAGACAAATCAACCCGCAAATACCAACGGAGCTCAAGTCTCAGTGCCAACCTCCAATCGCAGCCAACGACCCGGGACTGCAGCTGCTCAGGTGGCTGGTACGAGCTCTTCGGCCTCATCTTCAAGCGCGGGTGGTCCGGTTGGTATTCCCACATCGGTGAATGTGTCACCGACTGGCATGACGAATGTTGCTGGCCAGATTGCCCTTATGGATGCGATGCCCCTTCCTTGGATTGGCACAATGCCAGGCTTGAATGGCGGTTTTGTTGATCCTCTCACAATTGTCCAAGCACCCCCGGATCTATTCATGAGTGCGCCGTTTACATCTAACGATTTTAGCGTATATGCGTCGTCTAGGGCGTCGTCAGGAAAGCTGCGCGCAGTCTTGTGGAGCTCAGAGGATTTCCATGTCGCCAAGGTTCTGAGTTCCGGTCTGGTCCCGGTGGCCACACAAATCAGCGCATTCTCAACCTGCATCCCTGGGTACAACGCTACTTTCTGTGTGAGTGTGGCTGGAACACCGAACGCCCTTCAATCAGGAGTGCCTTCTGGAGCTGGAGTGGTTCCCTCATCTCTTCCTGCGCCTTCCGCACCCCAGAGCACTACCCAGCAGTTCTCGGGACCCACTGCTTCAATGACATCCGGCATTAGTCCTAATTCCATGGCAAGTCCACCGTTGCCGCCGCACCATGTTTCTCCTGGCGCTGCAGCTGCACTTGCGGCCACACTGGCAAGCTACTTTGCCTCTGAACCAGTCGAACCCCACTTTGCAAAGACCCTTCATTCCTCATGGTTCGCGTTTTCCGCAGTGGCGTGTGTGATCGGTAAAGCCGTGACGAGTGGGGGTAGTGCCGCTAATCCTCATCACCAGTCGAGTGCTGGAAATGCAGGAGCATCAAGTGGATTAGTAGGCTCTGCAGAACCCTCCGCTAGGCCGCTTTCTTCCATTCC
>Ga0182741_1003658_pt1 | contig 16088 bp, 4 predicted proteins | sample eDN5th37CBELigOP_FD_128874 | JGI IMG/M metagenome (GOLD analysis project Ga0182741, IMG submission 128874) | Enriched Organic Plus compost microbial communities from Emeryville, California, USA - eDNA 5th pass 37_C BE-Lig OP (version 2) (version 2) ...
CTCTAAGTGTCCATATCTGTCCTGGCCCGGAAAACGAGTAACGGTTAGAGCTCGAGGACATGTTGGAATAGTCTTTATATCTCAGTAGCTGGTGTCTGCTCGACCATTTCGCCTGGCGTGTTGGATTCACTTACCTTAGCACACACCGAATCGGTCCCCAATCTGTGCCTGAACTATATACAGACCGCGAGAATCGCGCCCGAACGGACGAGAGTGAGGATCCGCGATAGACTCTAGCAAATCCGTTTGGAAGCTCAGTATACGGAGGAGACCGTTGTGCACACACAACACCAGGAACATCGTAGATCTACCCTGTTCTACCCCCGCTTGTCTTCGGGCGAACGAAGCGAGCTACGCCGGATAAGCTCCCTATCCAACTCACCCCGACATGGCCGTCTCACGTGCAGCTGTGTTGCAGTCGCTCGTCCTAGACGAATCGCTGCGGCAGTTCCAAACAGCAGCCGTCAATTCGGTGCAGAGCTTGGCCAGTACCTTTACTGGCCTCGCCCATGCCCTTCAAAAGCAAAAGACACAGACCACTCAGCACGAGCAAAGTGTTCAGAAGCAGATCAATCAACTCGTCGTAACAATTAATGAGCATGCGGCAACGATCGAGGACTTGAAGGCCGAGCAGCAGGCGTTCTCAGCACGCGTTCTGGACAGACTCAAGTATCTGACCCCTGATGGAAGGCACCATGCTGGAATTGGCGGACCAGGAACGTTAACTCTGCTGGATCGCATCCGTAGGATCGAGCGTGCGTTGGACATCGTAGACAGCGAGGATGACTATGAGGATTGGGAAGACGAAGGCGCGGAGCAACAAGACCACGATAGTACCCCTGGAGGAACTAGGTCTCGGGGGGCTGATCAGGCGGAAGTGACTCCAAAGGAGGGTGATCAACTGCCTTCTCCCGCGCTCGGCGTGACCGGCCCTTCAGCTTCTCCGCCAACTGCACCAGGGGCAACATCAGAAGCGGGTCTTTCACCAGGTCAAACTACCCAAGGAATTGCCCCCGGTGTGACCCAGCAAGCCACAGCAGGCCGTAGAGCCGGTCGTGCGACACCTTTGACAACTGGTTCGGAGCACCCGGCCATTGCTCTTGGTCCAGAAGATTCTCTGAGCCCAGTTCCTGCAGGATCACCAGAGGCCAGCCCAGGTACCACCAAGTCCCGACGTGGGACTCGTACTGGTGCAGGAAGCCGACCCGGTTTGGAGGATAAACGGTTGCCGTCGAAGGTGGGAGGCTCCAGCGGTGCCGATCAGGCAGGGGGATCTGGCACAGGTGTGCTTTCAATTGCTTCTCGGATAGAAACACTTGAATATCGCCAGAAGCAATTCGAAGCGTTCCTGAAGAGCCAAACAGGAAGCCATGTTGATGCCCGACTGCAGGCTGTGCTAGCCGAGTCTGAGCCCGCCGTGATCAAGTCGCGTGCTGAGGCCGCTCAAAGGCTTGAGCAGATGTGGAAAGCATTGGAACGCATGGAGGCCACTGTAAACAGCTTTACGGAACGTATGGTGCAGCTAGAGAACATGGTCATGCAGTCCAGTGACCAGCTCTGCACCGCCATCTCCGAACAGGCGTCGGAGCGTACCAAGCTCGCAGAGCAAGTGACTGAGGCGCTTACACGGCTGGAAGAGACCCGAACAGAGCTTCGTGAGCGCACAGAGGGCCTTCAGGCGAGTGTAAACGCAGAGATTGAGGAGCAAGCGCGCGCATTGGGTGAGTTCCAACAGAAACTCGAGTCGAAGGCCGACATTCGGTTGGTTCTGGACAAGATCACACGACAAGAATGGCAGGCTGTGGTTAATGAGCTGCGGCATGCTGATGAAGAGATTCTCTCACGCGCAGCCGCTAGAAGTGAGGTTGAGGAACTTGTCATGCGCCTGCGTCACGATCTTACCGAGGAGGATCAACAGCGCAATGCGAACATTGTCCGCATTGCTAACGATCTCAAGTCCCTTGTCAGCGAAGTGTCAAGTAAGGCAAGCAAGAGCGATCTGGTAGATGTCGCTAATGTGTTGAACAGCTTCCCGAAGGTTCATGCCGATCTGGATAGCCTGAAAATGTTCGTAGAGCGTGAGATTGCTTCGAAGCAGGATCTTCAGCTTCTTCAGGATGCTACAGTCACTCGCAAGAGCCTAAGGAGGCAGCTTGACGCTCTCCTTAAAGCCCTTGCAGCGGAGATTCATAGTGGTGAGCGCGCTGGCTTGATTCCTGGTGGGATCGGAAGCCTCGGCCTACCAAACCATCGCCGAAATGGACCCTGCACCAGTTGTCACACGCGAGCCGCGTCCACGCCAGGCGGGACGTGTTTGGTATGCTCAGCCAAGTTACTGGGCAATGTGCCCCACACTTCACGACACAATTCGACAACGTCATCGCTTGGAAACCCTTCTTTCGTGCCTATGAAAGGAGGAGGCTTCGCCCTCACTTCATCCCCGCGAAGGCTTCTGACGGGTCAATCGACCCAGAACTTGGACGCAACGACCTCATTGAGTGCAACGAGCATGATGCAGCAGCAACACCCGTCACATCCCAATTCGACGTATGACGCGTCGCCCCACGGACCGTCGGGGCTTCAGGCAAGCAGCAGTCCTAGACCACTCACAGCAAGCATAGCCGATTTTATTTCCGGTAAAGCGTCATCACTTGCAAACGGACAGGGCATTCCATCCACGGCGGGCGCTGATGGACTCGGTGGAGGCGCGCCAGGGGGCGGAGGAATGATGCCCCAGACGGTCACGGGTACCGATGGCAGGCAGTATACTTCCTTTGGCTCACAAACGCATGTACTGCGGACGAGGCGTTAGGACGAGAAATTCCGCAGGGGGTGAAGAGTGAGTATTGTAAATAAACGAGTATTTCTCCCTATTTAACTTCTTTTCTTTTCCCAGGCCGTGTTGACTTCGGTCGACCCCATGACCAACACACATACATCAGCAACCCAGTGAATGAGAAAAAAAGTGAGTGAAATGAGCTTTCCGTTCACTTTTCCAGGTGTTGCATATCTCGTGTCTGGGGCGAGTGGTTGCGTAGAGGAAAATATCTTCATCTCTGCAACGTACTTGTCGCGTTGGCTAGCGGGGTTGCAACCCACACCACTATCGTATCTCCTCGCAAATTCATATCACCTCCACCCGAAATGAACAAAGATGACAACACGGGTTCAGACACTGCCCTGTTCGCGGGACTTGCGTCCGCGTTGGCGGAGCCTGGCGGGTCGGAGCAGCGAGGCGGGGCGGCAGAGGGCTCGCTGCCCAAGCCTGTCTCATCGAGCGCCGGTCTAGGTTCAAATATCCAGCAAATGACGCACTCGAGCCGGAGACCATCCAAGGGTACACTTGCTAGGCTCAGGGCGAAAGCGCAGGCCGCGCCTAAGTTGGATCAGTTTCTCGCATCCGCCATCTGCGGTAACGATATTCTCGGCTCATGTCTCTATGCTGCAGGTCTTGTGGCGGCCTCGGCTGGACGCTGGGCACCACTGTGCTTTGTTTTCGTCAATCTTCTCATGACGTTCTTCAGACCGATTTACGTTGAGGTTGGTCAGGCACTTCCAGTGAACGGAGGAACCTATACATTACTGCTCAACACATCCTCCAAGTTTTCCGCTGCATTTGCCGGTACGCTTACACTCATTGCCTATGCAGCTACTGCTGTGGTGAGTGCTAATTCAGCTATGCACTACCTTCATGAGCTCTTCCCTGCCTTAGGGCTCTACTGGTCAGTTGTACTTGTTCTGTTTATTTTTTCAGTTCTCGCATTGATAGGCATTCGAGAGTCAGCCTACAACGCGTTTATCATCTTTTCATTGCATATTATCACCTTGGTCGTCTATTTCATTGCATGCCTTGCGTACCTCGTCCAAGAGGACAAATTCACGACGCTTTACGCCAACCTAGCGATTCTGCCTTCGGATGTGATCAACGCACTTTTGGCAGATCCTACTACAGTCCCAGCAGTATCATCCAGTACGGCTGCAGCCGTCAGTGCAGCGTCCGGCGCAGCCTCAACTTGGACCTTCTCCTTTGGACGGGATTTGCATGCGATTTTCATCGGCTTTAGCGTTGGCTTGTTAGGTGTCACCGGTTTTGAGACCTCTTGCAATTACATTGAAGAGCAGGCAAAGGGTGTATACCCCAAGGTCATTCGCAACGTTTGGCTGTTGGTGTCGATCGTCAATCCTCTCGTGTCCTTCCTTTCTCTGGCTATTCTGCCCGCTGAGGCAGTCCCAGGTGCGAAAACACATCTGTTATCCTCGACCGCCTTGTTGGCACAGGGCACCTGGTTGCAGACCTTGGTTACAATTGATGCCGTGACTGTGCTATCTGGTGCAGTCTTGACAGCCTTTATTGGTGTTCAGGGTTTAGTCTATCGCATGGCTGCTGATGGTTGCCTTCCATCATTCTTCACGCAGCGCTCCGCGGCGCGTGGTACGCAGCACCAAACGATCTTGGCATTCTTCCTCATTTGCGTCTCGTTACACATTGTCTCAGCGGCAGATATCCGAGTGCTGTCAGCAACGTACACCTGCTCATTTTTGATGCTCCTGGCGTGCTTCGTCTATGGAGATATTCGATTAAAGCTCGGACGATCCGCACTCTTGCGCGAAGGTAAACGTAACTCACAGATGGAGGACAGATCCAACACCACCACGGGTATTCTTGGTAGGCTCAGGCATGCCTTCCGTTTGAATGGGGCGACAGCATCAGGCAGATGCATTTCAACAATCACTAGTTGCCTTGATACGACGTCAGCAACCTCATCTCGTGCAACTTGGGTTTCGCTTATTGCCGCGTTTGTGGGAGTCACCATTGGCCTATGCGGTACCTTTTCCTATCAACCCCACATGGTTATGTACTCTCTTGTTTACATCGCCTTCGTCTTTATAGTTGTTCAGGCATGCATCTATTGGGTCACATTTCTTCGTGTTCTCGCGTGGCTACTGTCCCTTGTTCCAGCACTTCGGCCTCTGGAGCAAGTCGTTAGAGTACGAATCGCCCAGCATGTACAACAAGGCATCGTATATTTTATGCAGCCTACAGAGAATAAGCCCGAGCTTCGTGAGGCACTCGCTTATATCCTGGCGAACGAAGAGAGGCGGCTCGTGAAGTTCGTGGCAGTGACCCCCGTTAAGATGAATCCGGCACTGGAGCTGTCACTTCGAACTCTGGTCGACTCTTTGGCAATCGAGTATCACTCGCACTCTTCGCTGCACTTGCAGTTTGAGGCAGTCACAGGCGTGATGTCGAAAAGTCTGCTCAAGTCATTGACCCGAAGGTGGAACATCCCAACCAACTTCATGTTTACTGCATGCCCAGAATCTGGACGAACGTCTTCAAGTAATAGTGGTGCCACCGGAGGACTGGTTGCCTGGGATTACAGGTCCATGAAAGGCTCGCGCATTATTGCCGAGGGTCCAACCGTACAGAAACTAAAGAAAGCCATTCGCATTGCAAATGGCCTTCAGCTAGATGCACCGGAGGAAAGTGTGGCGCCTGAAAAAGCTCATATCGCGACGCCAGAGCCTATGCTTGGCTACGCTTCAGCTCCACTTTTTTCATCAAACAGACTAGCGAGCAAAGACACCTCACCGGCCATTTCCGATCCCAATGCTTCGGATACGAAGGAGGTGAACAAGTGGAAGTTAGACGTCGCGTCACCAATAAGCCCTTTGGAGTTTGGAGTGAGTTCTGCGCACGCAGCCGCACTGTTACAAGTTGACCCTTCGCCCTTAACGTCAGCCCGCCTACCTATAAGAACTGACCGTTTAGAACTCGGTAACACACTAGGGTTGTAGTCTTTTATTGACATTTTTCGCCAAGAGGGAGTTTACTTGCTACAAAGAAGTACATAATGGAGTAACAATTGATCCACAGATAAGTTATGATGCTCGAATTATACGAAGGCGTATATTTTCTCTTGTACTTTCATTTCCACCACATATACCGAGCGTATGTGGGATGTGACAGTGTAATGTAGACCTGAAATAAAGGTACTAAGGTAAACGTATTCATAATTGGTTTACATCACAGTCCTGAAAATACTTGAGATGGAGTTTCGCACAAGCAATCGAACAGGCGCCCAGGCCGCTGCAAACGCGCAGATAACGGCCGCTGTAAGCACATAAATTACGTATAGCCAAGGGAAGTTGAATGTTAGAGGGAGCTGTGTGAAGAGCACGCGTTGGAGCGTCATGGTGAAGCCGATAATGAAACCAATAATCATCCCGAGGAATGATGCTGCGACCACAAGGATAAACGCCTCATACAGGTAGATTCGTGTAATCTGGTTGATTGTTAATCCGATTGCACGCAACACACCAATTTCCTTACTTGCCTCGAAGATGTTCGAGTACATGGAGGCGATCAGCGAGAACATCCACAGGAACATGGCAAGGTACATGGCGACACCGAAAATGATCCCCATCACGTCCTCAGTCTTCGATAATGTGGTACGCAAGTCGTCTTCATCAATCCACCGCAGTTGATGCTCTGCTACCAGGGCTCGAATGCGCTGCTTGAAAGATCGGAGCTCAGCCCTAGTGGCACGAGGGTTAGGAGTGATGACTAGCTTGGAAAAGGACAGATCCTCCATTGTGTTGAAATGACCGTCCGAGAGTGCAATATACGTTGGGATAGACACGACGAGCTGATATGGGTTGTTACGCCTGAAGGCCGTGAAGGGAATACCCGCCGCAGAGTCCATATGCGCGATTGATTTCAACATGTGGACTCGAAGAGAAGAACCCGAGGTTGCCTCAGTCCGCAAGCCATTCGAGAGCGCGCCGGTTCGCATGATCTGTTGGTTCAAGAGGAATCGCGACTCCTTTCCATCAATATCCTTTAGACCAGTCCAATCTGCTAGACCAGAATCAATAGCAGCCGATTGCTGGCCTCGGATAGTGTACAGTTGTTCTGAGAGCGACATAGCAGTAGATCTATCCTCCTTTCGTGCAATATAATACTCTGAATAAGTGACGTCAAAGTAACTTGGGCTTACGCCAAATACGTTGATGGAGTGTTCAAAGTAGTGTCCTATGTTTGACGTTCGAATGGCATCAAAAAATCCGCTGTTAAGCTCTGATGTCTGCCACGCCCAGTTCAGAACGGCTGGATTGCCATCGAGAATCTTTTCACACTCCGTTGCGATCTGGTAGGACATGCCTTCGTTCCGCCAGCGCACAGTATCAACTCCAGCCATCTCACCTCCAGCACTTCCAGAGCTGCTTCCGCCAGGAGCTGTAGAACCTCCCGACTCTGCATTTTCGCCATCTACACTTGCGGCTGATGCACCGCGACGGAAGCGCCCTGTAATAACAATCGGAGCACCGTCACGCTTTAGACGGTTGGCTCGCGCTGTTTGAATTTCGGTGAGATAAGCGACGGTGATAAAAATGATAAATGCTAGAGAAAGCGCATACATGACGGTGGTTTTGCGATTTCGAATTCGATGCGCAACCAAGTTCTTGAGCACAATCTTGGGAATCGATGATAGCTCCCAGAAGAAGAAAACTCCTACCAAAAAGCGCTCGATAATGTGCTCAAAGTTGAGTGACAAAATAATCAGACCAAAAAGCAAACCCAGAAGAATACCAAAGAAGATATTGAAGAATAGTCCCAGGTTCATCGAGATAAGCGACAATGGTAGTAGGTAGTAGATCAGGAACCCGAATACGGTCAGGCCAATGCCTAGCACCAAACTAGTAAGACTAATCTTGTTATCTTCGCTACGCTCGATATGGAATTGGACTCCCAGCGTCTTGCTGTGGCGTGTATCCAGCGCGTCCTGTAGGTTCTTCCCAAGAGCTTCACGAATTGGTAAGATGACAGCAAACAGTGGAATCAACAGACCAAGCGCTGTGGCGACACCAATTGACTCGCCAGTGAGCTCTCCGCTCAATGGGACGCCTACAGCGTCGGCCAGCTTCTGCGTGACGATGGCAGATCCGACTCGTGACAAAATCAGACCGAGTGCCCATGCAGGAAGAGAGTAGCTACATGCTTGAATAATCATCATCCAGACAATGCCCATACGAGTTAATCCGGTCATTCTGTGCACACCCAGTTCAAATGTCCTTGTCTCAATCGAGATCATTAGAAGGGAATAAATGAGCATGAAGGAAAGAATGAACAGAATGGTTAGAATGACTGAGAGGATCAGACCCAAGAACAGCGCGAAGAATCGAAGTGGTCGCAGCTCATCCAAGATGGGAAGTGTTACTGAAACTTCAGAGAAGCCAACTGCAAACGCAGTGTCAACACCTAGCTTTGCTACCGCATCCTGTAGGGCATCGTAGTTCGACTCCACGTACATGTCCGTACGCGGGTGAGGGCCATTCACAATGATTGTAGTCGCATAATCTCTTAGATCCGCCCAATAGCTGTCACCGGGTGCCTCCCAGTTGGTGGGGCTACCGTTTGGCATTACACCGACGGAGCGGGGTGTAGAAATAGCCTTGGCAAACACATCTGCAAGTGACCAAGGAAGTGTGGCGTCTCCCGCTGAGGGTAGTGTGGTGTCGTATGCTTCTGGGTTATAGTTAGTCAAGGAGGCTAGTACCAAGGTGTTCTTCACAAACAGCGCAGGAGGAAGATTTGACGCGAGTGCCGAAAGCACTGTAGACAGTTCAACTCGCGCATGTTCTGTCTCATCTTCGGAAGATAGTCGCCCCTTGGATCCAGTTTGGATAACCTCAACGTACATAGGGATATGTACATATGGAACCAAGGTTTCGACAGCGTGTTCGAGGATCGAAAGCACCGGTTTACTTAGTAATGCTTCGCGCTGCGACTCGGTGAGCTCAGGAAGCCCTGAAGGTCCATCAGTACCGGCATCGCCTGCTTTCAGGTCCGCTGCCCACAAAACACTATCACGGAGCAAGAACTTCATCAGACCCGATGTTGGAACACTGACGATTATCGTGTCGCCCGCATTCGCTCCAAGACGGGTGGCGGATTCTGAAGTCAAGATGATATGGCGCGGGGCCAGAGGTCGCAGTCCGGGATCGTTCGCAGCACTGGCCTCGTCTGCATCGCGCCCCGCAGCAATGGCTCGGTCACGATTGGAGTCCCAGGCAACCAATGGGCCGACCCGAGACGGCAGCAGTACCTCGGCTCCTGTGGGCGAGGGTGGAGGAGGTGTCGAGGTCGACGAGTCAGTTACAGGTCGACACATATCTGCAAGGCAGTTTGTGCCTGTCACTCGGCACCCAGAGGGGAATGCGGCTGGGGCAATCTTGGTCGTTGGATCACTCATGCCTGGCACAGGGTCGTACACACCGACTGTGTCGGTGGGAACTGTAGGGCCTGTGTAAGCCCAGCCAAGCTCGTGCACGCTTGGACGCACTGCGGATTGGGGTGCGGTAGGTGTCGGTAGCGGATCCTGCGCACTGAGCGGCGTAATTATGCCGAATGACTCTAGGTATGTCGTGCACTCAACGGGATAGAAAATGGCATCCTGGACGGTCCAGCGGGGAGATCCATAGAGTGACGCCGTACGCGGCTCTGTCTGCATGAGGGTGTAGTTGAGGTAGGGTGCCGGCGAGTCTTGCACAGGAGCTAACAGAATATCGATTTGACCCACGGTATTCTCAGCTTGTTGAAGGAAGACAGCGGGTGCCTTGGCAACGAGGGTGAAGCACAGTGCTGCGATCAGTACAACAAAGAAGATGGAGAAGAAGCCTAGACAGTACTGGACTTTGCGTTTGCGCGCTTCAATCCAGGCATGCGAAAGGAAATATTTGAATCTAATCCATGCAACGTGCAGTGATTCGGTACATTCGTCCTTTGTACAGCACCTGACTTTGGGGCAGATGCGTTCCTCGAGTTCGTCGTCTTCTGCCTCTGCTGTCTCCGCTTCGTCCGCACCGGGTCCGGCGCGTTTCCGTTTCATCGGTCCATACACGCTCTGAATCTCGGCGGTGGAAGTAGCTGGCCTTGAGCTGGGTCCGACGTAGTATCGACTACCATGGGTCTGTGAGTGAAGCAGTGCCCTGGCCTCCTCTTCGTCGTCGTTGGCGGTACCCGTATTGATGGTGAGTCGGGCTGGCAATGCATCAAATGTTAGAGGACGGGTGTCGTCCTCGATTGGTTGACCTTCCATATCGGTCGCCTTCAGTAGCGGCGTTTCCTTCGAACCGTTCATGGTCTAGATTGACCTGGTCTTGCGGTCAACGTTTAGGTCGTGTCGCTATTGTGCGTGGAGTATCACGCAGACGCCTTGATCACTGGGAACGTGCAGCCCTACGCGATGTTCCAAGCCAATGTGCGACTTTTTCACAAGGGTCGGTCTGGTGCGGGGGGTTGAGAGGGTGTATCCACTTCCTTAAGTGAGTCGGTCTGGAGGTATCGGAGAGGTATTTGTTGATTTTCGATGGGTACATAGGCGCGAGTAGAGCAATGAGGGGTGCGATCCAGCCTTCCCAGTACGCCCACATACAATGCCACTTAATGCAAAGTACTCCAACGTGTCGATCCCTAGAGACCAAACATTCAGTTGTTCTGGAAGAACGACCTCGTTCCAAGCCCGTGTCCGGTTGGACAAGTGCTCCCCCTCAGACACAACCCTGGCTCAGAAAAACACAGCTCCGCTGAAGCATGTGCAGGCTTACCTCAACTGCTTAAGTAGTTTATATCTGGCCTATAGCTCACTTCGCTTCACGAGATCCAGCCCGGATCCTCACTGGCTCGACCTCCTTAAAGCAGGGATATCTTGAAGATTCCGAACTTTTCGAGTCAAACAGCAAGTATCCTCATTGAGTATCCTATGGAGGCCCCTTATTCGCGTTGCCTTCGTGCAACTCCCGGCAAAACGCGAGTAATACAACTGCATTCCCAGCCCGCGCCACAGAGACTCCATCCACCCGGTGCCGGGCGAATTTTCGATTTTCTATATAACACCAGGGCTGTGAATGGTGGGAGGTGCGATGGACATTCAAGTTAACAACCGGCGTAGGAGCGAGTATTTAAGTGAGATAAGCTGATAGCATAAGTTATACCGAGCAATGACTCCCTGAAGCGCGGGAATTACCCCCAGACATTCAAATGTGTCGGCACCACACACGCTGAGGTGCTTATGTAGGGTTGTTAGAGTGGGGTGAGCGGGTGGGGTCGCTTAAGTGTAGCAAGCCTTTCGTACCGCGTGGTAATGCAAACCGATTTCTGCCGTTAAATCGCCGTATAACCCCCTTAGCGCCTCCAAAAATCACGCGACGTGGCCTGGCTGACGAATGCTCTCTCATCGTGATCGCCTTGAAATACTGGTTCTCACACCTGTTCGTCCTGCGTTCTAGATAATTCTCGACTTCTGTGAGATTTGATTTGATTTTCTATTGCGGAGAGTACTTGAAATTGTCGAACAGAAAAGACTACACACGGAAACGCGGGGCAGATACATTGATCGAACCTCGAGGACGACCGTTGCACACGTGGCTGCAGCGGTTGACGACAGCCTGCACAGACCAGTTGAGTCGTCAGAACTGGAGCGGATTAGCTTCCACTCAGGTAACATCCTACGACGCGGATCACTCGAATTGTTTCACCACGTCCGCTGATCGCCCCTGACCTCAGTCTTGCCCAAGATTAGCGCGGGTGAATCCGCTTCCTTGCTTCACTTGGCCAGCTCGCCACGGGTCTGGCCAGAACCTCACCACTAAGCCAGCAGAAGCAAGCAGAGTATGGCCAGTCTCGTATCAGGCCTCATTTCAAACAACTTACAATGGGTTTATCGAAGGTTTCTGCAGAAACTACTTGGCAAGTATCTTGACATCCAGGACGCCAAGCTAAGCGTCCAGCTGACATCCGGAACTACCACACTTGAGAATGTTGAACTGCTCCCCGATGCACTCAATGAGGCGTTCGAGAACACACCCCTTGTTGTCCATCGAGGGTCCATCAAATTACTGAAGATCTCGCTGCCCTGGCGGACACTGCTCTCGGAACCATGCGTTCTCGAGCTCGACGGACTGCATCTGACTTTCTTGATTCGTGATTCCAAGCCGTACACTCAGGAAGAACTCAGTCGCATCCGAGAAAGTGTTGGTGCCCCCGATGCGAATGAGCTGTATCAGATCTTTAGGTCTCGTGTGGCTGCCTACGCAACAGCACTCGCGCAAGATATAAAGAGTGGCAACGATGCAGAAGGGCGTAAGACCCCTAGCAGACCCAGGTCATTCTCAGATACCTCTCAACTCGAACGCCCCAGCCCAAGTCAATCGGAGGCTCACACCGGCAGTGCAGACGCTGATGCTGCCCCAAGTCTCGCAGTAGTATCCGGTTTATTGGAGGACCTTCTGGAGCGTGCAGAGATGCGATTTAGCAATGTACATCTTGAGCTCATCGCGCCAGGCATCGGGTCGGATACATCAGATTCCGGGACATCATCACAAGTTCCATCCAAAGCTTGCGTCCTCGGTGCGCTCATCGAGAATGCTTCGCTTGGCCCAGCCACAGGATCTCGCAGATCTGGCAATTATCTTGATCCAACCCAACAACGCCGTGGTGTAGGTGGAGACAGAAAGTCATCGGATAATGACAATCTCGCTAGACACGACTCCTTTGAACTTCACAAGCGACTCACAATCTCTGGTCTGCAGATGAGGCTCTGTGAGCGGAGCTACAAGCAGGGGACCTCCGTTTTGGACTGTGATGGAAATGAGGATGAGTATGATGTGGTTTACGACGACGTGATCCTAGAAGAGTCCCGAATTCGACTGGATGGCAGCTACATTCATAATAATGCTGACTGGCAGCCTAGTATTATCGACATCTCAAGCGTCGTATCATCCATGACGAGCAAGTTCGTATCGACGTTGGTTAATGAAGGAGAGGGACATTCTGAGTCCGAACTTGCCGAGGACAACAGTTCGCATGCCGAAATGCGAGGCAACGAGCTAGCAGGCGAAACAAATGTGTCATTACGCGCACAACTACGATCATTCTCTGTGTTTCTGTGCCCTCCCTCCTTGTCAATGTTGAACAAGCTCAAACGCAAGCTGAGTGCCTCTATTGCAGTTGTCTCAGAACGCGCAATCAATGCCAGGCTACAACGAGCTCGGGCGCGTGAGGTTGCATTTGCGCGCGCACTCCTCCGCGGTATGGACCAGCAGTCGCCCGAGACCGACACATCGAACTCCATGAGCCAGTTCGAAAGATGGGCCAAACTGCTCGCCACAAAGGAGGGATTGCTCGCTCCCGTCATTCCACACTACCTTCTCAATGCAGATCTGCTCGACGGAACTGAGTTTCACTTTAACCTTCAGAAGATACAGGCAATGTTGGTAGAGCAACAGCAGCGGCGCCTGAACCTCAATCAAACTATGCAACAAACTGCGCAGAATTCGCCACAATTGCTCCCAAATCCTGGACGTTCTGCTTCAAATTCCTTTTCGGGTCCGAGCCGCCCACTGCTCCAAGTCCCAAGTGCTGGTGCCGGGTCCGCAGGAACTCTGCTAACGCGGCCACCGTCGCCTACCATTCCTATGCCTCACCAGCAGACCAAGCCACCGCTACTACCGCGAGCCGCGAACTCACCGTCTCCGGCATCAGGGGTTACTCTTCAAAATGCTCCCTCACCGGTTTCCTTAATCCCACGCATGCCATCAAGTGGAGCTTCCTCACCAATAGCAGTCGCACCGTTGCCTCCTCCACCTCCGCCTCCACCATCGCCTCCGGTCTCACTTGCTCCCAGCAGCCCATCCATCCAACCACGAAATCGCTCAGGCAGTGTGGACAGCACAACCCACCATAGCGTTCATCTCAAGCCTTTTATGACGATGGAGGCGGCCCTGCAGTCCAACGATGCTCTTGATGCACCCGCGCACTTCCGCATGACCCTAGATAGCCTACCACCTACTCCGCAAACCACATCATCCAGTCGACCCCGAGCACATTCCGTCAAGTCAACTGAAATGCCAATCAACTGGACCTCAACAACACAAGGCATCTCATCGGAGGCAAATGCAGCAGCAAGTGCTGCTGCTACCGTGATACTCGAGTCCCCACTTTGGTCCATCTCCTTCGTTTTCCCCAGGCTTGAAGTATTCGTGGCTGAGCATGCTGAACCCCTGCCTTTGCCGAGTGATGCATCGAACACCAGTGCACCGTACAGTTTCGAGCAAGATCTCCTCGCGGACAGATTCAATCAGCGCTTCAGAGAGATGGTGTCGAGTATGGAGCTCTCAACGAGCAACCCAGCAGATGCACTTACAGATCATAGTACGTCTCAGAGATATCAGCAACGAATGTCTCGCATTCGAGGATGGGGAACATGTGCCGCAGGAGGCCGCAAGCGGTATGAGAGTTTTGACCACTTGTACGCATCTTTCACCGCTATCACGATTGAAGCTTCGCAGTCAACTTACAAATTCAGCCTGGGCGTTGATGCACGAGGAGTTCACGTCTTAGAGCTACTACGGCGAGTCTCGGTCGAACATTTACCCAAGACGTCTGTCCCAGCGAATATGTTCCGAAAAGACATAACGTGCAGCACCGCAACTCAGGAAACAAGTGCCCATCCAAGCAATCTCTCGAATAAGTCCACTTACCTAACTCGTTATCAGAAGATCCTCGCACGAAGACAGCAGCAAGATCACAACAACCCTTGGGAGTCAACAACTGCGCCGATGCCACGCAGCTCGAGCCCGGATCCAGAGTTGAGTAGTCGTGTCCCGCTTACACACACTGCATCTGTTATTTTCTCAGTTGGTACCTTGCTCGCGAAGGCCTCTGCCAAACCTGGATTACGTATTCGCCTCCTACAATCCGCAGCAACGGCAGAGAAACACTCACATTTATTCTCTCCGGTCTCGATTCCTGGAGAAGAAAGCTATTTAACACCGACTCACTCTCCACACGCAGTGGACAAAAATCGTATGGGGCTTGCTCTTTCCGCTAGAACCTTGGTTGATTTTCAGTCAGTTTCGGTTATGTTCGATATGGGTCTGATCTCGCGTCTTGGAGATTTGTTGAGAGAACCAAGAGTTCAAGAGGATGATGCTCCCGTAACCGGTGGGGACGACGCAACAGATGTGCCACAAGTTTTTGATACCGTGGAAGACGAATCCAAAGACATACCGCAGCAGTGCATCACAACAACGTCAGGCGATCCACTACGCTTGATAACTACAAGTACCCCACCACTAATTCCGGGGTCTCCTTCATTAGCCTCGATCCCGCCCTTGGATCTCTCACAGCTCAGTCCAGGTCCGGTTGCTCGGGGCACTTCACCAGTTCCGCAACCACCGGCTGGTATTAAAATGCATCCAGAGTCTATGCGATCTCAGGTATCTCTTCCGGAAAGCCGGACGCAAGTCGTCGGACATGTTCAAGACCTGGAGTTTATTTTACTCATGCCACGTAACTACGCCACACCAGGTGAACTCAATGGTTTCAAGTCAGGAGCGTTTGATATTGGCCTGCAAAGACTCCTCGATAACTTGCCAGAAGACTCCAGTCAAATGCATTTAGACTCGCGAGGGCCGATCCGTGATGAGCATATTCGTGTTGTGTGTCATGATTTGTATGGAACTCAGTATCCTGTTGCACTGAAAGAGATCATTCAGCGGCACGATTTGGATGGCAGGATCAGTAGTGATAATTCTTCGGACGACACCGTAATGCAATCAAGGCTTCGCTTTTCGAGTGTGGTCGTTAGTTTGGCGTATTCTATGGCTCTTATTCGTGAAGCTTACCTTCGATCAAGTGGTCTAGCACAACGTGAAATATCACCCGGATGGACAAGGCTGAACTATGTTGAAAAGTCAATCCTGGTTGTAACGGAAGCCTCGGAGGGAGCCAACTTCTCAGAGGAGACTCGATCGCATGAGGAGGATGAGGTTATGGATATTTCCGCAACAGCACGGCCTTTGGGCTCCGAAACGTCCTCATGGCCGCTCATTATCATCAGTTCGCCAATAACGGCTTTGCAGAGTTCCAAGCAACTACACCGTGAGCACCTCACCCATCCCAAGAAGGCAAGCTTTATTGATAGCCTAAGTTCCCTACTTGACGAGGATATATGCGAAGATGCGCCTGCAAGTTTCAAGGCAAATGTACGTAAAACCGCTCTGCCAGGACAGGAGGTCGGAAA
>Ga0182741_1003659_pt1 | contig 16081 bp, 16 predicted proteins | sample eDN5th37CBELigOP_FD_128874 | JGI IMG/M metagenome (GOLD analysis project Ga0182741, IMG submission 128874) | Enriched Organic Plus compost microbial communities from Emeryville, California, USA - eDNA 5th pass 37_C BE-Lig OP (version 2) (version 2) ...
GCTCCCACCGGTCCCGTGACGGCGGGTGGCCTCCCTCCGTGCGACGCCGAGACGAATGTCGATAGCATGATGAAGTTGCCGTGCGCTGTGCGGTTTGCCGTGCACAGCGCGCTATGCGGCGACAACCCTGTATCAGGCATCGAGCCGAGGAGTCCGTCACAGTGACCACGCCCGCATCCGCGAAACCAGCCACGATCGTCCGGGTGCCCGCGGGAACCACTGCGGGCGCCGCGGTCCGCGACGCGGGTCTGCCCACCAAGGGCCCGGAGACCATCGTCGTCGTCCGCGACTCCGAAGGCGCCCTGCACGATCTGTCCTGGACGCCCGACGTCGACGTCGAGGTCGAGGCGGTCGCGGCGGACACCGAGGACGGACGCAGCGTCATCCGGCACTCGGCCGCCCACGTGCTTGCGCAGGCCGTGCAGCAGGAGTTCCCCGAGGCGAAGCTCGGCATCGGCCCGCCGATTCGCGACGGCTTCTACTACGACTTCCAGGTCGACCGGCCCTTCACGCCGGAGGACCTCGCGAAGCTCGAGAAGCGCATGAAGAAGATCGTCAAGGACGCCCAGCGCTTCTCGCGCCGCGTCGTCGAGAGCCTCGAGGACGCCCGCGAGGAACTCAAGGACGAGCCGTTCAAGCTCGAGCTCATCGACGACAAGTCGGGCATCGACGATCCCGAGGTCATGGAGGTCGGCGGCAAGGAGCTGACGATCTACGACAACCTCAACCCCCGCACGGGTGAACTCGTGTGGAAGGACCTCTGCCGCGGGCCGCACGTGCCCACCACCAAGTTCATCCCGGCCTTCAAGCTGACCCGCAGCTCCGCCGCCTACTGGCGCGGCGACCAGGACAACGCCGGCCTGCAGCGCATCTACGGCACCGCATGGGAGTCCACCGAGGCCCTCGAGCAGCACCTCGAGCTGCTCGCCGAGGCGGAGCGCCGCGACCACCGCAAGCTCGGCAACGAACTCGACCTGTTCTCGTTCCCCGACGAGCTCGGCTCCGGTCTGCCCGTCTTCCATCCCAAGGGCGGCATCATCCGCCAGGAGATGGAGAACTACTCTCGGCAGCGGCACGTCGAGGCCGGCTACGAGTTCGTGTACTCGCCGCACATCACCAAGGGCCAGCTGTACGAGGTGTCCGGTCACCTCGACTGGTACCGCGACGGCATGTTCCCCGCGATGCACCTCGACGAGGAGCTCAACGAGGACGGCACCGTCCGCAAGCCGGGCCAGGACTACTACCTCAAGCCGATGAACTGCCCGATGCACGACCTGATCTTCCGGTCACGCGGGCGTTCCTACCGCGAACTGCCGCTGCGCATGTTCGAGTTCGGCTCCGTCTACCGCTACGAGAAGTCGGGCGTGGTCCACGGCCTGACCCGTGTGCGCGGCATGACGCAGGACGACGCGCACATCTTCTGCACCCCCGAGCAGATGCGCGACGAGCTCACCAACGTCCTGACCTTCATCCTCGACCTGCTCAAGGACTACGGTCTCGACGACTACTACCTCGAGCTGTCGACCAAGAACCCGAAGAAGTTCGTCGGCAGCGACGAGCTGTGGGAGGTCGCCACCGACACCCTGCGCGAGGTCGCGGAAGCCTCCGGTCTGCACCTCGTGCCGGATCCGGGCGGCGCCGCCTTCTACGGCCCGAAGATCTCGGTGCAGGTCAAGGACGCGCTCGGCCGCAACTGGCAGATGTCGACGATCCAGCTCGACTTCAACCTGCCCGAGCGGTTCGAGCTCGAGTACACCGGCGCCGACGGTGCCAAGCACCGTCCCGTCATGATCCACCGGGCCCTGTTCGGTTCGATCGAGCGGTTCTTCGGCGTACTCACCGAGCACTACGCCGGTGCCTTCCCGGCCTGGCTGTCGCCGGTGCAGGTGATGGGCATCCCGGTCGCCGCGGACTTCGAGGACCACCTCTTCGACGTCGTCGGCAAGCTCGAGGCGCAGGGCATCCGCGCCGAGGTCGACACCTCCGACGACCGCATGCAGAAGAAGATCCGCAACCACACCACCCAGAAGGTGCCGTTCATGCTGCTTGCCGGTGAGCGCGACGTCGCCGCGGGCGCGGTCAGTTTCCGGTTCCGCGACGGCAGCCAGGTCAACGGCGTGCCGGTCGACGAGGCCGTGCAGATCGTCGTGGACTGGGTGCGTCGCCGCGAGAACGCCTCGCCCACTGCCGAACTCGTCCGTCCCGGCGGGGAAGGCGGTCAGGAGTGACGGGCGAGCGCACCCCGGGACCGGCCGACATCCCCGCGACCGAGGACTCCCCGGGTTCGCTGGTCGACCGCGGCGTCGGTGAATCCGATCACCTGCAGCGGCTGTGGTCCCCGCACCGGATGTCCTACATCACGGAGTCGCCGAAGGGACGCAGTGAACCCTACGAGCCGTTCACCGACATCCCGAAGATGTCGGACGAGGAGGGGCTCGTCGTCGCCCGCGGTGAGCTGGTGTACGCGGTGCTCAACCTGTACCCGTACAACCCCGGCCACCTGATGGTCGTGCCCTACCGGCGGGTCGCCAACCTGGAGGACCTGACCCCCGAGGAGAGCACCGAGCTCATGCAGTTCGCGCAGCACGCGGTGCGGGTCATCAAGCGGGTCTCCCGGCCGCACGGCTTCAACGTCGGTCTCAACCTCGGTGCGGCCGCCGGTGGCTCGCTGTCCGAGCACCTGCACCTGCACGTGGTGCCACGCTGGGGTGGCGACGCGAACTTCATCACGGTGCTCGGCGGCTCGAAGGTGATGGTGCAGTTGCTGCGCGACACCCGGGCGCTGCTCGCCGCGGCATGGAACGAGTGAGCGGGGACCGAACCCTGCTGCTGCCGGCCGTCGCGGCGCGCCGTCCGGGCACCGTCGGCGTCTCCCGTGGCAGGATCGGTTGCCGGACACGGTTCCGTACACAACGGTCGAACGGGAAGACAGGGGTCGCGGGATGCTGAGCTTCTTCGGGCGCGCGTCGGTGTCGAAGGTCACCGCGCCGCTCGGCAAGGCACTGATCCGCACCGGACTGACGCCCGACGCCGTCACCCTCATCGGCACGGTCGCCACGATCGCCGCCGCCGTGACCCTGTTCCCCAACGGGTATCTGTTCTGGGGCACGATGGTCATCTGGCTGTTCGTGATGTTCGACATGCTCGACGGGGCGATGGCCCGGGCCCGCGGTGGTGGCACACGCTTCGGTGCGGTCCTCGACGCGACCTGCGACCGGGTCGCCGACGGCGCGATCTTCGGTGGCCTCGCCTGGTGGGCGGTCTACCACGAGCAGAGCCGTCCGCTGTTCGTCGCCACCCTGATCTGCCTGGTGTCGTCGCAGGTCATCTCCTACGCCAAGGCCCGCGCCGAGGCGAGCGGCCTGTCCGCCGACGGTGGTCTCATCGAACGCCCCGACCGGCTCGTCATCGTCCTCGTCGGCGCCGGTCTCACCGGCCTCGGCCTCGACTGGGCGATCCACATCGCGATGTGGCTGCTCGTCGTGGGCTCGGTGATCACGGTGTTCCAGCGGGTGCTCGCCGTCCGCAACTCCGCGGGTGCCCGCGAACTACTGCCGATCGCCCCGACCACACGGACCGAACCCGAGGACGACGGGGGACAGCGGTGAACCTGTCCGAACGCGCCTCCGACCTGGCGTACGCGGGCGGCTGGCGAGTGGTCCGGGCCCTGCCCGACGGCCTCGCCCGCCGCCTCTTCGATGCCGGCGCCGACTACGCGGCCCGCCGCGGTGGGGGACCGCAGCAGTTGCGCCGCAACCTCGCCAGGGTGCTCGGTGTGGCTCCCCACGAGGTCCCCGACGACCTGATCCGCCGCTCGGTGCGCTCCTACGCCCGCTACTGGCGGGAGGCGTTCCGGCTGCCGTCGATGGATCTCGACGCCACCGCCGCCGCCATCGATTCGTCCATCGAGGGCCGCGAACACATCGACCGGGCCCTGGCCGCCGGTCACGGCGCGATCCTCGCCCTGCCGCACAGCGGCAACTGGGATCTCGCCGGGGTGTGGTGCACCCGCACCTACGGCCGCTTCTCCACGGTCGCCGAGCGGCTGCGACCCGAATCGCTGTACCAGCGGTTCGTCGACTACCGCGAGAAGCTCGGCTTCGAGGTGTTCCCCCTCTCCGGCGGGGAGAGCCCGCCCTTCGTCGAACTCGCCGCGCGGCTGCGCACCAACCGCATCGTGTGTCTGCTCGGCGAACGCGATCTCGCCCGCAAGGGCGTGCCCGTCACCTTCTTCGGCGAACCCACCCGCATGCCGGCCGGCCCCGCCAAGCTCGCCATCGACACCGGCGCCGCGCTGCTGCCGGTGCACTGCTGGTTCACCGAGGACGGCTGGGGTTTCAAGGTCGACCCGCCGCTCGACGTGAGCGGCGGTCTCGAGGCCGCCACCCAGGCGCTCTCCGACCGGTTCGCCGCGAACATCGCCGAGCACCCCGAGGACTGGCACATGCTGCAACCGCTGTGGCTCGACGATCTGTCGGAGAGCCGCCGTGCCCGGATGGAGGCGTAGTTGAGGATCGGGATGGTCTGCCCGTACTCCTTCGACGTTCCCGGCGGAGTCCAGGCACACGTGGTGGATCTCGCCGAGGTGCTCATCGCCCGCGGCCACGAGGTGAGTGTGCTCGCCCCGGCCTCGGAGAACACCCCGCTGCCGGACTTCGTGGTCTCCGCGGGCCGTGCCGTCGCGATCCCCTACAACGGCTCGGTCGCGCGCCTGAGTTTCGGCCCGGTCTCCTACGCGCGGGTGCGCCGCTGGATCAACGACAACGACTTCGACGTCCTGCACATCCACGAACCGAACGCGCCGAGCCTGTCGATGCTCGCGCTCAAGGTCGCGGAAGGCCCGATCGTCGCGACCTTCCACACCTCCACGACGAAATCCCTGGTGCTCAGCACCTTCCAGGGAGTCCTGCAGCCCTATCTCGAGAAGATCACCGGCCGCATCGCCGTGTCCGAACTGGCCCGTCGCTGGCAGGTCACCTCGCTCGGCTCGGACGCCGTGGAGATCCCCAACGGCGTCGACGTGCCGTCCTTCCGGCACGCGCCGCTGCTGCCGGGTTATCCGCGCCCGGGTCGCACGGTGCTCTTCCTCGGCCGCTACGACGAACCGCGCAAGGGCATGGACGTGCTGCTCGGCGCGTTGCCCGCCCTGGTCGCGCGCCATCCCGACATCGAGATCCTCGTCGTCGGCCGCGGTGACGAGGACCGCCTCCGCAAGGAGGCCGGCCCGCACGCCCGGCACCTGCGCCTGCTCGGGCAGGTCGACGACGACGAGAAGGCCTCCGCGATGCGCAGCGCCGACGTGTACTGCGCCCCCAACCTCGGCGGCGAGAGCTTCGGCATCGTGCTCGTCGAGGCGATGGCCGCCGGCACCGCCGTCGTGGCGTCGCAGCTCGACGCCTTCCGCCGTGTCCTGCGCGACGGGCAGGCCGGGGTGCTCGTGCCCGTCGGCGATTCCGATGCCCTCGGCCGGGGCATCCTCGAGGTCCTCGACGACGACGAGCGGCGCCGCGCGCTCGTCGAGGCCGGATCCGTCGTGGTGGAGTCCTACGACTGGCCGGTGGTCGCCGAGCAGATCCTGCGGGTCTACGAGACCGTCACCGTCGGCGCCGGCCCGGTCCGCGAGGTCCGCTCGTGACCCTCAGTGCCCTGACGATCCTGGTCCTGGCCCTCGTCGCCGCGGTCGTCGTGTCGGTCGGTGTGTGGGCGTACTCCACCGCCAACCGGCTCGACCGGCTGCACGTGCGCTACGACCTGTCCTGGCAGGCCCTCGACGCGGCGCTCGCGCGGCGTGCGGTTGTGGCGCGCAGCATCGCTGCGTCGATTCCGGTGGAGGAGGGCCGGGCCCTCGCCCGGTGCGCCGACGCCGCCGAACGCGCCGACCGCAGCCGCCGCGAGGAGGCCGAGAACGCACTGTCGGCGGCCTTGGCGCGCGTCGAGACCGGACGACTGCGCTCGCAGCTCGTCGCCGAACTCGCCGACGCGGAGGCCCGGGTGCTCATCGCCCGGCGGTTCCACAACGACGCCGTCCGCGACACCCTCGCGTTGCGCACCCGCCGGCCCGTGCGCTGGCTGCACCTCGGGGGCACCGCACCGCTGCCCACCTACTTCGAGATCGCCGAGCGCGCCGACGGAGTCGCCGCCGCCACCGTGCCGGTAACAACCACGGGGCCCGCCCCGGTAGCAACCACGGGGCCCGCCCCGGTAGCAACCACGGGGCCCGCCCCGGTGTCGGGTGCGGTCCCGCACCCCGAGCCCGTCCCGGACCGTGCCCGCACCTCCGCCCGGCTGGTGGTGCTCGACGAGCAGGGCCGCATCCTGCTCCTGCGCGGCCACGACCCGGCGGTACCCGACCGGCGCTTCTGGTTCACCGTCGGCGGCGCCGTCGAACCCGGTGAGGATCTCGCCACGGCTGCGGCCCGGGAACTCGCCGAGGAGACCGGCCTGAGCATCGACCCGGGCCGCCTCGTCGGCCCGATGTGGCGGCGCGTGGCCGTCTTCCCCTTCGACGGGGAGGTCATGCACTCCGAGGAGCTGTTCTTCTCCGTCCGGGTGCCCGCCTTCGAGCCGGGAGCCGACGGGTTCACCGAGCTCGAGCGCCGCATGCACCTCGAACACCGCTGGTTCGACGCCGAGGAACTGCAAGCGCTGGCGCGGTCGGGGGAGCCCGTCTACCCGCAGGATCTGCCCGACCTGCTCGACGAGGCCCGACAGGTCGCCGAAGGCCTGCACCGGCCGGAGCTCCGCGCCATCCACTGACGCCGGTACGTCCCGGATTTCGTATCCGTGCAGGCCAGTTCGGGAGAACTGGACCTTGTCTTCATCCGATCTCTGCGTCACTCTTCTTCCGACCTGCTCACGCCGGCGGCGTACGGGCCTCGGCGGGCAAGGCGCGCTGTTCGATCAGTCCAGTTATCCCGAACTGGATATGGGACTGGCCCGATTTCCTTCCTAGGCTGGGTTCGGCCGTGAGCCCGCCTGTGGGCCGCGGCATTCCGTCGACCCGTCGTTCCTGGAGGAATACCGATCGTGAGCACCCCCGACACCGCCCCCGCCACCGGTACCGCCCGCGTCAAGCGCGGCATGGCCGAGATGCTCAAGGGCGGGGTGATCATGGACGTGGTGACCCCCGAGCAGGCGAAGATCGCCGAGGATGCCGGCGCGGTCGCCGTCATGGCCCTCGAACGCGTGCCCGCCGACATCCGCGCCCAGGGCGGCGTGTCGCGGATGAGCGACCCCGACATGATCGAGGGGATCATCGAGGCCGTCTCCATCCCCGTCATGGCCAAGGCCCGGATCGGCCACTTCGTCGAGGCGCAGATCCTGCAGGCGCTCGGCGTCGACTACATCGACGAGTCGGAGGTGCTCACCCCCGCCGACTACGAGAACCATATCGACAAGTTCGCCTTCACCGTGCCGTTCGTCTGCGGCGCCACCAACCTCGGCGAGGCGCTGCGCCGCATCAACGAGGGCGCGGCGATGATCCGCTCCAAGGGTGAGGCCGGCACCGGCGACGTCTCCAACGCCACCACCCACATGCGCCGGATCCGCCAGGAGATCCGCCGCCTGACGTCGCTGCCGGAGGACGAGCTCTACGTCGCGGCCAAGGAGTTGCAGGCCCCCTACGACCTCGTCGTCGAGATCGCCCGGACCGGGAAGCTGCCGGTCACGCTGTTCACCGCCGGTGGCATCGCCACCCCGGCCGACGCCGCGATGATGATGCAGCTCGGCGCCGAGGGCGTGTTCGTCGGCTCCGGCATCTTCAAGTCCGGCAATCCCGCCCAGCGGGCCGCGGCGATCGTCAAGGCCACCACCTTCTACGACGATCCGGACGTGCTGGCGAAGGTCTCGCGCGGTCTCGGCGAGGCCATGGTCGGGATCAACGTCGACGAGATCCCTCAGCCGCACCGGCTCGCCGAACGCGGCTGGTGAGCTCCTCGCGCGGGCGAACCGACCGCGAGCAGCGCGACGTCGTCCTGCACTCCCGCACCGAGGGTGTCGAGCATCTCCCTCACCGACCCCACCAGCCGGGAGGCGGATGCCGGTGCGACCGCGCGGACGTGGGCGAGCAGCCGGTCCTCGCCGAACCGTTCGCGTCCCGTCCCCGGGCCCTCGGGTCCGGGGACGATCGCCTCGGTCACCCCGTCCGTGTACAGCAGCAGGGTGTCGCCGGGCTCGAGCCGGACCGTGTGGTTCACGAGGCGGGGGGAGGGGAGGACCCCGATCAGCTGCCCGCCCACCGTGGGCAGCCGCTCGGCGCTGCCGTCCGCGCGCAGGACCAGCGGCGGCGGGTGACCGCCGGAGGCGAGGTGCACGTCCACCCCGCCGGTCGCCGGATCGGGTACGACCGTCCCGAACAGCAGTGTGCAGAAGGGCGTCCGGGGGTCACGCTCGCGTTCGTCGAGCAGCGCCGCGTTGAGCGTGCGCAGAACCGCGGCCGGATCGTCGACGTGGACCGCGGCGGCCCGCAGGGTGTAGCGGACGAGGGAGGTCACCGTCGCGGCGCGGGCACCCTTGCCGCACACGTCGCCGAGGAACATCCCCCAGCCGCCCGCCCGGGCAGGGAACAGGTCGTAGAAGTCTCCGCCGACCTCGTCGGGCGAGGCGATGTGGTAGTGGGCGTCGACCTCCAGCCCCGGCACCGCAGGCAGCGCCGGCGGCAGCAAGGTGGCCTGCAGGGTCGTGGTGATGCGCCGCAGCCGTTCTCGCTCCTGCTCGGCCTCGCGGCGCGCCCGCAGCAGCTCGGTCTCGTAGGACCGACGCTCGCGGGCGTCGAAGAAGGTGGTGCGCACGAGCAGCGGACCTCCAGCCGCGTCGGTCTCGAGCCGCGACGCAGCGAGCACCGGCAGGCGCGTGCGGTCGGCGCGGGCGAGTTCGAGTGCGATCCCGCCGATCTCGCCCTGCATCAGCAGGATCGGGGCGTAGTGGGTCTCGTGGTAGAGCCGGCCGCCCACGGTGAGCAGATCGGAGAAGCGCCGGTGTCCGACCACTTCGTCCGCCGAGTACCCGAGCCAGTCCAGCAGCGTCGCGTTGATCCTCAGGATCCGCCCGTCGGGCAGCGACGTCACGTACCCGCAGGGCGCCTTGTCGTAGAGGGTTTCGGCGTCCTCCGTCAGCAGCGCCGCGATCGCGTCGTCGTACGCGGTCGTCGCAGTCACCCCACCCTGCGCGCGAACGCCGCGACGGCGGCGGCGGTCTCGTCGGGAGCGCTCATCTGCGGGCAGTGGCCCGTGGCCGGCAGCGTCACCAGTTCGCTCCGGGGGATCTGCTCGTGAACGAAGGCACCCACCCCCGCCGGCGCGATCGCGTCGTGCGCGCACTGCGCGACCAGCGTGGGCACCGGGACCGCTGCGAGATCGGCGCGGTTGTCGGACAGGAAGGTCACCCGGGCGAACACCCGTGCCACCTCCGGGTCCGTGCGGCAGAAGGTCTCGGCGAGTTCCGCGCCGAGCTCCGGCCGCTCCGGATTGCCCATGATCACCGGGGCCATCGCCGCGCTCCAACCCAGATAGTTCGCCTCCAGCGATTCGAGCAGCTCGTCGAGGTCGGCGGCGCTGAAGCCCCCGCGGTAGCCGGTGGCGGGATCGTCGACGAAGCACGGCGACGGCGCGAGCATCACCAGCCCGGCGAAGATCCCGGGATCGTAGGTGGCGGCCAGCGCCCCGATCGTCGCGCTCACCGAGTGGCCCACGAACACCACCGGGCCCTGACCCAGTCCGCGGCACAGGTCGACGACGTCCTGCGCGTAGGTCTCCATCCGCGAGTAGCGGTCCGGATCCCACGCGTCGCGATCCGCTCGTCCGGATCCGACGTGGTCGAACCGCACCACCGTGAACTCGGACTCGAGCAGCGGCACCACGAGCCGCCACAGATGCTGGTCGCACCCGAATCCGTGTGCCAGGACGAGAACCCCACCGTTCCCGCGACCGGACACCGTGACCCGGTGTCTGGTGGTTACGTCCGCGCGTTGCCGCATCGTGCCCCCTCGGTTTCCCCGAGGGTGTCACATCCGGCACGTGATTGCGATCTCGTTCGGGAGGTGAATCCCGAGAGAGCGGGCATGACGTCCTCTTCCGTGCCGTTAGCCTTCAACGGTGAGGCGGAGAGAGGAACCACGCATGGCGAAGATCGAGCAGATCCTGGCACTCGAACAGATCGAGAACGACATCTTCCGGGGCATCGCGACCGAGACGATGCTGCCCCGGACGTTCGGGGGCCAGGTGGCGGGTCAGGCACTCGTCTCCGCGGTGCGCACCGTCGATCCCGCCTTCGGGGTGCATTCGTTGCACGGCTACTTCATCCGACCTGGCAACCCCACGATGCAGATCGTCTACCTCGTCGACCGCATCCGCGACGGCCGCTCGTTCTGCACCCGCCGGGTGACCGCGGTCCAGGACGGCAAGGCGATCTTCACCATGTCGGCGTCCTTCCACGGGCAGGACGAGGGGATCGAGCACCAGGACCGGATGCCGTCCGTCCCGTTCCCCGAGGATCTTCCCGACCCGGAGACGATGTTCGACGCGGAGACCCTCCTGTGGGCGAAGCGGGAGTGGGCCGAATGGGAGTTCCGGTTCGTGCCGCCCGAGCTCATGGACGCCTCGCGCCGGGCCGCCGCGCAGCAGCAGGTGTGGTTCCGGTCGCGGGAGGCGCTGCCCGACGACCCGGTCTTCCACGTCTGCACGCTCGCGTACATGAGCGACATGACCCTGCTCGGCTCGGCGAACGTCGGGCACGAGGAGAAGACCCAGAACGCCTCGCTCGACCACGCCATGTGGTTCCTGCGCCCCTTCCGCGCAGACGACTGGCTGCTCTACGACCAGACCTCTCCCTCCGCCGGACTGGGCCGGGCACTGACCCAGGGGCGGATCTTCGATCGCAACGGCAACATGGTCGCCGCCGTGGTGCAGGAAGGCCTCACGCGTTTGATGCGCGAGTCCTGACCGGGGAGCCGACTCCCCGTCCTGCCTGCGTCGGCGGCCCCGACACGACAGGCAGGAACAGGTGACGACTTCCACTCCCACGATCGGTGTGCTCGCTCTGCAGGGCGACGTCCGCGAGCACCGCGCCGCCCTCGAGGCGGCCGGTGCCCGCACGATCACGGTGCGCCGCGAACGCGAACTCGACGAGGTGGACGGGATCGTCCTGCCGGGGGGCGAGTCCACCACGGTGGGCCGGCTGCTGCGCGTGTTCGACCTGCTCGAGCCGCTGCGCACCCGGCTGAAGGACGGGCTGCCCGCCTACGGCTCGTGCGCGGGCATGATCCTGCTCGCCTCCCGGATCCTCGACACGGTGCCCGGCGCCGAACACCTCGACGCCCTCGACGTCACGGTGCGGCGCAACGCCTTCGGTCGCCAGGTGGACTCCTTCGAGACCGACCTCCAGGTGAGCGGTGTGGACGGTGGTCCCGTGCGCGCCGTGTTCATCCGCGCCCCCTGGGTCGAGAGCGTCGGCCCGGACGTGGAGATCCTCGCGACGGTCCCGGCGGGCAATGGTGCGGCCGGGCGGGCGGTGGCGGTGCGGCAGGGGCCCGTGCTCGCCACCTCCTTCCACCCCGAGATCACCGGTGACCTGCGGGTGCACCGGCTGTTCGTCGACATCGCGCGCGGGCGCCGCTGAACCGCGCGGTGCCCGCGCACACGCCGTGGGCGGGCACTGTGCGGTGGCACACCTCGCAGGCGAGTAGAATCGACGCTCCGACCTGTCGGTTAAGCCGACCACACATCGCCGGAAGGGGCTCGAAGCGAATGAGCGGCCACTCCAAATGGGCCACCACCAAGCACAAGAAGGCGGTCATCGACGCCAAGCGCGGCAAGATGTTCGCGAAGCTGATCAAGAACATCGAGGTGGCGGCTCGGACCGGTGGTGGCGACCCGGCGGGCAACCCGACGCTGTACGACGCCATCCAGAAGGCGAAGAAGAGCTCGGTCCCCAACGACAACATCGAACGTGCCCGCAAGCGCGGCGCCGGTGAGGAAGCCGGTGGCGCCGACTGGCAGACCATCATGTACGAGGGCTACGGCCCCAACGGTGTGGCGCTGCTCATCGAGTGCCTCACCGACAACCGCAACCGCGCCGCGGGCGAGGTCCGCACCGCGATGACCCGCAACGGCGGCAACATGGCGGATCCGGGGTCGGTGTCCTACCTGTTCACCCGCAAGGGCGTCGTCGTGCTCGACAAGAACGGCCGCAGCGAGGACGAGATCCTCGAGGTCGTCCTCGAGGCGGGCGCCGAGGAGATCAACGACCTCGGCGAGTCCTTCGAGATCGTCTCCGAGGCGAGCGACCTGGTCGCCGTGCGCACCGCACTCGTCGATGCCGGTATCGACTACGACTCGGCCGACCCGGACTTCCGCGCGTCCGTCGAGGTGCCCGTCGACGCCGAGGGTGCCCGCAAGGTCATGAAGCTCGTCGACGCCCTCGAGGACTGCGACGACGTGCAGAACGTCTACACGAACGTCGACATCTCCGACGAGGTGCTCGCCGAGCTCGACGCCTGAGCGAGACCTGACGCACTCGGCACGGCCGGGGTCGCGTGTCGGTGATCCGGCACCCGGCCCCGGCCGCTATGCTCTCGAACAGGCGTTCGCAACAGGGCGAGGGTTCGCGGTTCCGTCGGGGTGATCCCGATGGGGGCGGCGTGCGAGGGCGAGAGGTGAGTCGGGTGCGCGTGATGGGTGTGGACCCCGGGCTGACCCGATGCGGCCTCGGCATGGTCGACACGGGCCGTGGGCGCGACGTGCTGCCCGTCGCGGTGGGTGTCGTCCGCACCTCACCCGATCTCGAACTCTCCCAGCGGTTGCTGAAGGTGTCCGACTCCGTCGAGGAGTGGATGGACCGCTACCGGCCCGACGTCGTCGCGATCGAACGGGTCTTCTCCCAGCACAACGTGCGCACCGCCATGGGCACCGCCCAGGCCGGTGGTGTCGTCGCGCTCGCGGCGGCCCGCCGCTCCATCCCGGTCATGTTCCACACACCGAGCGAGGTGAAGGCCGCCGTCACGGGCAACGGCAGCGCCGACAAGAAACAGGTGACCACGATGATCACCCGTATCCTCAAACTCGACGCCGCGCCCAGGCCGGCCGATGCCGCCGACGCGCTCGCCCTCGCCGTCGCGCACTGCTGGCGCGCCCCGCTCCTGGCCCGGCTCGCGGCCGCCGAAGCCGCGGCCGCACAACAGAAACGACGTTACGAAGAGCGGCTGCGCGAACAGTCGGCCGCGCGGAAGGCAGGTAGCCGGTGATCGCCTCGGTACACGGCGAGGTTCTCGACATCGCCCTCGATCACGTCGTGATCGAGGCGGGCGGCATCGGATACCGGGTCAACGCGACCCCCGCGACCCTCGCGGGGCTGCGGCGCGGCGAGAAGGCCCGCCTGGCCACCGCCATGATCGTCCGCGAGGACTCGATGACCCTCTACGGCTTCACCGACACCGACGCACGCGACCTGTTCGGGCTGCTGCAGACGGTCAGCGGGGTGGGGCCGCGGCTGGCGATGGCGACCCTCGCCGTCCTCGAACCCGACGCGCTGCGCGCGGCGCTGGCCGACGGCAACACCTCCGCCCTGACCCGCGTGCCGGGAATCGGCAAACGCGGCGCCGAACGCATGATCGTCGAACTGCGCGACAAGGTCGCCGCCTACGGGGGCGCCGAGGGTACGGCCGCCCCCGCCGCCGGCTCCCCGCTGCGCGACCAGATCGTCGAGGCCCTCGTCGGCCTCGGCTTCACCCCGAAGCAGGCCGAACCCGCCACCGACAAGGTCCTGGCCGAGGATCCGGCCGCCGACGTGTCGACCGCGTTGCGCTCCGCGCTGAAACTGCTGGGTAGGGCACGGTGACCGACGAATACCGCGAGTTCGACGCGGCCGGGGTGGAGCGATCGCAGGTGACCGCCGAGCACCTGCCCTCCGACGCCGACATCGAAACCAGCCTGCGCCCGAAGGACCTGGACGACTTCATCGGCCAGGCGCGGGTGCGCGAACAGCTGCAGCTCGTGCTGCGCGGCGCGAAACTGCGCGGCGGCACCCCCGACCACATCCTGCTGTCCGGCCCGCCCGGCCTCGGCAAGACCTCGATGGCGATGATCATCGCGGCAGAACTCGGCACCTCGCTGCGCCTGACCTCCGGTCCCGCTCTCGAACGGGCCGGCGACCTCGCAGCGATGCTGTCGAACCTGTCCGAGGGCGACGTGCTGTTCATCGACGAGATCCACCGCATCGCCCGCCCAGCGGAGGAGATGCTCTACCTCGCGATGGAGGACTTCCGCGTCGACGTGGTCGTCGGCAAGGGCCCGGGCGCCACCTCCATCCCGCTCGAGGTCGCCCCCTTCACCCTCGTCGGCGCGACCACCCGTTCCGGTGCCCTCACCGGCCCGCTGCGCGACCGGTTCGGGTTCACCGCCCACATGGACTTCTACGACCCGCCGGAGCTGCAGCGGATCCTTCAGCGCTCGGCGCGGATCCTCGGCATCGACCTGCGCGAGGACGCCGCGGCGGAGATCGCCGGTCGCTCCCGCGGCACGCCGCGTATCGCCAACCGGCTGCTGCGCCGCGTCCGCGACTACGCCGACGTGCGGGCCGACGGTGTGGTGACCCGGGACGTCGCCAAGGCCGCGCTCGAGGTGTACGACGTCGACCCCATCGGGCTCGACCGTCTCGACCGGGCGGTCCTCGGTGCGCTCGTGCGCAGCTTCGGCGGCGGACCCGTCGGCGCGTCCACCCTTGCGGTCGCCGTGGGGGAGGAGCCGGCCACCGTCGAGGAGGTGTGCGAACCCTTCCTCGTCCGCGCCGGCATGATCGCCCGCACCCCCCGCGGCCGTGTGGCGACCCAGGCGGCCTGGTTGCAGCTCGGGCTCACTCCGCCCCCGGAAGCCGCGACCGGCGGCATCGAGGTGCGTGCCCGCGAACCACAGCTCGAACTGTTCGACGACACCGATCCGTCCGCCCACGGCGACACACATCCGTCCGATCCGGACGAACCCGGCGCGCGTCCGTAGGGTGGCCGGGCAGGGAATGGCACACTGGTCTACTGCGTCGGTCCGTGGAGGCCGATCCCGACGTCGTGCCGTCCGCTGAGCCGTCACGACCCACTGGTAACGACCGAGGACTGACTTCAACGATGGAACTGCTCTTCCCCCTCCTGATCCTTGCCCTGCTCGTCCCGACCTTCCTCGGCGTGCGGCGTCAGAAGAAGGAGATGCAGAAGGTGGCGGCACTCCAGGACTCCCTGCGCATCGGTGATCGTGTGATGACCACCGCGGGCCTGCACGCCACCGTGGCCGCGCTCGGCGACGACACCGTCGACCTCGAGATCGCCCCGGGGGTCGTGACCACCTGGTCGCGCCTGGTGATCCGCGAGCGCGTCGAGCCGCAGACCCCGAACGATCCGGGCTCGATCTCCCTCGGCAAGGACGACGACGACACGCCGCCGGAGGGTCGCCCCACCGAGTACTGACGGCCGGTTCGGCGCCGCACGGCCGCGACCGGGACTCCTTCGGTGCCGGGGCCGTGTGCCGCGCGGCTGCAACCACCCACCACTCACTCGCATCGAGGAGACTGACAGACCGTGGCACCTTCCAACGGATCGGTGCATCCCGCGCGCTCACTCGCCCTGTTCGGGGTGATTCTCGTCGCGTTGTATGCGCTGGTCTTCTTCACCGGGGACAAGTCGCCCACCCCGAAGCTCGGCATCGACCTGCAGGGTGGCACCCGCGTCACACTCACCGCGCGCACCCCCGACGGGAGCAGCCCGAGTCAGGACAGCCTCCGCCAGGCCCAGCAGATCATCGAGACCCGCGTCAACGGGCTCGGTGTCTCGGGTTCCGAGGTGATCATCGACGGCGACAACCTGGTCATCACGGTGCCCGGCGACGACAGTGCTCAGGCGAAGACCCTCGGCCAGACCGCGCGTCTGTACATCCGCCCGGTGATCGGTGGCCCGATCGACGCGTCGCTCACCGCCGAGGATCTCGAGCAGTCGCTGGAGGAAGTGCCCCTCGAGGAAGGACTGCCCGGTGAGCAGTCGCCCGCCGAGCCTGCTCCCACTCCCGCTCCTGAGGGGGAATCTGCTCCCGCACCGCAGGGGCGCCCC
>Ga0182741_1003661_pt1 | contig 16078 bp, 12 predicted proteins | sample eDN5th37CBELigOP_FD_128874 | JGI IMG/M metagenome (GOLD analysis project Ga0182741, IMG submission 128874) | Enriched Organic Plus compost microbial communities from Emeryville, California, USA - eDNA 5th pass 37_C BE-Lig OP (version 2) (version 2) ...
CGCGGTCGGCTCGTCGAACGCCGGCGCGGTCGGCTCAGCGACGGCCGACGGGGTCGGCTCGGCCGGCACCCGCTCCTCGAGCTCGACGACGCCGAGCTCGACCAGATCCCGCACCGCCCGGCTCACGGGCAGCTCCGCCAGCGACAGGGCCTCGCCGAGCGCCCGGACGGTGGTGCCGCCCGCGACGGCCACGAGCGTCGCCCACTGGTCCTGGGGGATCGTGACGGCGTCGCCGGGCAGCGACCGGCGGAGCCGGACGTAGGCGTCGAGCGAGGGCACGACCGACTCGATCTCGCGCCACTCCTGCAGCAGGGCCTCGGCCCCCTCCAGCAGCTCGCCGACGTCGTGCGCCGGGCCGCTCGCCGCGGGCGCGGCGTCCGCGTTGAAGGCGAAGGAGCCCTCCACGAAGCGGAGCAGCTCGAACAGGGCGTCGACCGGGTCGGTGGCCAGCGGCGCGTGGGCCGCCTCGATGCCCACCACCTGGCCGCCGTCGATGTGGACCGTGCCGGAGCCGCGCTGGCCCTCGAGGCGCAGCCGGCCCGTCTTCTTCGTCGTCGCGAGCAGGTGGAGGACGTCGGGAAGGGCGAAGGTGTCGAGGGTGCCTTGAAGCGCCACGGAGCCTCCTGGGTGAGTGGGTCCCCTGACCTATCGGCAGGTCGTCGGGGGAACTTCAGTCCTGATCCGCGCCGCCGCGGTGCAGAAGGGACGAAACGGCCGCCGCGCTCATCACCTCGAGCGGCGGCTCCTCACCGGTCCAGATCCGGAACGCGTGGGCGGCCTGGTGGATGAGCATCCCGAGGCCGTTGACGGCCACGAGGCCCCGCTCGTGGGCGGCCTGCAGGAGCGGGGTCGCTGCGGGGTGGTAGACGAGGTCGACGACCACCTGGCCCTTCTCCAGCCGATCGGGGTCGACCGGCAGCGGCTCGGAGGACCCGTCGGCGCCCGTCACCACGCCCATGCCGAGCGGCGTGGCGTTCACGACGAGGTCGGTCTCGCCGACCTCCTCGGCGGTCCCGACCCGAGCCACGCCGGGCGCGAGGGCCACGGCCCGCTCGGCCGCCTCCGGCGTGCGGTTGACGACGACGATGGCCCGGGCGCCGGCGCGCGCCGCGGCCCGGATGACCGAGCGGGCCGCGCCACCGGCACCGATGACCGTGAGGGTGCGGCCGTCGAGGTCGATCCCCTCGTCGACGCGGAGGCTGTCCACGAAGCCCGGCCCGTCCGTGTTGTGCCCGACCAGCTCGTGGCCGGCCCGGTGCACGCAGTTGACGGCCTGGAGCGCCTCGGCATCCGCGGTCAGCCGGTCGAGGGAGGCGATCACGGCCTCCTTGTGGGGCATCGTGACCGACACGCCCTCCAGGCCGAGGGCGCGCACGCCGCCCATGGCGAGGCCGGCCGCCCCCTCGGGCACCTCGAAGGCGAGGTAGGCCCAGTCGAGCCCGGCCGCGGCGAACGCCGCGTTGAAGATCGTGGGCGACAGCGAGTGGCGGACCGGGCAGCCGATCACGCCGGCGACGCGGGTGTGGCCGGTCAGCTCCGGGCGCTCGGGCACCGCCACGCTCAGCCGCACCCCAGACCGGCGGCCGCGCAGCGCTGCTTGGCGGCCAGGAACTCCTGGTAGCTGGCGGTGAAGAAGTGGTTCCCCGCCTCGTCCTGCAGGACGTAGTAGATCCAGTCGCCCTCGGCCGGCTCGAGCGCGGCGGCGATGCTGGCCCGCCCCGGGTTGGCGATCGGCGTGGGCGGCAGGCCGGCCGACTTGCGGGTGTTGTACGGCGAGTCGCTGTCGAAGTCGAGCTGGTCGCGGCTGCGCCCGGCCAGCTCCGCCTCGTAGCGGGAGGTGGCGTCGATCCCGAGGGGGATGCCCTGGCGCAGCCGGTTGTAGATCACCCTCGCCACCTGGGGGCGCTCGGCGTCGACCTTCGTCTCCTCCTCGATCAGGGAGGCGACGATGAGCACCTCGTAGGGGGTGAGGTTGAAGCGCTCCTGGGCCGACTCCACGCCGAGCTCGGCCATCGTGCGATCGAGCTGGGCGACCATGAGCTGCAGGACCGACAGCTCGTCGTAGCCCTCCCCCACCCGGTAGGTCTCGGGGAAGAGGATGCCCTCGCTCGACGGCTGGTCCGGCGGCTGGTAGGCGGAGCGGACCTGGCCGCTGTCGAGCAGCTGCTGGAGGACGGCGGGGTCGAGGCCCAGGCCCTTGTCGGGATCGGCCAGCCGGGCGATGGTCTCTCGGACGGTGAGGCCCTCGGGGATCGTGAAGCTGCGCTCCTCGGGCGGGAGGGGCCCGGCGCTGAGCAGGGCCACGACGTCGCCCATGGCGCTGTTGCGGGGCAGCTCGTAGCGACCGGCCTGGAACGGTCCACCGCCGTTGATCCGCAGGTACCAGCGCCACACGAGGTCGCTCGTGATGACGTCCTCGTCGGCGAGGAGCCGGCCGATGTCGTCGGCGGTGGCGCCCTGGGGGATCTCGACCTGGACGACCTCGCCGGGCCCGCCGGGCGGGTCGATCTGGCGGGAGACCCACAGGCCGACGGCGCCCACGGCGACGGCCAGCACGACGACGATGCCGCCGAGCACCACGAGCAGCCGACGACCGCGCGACGACTCGCGCCGCAGCTCGACGTAGTCGTCGTCCTTCCAGGCGTCGTCCTCGTCGTCCCAGTCGCCGGCCCAGTCGTGCTCGGGCTCGGCGAGGTGCCGCCCGGGCTCGGGGTCGGCGGGGGCGGGCTCGGTGGCGCGCGGCGTGGGCCGGGGGTCGGGGCGCACGGGCCGCGGGGCCTCGCTCGCCGCGTCCGCGGGGGATCCGGCGCGGCCGGGGTCGGCGGGGTCGTGGGGGCGGTCGCTCATCGGGGGTCCTCGGGGCTGCGCTGGCGGCGGTGGTCGAGCCAGGCCTGCAGCATCACGGATGCTGCCACCTTGTCGATCACCTTGCGGCGTGCGGGGGCCTTGAGGTCGAGGCCCAGGAGCTCGCGGTCTGCGGCGACGGTGGTGAGGCGCTCGTCCCACAGCTCGACGGGCAGCCCGGTGGCGGCGGCCAGCTCCTCGGCCTCGGCCCGGGCGGCGCGGGCGGCTGGGCCCTCGGTGCCGTCGAGCGAGCGGGGCAGGCCGACCACGAGCACCTCGGCACCGGCCTCCTCGGCCAGCGCGGCGATGCGGCGGTGGTCCCGGGGCCGGTCGCCGGTGCGCTCGACGACCTCGTAGGGGGTGGCGAGGGTGCCCGCGCTGTCCGAGAGCGCCACGCCGATCCGCTTCGCGCCGAGGTCGATCCCCAGCGCCCTCACGAGACGCCGATGCCGACCGCGGCCCGGACCGCGTCGAGGGCGGGGTCGATGCCGTCGGCGTCCTTGCCGCCAGCCACGGCGAGCAGCGGGTCCTTGCCCCCGCCGCCCTTGATGAGCCGCTTGGCGTCCTCCAGCAGCGCCGCCGCATCGAGCCCGCTGTCGGGCGTGACCGCGGCGACGAGCGCGGCGCCGCCGCCCTCGGGGGCGGTCCCGAGCACGACGGCCCGGATGCCGGGCCGCTCCCGCAGCGCGATGGCGAGGTCCCGCAGGCCGTCGCGGTCCACGCCGTCGACGCGCTCGACGACGACGCCGTCGACCGCCCGGGACGCCAGGGCCTCGGCCTGGTCCCCGGCCAGCTGGCGCTTCAGGGCCTTCACCTCGTCGCGGAGGGCCCGGATCTCCTCGAGGCGCTTGCGGGCGCCGTCGACGACCTCGCCGACGGGCACGTTGAGGAGCTGGGCCACCTCGCGCAGCACGGCCTCCTGCTGCCGCAGCCGCTCGATCGGCCCGGTGCCGGTGACGGCCTCGATCCGGCGGAGGTTCGAGCCGATCGAGCTCTCCGAGACGATCTTCACGGGGCCGATGTCGCCGAGCGCCTTGACGTGGGTGCCGCCGCAGAGCTCGATCGAGTTGCGACCGGCCTCGAGGACGCGGACCACGTCGCCGTACTTGTCCCCGAAGAACGCGATGGCGCCGCGGGCGATGGCCTCGGCCTTGGTGGTCTCGTAGTGCCGGACCGGGTCGTTGCGGAGGATCTCCTGGTTGGCGAGGTCCTCGATGGCCCGGATCTGCTCCTCGGTGAGGGCGTCAGCCGGACCGAAGTCGAAGCGGAGCCGGTCGGGCTCGACCAGCGAGCCCTGCTGCTGGACGTTCTCGCCGAGCACCTTGCGCAGCGCCCAGTGGAGGATGTGGGTGCCGGTGTGGTTGCGACGGATGGCGTCGCGGCGGGCGCCGTCGATCGCGGCGGTGGCCACCTGGCCGGGCTCGATCGCGCCGTCCACGATGCGGACGTGGTGCCGGTGCAGGCCCGGCAGGCCGTAGGTGGTGTCGAAGACCTCGGCGGTGCCGGTGTCGGTGCTGATCGTGCCCGTGTCGCCCACCTGGCCGCCGGACTCGGCGTAGAAGGGGGTGCGGTCGAGGAAGATCGACGCGGTGCCGTCCTCACCGGGCACCACGGCGAGCACGGTGGCCTTGGTCTCGTACTCCTCCCGCCCGACGAACTCGGTGGGGCCGTAGCGGTCGAGGATCTCCTGGAACGAGGTGAGGTTGGCGTAGTCGTGACCGGCCTTGGCGCCGGCCTTCGAGCGCTCCTGGGCCTCGGCCAGCGCCTGGCGGTAGCCGGCCTCGTCCACCTCGATGCCGAGCTCGGCGGTGATCTCCTGGGTGACCTCGAGCGGGAAGCCGTAGGTCTCGTAGAGGTCGAACGCGACGTCGCCCGGCAGGGGCTGGCCCGGCGGCAGCTCGGCCAGCTTGGCGTCGAGCAGCGAGCTCCCCCGCTTCAGCGTCTGGCGGAAGCGCTCCTCCTCGCGGGAGATCACCCCGACGATGCGGTCCTGGTCGGCCCGCAGCTCCGGGTAGCCGTCGGCCATGGCGTCGATGACCGCCTCCACGAGCGGACCGGTGAGGTCGGACTCGCGACCGAGGAGGTACGCGTAGCGGACGGCGCGGCGGATGATCCGGCGCAGCACGTAGCCGCGGTCCTCGTTGGACGGCACGATCTTGTCGGCCACGAGGAAGGTCATCGTGCGGCCGTGGTCGGCGAGGATCTTGAGGGCGACGTCGGTGCGCTCGTCGGTGCCGAGTCGCCGGCCGGTGATCGACTGGGCGACCTCGACGAGGCGATCGAGCGGGTCGACGTCGTAGACGGTGTGGGTGCCGTTGAGCGCGGTGAGCATCCGCTCGAGCCCGGCGCCCGTGTCGATGCCGGGCTTGGGGAGGTCGCTCAGGCTGCCGTCGGGGGCGCGGAAGTACTGCGGGAAGACGAGGTTCCAGATCTCGACGTAGCGGTTCTCGGCCGCCGGGTTCTCCGGGCCGCCGTCGGGACCGAACTCGGGGCCGTAGTCCCAGAAGATCTCCGAGCTCGGCCCGCAGGGACCGGTGTCGCCCATCTCCCAGAAGTTGTCCTTGTCGAGCCGCTGGATGCGCTCCCGGGGGAAGCCGACGGCATCGGTCCAGATCTCGGCCGCCTCGTCGTCGCTCACGTGGACGGTGACCCACATGCGGCCGGGGTCGAGGCCGAGCACGTCGGTGAGCAGCTCCCAGGCCCACGGGATCGCCTCGGCCTTGAAGTAGTCGCCGAAGCTGAAGTTCCCGAGCATCTCGAAGAACGAGAGGTGGCGGGGCGTGCGGCCGATGGCGTCGAGGTCGTTGTGCTTGCCGCCGGCCCGGACGCACTTCTGCACGGTGGCCGCCCGGGGCGGGTCGTAGGGGCAGGGCTCCTCGCCGAGGAAGATCGGGACGAACTGCATCATCCCCGAGTTCGTGAACATCGGGGCCGAGGGGTGCGTGGGGATGAGGCTCGCGGCCGGCACCAGCGTGTGCTGGCGGGCCTCGAAGAAGTCGTTCCACGCGCGGCGGAGTCCCTTGGCGTCCATCGTGCTCCGAGTCTACGGGGGGTGGGGTCGGCTGCCGAGCGGGATCAGGGGCGCCGGGCGGGGCCGGTGTCGGCCCGCAGCTCGGCCTCGCGCTCGCGCATCGCCTCGCGGCCCTCCTCCACGGCAGCCCGCAGGTCGCTGCCGAAGGACCGGATGGCGTCGGCCAGGTCGGCGCCCATGCGCTCGGGGGTGTACCGGGACGCGGTCTCCCGCACGAACCGCATCAGCCAGAACGACACGCCGAAGCCGAACCCGGCCCCGACGATCAGCCAGAAGAGGCGCCGGAACATCAGCGCTGGGCCCGGGCCCGGCGGAGGCGGGCAGCGGCCCGGCCGGTGCCGGCGGCGAAGGCCATCGTCTTGATGACCGGGTTCGAGAAGGCGAGGTAGGCGAGCCGCGACGCGGAGTCGACGGTGCCGCCGATCGACTCGGCGGTGGTGATGACTCCGCCCAGGCGCTCCAGCTCGGCGTTGGCGGAGCGGACGGTGGCGCCGAGGTCCTCCACGACCGGGACGGTCTCGGTGCGGAGCAGCTCGACGGCGTCGCGCACGGCGCGCAGCGTCTTCGTGATCGACACGAGCGCCACGCCGAGGAGCACCACGGCCACCACGCTGGCGATGGCGACGATGAGGGCTGCGAGCTCGGTGGCGCTCACCGGTCGGCGTCCGTTCGTCGTGCCATGCGGGTGCGGATCTCCTGCTCGAAGCCGTGGGGGGAGGGGTCGTAGTACCGCCGTCCGATCACCTCGTCGGGGAGGTACTGCTGAGCCACCCAGCCGGCGGGGTCGTCGTGAGGATAGTCGTACCCGACCCCGTGGCCGAGCCTCGCCGCGCCCTGGTAGTGCGCGTCGCGCAGGTGCATCGGCACCTCCACCGAGGGGCCGTGGCGCACGTCCTCGCGGGCGGACCAGATGCCCACCGCGGCCCGGTTGGACTTGGGTGCGGTGGCCAGGTGGACGACCGCCTGGGCCAGGTTGAGCTGGGCCTCGGGCAGCCCGACGTGCTCGACGGCCTGGGCCGCGGCCACGGCCACGACGAGCGCCATCGGGTCGGCCATGCCGACGTCCTCGCTCGCCGCGATCACGATGCGGCGGGCGATGAAGCGGGCGTCCTCCCCCGCCTCGAGCATCCGGGCCAGCCAGTAGAGGGCGGCGTCGGGGTCGCTGCCGCGCATGCTCTTGATGAAGGCGGAGATCACGTCGTAGTGCTCGTCGCGCCCGTAGCGCAGGGCCTTGGTGCCGAGCGCGGCCTCGGCGTCGGCGAGGCGCACCCGGGGGCGCGGCAGGGTGGCCTCGGCCGGGTCGACCTCGGCCTCGGCGTGACCGGCCCGGGCGTGCTCCCAGCGGGCCCGGGCGATGGCCACGGCCACCTCGAGGCTGGTGAGGACGTGCCGGCCGTCGCCGTTGGCGTGGCCGGCCAGGTGCGCCACGGCCTCGTCGTCGGCGTCGGCGTCCTCGGCGGCGAGGCCCTTGGCGAGGAGCTGGCGGGCAGCGTCGGCGTCGAGGGGGTTGAGCCGGAACAGCGTGCTGCGGGACAGGAGCGGCGGGTTGACCTCGAAGAACGGGTTCTCGGTGGTGGCGCCGATGAGGGTGATGAGGCCGCTCTCCACGCCGGGCAGGAGGGCGTCCTGCTGGGCCTTGTTGAAGCGGTGGACCTCGTCGAGGAAGAGGATCGTGCGCTGGCCCCGCTCCCCGAGGCGGTGGTGGGCCCGCTCGAGCACGTCGCGCACGTCCTTCACCCCGGCGCTCACGGCGGAGAGCTGCTCGAACACCCGGCTCGTGTGCGCGGCGATGGCCTGGGCGAGCGTGGTCTTGCCGGTGCCGGGCGGGCCCCAGAGGATCACCGACGACAGCCGGTCGCCCTCGATGAGCGTGCGCAGGGGCTGGCCGGGGCCGAGGAGGTGGTCCTGCCCGACGATGTCGTCGAGGCGCCGGGGCCGCAGCCGCGCCGCCAGGGGCGCGCTGGCCGCCAGCGCGTCCTCCGCCGCCGCCGAGAAGAGGTCGTCACCGGTGCCCATCGCCCCGCACCCTAGCTGCCCCCACCGTTGCCCCGTGCACTCTCATGGCATTACCGTCCCCCTCACGCTTCCCCCATCACACCGAACAGGATCTGTGCGGGTTTGGGTGCGCCATGCGCACGAGATCGCGCACAGATCTCGTGACGAAGGGAAGCCATGGGCGTCGACAAGACCCTTCTCCGCTTGGACGAGACCGCTCGCCGCCAGCACGGCCTGGTGACGAGCGCCCAGGCGGTGACGATCCTCGGGCCCCATCGCAAGGCGCGGTGGGTCCATCAGCGCAAGCTGACGATAGTGCAGCCCGGCGTGTTCCGCCTTGCCGGTGCGCCGGAGACCTGGCACCAGTCCCTGATGGCCGCTGCGCTGGCGGCTGATGGGGTGGTGTCCCACCGCTCGGCCGCGGAGCTCTGGGGCCTGCTCCCGCCGGCGGGGTACGTGGAGGTCTCCATCCACCCGGGCCGCACCCCGCACCTGCAGCCCCCGGCGATCGCGCACCGCATCAAGGACCTCCACCCTGAGCTGGCCAAGGAGCGCGAGGGGCTGCGCATCACCGACCCGGTGCGGACGATCATCGACCTCGGCCTGGTCGTGCCCCGCACGATGGTGAGCGACGCCCTGACCCGAGGGATCACCTTGGGCCTGCTCAGCGTCGACGACGTCCGTCGGCTGCGCGACGCGCTCGGCCGCCAGGGGCGCAACGGCACCGGCGTCGTCCGCCACATCCTCGAGGCCCGCTCCGCGCAGCTCGGGATGGAGGAGAGCGTGCTCGAGCGCCGGTTCCTCGACCTCGCACGGCGAGCCGGGCTCCCTGCCCCCGTGGTTCAGCACGAGGTCTGGGACACGGGCCGGTTCGTCGCCCGGATCGACGCGGCCTACCCCGACCGGAAGATCGCGATCGAGCTCGACGGCTACGGACCGCACAGCTCGCCGGATGCGTTCCAGCGGGACCGCACCCGGCAGAACCGCCTCGTCGCGCTGGGCTGGACGGTCCTGCGGTTCACCTCGGACGACGTGGTCAACCGACCCGACGAGGTGGCCCGGACGATCCGCGAAGCCCTCGACCGCGCCGCCTGAGCACGAGATCTGTGCGTGGTTCCGTGCGCATGGCGCACGAGAACCCGCACAGATCTCGTCATCGGTCGGGTAGGACGACCTTGAGGGCGAGCTCCTCGAGCTGGGACGCGTCGACGGGGGTGGGGGCCTTGGTCATCGGGTCCACGCCGGACTGGGGCTTGGGGAAGGCGATGACCTCGCGGATGTTCTCCTCGCCGGCGAGGATCGCCACGAGGCGGTCGATGCCGAAGGCGAAGCCGCCGTGGGGCGGGGCGCCGTAGCGGAACGGCGTGAGGAAGAACCCGAAGCGCCGTTGGGCCTCCTCCGCCCCGATGCCGAGCAGGTCGAAGATCCGCTGCTGGAGGTCCGGCTCGTGGATCCGGATCGAGCCGGAGCCGAGCTCCCAGCCGTTGAGCACGAGGTCGTAGGCCCGGGACCGCACGCTCATCGGGTCGGACTCGAGCTTGTCGAGGTCGTCCTCGTGGGGCCGGGTGAACGGGTGGTGCGCGGGCTTCGGGGTGCCGTCCTCAGCCCGGCCGACGAACATCGGGAAGTCCACCACCCACACGTACTTGTACGGGCCCTCGTGCACCGGGGGCCGGCCGAGGTCGTTGCGCAGGGTGCCGAGCACCTCGCAGGTGGTGTGCCACTCGTCGGCGACGAGCAGCAGCAGGTCGCCGGGCTCCGCGCCGAACGCCGCGACGAGGCCCGCCCGCTCGTCGTCGGAGAGGAACTTGGCCACCGGGCTGTCGAGGGCACCGCCCTCCCCCACCCGCATCCAGACCAGCCCCTTGGCCCCCAGCTTCTTGGCCCGCTCGGTCAGCGCGTCGAGGCGGTTGCGCCCGAAGTCCGCGGACGCCCCGGGCACCCGCAGGCCCTTGATCGACGCGGCTGCCGCGAAGGCCTTGAACTCGGTCGACGCGAACACCTCGGTGAGCTCGACGAGCTCCATCCCGAAGCGCAGGTCGGGCTTGTCGGTGCCGTAGCGGTCCATCGCCTCCCGCCAGGTGATGTGCGGGATCGGCTCGGGTCGCTCGCCGACGACGGCCTCGGCCGCGTCGAGCACGGCCTCGGAGATGAACGCCAGCACCTCGTCCTGGGTGACGAAGGACGCCTCGGCGTCGAGCTGCATGAACTCGTACTGCCGGTCGGCGCGCAGGTCCTCGTCGCGCAGGCAGCGGGCGATCTGGTAGTAGCGGTCGACGCCGCCGACCATCAGGAGCTGCTTGAACAGCTGCGGCGACTGGGGCAGCGCGTAGAACGAGCCGGGGACCTGCCGGGACGGCACGAGGAACTCGCGGGCGCCCTCGGGGGTGGAGGGCATGAGCATCGGGGTCTCGACCTCGACGAAGTCCTGGCGCTCCATGGCCGCCCGGATGGCGGCGTTGACCTTGGCCCGGATGCGCAGGTTCCGCTGGAGCCGCTCGCGCCGCAGGTCGAGGTACCGGTACCGGAGGCGGATCATCTCGTCGACGTCGTCCGCTCGGGCGTCGATCGGGAAGGGCGGCGGCTCCGCCGCCGACAGCACCTCGACGGTGCAGTCCCCCACCTCCACCTCGCCGGTCGCCAGCGCGGGGTTGACCGTGCCCTCCGGCCGGATGCGCACGGTGCCGGTGATGCGCACCACGTACTCGCTGCGCAGGTCGGCGGCGCCGTCGACGACGCACTGGACGATGCCGGTGTGGTCCCGCAGATCGATGAAGGCGAGGTGCTCGCCGTGCTCGCGCCGGCGGCTCACCCAGCCGCACAGCGACACCTGCTGGCCGGCGTGCGCGGCCCGCAGCTCCCCGCAGCGGTGGGTGCGCATCGGCTCGGTCTGGTCGGGCATCACAGGTCCTCGGGCTCGGGGGCGGGGCCCTCCACGATCCCACGTGGCGGCGGCTCCGCCCAACGTGGGCGGGCGGCCGGCCGGGTCACTGGTCGGTGGGCGCGTCAGAGGCGGTCGGCTCGGCCACGAGCGGCGCGGGGGCGGCGTCGAGCTGCCCGCGGAGGTGCTCGACGAGGTCGGCCTGCGCCACGGCCACCTGCTCGCCGGAGCCGAGGTCTCGTACCGACGCGGTGCCGGCGGCGAGCTCGTCCTCGCCGACGATCACGGCGAAGCGGGCACCGCTTTTCGTGGCCGCCCGCATCTGGGCCTTCATGCTGCGCCCGTCGAAGGCACGGTCGGTGACGATGCCGGCCTCCCGCAGCCGCTGGGCCAGCACCACCGCGGTCGTGCCGCCGGCGACGTCGACGACGAACGCGTCGACCCGGGCGGTCGGGGCGCCGAAGACGCCCTCGGCGTCGCAGGTGAGCAGCACCCGCTCGATGCCGGAGCCGAAGCCGATGCCCGGCGTGGGCGGGCCGCCGAGCTGCTCGATGAGCCCGTCGTAGCGGCCGCCGCCGAGGATCGTGGACTGGGCGGTGCCGAGCGCGGCGCTCTGGAACTCGAAGAGGGTGTGGGTGTAGTAGTCGAGCCCCCGCACGAGGGTCTCGTCGATCTCGAAGTCGATGCCGAGGGCGCGCAGCCCGGCCTGGACCCGCTCGGCGTGGGCGATCGACGCCGCGTCGAGCGTCTCGGCCATGCGGGGGGCGTCGACGAGCACGGCCCGGGTCTCGTCGCGCTTCGAGTCGAGCACCCGCAGCGGGTGCGTCTCGACCTTGGCCGCGTCGTCGGGGGCGAGCTCGCCGGCGCGCGTGCGGAGCCAGGCCTGCAGCACCTGGGCGTACGCGGCCCGGTCGGCGGGGGTGCCCATGAAGTTGAGGACGAGGCGCCAGCGCCGCAGGCCGAGCGCCCGCAGGTAGGTGTGGCCGAGGGAGATCACCTCGACGTCGACGTCGGGGTCGGCGGAGCCGATGCACTCCACGCCGACCTGGTGGTGCTGGCGCAGCCGGCCGGCCTGGGGGCGCTCGTAGCGGAAGGCGGGGGTGGCGTACCAGACCTTCCAGGGGACGTCGGGGCGGTGCTCGACGAACGCCCGGGCGACCGGCGCGGTCCCCTCGGGGCGGAGGGCGATGTGGCGGCCGCCCTTGTCCTCGAAGTCGTACATCTCCTTGGTGACGACGTCGGTGCCCTCGCCGAGCCGGCGGAACACGCCGATGTCCTCGAACATCGGCGACTGGATCAGCCCGTAGCCGTGCGTCCGAGCCACCCGAGCGAACAGCGCGATGAGCGCCTCCCAGCGGGCCGACTCGGGGGGCAGCACGTCCTGGGTGCCCTTCGGCGCACGGAACTCAGCTCGACCAGACACGGTTGGCGAGGCTACCGGCACCCCCGGGTCGGCCCCGAACCGGATCGCAGGGGTTAGGTTTCCCGCCGTGGTGCGCCGACCGAGTCCGCGCGCGGGCGCCGAGCGACGCCGCCGTCGGGCGGCGGCCATGGGGTCCCGTCGCCGACCGGTGGGCCTCGCGCTGGCGGCGTCGTGGTGCCTCGTGCCGGCGCTGGTGGACTTCGGCGACCTCTCGCCCGCCGGGCACCGCATGCTCGCCGTCTTCGGTGCCGCCGTGGTCCTGTGGGTCACGGAGGCCATCCCGCTGCACGCCACCGCGGTGGGGATCATCTTCGCCGAGATCCTCCTCGTGTCGGACCAGGCGCTCCTCGACCTGCCCGCCGGGTTCGAGGCGCCCCCGTACGCGGACTTCTACGCCACGCTGGCCCACCCGGTGCTCATGCTGTTCCTCGGCGGCTTCGTGCTCGCCCATGCGGCCACCGCCTACGGCCTCGACCGGAACCTGGCCGGCGTGCTCCTCCGCCCCTTCGGGCGACGCCCGGCGGCGATCCTCGCCGGGCTCATGGGCATCACCGGCCTGCTGTCCATGTTCATGTCGAACACGGCCTCGACCGCGGCGATGATGGCGGTGGTCCTGCCCGTGGCTGCTGGGCTGCCGGCCCAGGACCCGATGCGGGCGGGCCTCGTCCTCGCCGTCCCCGTGGCCGCCAACCTCGGCGGCATCGGCACGCCGGTCGGCACGCCGCCGAACGCGATCGCCATCGGCCTGCTCGCCAACGAGGGCGTCGAGGTGGACTTCGTGCGCTGGATGGCGTTCGGGGTGCCGGTCGCGCTGGCCCTCTTGGTGGTGGCGTGGGTGGTGCTGCGGTGGCGCTACCCGAGCGAGGTCGACGAGCTCGAGGTGGCCGTGGGCGGCACCTTCGACCGGTCCCGCCCGGCGGTGATCCTCTACGTCACCTTCGCGGTCACCGTGACGCTCTGGCTGACCGAGCCGCTCCACGGCATCGACACGAACATCACCGGCTTCCTGCCCGTCGTGGTGCTCGTGGCCACCGGTGTCTTCACGGTTGACGACCTCCGGTCGATCAGCTGGGACGTGCTCTGGCTCGTCGCGGGCGGCCTCGCCCTGGGCTCGGGCGTGGCCGTCACGGGCCTCGACGACTGGCTGATCGACCTCGTCGACTGGTCGGCGCTGTCGGCGGTGGCGCTCCTCGGCGCGCTCGCGGCGGTCTCGGTCGCGTTCAGCACGGTCATCTCCAACTCGGCCACCGCCAACCTGCTCCTGCCCATCGGCGTGTCGCTGGCGGCGTCGGGGGCGATCGACGCCGAGCCGCTTCTCGCCGGCGTGGTCGTCGCGGTCGCCTGCTCGCTGGCCATGGCGCTCCCCGTCAGCACCCCGCCGAACGCGATCGCCTACTCGACGGGGCTCGTCAGCACCGCGCAGATGGCCCTCGTCGGCGCGGTGGTCGGCGCGGTGGGCCTCGTCCTGCTCGTGGTGGTGGCCCCGCCGCTGTGGGACCTCGTGGGCCTCGTGCCGTGAGCGCCGCGAGCGGGCCCGTGCGGGTCCTCGTCGTGGAGGGCGACGACGAGGTGCGGCAGCGGCTCGTCGCAGACCTCGAGGACCTGCTGGGCGACCGGGCCGAGGTGTGGGCGGTGCGCACCGCGGCGGAGGCGCTGGAGCGGGCGCCGGCGGCGGTCGAGGACGGCGGCCTGCTGGCCGTGGCCCTGATCGAGCGGTCGCTGCCCGACGGTGGCGGCGGCGACGTGGCGCTGCACCTCCACGGGCTGGCGGGCCTCGACGCCACTCGGAAGGTGCTGCTCACCAGCCGGCCCACCCTCGAGGACGTGGGCCCGGCCCTGTCGCAGGGAGCGGTGCACGGGATGCTCAACCGGCCCTGGACCCGCGCTGGGCTGCGCGAGCACCTCGCGGCGCACCTCCGGTCGCTCGCCGAGCACCAGCCGGTGGTGGCGGAGCGCTTCGGCGACCTCGTCGAGGCTGCGCCTCGTCCATCGGGCCCACCGCCCGAGCTCGACGGTCCGCTCGACGTGGCGTCGGTCCTGCTCGACCCGACGATCGACGACGAGGCGATCGAGCGGCTGATGGTCCAGACCCTCGACGCTGCGCTCGGCGAGCCGCCCCGGCTGCGGGTGGCGCCGGGCGCCGTGCTCATCGAAGAGGGCGACGACGTGGGCGGGATCTACGTCGTCCTCGAGGGCGAGGTCGCGCTCAGCCGCCACGACGAGGGCGGCCGCCACCTGCTCCACGCGGCGTCGACCGGCCCGATCCTCGGGCTGCTCTCGCTGACCGGCCACAAGCGGGCGTTCCTGCGCTGCGAGGCGGTCACGGACGTGGTCGTCATCCCGCTCACCGTCGAGCAGCTGAGCCGGGCGCTGGCCGTCGAGCCCCGCCTCGGTGCCCTGCTGACCCGGGTGCTGCTCACCTCGCTGGCCCGGCGGCTGCGGCGGGCCGACGAGCTCCAGGTCGAGGTGGACCGGCTCAACCAGGCCCTCGCCGCGGAGCGCGACGAGCTGAGCAACGCCCTCCGCTCCCTCGCCGAGGCGGAGGCGCGGCTCATCCACCACGCCCGGCTGGCCACGCTCGGCGAGCTGGCCGCCGGGGTGGCCCACGAGCTCAACAACCCCGCCGCCGCGCTGCAGCGGGCGAGCGAGCACCTCGCCGAGGACGTGCGCACGGTGCTCGGCCCTGACTCGCCGGCCCTCCGGGCCTTCGAGGCCGCCCGCACCGAGCCGCCGTTGAGCAGCGCCGAGGCCCGTGCGGGCCGCCAGCGCCTCGCCGAGGAGCTGGCGGCCGCCGGGGTCGACGACCACCGCCTGGCGGCGCGCCTGTGGGACGCGGGGCTGCGGGACCTGGCCGCGGTGACCGCCTCGCTCGGCACCGCCGACGATCACCTGCGCCGTGGCCACCGCCTGCCCTCCACCGCGGACCTGGAGGAGCGCCTGGCCCCGATCGAGGCCGGCGCTCGGGCCGGCGCGGCGCTGCGGGGCATCCAGCAGGCCACCCAGCGGGTGCTCGCCCTCGTCGGTGGCCTGCGGGCCTACCTGCGCGGCGGCGAGGCGGACGAGCCCTTCGTCGACGACGTGGACGTGGCCCAGGGGATCGACGACGCGCTGCGGCTCCTCGGCCACCGGCTCCGCCGGGCCACCGTCGAGCGCCGCTACGAGCCGGTGCCCCCGATCTCCGGTCAGCCGGGCGCGCTCCAGCAGGTGTGGACGAACCTGCTCGCCAACGCGATCGAGGCCGCCGGCGAGCAGGTGCGCCTCGACCTGGGGGTGGAGCCCGCCGAGACCGACACCGGCGACCCGGCGGTGCGGGTGACCGTGGCCGACGACGGGCCCGGCATCCCTCCGGAGCACCAGGAGCGGATCTTCGAGCCCCGCTTCACCACGAAGCACGGCCAGGTCACCTTCGGCGTGGGGCTCGGGCTCAGCATCAGCCGCCGGATCGTCGAAGCCCACGGCGGGACGATCTCGGTCGACTCGCAGCCCGGGCGTACGGTGTTCACCGTGGTCCTCCCGGTCCGCCGACGAGCGGAGGTCGGTCGATGAACGAGCTGGTCGTCCTCGTCGTCGAGGACGAGCCCGAGGTGCGCGACGCCCTCCTGCGGGACCTTGCCCCGCTGGCCGGCAGCGTCCGGATCGAGGCCGCCGACGACGCCGAGGACGCCGAGGCCGTGGTGCGGGAGGTGGCCGAGGCCGGGGACGTCCTGGGCCTCGTGCTGGCCGACCACCGCCTGCCCGGCCGCACGGGGGTCGACCTGCTCGTGGACCTCGCCGAGGACCCCGCCCACGTCGGCGTGACCCGCAAGGTCCTCGTCACCGGGCAGGCCGACCACGCCGACACGATCCGGGCCGTGAACGAGGCCGGGCTCGACCACTACATCGCCAAGCCCTGGGACCCCGAGGA
>Ga0182741_1003663_pt1 | contig 16064 bp, 16 predicted proteins | sample eDN5th37CBELigOP_FD_128874 | JGI IMG/M metagenome (GOLD analysis project Ga0182741, IMG submission 128874) | Enriched Organic Plus compost microbial communities from Emeryville, California, USA - eDNA 5th pass 37_C BE-Lig OP (version 2) (version 2) ...
CTCAGGCCGCCAGCTTCACATGGCTGCGGCAGGCCATCAGCGGCTGGATGCGCCGGCCGAAGGCATCCATGCCCGCCAGGAAGTCATCGAAGGTCAGCATGATGCCCTTCACCCCCGGCATGGTTGCGACCTCGTCCAGCATGCGCGCTACATTAGCGTAGGAGCCCACCAGCGTGCCCATGTTGAAATTGACCGGCGAGGTGGCGCGCAGGAAGGACGCGGCCATGGAGGTGTCGGACAGCGCCGTGTCCTCCGCCGCCTTGCCCAGCATGTGCGCCAGCGCGTCCTTGTCCGCGCCGGCGTTGTAGAGATCCCATTTCGCCATCGCCGCCGCATCCGTCTCGTCGGCGATGACCATGTAGAGCATGTAGCTGCCGACATCGCGACCGGCCCGCCGCGCGTGCTCCAGCATGCGCGCGGGCACGGAGGCCGCCTTGGTCGGCTCGTTCACGCCCTCGCCGAGGGCGAAATTGAAGTCGCAGTACCGTGCGGCGAATTCCATGCCGCGATCGCTCTGACCCGCGGCCACCAGCGGGATCTTCTGCTTCGGGCGGGGGCTCAGCTTGCAGGCTTCCATCTGGAAGTACTCGCCCCTGAAGTCGCTGTGCCCCGTCTCCCACAGCTCCTTCATCACGCGCACATATTCCGTGCTGTAGTCGTAGCGCCGGCCGAAATGGTGGTCGCCAGGCCAGAGGCCCATCTGGCTGTATTCGACCTTGTGCCAGCCCGAGACGATGTTCACCCCGAAACGCCCACCCGAGACGTCGTCGATCGTCGCCGCCATGCGCGCCACCATGGCCGGCGGCAGGGTCAGCACGGCGGTCGAGGCATAGAGGCGGATACGCTCGGTCACGGAGGCGAGCGCCGCCATCAGGGTGAAGCTCTCCAGCCCGTGGTCCCAGAATTCCGTCTTCCCGCCGAAGCCATGCAGCTTGATCATGGACAGCGCGAAGTCGAAGCCGAAGGCCTCGGCCTTCTGCACCACCTGCCGGTTCAGCGAGAAGCTCGGCATGTACTGCGGCGAGGTCGCGGAGATGATCCAGCCGTTGTTGTTGATCGGGATGAACACACCGATATCCATGGAACCGCCCTTGCTGCCTGCAGTGAACATGGCCGTGCCGCTGGCGCGTTTTGGGGCGAAGTGCCAGCAATCCGCGTGCCACCATCGCCGCCCCGCCACCCCACCACGGGAGGACCGCAGCCGATGACCGATGCCGGACAGAAGCCCTGGGAATGGCCCGAGGAGACCTGGCGCCGCATCGTGGGCCGCGCCCGCGCCGGGCGCAGCCTGGCGCCGCGCGCCTGGCCGGGTGGCGCGCGCTGCGCCGTCGCCCTCTCCTTCGATGCGGACCACGAAACCATTCCGCTGCGCGATGCCGATGAGAGCCCCATGCGCATCAGCCAGGGTCAGTATGGCAGCCGCCGCGGCGTGCCGCGCATCCGCACGCTGCTCGCGCGCCACGGGGTCCGCGCCAGCTTCTACTATCCCGCCGTCTCAGCCCTGCTCTACCCCGAGGAGATCCGCGCCGTCGCCGCGGAGGGCCATGAGATCGGCATCCATTCCTGGATCCACGAGGCCAATACCACCGTACCGCCGGCGGCGGAGCGCGACCTGACCTTCCGTGCCGCGGATGTGCTGGAGAAGCTCTCGGGCCGCCGCCCGGTCGGCATCCGCACCGCGAGCTGGGACTTCTCCACCGCCACCCTCGGCACCATCCGCGAGCTGGGGCTGCTCTACGATTCCAGCCTGATGGCCGATGACGAGCCCTACGAGCTGCTGGACGGGGGCGAGCCCACCGGCATCGTGGAACTGCCGGTCGAATGGATCCGCGACGACGCGGTCTACTTCCCCATGCGCTACACCAGCGCGCTGCGCCCCTATACGGCGCCCTCGGCGGTGGAGGAGATCTTCCGCGCCGAGTTCGACGGCGCCTATGCCGAAGGCGGGCTGTTCCTGCTCACCATGCACCCGCATGTGATCGGCCACCGTTCCCGCCTGCCGGTGCTCGAGCGGCTGATCCAGCACATGAAGGCGCAGGACGGCGTGTGGTTTGCCACGCATGAGGACGTGGCGCGCTATTGCCGCGACCAGGCCGGGCTGTAGCGGTTCCGTCCCTGCCGGCGAAGGAAGCGGACCGGTTGCGCAGGGGCTGCCGCGGGTTCGGGCGGCCCTGCTGCGGTGCCAGTCGATGGTAAGGTCGCCGCGTCCGGCGGCCTCCGCGCGGCCCGGCAGTGCCCCCGGACCGCGCGGCTGCCCCGTCAGGCCGCGACCGCGCCGCTCCAGGGTGAGGCTGCGTCGCTGATGCCCACCACCGCCCCGTCGGCGCCACGCTGGATCAGGTTGGGGCAGGCGAAGTTGATCGGCATGGCCGCATGCTCGACCAGCGTGACCGGCGCGTCCGCTTCGAGCGCCGCGAGCGTCCCGGCATCCAGCCGGCGGTCGGCAGTGACGCCCTCCGGCCCCGAGACATCGATGCGGGGATGATGCGCCGCCGTCTCGGGGTCCATGCCGAAATCGGCGACGAAGGCGAGAAGCTGGAACACCGCCGCCATGATCCGCCGCCCGCCCGAGGCGCCGGTCGCGATCTCCGGCGCCCCATCCGTCGCGGCGGAAGACCCGCCGGACCTCGCCGTGGCGATCACCGGGCACATGTTGGTCAGCGGCCGCTTGCCGGGCGCGATGGCGTTCGGCGTGCCCGGCCGTGGGTCGAACCACATGACGCCGTTGTTCATCAGCACGCCGCTGCGCGGCAGCACCAGCCGGCTGCCCATGGAAGAGAGCAGCGTGGTGGTCATCGCCACCATCAGCCCGTCCTTGTCGCAGGCGGTCAGGTGCGTGGTGCAGGACTCCGCCGCCTTCGGCTCCGAATCGCCGAGGCCGGTGAGGCGCTCGGCATAGGCTTCCCGCATCACGCGGGCGAGGCGCGCATACCAGGCGGCATCGGGCGCCGTGCCGAACGCCGCTCCTTCCATGCCGCGCAGCACCTGGCGCAGCGTCGGCGTGGCCGTCAGCCCGTTCGAAAGCATGAGCGTCCGGCCCCGCCAGGGCACCGCGACGGCGGGCAGCACCCGCGCGCGGTAATTGGCGAGATCGGCGGCGGAAAGGGCGCCGCCCAGCTCCCGCATATCGGCCACGATCTGCGCCGCGATCTCGCCCTCGTAGAAATCGGTGAGTCCGGCCTGCTGCAACCTTTCGAGCGTCGCCGGCAGGCTGCCGAGGGTGAAGAAGCCCGGGCTCCCCTGATAGGGCGGCACGGGCGGCAGCCCGCCCGGCAGGTAGATCCGCGCCGATTCGGGATAGAGGCGCAGCACCGCGGCCGAGCTGGCGATCTTCAGCGTGGTGAACCAGTCCTGCGCCAGGCCGCGCTTCGCGAAGGCCACGGCGGGCGCCAGCACGTCGCGGATCGGCAGCTTGCCGTAGCGCGCATGCAGCAGCGCATAACCTGCCACCGCCGAGGGGATGACGCAGGAGAGCGGCCCATGGACGTTGCGGTCGCCCTCCACCTCCGGCCAGGGGAACAGGTCGGTCTTCATCCGGCCGGTCAGCGGGAAGGCGGAGGGATCGAGCCCCGCCGGCGCCACAGGGCCGAAATCGAAGGTCTCGCCGGTCGTCATGCCGGGCGCCATCACCTGCGCGAAGCCGATGCCGCCGAGGCCGCTGTTCCAGGGCTCGAGCGCCGCGAGGGCGAAGGCGGTGGCGACAGCGGCGTCGGCCGCGGTGCCGCCGGCCTCGAGCATCGCCGCGCCGGCCTCCGCGGCGGACTTCACCTGGCTCACCACCATGCCGCCGCGGCCCCGCGCGGCGGGCTTGGTCAGCTGCCAGTTCTGCGTGACATGCGGGCCCGGGGTGAAGGTCAGGGTCATGCGGGCATTCCTCCGCCGATGATCGGGTCCCATCGTCCCGCCACCGGGGCGGGGCGGCAAGCCCACCAGGTCAGACCGGCACTTCCCCCGGCGGTTTCAGCGTGGCGAGCACGAAGGAGGAGCGCGTCTCCTTCACCCCCGGCATGCGCAGCAGCGCCTTCATGGCGAACTCGCCATAGGCCTCGAAATCGGCGGCCAGCACGTGAAGCAGGTAGTCCATCTCGCCGCTCATCGCATAGGCCGCCAGCACCTCCGGCCGCTCGGCCAGCGCCTTGTGGAAGCGCGCCACCACCTCCTCCGCGTGGCTTTCCAGAGCCACCATGACGAAGGCCTGCAGCGGCAGGCCGAGATGGCGGGGGTCCAGCACCGCCGTGTAGCGGGCGATCACCCCCTCCTCCTCCAGCCGCTTCACCCGACGCTGGCAGGGCGTGGGGGAGAGGCCCACCGCCTCGGCCAGCGCCACCACGGGCAGGCGGCCGTCACGCTGCAGGGCGCGCAGGATGCGGCGATCGATGGCATCGAGGGTGGTGGGGGATTTCGCCATGAATGCGGCCCTCCGTGGCGGTTTCCGCCAATCCTAGCGGCTGACGAGCCCCAAATTGCCGAAAACCCCTCCGCCCCCTCAGGCATTTTCACGGCATCGGAACGCAGGAGGCGGAGATGGAGGCGAACCTCTCCGGGCTGCCGCAGGGCCTGCGCGGCGACTACGCCCGGGCGCGACCGGACTTAACCCTGGCCCAGGACATGGCGGCCTACACGGATGCCGACCACGCGACCTGGCGCACCCTCTACCGCCGCCAGGCGGTGTTGCTGCCGCGCCATGCCGCGGCGGCCTTCCGCGCCGGCTTGGCGCGGCTGGACTTCGCGGACGGCGTGCCGGACTTCGCCCGCGTCTCGGCCCGGCTGCGCGCGATGACGGGCTGGTCGCTGGTGGCCGTGCCCGGGCTGATCCCGGACGGTTTCTTCTTCGCGCACCTCGCGGCGCGGCGCTTTCCCGTGACGTACTGGATCCGCCGGCCGGAAGAACTCGACTACATCGTCGAGCCCGACATCTTCCACGACGCCTTCGGCCATGTGCCGCTGCTGACGCAGCCCGACTTCGCCGCCTTCCTGGAGGCCTATGGCCGGCTCGGCGAGCAGGCCGCGGGCACCGGCGCGCTGAAGCCGCTGGCGCGGCTCTACTGGCACATGGTGGAGTTCGGCCTGATCCGCGAGGCGGACGGGCTGCGCGCCTATGGCGCCGGCATTCTCTCCTCCTCCGCCGAGACCGTGCACGCCACCGATGGGACCGCCCCGCGCCGCCTGCGCTTCGACCTCTGGCGCGTGCTGCGCAGCGAGTACTTCATCGACGACCTGCAGCCGACCTATTTCGTCATCGCCGACTATGCCGAGCTCTTCGCGGCGATGGAGCGGCTGCCTGCCCTGCTGCCCGCGGCACGCGACGCGGAACCGATCCCACCCGGAGCACCGACGCCCGACGACCTCCCCTATCGCCCGAGCTGAAGGACCGCACCGCCATGGACATCCCGCCCGATCGCACCGCGCTCGCCGGCCAGATCTCCGATCTCAACCCGATGGGCACAGACGGCTTCGAGTTCGTCGAGTTCACCGGCCCCGACATTCCCGCGCTCGAGCAGCTGTTCGCCCGCCTCGGCTTCGCGCCGGTCGCGCGCCACCGCAGCAAGCAGGTGACGCTCTGGCGGCAGGGCGACGTCAATTTCATCCTGAACGCCGAGCCCGGGAGCTTCGCCCAGGCCTTCCAGAAGGTCCACGGACCCTCGGCCTGCGCCATGGCCTTCCGCGTCGCCGACGCGGCCAAGGCCCATGAGCGGGCCATCGCGCTCGGCGCCAGGCCCGTCACCGGGAAGGTCGGGCCGATGGAGCTGAACATCCCGGCCATCGAGGGCATCGGCGGCAGCCTGCTCTACCTGGTGGACCGCTACGGGCCGCGCGGCACGATCTATGACGTGGACTTCCGCTGGCTGGATGGCGCCGACCCGCACCCGAAGGGCCACGGCCTGACCGTGATCGACCACCTGACGCACAACGTGCATCGCGGCCGCATGGATGTGTGGTGGCAGTTCTACGAGAAGCTCTTCAATTTCCGCGAGATCCGCTACTTCGACATCGAGGGCAAGCTGACGGGGCTCAGGTCGCGCGCCCTGACCTCGCCCTGCGGCCAGATCCGCATCCCGATCAACGAGTCGAGCGACGACAAGAGCCAGATCGAGGAATATCTGCGCGCCTACAAGGGCGAGGGCATCCAGCACATCGCCCTCGGCACCGAGGACATCTTCGCGAGCGTGGAGGGCATGCGCGCCGCCGGCGTGTCCTTCATGGACACGCCCGACACCTATTACGAGCTGTTGCCGAAGCGCATGCCGGACCTCTCGGCCGAGGAGACCGAGCGGCTCCGGCGCAACCGCATCCTCACCGATGGCGCGCCGACGCCGGAGGGTGGGCGGCTGCTGCAGATCTTCACCGGCACGGTGATCGGCCCGATCTTCTTCGAGCTGATCCAGCGCAAGGGTGACCAGGGCTTCGGCGAGGGCAATTTCCGCGCGCTGTTCGAATCGATCGAGCTCGATCAGATCCGGCGCGGCGTGCTGCAGCCGGCAGCGGAGTGACCGAGGGTACCGCGCCCCTCGCCCGGCCCCGACCGGCCGCTGCCGCTACGAGAAGATGACCCAGCGGGGTGAGCCGCGATGGGTGGAAGCCGCGCAGGCGTCTCCCGCGCGTCGGATGCGCGCGGAACCGGCCGGCTGCCGCACCCGCCCGACCAGGATCGAGGCAAGGAGCGCGATTCACGCTTTCGGCTGTGCCAGCTTCGGGCGATCGCGTTCCTGTGCCTGGCCCGTCGATCCCCCATGCGTAGCGGGTCGCGGCCGGGGCATGTCGTCGAGCACCGCCTGCTCGCGCCGCGCCCGCGCACGACGTGCGGCCTGCATCCGGCCTTCCTGCACCATCTCGATGGCGCGTTCCGCTGCGCGGACGACGGCCAGCGCCTCCCGGGCCGCCGTGATGGAGGCCTCGGCCTGGTGCAGGGCAAGGCCGGCACGCTCGCGCTCGGCCAGCGCGCGCGGCAGCCAGGCGCCGAATGCCGCGGGGTCGTCCGTCGCAGCCTCGGCCACCGGAGCCTGCGTGGCGGCCTGCAGCCGGGATTCGGCGGCTTGCAGCACGGCCAGTCGCTCGGCCAGGTGCCGCTGCGCCGCTCGCGTCTCCAGCCGGCGCAACCGCACCAGCACCTCCAGCGGGTCACGCGCCATCGGCATCCTCCATCGTGGCGGCGAGGGCGGCGAAGGCCTCGGCGATGCCGCCCTTCTCGCCCTTGCGCTGGGCGAGCACCGCCTCGATGCGCGGGGCGAGGCGCAATGCCTCGTCCACGGCAGGGTCGGCGCCGGCGCGATAGGCGCCGAGGCGCACCAGATCCGCCATCTCGGCTGAAAGAGCCAGGATGCGGCGGGCACGCTGCACCAGCGCCCATTCCTCCGGCGCGAGGCAGCCGGGCACGGTGCGCGAAAGGCTGCGCAGCACATCCACCGCAGGGTAGCGCCCGCCCTCGCCGATCCGGCGGTCGAGCACGACATGGCCGTCGAGGATGCCGCGCACCGCATCGGCCACCGGCTCGTCATGATCGTCCCCCTCGACGAGCACGGTGAAGAGGCCGGTGATCATGCCCGGATTGCCCTCCTCCCGCGGCCCGGCGCGCTCCAGCAGGCGCGGCAATTCGGCGAAGACGCCCGGCGTGTAGCCGCGGGTCGCCGGCGGCTCCCCGGCGGCGAGGCCGATCTCGCGCAGCGCCAGGGCGAAGCGGGTGACACTGTCCATCATCAGGAGCACCTGCCGACCGGAATCGGCGAAGTGCTCGGCAACGGCCATGGCGGCATAGGCCGCATCGCGGCGCAGCGGCGCCGGCGCGTCGGAGGTGGCGCAGACGACGACGGAGCGTGCCAGCCCCTCCGGGCCGAGATCGTCCTCCAGGAACTCCCGCAGCTCCCGCCCCCGCTCGCCGACGAGGGCGAGGACCGCGACATCGCAGACCGCGCCGCGCGCCAGCATGGAGAGCAGGGTGGACTTGCCGACCCCGGAGGCGGCGAAGAGGCCGAGTCGCTGTCCCTGCCGGCAGGTTGCGAAGGCATCCAGCACGCGGACGCCGAGATCGAGGCGCGGCCCGAGGCGGGCGCGGGTGCCGGCCGGCGGCGGTGCGGACCGGAGCGGCCGCGGGCAGGGCCCAGGCGGCAGCGGCCCCTTGCCGTCGAGCGGCTGGCCGAGCGGATCAATAACGCGGCCGAGCCAGGCATCATGCACCGCGAGCGCCGGCGGGGCGGCGAGCCGATAGACAGCGCCGGCGACCAGACCCTCCTGCGGGCCATAGGTCATCGCCTCGGCAAGACTGTCGCGAAAAGCGAGCACTTCCGCAGGAACCGGGGCAGCATCGGCACAGTCGATCTCCACGCGCGTCCCGATCCTCAACCAGGGGGCGAGACCACCGAGGGTGGCAGAGATCCGGCCTGCCGCCACGACATGCCCCTGCATCTGCTCGCGCGGGAGGCGCCCAAGCGCGGCTCCGGCGGCTGCCATACGCCCAAGCCATTGATTTATCTCGGCCATGAAGGCTGTGCCCGCCCCGGTTAATCTCTTTTTTACGCTACGTCCCTAAACTTAATACGTCCCAAAAGATGAAAACGGACTTCACATCTCCCGGAACGGTTGTAGATAATGTCGCCAAAGGCGAAGAGGAGCCCAGAAAATGCGCGTATTGCTGGTGGAGGACGATCTGACCACCTCCCGCGGCCTGGTCGCCATGCTGAAGGCTTCGTCTATGATTGTAGACGCTGTCGATAGCGGTGAGGAAGCGCTCGAACTCGCACGCCTCTACGACTACGACATCATCCTCCTCGATCTCGGCCTGCCGGACATGGAGGGCTACGAGGTGCTCCGCCGCTTGCGCGCCAGCCGCGTGGAAACCCCCGTGCTGATCCTCTCGGGCCTCAGCCGGCCGGGCGCGAAGGTGAAGGGCTTCGGCGTGGGCGCCGACGACTTCATCACCAAGCCCTTCGACCCGCCGGAGCTGATCGCCCGCATCCAGGCGGTGGTGCGCCGCGCCAAGGGCTTTGCCCAGCCCACCCTCTCGGTCGGCGACCTCACGCTCAATCTCGCCTCGCGCGAAGTGTCCGTGGGCGGCATCCCGGTACACCTGACGGGCAAGGAATACGCGGTGCTGGAGCTGCTGACGCTCCGCCGCGGCACGGTGCTGACCAAGGAGGCCTTCCTGAACCACCTCTATGGCGGCATGGACGAGCCGGAGGTGAAGATCATCGATGTCTTCATCTGCAAGCTGCGCAAGAAGCTGGCACAGGCCGGCGCCGACAACCTGATCGGCACCGTCTGGGGCCGGGGCTATGTCATGCGTGACCCGGCGCAGCACCTTGCCCGTCCGGCACTGGCGCGTACGCACACCACCACGGTCCTGCCGGCCCACGCCGCCTGAGCAGCCGGACGGCAGGCGCGGCTTCGCCGCCGCAGCCGCATGCCACGGTACGCCTCGGTCCCGCTGCGGCGATCGATCGGGCATGTCCCGCCCGGACGCCAGCCCTGACGGCCCGACCAGGGATTTGCCCGCCGGCCCCGGGACACCTGCCGACTGGCGCCCGCGGCCTCGCCCCTACCCTGCGAGCGCCGCCGGGCGCGGCAGCTCATAGGCCCCGCGCTGACCGGGCACCGGCACCAGCCGGTCCGTCAGGCCGAGGACCGTCTCCGCTCCCCCGAGATACAGCACCCCGTCCGGCGCCAGCCGCTCCGCCAGCGCCGCCATGACCTTCGTCTTGGTCGGCGGATCGAAGTAGATCAGCACGTTGCGGCAGAAGATCACGTCGAATCGCCCGAGGCCGCGCAGGTCCTCCAGCAGGTTGCCGCGCTCGAAGCGAGTCATGGCCCGAAGCTCCGGAGCAATGCGCCAGCGGCCTTCCTCCTTGCTGAAGTGCTTCACCAGGCGTTGCACCGGCAGGCCGCGCTGCACCTCGAACTGGGTGAAGAGCCCTTCCCGCGCGCGGGCCAGCACTTCCTGGGCAATGTCGGTGCCGAGGATCTCGATCCGCCGGCCGGCGAGACCCAGGGCCAGCTCCCGCGCGATCATCGCCACCGAATAGGCCTCCTGCCCCGTGGAGCAGGCGGCGGACCAGATGCGCAGCACGGCGCCTGCCGGCCGTGCCGCCGCCAGCCTGGGCAGCAGGAGGCGGAGATGCTCGAAGGGTGCGCCGTCGCGGAAGAAGGAGGTCTCGTTGGTGGTCAGCGCCTCGGTCACCGCCTCGATCAGCGGGCCGGCTGGCGCGCCGCGCAGGCGCAGCGCCAGCGCATCCAGCGAGGCAAGGCCTTCCCGCTTCAGGATCGGCGTCAGGCGGGTCTCCAGCATGTAGAGCTTATCGGCCGTCAGGACTATCCCGGAACGATCCTTCACCAGCCGGGCAACGAGATCGAAATTCTCCGGCGTCACGCCACTGCTCCCGCCCGCTTCATCGCCGCGGCCCGAATGTGCTCTCCCAGGGCCTCGGGCGGCAGCAGGGCGCGCGCCAGCCCGGCCTTCGCCACGGCGCCGGGCATGCCCCAAACCACGGAACTGGCCTCGTCCTGTGCCAGCACGGTCCCGCCGAGGGCAGCAACCGCCCTGCAGCCGGCCAGCCCGTCCTGCCCCATGCCGGTCAGGATGGCCACCAGCACGCGGCCGCCGCAGGCCACGGCCAGGCTGCGCAGCATGGGATCCACTGCGGGACGGCAGAAGTTCTCGGGCGGCCCTTCCGACAGCCGGGCCACCAGCGCGCCGCCAGGCAGGCCCTCCACCAGCAGGTGCCGGTCCCCCGGGGCCAGATAGATCCGGCCGGGGCGCAGCACCTCGCCCTCGCGCGCCTCGGCGCTGCCGGGACCGCCCAACCGGTCAAGATGGTCGGCCAGCATGGTGGTGAATCCCTTCGGCATGTGCTGCACCACCAGAACCGGGACCGGCAGGCCGCGACCGAGACGCGGCACCAGGGCCGACAGCGCCTGCGGCCCGCCGGTGGAGCAGCCGATACCGATCGCCCGCGGCACCGGCCCCGTGCCGCCCGGGATGGCCGCGACGGGCGGAGCCGGCCGCACCGCCGCCCTTCTGCCGACCCGCGCCCAGCCGCGGACCTTGGCCAGGAGCTCGGTCCGAAAGCCCGGGTCGTTCAGCCCGCCCCCGGCGGCGGCAGGCTTCGGCACATAGTCTGCCGCGCCCGCACGCAGCGCCGCCATGGTCGCCGCCGCCCCGCGCTGGGTGAGTGTGCTGGCGACGATCACCGCGGGCTTCGGCGATATGCGCAGCAGCAGCGGCAACGCCGTCATGCCGTCCATCACCGGCATCTCGAGGTCGAGCAGCACGACCTGCGGCCGATCCGCCTCCGGCAACGCTTCGATCGTCGCCAGTGCCTGCCGGCCGTTGCCCACGCGCCCGACGATGCGAATGCCGGGCTCCGCTTCCAGGACCCGCGCCATGGCCGCACGCACCGTGGCGCTGTCGTCGCACAGCAGGACCCTGACCGGGTCAGTGGTCTGCGTCATAGGCAGTCCTGCGGCAGCAGGCCGGCCTGGATCAGCTTGTCCGTGAGGATCGCCTCGTCGAACGGCTTCATCACGTATTCCTGCGCCCCTGCCTCCAGCGCCTCGACGATGCGGGACAGCTCGGATTCGGTGGTGCAGAGCACCACCACCGGCCGGTCGGGCCCGAACTCGGCGCGCGCGGCGCGCAGGAAGGAGATCCCGTCCATCACCGGCATGTTCCAGTCGAGCAGCACGGCCCGCGGCAGCCGGGCCCGGCAGGCCGCCAGCGCCTCCGCCCCGTCCGCTGCCTCGGACACCTCGAAGCCATGGCCTTCCAGGATGCGCCGCGCTGCGCGCCGCACCACGCGGCTGTCGTCCACCACAAGGCAAGTGCCAGGGGAGGTCTCGACGCTCGTCATGGAGATCATCCGATCTCGAGCACCCGCTCGACATCCAGCAGGATGACGAGCCGGTCGCCCAGGCGATGCACGCCGACCGCCACTGCGCGCCACAGCGGGTCGAGCGTCGGCGGGTTGGCGGCGCGATCCGCGCGCGGCAGCGGCACCACATCGCCCACCTGGTCCACCAGAAGGCTATAGAGCTCCGCCTCGCGCTCCACGACGACGCTCATCCCCGCCTCGCCAGGCGGCCGCGCCGCGAGGCCGAGACGCCGGCGCAGATCCACCGCCGTCACGATGCGGCCGCGCAGGTTCAGGCTGCCCGCCACCTCGGGCGGCGCCAGCGGAATGCGGGTGATCGCCTGCGCGCCGAGCACGTCGCGCACCGCCAGCACCGGCACACCGCAAAGCTGGTCAGCGACGGTCAGCGTCAGGAACACCTGCGCCGCGTCCTCGGCCACGGCACCAACCATCCCGTCGGTACGTGGCGGTGCGGTCCGCATCGGACCCGCCCCGGTCTGCTGAAGCATGCTCATCACGCGTCCCTCTCAGGCCGCCAGTGGCGGCGCCAGGCACTGCTGCAGGCTCTCGAGCAGCGCCGCGCGGTCGAATTTCGCCACGTAGTCGGTGAAGCCGGCGGCCCGCCCGCGTTCGATATCCGCCGGCTCCACGCGCCCGCTGAGCGCGATCATGGGCAGATCCTGCCATGGTCCGCCCTGGCGCACCGCCCGCGCCAGCGCCAGCCCATCCACCTCCGGCATCACGATGTCGGAGACGATGGCATCGAACATCGCCCCCGCATCGCGCAGGCGCAGTGCCTCCTGCCCTGCCGGCACGGCGGTCACGGCATAGCCCGCCGCGCCCAGTGCCGGGACGACCAGGTCGCGGAAGAAGCCATTGTCCTCCACGACCAGCACGCGCCGACCGGCCCCTCCGCCACTGCTGGCGGCGAACCAGTCCTCGCCGGCCTGGCGCAGCCACCAGGCGGTGTCGATCACCTCGGTGACCCTGCCGTTCAGCACGGCACTGCCGAGAAAGCCCGGCCGCACCCCGGCGGGATCGATGACCAGGCGCTCCTCGATCACGTCGAGGATCTCCTCCACCACCAGGCCCATCGTGCGCTCGCCGTCGCCGAAGACCAGCACCGGCTGCTGCAGCGCATGCCCGATGCTCCAACCGGGATCCAGCGGCACCAGCGGCATCAGCCGGCCACGGTACTGCACGAGCGGCCGCCCGCCGGCGGTCTCGATCTGCTCCGAGGCCACGGTCTCCAGCCGCGCGACCAGGCCGAGGGGCACCGCCTTCGGCGTCGCATCCCCGGCGCGGAACAACAGCAGCGCGGTGCGCCCCGCGCCATGCAGCGCATCGGCCTGCTGTGCCGCGTCGCGCGCCGCATCGGCCTCGGCCGCATCGCTGCCGAGCCCGGCCGCGCGCGCGATTCCGTTCAGGTCGAGAATCATGATGACGCTGCCGTCGCCGAGGATGGTGTTGCCGGAGAACAGCGTAAGATGGCGCAGGATCGGCGCCACCGGCTTCACCACGATCTCCTCCGTGTCGAAGACGCGGTCCACGATGATGCCGAAGACCTGTGCGCCGACCTGGGAAACGATGACGAAGCCGGATTCGGCATCCGCCTGCGGCTCGAGCTGCAGCAGGCCGGAGAGGCTTACCAGTGGCAGCAGCCGGTCGCGCAGTCGGATCACCGGCGCGTCGTTGATGCGCTCGATGCGCGGACCGCCCTGGCCGCCAAGCCGCACCAGCTCCACCACGCCGATCTGGGGCATGGCGAAGCGGTCGCCCCCCGCTTCCACGATCAGGGCCGAGACGATGGCGAGCGTCAGCGGGATCTTCACCACGAAGGTGGTGCCCTGGCCAGGGCGCGAGCGCACCTCGATGGTGCCGCCAATCCGCTCCATGTTGGTCTTCACCACATCCATGCCGACGCCGCGGCCGGAGACGGCGGTGACGGCGGCGGCGGTGGAGAAGCCCGGATGGAAGATGAAGCGCATGATCTCGCGCTCCGGCAGGTTCGCCAGCTCCGCCTCCGTCGCCAGCCCCTGCGCCAGCGCCTTCTGCCGGATGCGGTCGAGGTCGAGGCCCCGCCCGTCGTCACCGATCTCGAGGATGATGTGCCCGCCTTCATGATAGGCGTTCAGCAGGATCCGCCCGGTCTCGGGCTTGCCCGCGGCGCGGCGCTGCTCCGGCGTCTCCAGCCCGTGATCGGCGGAGTTCCGCACCATGTGGGTCAGCGGGTCCTTGATCAGCTCCAGTACCTGGCGATCGAGCTCGGTGTCGGCACCGCGCATTTCGAGCTCGATGCGCTTGCCGAGTTCCACGCCGAGATCGCGCACCAGCCGCGGCAGCTTGGCCCAGGCATTGCCGATCGGCTGCATGCGGGTCTTCATCACCCCCTCCTGCAGTTCGGAGGTGATCTGCGAGAGACGCTGCAGCGGCGCGGCGAAGGCGTTGTCGGCGCCCTGGCGGGCGGTCTGCAGCAGCTGGTTGCGGGTGAGAACCAGCTCCGAGACGAGGGTCATCAGGTCCTCGAGCACCTCGACGGCGACGCGGATGGTCTGCGGCGCGCCGCCGGTGCTCTCCGGCGCGGCCTCCACGGCTGGCGCGGCGCGGCTGGCTGCCGGCATCGTGACCGGCGCGGACGCCACCGGCGCGGCGGCCGGCGCCTCGGCGGCATCCTCCCTCGCGGCTGGCGCGGCATCGGCCGGCGGTGCCATGCCCTCCGCGGCGGCATCGAGGGCGGCGATCAGCGCCGCGTCGTCGCCCTCGGGCTCCGCGCCCCTGGCCTCGAGGCCGGCGACGACATGGCGCATCGCGTCCATGGCGCGCAGGATCAGCGAGATGCCGGCCTGGGTGACCGGCAGCGCCCCGTCCCGCCATCGGCCAAGCACGTTCTCCGCCGCATGCGCGACGGCTTCCAGGCGCGGCAGGCCGAGGAAGCCGCAGGTGCCCTTGATGGTGTGGACCACGCGGAACACCTCGGCGAGCGTCGCCTGGTCGTCCGGCGCGCGCTCGAGCCGCACCAGCGCGGCGTCGAGCGCCAGGAGACCCTCATTCGTCTCGGTCAGGAAATCGGCGAGCAAGTCGTCCATGGCGGTCCTCGGTCACCCCTGGGCCGAAGCATGCGACGGCGGCGCCGAAGATTCCGTAAAATCGCGGTCTGCGTCAGGCCGGCGTGAGCGACAGCAAGGCGCAGCCCGATCCCCACTCCCCTCCCAGGCTGAGCGCGGGCGTCCAGCCCACCTCCTCCGCGAAGGCGAGCAGCAGGGGCAGCAGCACCCGCCGCGGGCCACCCTCGAGCAGCTCCGCCGCGGGCATTCCCGAGAGGGCGCTGATCACCGCCTGCGGCCAGGCCGCCGAGGCACCATCCGGCCAGACATGCAGCCCCCTCGCCGCGGAGCCGCCGAGATGCACGGTGCCGCCGCGCGGCAGCGCCTCGGCGGCGAGCAGGGCCGCGTTGAGGGCGATCGGCACGAGCGCCGCAGGAAGCAGGCCGCGACCCTCCATGCGGTCCAGCGCGAAGCGGACCCGGGGCGAGGCCGGCGCGCCCTGCAGCAGCTCGGTAAGACCGACAGCATCGAGGTCCGATGCCCCGCCGCCCCAGGCGGCGGAGTAGAGGCGCAGCCGGTGCCGCAGCACTTGCGCGCTCTCTCGCGCCAGCTCATGCATGCCGGGGTCGCCCGGCTCGACCAGATCGAGCGTGCCTGCGAGCGTGCCGACAACCCCGCCGAGATCGTGGCACAGGCGGGCGGCGATCAGGCGGGCAAGGCCCGGTTCGAGGCTCATGCGGATACTCTTACCGACGCGCCGCTCCGGCATAGACTGGCCACGTTAGCAGGGTGTTACCAGTGCGCGCATGGTGTTACCAGGGCAACAGGTGGAGCCCGTGGCAGGACTGATCGAACCGGGAATGCGCGTTCGCCACCCCGATCGGCCCGACTGGGGAACGGGGCAGGTCCAGTCGGTGATCGGCGACCGCATCACGGTGAATTTCGAGCATGCCGGCAAGGTCCTGATCAACGCCGCTCTGATCGAGCTGGAGATCCTGGAGGAGGGCCAGGATTGAGCCGAAGGCCCGGTCCGGCGAAGGGCGCAGGCGATGCCGCGCCCCGCAGCCATGCACCAGCCAGCGGGGGCACGGGGCCCGCACTCCCTGCCAGGGCTTGCACCGGGTGGGGGTTGGGGACCAAATCCCTTCCTGAGCGACATGTATTGCCCAAGGGGACCCGGTCC
>Ga0182741_1003668_pt1 | contig 16050 bp, 8 predicted proteins | sample eDN5th37CBELigOP_FD_128874 | JGI IMG/M metagenome (GOLD analysis project Ga0182741, IMG submission 128874) | Enriched Organic Plus compost microbial communities from Emeryville, California, USA - eDNA 5th pass 37_C BE-Lig OP (version 2) (version 2) ...
ACATACTACCCTGATTTACTGAAAGACGTCGCGGACAGCCAGGCGAAGATATCACCAACCGCTGTTGCAAGCGCAATGCTGACTCTGTTCTTGGATTACCGCGCGGCCCTTGCGAAGCTATCAAACGAGGCTGAAGTCAAACGCTTGAATGATGCCCAAAGAGCGTACTGGGAACAACTGAAGTGCCTCGCCTCGCTCCCAATTTTCGGCTCGCCTGCGGCATTGATTCAGATCAAAACCGAGGGAAGCCTCCATTTCGAGCACATCTTCGGCAAGATCTCTCCTGCAGCGACAGTGAAGGACACTATCACGCTCGCTGAACTTTCGCAAATGATTGAGGCGCTTGCCATCCAGCGTAGTGGTGTATCATCGCCGCTCTATGGAAAGACTCCTGCCATTTTCGGCGTGGCATTTGAGCTGCTCTCCCCAGAGATGGATCCTGAGTCGATTCGTCCCGTTGGCAATCGCGCAGATGAGACGTGCGGTGAGGATGTCCAAGTCCAGGAGTCCAATGATGATGCTGAAAATGAGCAGTAGTATCAGCTGTAGCAGTAGACGGGCACTAGATCTGAAGCTGCATAAAATATAACCAACTGTCAGAAGTTAGCCCTTTGCCATTACACAATGGAATGAAATGTATTTTCGGTATTCCTGACGTGGTTAAGCTGGCTCGGTGCCGATGATGTCGATAGTCCTAACAACTCATCACAGTAAGAAGACATGATGTTGTGAAGGAGAAGCAGCTGCATGGTGCGTGCGAGCAAGTAACAGGACACGAGAATCAACACCCAGAGTGCGAACAACAGCTTACAGACGGGGACCAAGTGGATCATGAGTAGCAGTTCCACCATGCGTGTCGTAGAGTGACGTAAAGTGGAGTGAAGAGACCTGACGCGAAGGGGGACAGAAGCAATCAAAGTGTGGCGCAATCAATTCAATAATAGCCAGTGAAGCTGACACTGTCGAGTGTTGTCTTGAGTTTAGATGAGAGCTGGTGAGGTGGGATGTGTGCCTACTGACTCTTCTGGATTTCTCAATTCAATTATAGCTTCATCGTGGGTGTTGAAGTGGATGCGTTTCGGATTGCGGCGTTGACGTTCGCGGCGTTGATCAAGCGGCGACGCTCAGCACGACCCGACAGATATGCGGACGCAAAGAACACACCACCTAGGAACGCAGGGTGTCGGATGAAGGTTGGTCGCACCTTGGCGAGGCTCGCGCCAAGCATGCCAGCGATGTAAGTCAAACCTGTAGTAATTACACCCCACTTCGCGCCGTGAAGGAGAGCCTTGTTGCGAATGCTCATTGCGCCTTCAGGGGTGAAAGTCGTCGTAGTGATCGTTCCGGGGGTCGACGTGGTGTTGATGCTAGCCATGGATGAGAGCGGGTGTCTGGATCTAAATCAGAAGATGGAGGAGTGGGAAGCAGATGGTTGAGACGCTCTCACATTTGCATCGTATGTATGCTCTCTATAGCGAAGTCCCCGTCGAATAGGCCAGCTCACAGTGCCAGCATCCTCGATCACGGGAAGGGAAGGAGAGGATCTTGGTATACTGCGGTGGCCTTCAAGTTATAGCATTCAAGACAAGGGCGCACAAGTCACTGTGTGTCCATATTATCGCATAATATCACCCCCTCCTCGGCGACATCTCGCGAAATCCCTTCGCAAACGTCGCGAGAATCAGCCTCAGTTTTCACTTTTTGTCTCGGAGTGACAAATGTCCACCCGTCCTGGCCCGGATTTGACCGTGCGAGTCATCCCTAACTCGGGTGCTGGCTTTGCGAACGTCTCGCGGCACAGTGCAATGCTAGTATGAACCAGCATGTGCATATTATTGCTATCCAGTCCCAGCTGCTGGCTCATACACAGTTTCGGACCGACTCCCTGCGAGGAATTATCCTTGTTATATACTTTCGCATACTGGGATGCCATTAATGGGGACGTTGTCGCGTCACGACGCACTGCTTTCTCTGCGGTAAGGACTGTATACACGTTAGACGGATCCGAAAAATGCTTTATGAAAGTCAGACTAGTGTACAATCAAGGGTGAATATACAAAAAACGGCGAGGAATAAACTGCTGAATCATACCTCCACCTGAGTGTTACTCGTCATAGCTCAGTGCCCGAGTCATGATGATCAACAAGGCCTGACCTCCATTCGCGAGATCGCTACCGCTTGCATCCATCAAACGAACTCCTAGAGGCTGGCCTTTCGTCTCAATGAGGTCGTTTACACTGATTGCTGTCGAACCCAGCACCTCGCTCGATGACTGAGGCGCGAGTGTCTTGGCACGCTCGGCAGCACGTTGTGCTTCAAATCCTGAGAGTCGTGCTCTGAAAGGCTCCTCGGGATCTTCGACATCGAACACGGAGAATGCGAACTCGGTTTGCCCTTTGGGGTTATACTCGAGCTCAAGTAGAGTGGTGAAGTCGGGATCGGCATCGCCTTCGATACGCTCGGTGCGCTGTCCGGTCGGATACCAGTCTCCTGACAGATTTCTTGCATACACCTGAATGCATGGGTTGCATATTTTGCCCGTGCGCTTTGAGCGAGGAAGATTTCGGCAAGAGACCTGGACAGAGAGGCTGTGCGTGGGGCGCAACTTGGCTGCTGTACTCGGGCTGAGCAGCGGCTGGGGTGGCTGCTGCGACGCTTGAGCCTGATAGGGATAGTTGGATGACCCATGAAGCAACGCGCTCACAGCCGCTGGGGTCATAGGATCGGTTCCAATTGAAACAGCAGATGATCGAGGCGGGTGATTGGCAGGTCCGGTCATCGGTGGTGATCCATGAGGCGAGGTTTGAGTTCCCTCCTCAATATCGACGCGGAGCTGGCGACTGCCACGATGCGAAGTGGTCGCCGGCTGTTGCGGCGCAGAGGAGAGGCTTCGTCGGCCAGGCTGCTGAGTGTCCCCAGTTTGCTCTTGAACTGAGGCTACGACATGCGTGTTTTCGGTTTGTACTAAACCATCAGTATTCTGAGCAGTTCCTTTTGTCACGCTGCCTCGTGGAGCAGATGCTGATTGAGAATCATCGTGGCTAGCCCCGCCCTCAGCTGCCGCTCCAAGAGTGCTGGGCTCAGCACTGATTTGGGTTGCAGTCTGGTCCTCGTGCTCATTCTGGTATTGTAGATCTTCCCGCTGCAAGCCCATACTCTCTCCAGTGGTGCTTCGCCGTGGAGTAAATACAGTGAATTTTCCTGACTTGGGAGTTGGGAGTACGTGCTGGGGTCCACCATGTCCAACCGATGATCGAGGGGAGTGAGGATGACCTGCACTTTGTCCCTGTTGATGTGCGCCTTCCGCGGTTTCTGAGAGTGTTGCCAGTTGACTGCCCTCATCAACGAAGTAGAAGGGCCGTGAGTCATCCGATTGCATTGACACCTGGGACTCATTAGACGCGTCGTCAGTTGTCTTCGTTTCCGAAGATGGCTTGTCAGCGGGAGGTTGATACACGATATGCGCTCTAGGCTCATCGGAAGGTCTCTCTTGCCCAACATCCGATGTGGTCTTGGATGAGCGCGGCTCCAGATCGAGACACATGACGAGCTTCCCTTGAGGCCGAGACGATGGTCGTCCACTACCATGTGCAGATAGTGAATGAGAGTGGGAATGCGTGTGACGATGCGAGCGGCTACCGTCTCGATCTGCTCCGCGGTGCCCATCTTGAGTCGGTGGAATTTTGATCACGAAACGGCAACAACGGATGAGCAGGTCGACGAGTTCGCCTCGCGACGCTGGATCATAAAGCCTTGACGCGGGGGTGTGCGTGCTAGCCTCGCCATTATCTGTAGGTGCGGTGTCGTCGGCTCCAGCGCCTAGGAATACTTGCTTCAGCTGTTGTACAGGGATCTTGAGCGTATAAATATTCCCTGAAAGGAAGTCAAACGCTCGGATCTCAATCAACCAAGACGGCTCGACATACTCTCGAACAAGCATTCTAACGAATCGTCCTGATACGTCGACATCGTCCTCGAACAACACCTGACGCGGCGAAGGGCGCTTCGAGAAGAGCGCACGTAGCTGAGCCACTGATGGACCTGGTCCTCTGCCAGGCACGACCCTACCACCCTTGCTAAGCAAGAGCTCTTCTGTTGACAGGGCACCCAATGGTAGCGCACGAGAGGTGACAGTGAGCATTGGCTTAGGCGGCGGGCCCTGCAGCTTTTGACCACTGCTGTGTGCGATAGCAGCCTGCTGATATTGCCACTGCTGATCGACCAGGCCTGTAGGCACATCCAGTGCGGTGGCACGTCGCGGGGATTTCGTGAGGGGATATGGTACAACTGGATCTGCTTGCGTGATCGTGTGCCATGAGCCTGCGCCGGTTTGATCACGGAGTTTGTGGGGACGTCGTGGTGTGTAAGGAGCAAGCGTAGAGGGATGCTGCTGTTGTGACTTCATGCGAATGGGAACTGGTCCGAACCTTTCGGTAGGAGGAAGACCGCTTTCTTTGGACTCAGAAAATCTCACGTCTGCCGATTCCAGATAGATGTCACCGCTGGCTTGCTCGTTTCCAGCACGGCCTGAGATGGGGGGCAACACTGGAACATTGGATGAAAGTAACCTAGGTGTGAAGCCGGCAGTGCCCAATGCCTTCAACACTGTGTCCAAAGGCCTGGGCCCGTCCGGCTGCTGACTATGCTGCTGTGACTTGTCTTCAATTCCTAGCTTGTTCTCTCGGAAGGCTGCGCCGGGACGAGGGGAGTGTGACGACGACTCAAGACTAGGATACTTGCACGCATTATCTCGTCGCTCACGCTGTAACTTCGCATCGCGCTTCCACTGCTCGACACTGTATACTGGCTGTGCGCTGATGATTCGCTGGAGGATGCGTTCGTTCTCCTTGGCTATCCGTTGGTTCTCCTTTTCTCGAACATATGAATGGAACGTTCTGCCCTGTTGCTGTTGCCCTTGTTGTTGGTGCTGCTTGCCGCGCTGCTGTTGTTGGTGATCTGCACCAGCGTTCACAGTCTGTCCTCCGAAGCTCTCTGCAGTAGAAGTCTTGATGATCGATCGCATCTTGTCCACGAGCAGCAGGTTGGCCCTCTGAATTCGCGCCTGTTCCTCAAACAGCATCTGCTGCTTTTTCCGATTCACCCTTAGGTGATTATACACCACGGGCGGCCGCGTGTCCACCACAGCACGAATCTTGTTCAGCTTGGCGCGGTGGCACGCATGTGCCTCATCGAGCATTTTGCGCTCGGCGATGGTGGGTGCGCTTCGAATCGCGAAGGGATTGTTGCGCGAGGTCATTGTACCAAACTGGATTTGGCCACCACGGCAAACACTTCTACGGTGTCCTTTGTCGCAAACCTATTGTCACTCCCCACAAGCGCGTCCTAATATACACCCTGTGATGTCAGAGTTCCGGCAGTGGAATGTGTTTTCCGGTCGTTTTTGCGGCTGGAGTGATTGCACTTGTACCCCACTTCGAGATGCAACTCGCCTGGATGGTCTGAACTGAACTGCGTGACAGCCAAAGCGATTGCACTCGCGTGGCGTGAGATATTGTCGTGTAAAACTTTGCTTGTGACTCAAGTGACAGAAAAAAGAAACGGCTTGGTATTCCGTCACCCCCTGTTCTGGAAGGAGACTTTGTCGAGGCATATCTCGCCACGCGGGGGTCATTCAGAGCTGTACTTACTGCTCCAGTCTTTCGCGTGCGTCCAGAGTATCCTCACCGACTCCCACCCCGAACCACGATGCCAGCCCACAACCCCAGGGCGAAAAGCCGAAAGATCGAAACCGAGGCGGGCTGACCGGACGAGACGCTTCCGGGCCAGGACGGATAGCCTTCGGTCAGAGGGAGAAACGGAAGAAACTGTAACACTTTGGAGTGGGATTTCTCGCTATCCAGTGAGTGCATGGGGCTATCTCAAATGCACGCATATCGAACATAACTCATACTAAATGATGGTACCCTCGGCTTTTTATAGCAGTCCACGTCGACGGAGTTTGGGGCCACCCACCTAATTCACTTGAGGACTTTCCGAAGCAACTTGCACTGACTAGTGGGCGTGAGGAGCGTGCTGGAGGACGGATTGATCTAGATAGACTGCCCAGCTGCCCAGGCGTGGCATTCCAAGCGAAATACCCTTCGCTTCCTTCTTTTAGTCTTAGCCTTCCTCCGCTCACTCACATCCTCATCCTCGGCGTAGTCCCCCGTCCTTGCTATCATGGGCTGCGGCGCGTCCTCTCACTCGGCCGTCGCCGGGGGCCATGCACTTGGACTAGGCGAGACCCTCCCGGCATCTGCTGGGCCAGCCGGCACAGGGTACGTATACGAACGGCGTCTTCGCAAACGGTTTTGTCCTAACCGTGACCATAGTCACTCTTATCGATCCTGCCTGACTCACTCCAATCGCTCTGGCGTTCCGCATACTCATCAACTCGCTTGACCATGGCATGCACCATTTCTCTCACCACACTGGTTTAGAGACGCAGAAACTAGAGGGAGCGCACTGGATAACCTGCGCCTGAGCACAGGTGATGCTGAAGCGCGCAGACAGGCTGGGGACGACTCCATGGGTTCAGCAGGCAGTGAGGCGATCGGGTTCGACGTGAACAATGACGACCACTGGGAAGCATACTTGCGACGCCAGCAAGCTGCAGAGAATCGCCTGAGGGAGCTGTACAAGAACACACCAAAGCTCCCGCTAAAACCATTGCCGAGAGATATCAACTTCGTGAGACCATTCCTTTCCAGTACATTCCGAGACTTCAACGAGGAGCGTAATCTATCCTTCAAATCGGCCTTCCCACAGGTGGAGAAGAAACTGATCGAGCGCGGTATTTTCTTCTCACCGCTCGATCTTCGATGGGGTATCACAACTGAGCAGTCCGCATCCGGTGAAGTCGTTCGCATTTGCCTAGAGGAGGTTGATCGATGCAGGCCGTACTTCGTTTGCTCACTGGGCTTCCGTAATGGTTGGTCACTGTCTCCCACTGACGATCCCGAGGCAGACCACGTCAAGCTGCTTGTGAAGACGCTGGATATTGGTCAGAGTGCATTTCCATGGATCGCCAATCACCGTGACAAGTCTGTCACGGAGCTAGAGGTTCTGCATGGTATTCTCAACGATCCCGAAGCCGCCCTCCGTCCCTATGTGTACTTCCGAAGTGTACGGTACTTGCGGTCGATACCCAAAGCCGAGCGCGGTGTGTTTGCCGAGCTGGGTTGGGCTGAAGAGCGCCTCTTGGATTTGAAAGAGCGCATCATCAAAGCCGGCCTCCCTGTCAAATGGTTCGACACGCCGGCCATGTGGGCCGAGCTCGTACGAAACGACTTGTGTGAAACCATCGCCATTGATTTCCCTCCAGGTCAAGGTACGCCGCTGGAGATGGAGATCAAGGATCACGCCACATTTGCAGCGTCGCGCACAAGATGCTTTATTGGACGTCAACAAAGCACACAAATTCTCGATGATTATGTTACGAATGGAGGTCAACCTATCCTCGTGGTTGCAGACAGCGGTCTTGGCAAGACATCTCTACTTGCGAACTTTGTTGCCACTCTTCGCTCTCGACGAGCTTCAAAGTATGCTCAGCATCAAATTACAGCCCAACAGGATAGTACTTTACACCAGCGTTTGCTCTATCGTGCGCGCGGCGTGCTTGACCGATACATTGGAAGCACTTCTGAGAGTGCGCATTCGCCTGCGTTGATCCGAACATTGATGGAGGAACTTAAGGAGACTTATTCACTCGACCTGGAAATGCCTCAGTCGGCCCAAGAACTCATGGTGGCCTTCCCAGACTGGCTCGAGGCCGCATCTCATAAGTGTGGAGATGAGCCCCTCGTCATTGTAGTTGACGGTCTCAACCAGCTAGCAGGTGATCAAGACGCTCTCTTCTTGTCATGGGTTCCGACACAAATGCCACCTAATGCTCGATTGATCCTGTCCACGATCCCGGGCCATGCAACTGAGGAGCGACTCCTCGAAGACGGCTTTAAACCAGTTCGATTGGGTGTATTACTCGATGAAGAGGCGCGCTCGCTTAGTGCTCGATTCCTTGGCTTGTTCGGTAAGTCTCTTGATGCTGCTCAGACCGATCGTGTCATGCTCAATCCGCGCACGCGAAATCCACTGTATCTGTCAACGTTCCTACAAGAGCTGCGTGTATTCGGTAGTTACGAAGCCTTGGGTGCAAAGATTGACTATTACATGGCAGCGGCCGATGTCACTGATATGTTCCTCAAGGTCATTAGCCACCTCGAGGAGGACTTCGCATCAGTACCTGGCCTTGTCCAATGGGTACTATGCTTGCTTGCTGTTGCACGCGTTGGCTTAACCGAAGCCGAACTTCAAAATGCTCTTAAGCATATCCTGGCTGAGCCAGATCGTGCTGATTTCCAGGCTCTCATGGCTACCTACACTCCAAGCTCAAAGCCTGTAATCAATCCATTCACCGGTGGCCTTTCACCGTTCGACTCTCCGTCTTCCCCGAAGGCCGAGGTAGATGGTTCTCCGGTGAGTAAGGGTGCGAGCGATCCAAGCCAGGCGCGCACCAAGACCAGTGAATTCCCTACCATCGAGTTTGCCTCGTTGATGATTCGCCTTGAGGAGCACCTTGTAGATCAGCGTGGTTTGAAGCGGGTCTCGCATTCTTACCTGCTGGATGCTATTGCTCTGCGCTACTTTGGCGGTGTTCGTGAGGCTCCAGGTGCTCCCGTAGTTGTACCGGCCAAGAATCCCACTCGTGCGCTCTGCCATCGAGTTCTTGCTGATTGTTTCCACACCACCGCACCTTCACCACGCAAAGCACAAGAACTCCCGTGGCACATCTACGTGCTGTGTATTTTCTCAGGGTTTACGACCAACGCACCGGGCATCATCCCTCATACCGAAGTTGTGGAATCCAAGTCTTCAACATCTACAGGCGATCTTGGACTCGTGAAGGAGCTTGTTGCAGTGCTGACCGATTGGCAGCTTTTCTCAATCTTCACCAGCAGCGAGTTCAAGTTCGACCTACATCGCTATTGGTCGTTGTGTGAGCGTGCAGACCCTAAGTTTGAGCCATCCAAAGCTTATTATCGTGCCATCAAGGAGTACGAATCGCGGGCGTCGACTGCTTCTGATCTAGACTTCGGCGAGAAGTGCCGTGCGATCGGTTACTTCCTGACGATGACCGATCGCGCGAAGGGTGCGGATGTGTTCTTGGCACAGGCCATCAGGATCTTCGAAGCTGCACTTGGCTCACGGCACCCTGAGCTGGAAGTCACATTGAGTTATAGCGCCAGTTTGTCCTATAAGCTTGGTGATTACAAAGAAGCGCTTGAGAAATATTCACGCTGCCTTGAGATTCTCAAGCACAATCCAGCCGCGGACAAGCGACGCTCCGCGCTGTTGCGCATGGCTATCGCCAACCTCTACAAAGAGCAAGGGCAGTATGAAGAGGCGCTTACCTTGTACGAAACTGCCCTTGAAGAGCAGAAAAAGAACGTGGGGCCTGAATCTGTTGCTGTCGGCGTTACACTAAGTAACATTGCTGACCTCCAGCTACGCCGGGATCGTCCCGACCTGGCCCTGCCATTGTACGAACATAGTTTGCGAATCATGGAATCACACCGAGGCGTCAATCACCCCACCGTCGCCGCGATCTTGTCAAGCACAGGCTCAGCTCTGAATAGTCTCAAGCGACATGCAGAAGCGCGGGCTGTATTTAAGCGCGCGATGAAGATCAAGGAGCGTGTTCTGGGAGCGGGCCACGTAGGAACAAGTGCTGTATTAAACAATCTCGCTGTGACGTACTTCAACGAGGGTCTGTATTCTGAGGCCTTGTCACTGTACGAGAAGTCTCTCAAGATTCAGGAAAATGCATACGGACCCGAACACATCCATCTTGTGAACACCCTATGCAACATCGCACATGTCTACTCAGCACTTGCTGAGCGGGAGATGAATGAGGCACACACCCGACCTCCTCCAGCCTCGGCTAGACAAGGCCGAAGGCGTTCGAGTGCTGGCTCTGCGCAAGGAGATGCGACTGCGGCCGTTGCAGCTGCTGCCCAAGAACAAGAGCAGAAGGAACAGCAGCAGCTAGAGGGCGGCGAGGCGAATTTGTCGCGCGCTACCCAAGATGTCAACACGCAGCTAGCGACTAATGCACTGCTGAACTATGAGCGTGCTCTCAGCATCGTTCAGGCTCATCCAGGTGCTGCGACTCTCCAAACCCACGTGGAGATCTTGGAGAGTCTAGGTAAGATGCGCGCCATGGTGGGACTTTACATGGAGGCGCTCGTGGCCTATCAATCAATCATTGATCTGTACTCTCAGCATAACAATGGTGTAATGACCCCTGAGATTGCTGATGTCCTCAACACTCAGGCTCAGGTAGCTGTCCAGATGGGCAACATTCCGAAGGCCTTGAAGTACCACATGGCAGAGTGCGAAGCACTTGAGACCCTGTATGGAGAGAAAGATCCCCGTGTTGCGACGGTCCTCAGCAACATGGCCACACTGTACCTACATCTTAACGGTGAGCGCCAGGCGCTCATTTGTTTGCTCAAATGTTACGCAATCCGAAAGCACGCCTTGGGTGTGGACCACCCCGATACACTCGATACGAAGGGCTGGCTGTTTGATTTGGCGGTGGATGAAGAGTTGACGCTTGAGGAGTTTGATCCGGATACATACCAGTTCCTCGAGAGCTCCTTGACAGATGTTCAATCATCACAACACGCAGATGGAGATCTCGCAGCATTGCCAACAACAGCGCGCACCGTGGGTTAGGTTGGTTTAAGTTCGCTAATACTTGGTTAAGAAATGTATATTTATGTGTGTGTGAATTCGCACTGTCCTTTGCCCCTCGACGATACATTAGCTATCCACGAGATGGATTTCAGTTTACGAGCATTTTGCTGTGTACACCATTTTCCCAGTTGATGAACGACCCGAATCAAGCTATGTTCGCTGTCTTCATTTCCATTGTGTAGTCTATAACTTTGTCCTCACTGGTGTGACAGCCTAAGCCCAAGTGGCAGGGCGCGGCCAAGTGTCACTCACCCAACATCACGAACGCGGACAAGGGTCAGGCTACAGAACAGTTGCATAAAGAACAGACTTGTTAGCATGAAAGACTTTTTGGAAGTTCGGAAATACATAGCGTCGTATGATTCATTCTCAACCCATGAGAGGTAGATAGGCATGAGCCTGGTACATGCGGACCAGCCCGACTCATCCTCCAATAACCCGAGCGCGGTGACGTACTGCGAGAGTCGGACGCACGACGATCCAGTGCTGAGTCCGAGGCTGAGGCTGAGGCTGAGGCTGAGGCTGAGGCTGAGGCTGTCCAATTTAGCCGGATACGGCTATGAAATGACAGAAACAACCCAGGCAACACAAGATGGAAGTAATTGATTTTAGCCAGTTCGAGTCTGATAGCCTTGATGGTGAGGCATCTAATGAATGCCAGGTACGTTGCCCTACTCGCAGATTAAGTTCATGTTTCTCAGCACCCCCCGCATCACACGTAAATCGCCGTAAAATCCTCTGACACTTCGTTTCTTTGGAACCTCTGTGATGTGAATATTTTAGGAGGCATTCCGTCGTTTTGACATGGATGGTAATGGATCTCTTGATGGTTTCGAGTTTGCAAGTCTATGGTATGTATTTTTATGAAATCTATATCGCACGGCAGTCGCGATATGTGCCCCAAATCGCGCAAAATACCCGTTCACGAGCCAGCATGACACAGAAATCAAGTTGTGGTGAAACTCAAAGGAAAATATCTTCTTGAGGTGGTGCACTGGCTTTCCGCGCGTCTTGCGCGCGCGCCAGGACGTGTTTGACCATCATGTCGCACCAGCAGCTTAGCCAGCATTAGTATTTGGCAGAGTGGTACCAACGTTCTGAACCGACGTACATTTTCGTCGTGTAAGCGTGTAGGCGCTCTGGACATTCTGAACCTTCTCACCCTGCTCTAACCTACCAGAGGCATCTCTTCGTCATCCTCATCGTCATCCTCGGCCTCCTCCGCCTCCTCCTCGTGTCTAGTCATGCTCTCGGCATCACTGCAATGCCTACCGTCCTCCGCCGTGCCTTCAAGGCAATCAATTGGTCCAACTCGGGTGAGATCTCACTCGAGGAGTTTGCTGCGTTCTGGAACCTCGTCCCACGCGATGGTGCGACAAGTTTCCTTGCCACATTCAATCGTCGCCTGATTGATACGTTCGGCCCGAAGCGTGCGAGTGAGCTCTTCAATGCGCGCTTGACCAGGTTGGCTCCTCATAACACAAAGCTGCGTATCGCGGGACCCGTGGCTCAGACCCGCATCGGGTTCTCCCTTTCGCTCGGTGACCACCCTGAGCTGGCCCAGGAGGCACTCTCGAGGCTTCCTGAGGACACTCATGTAGCAGTACGCATCAACGTAGCTGCGAACTCATCTCATTATGGGGATTTGCTTACAAGCTCTCTGCAGTCCTCAGGTTTGCCATGTGCTAGCGAGAAGCTTGATGATGGAAGTTACCTGATCTACATAGGTCTTCCTGTGCCTGAGCCGCTCGTGGAAATGGCCACTGCAGTGATCGGTGGAATGGAAGCCACGCTGGGCTTCTCGTCTAGTTGGTCCTTCTCATCGCTTGGCGAATTTGCAACCACCTTCCTTGATCTATTCAATGTCGAATTGTCTCTACCCACGCATGTTATCCCTCCCGGACTGTTGGGCGCCTTCCTGCCCACCTGCGAGAAGCTTCGTTCAATGCTGGCGCATCTGGGTGAACTCGATACGAACATTCATGGCTGGGATGAATTCCTTGCAGGGGTGCCAGTTGAGGAGATTGATGGCTACACCTTTGTTGCATCCCTCTTAAAGGCCGCACACGATGTAGCTGTTGCGAGGTCGAATTTCCCATTGATCGACGCAGACGGAAACGTGCGTCCTGTCTTCTCCATCTTCCGGCTTATGGCAGAGCAGATAGCTGCCGGAGTGTCAACGGCTCAGGCCCGTTCAGTGAATAACTTCTTTGGGATTATCGTCGGCCTCATGGTCTTGTTACTTGAGCGTGATTCGGTGCAGATCCTCGATCTCGACGTATTCCTAAGCGACGGTAAGGGTCTTCTGTGGAAGTTTTTCAACTATAAGACGGGTGATTTCGTTCACTTCCTTCATGCCTGCCAGAAGGCCTTCTCCACCGAGTTGAAGGCTGCACTCGGGCGTCGCCTCATGTAATTGGCTTATGATCGTTGTCTACTCTCATTTCATCGCGTCACAACGAATTTACTTCAGTCAACGTTGCAATCCCTCCCTCCGAATCATATCTTGTTGATCGCGTACATAGCTCTTACTGTCAATTGTAGTATCAGGACATTTCCCTTGTAACAACTCGACATACCCTTCTCCGTTCCCAATTTCTGAATAACTCCATACATCACATGAAAACCTTTATCTCTATTGATTTCTTAAGGATATTCTGTGCGTGTTCACACCCAATTCTGCCTCCTCACATGCAGTCACCGAGGAGATTTCGAATTACTTCCGTATTTTATCCGTATCCGGCTAAAAATTTCTTGGAACACGCGCGACTCTCCATCGCACGATCGCGTCAGGGCATGCGATTGCGAGGCGAATCCATGTGGCGAGATAGGTTGGGACGCACGCGAAGCGTGTATTGCACGCGGTACCGACCGCCAGCACTGCACAGATCGCGAGTTATACCTATCTTATGTGCCCTACTACTCACTCTTTGTTTCGGATCTTGGCCCGGGGGTGATGTTGGATATTCCGTATTCGCCAACGCCACCGCGGTAGGGTCTGAAACTGCTGGAGCAAACCAGGTATGGTACACTGAAGTATCTCCCGAAGGTCATCTGCGCGACGTGACGGACAAAATGATGCAACAGCTCAAACTTGAATCTGAGAACATCTTAGGCCGTGAGCCATGGTGCGGACCCCTCGTGCGCGGTCTTACCACACAGGTTTCGGAACGGAAACACATTCGGTTTTGCTGGCGTGACGATCCCGCAGCCGTCTTACGACCCCTTCAGGTGGACCATGCATCCATTCGTGAGGTGGCTGTACATCTCGAGCGCATCAATATGAAGCCTAAGCTATATAGTTTGCCAGCGTTGGGCTCGGTCAGTATCAAGATTCGACCGCCCTCGCGTGAGTTTGGCGGTATGCATGATCTTTTTGATGCTCGCATCCCCATTTACCCGGAGGACGATTTGGAAACTCTCACAACCGAAGTCAAGAGCGAATTCTTACTTCCACCTAACGACGTGCTTCGCTTCCGTGACGATGCCCGCGTGCTCTTCGAGCAACGTGGCCTTTCGCTCAAGGGTGCTTCACAGGCAGTATCGATTCTGCCCATCCTCTTGTTTGATCCGGAGCCGACCAAGCCCGGGCAGGAGGCCCAAACCGTGCATCTCCTTTACAAAGACTTTGGACTGACCAAGGCAGTGACGGACGCACGGAACCCCAAGACAGTGTTCAACGTGAAGCTCGACTTGAGCCATCAGCCCGATGCAGCACTCACCCCAGTCGGTCGCGCGCGCAAGACGTCGCATAATCCTCACGTCATAGTGCACCTGATTCCAAATCACGAGCAAGAGAGCATCGAGAAGGAGTTCTTGACCTACTACAAGTCAGTCCAAGCCGTTCGCTCCACGGTTCAGGCGCAGTATAACGCTGCGAAGCTACAATTCCACAAACGCAAAGAAAAACTCCTGCTGCAGGTGAATTTTGATCCGACTGAGCTCAGTACGACTGATCAGAGGTGGCGTGAGCGAGCTCGATTACAACGACTGCGCAAGCTTTGGCGTCGTCTTTCGACAGCATCTGAACCAGTGCGACAAGTTCTGTCGTCGCTGACACGCGATTCTCCAGTCAGTGCCCTCAGAGATGCCGCATTGAAGATCCTTGGCTTAGAGCCACAAACCCAGCCAAGCCCGTTACCTGACGGGGTGTCGCTGTCAGAGCTTCCATCGGACAACGGAGATGTCACGCAAATGGCTGACGAAGTGTTTATGATGCGCTTTTTCTTGGCTCGGCAGGCAGATCCTAAGCTTCAGCCTCCGAAGAAGAATCGCCGTGTGCACCATGCTGTGAGCACGCCCTGGTACGTCGCCGAAACGATCGAACAGGTACGTGCGTACTCATTCTTCAACGTCACCGACTCTGATCTACGCGCGATTGAGGACGATTACACCGAGTTCTACCAAACCCGCTTAGACACGCCGGATCTAGCTGCAGTTGGTTCTCTCCGACTGGCGGAGGAGACCATTCAGGTCTTTTCAGAACCTGCGAACCGCGGTAACAGTCCTCAGTTGGCTGCATTGACGCGCAAACGTTTGGCGCTCCCAGGGGGCGATGAGGCGCGAGCAGCTGCAACTCTGCAGAAGGACCCAGATGCTGATAAGAAGCGCGAGGCCCTGCTGCTCACGATCACACATCACGAAGAATTCGACAAGCTCGTTTCACTCGTCGCTGAGCGCCTCCTTTTACCTCCACACTTGGTAAGGTCCTTCGAGCAAGACCTGTCTCATTACCTAGGACTCTTTGCTTTTAGGCCTTCGCTCGCCCGACCGAGACCACCCATGTCTTGGCTTCGTGACATTCAGAACCACGAGTGGCGTATCTTCTCTCAGAACGGAGAAGACGGTGTTCTCGACTGGATCTTCCGGAATATCGGCACAACGAATCGATACTATGTTGAATTCGGTGCCGAAACAGGATTGGAGTGCAACACGCGCCTGCTTCGCGAGCAGGGCGGTTGGACAGGACTCTTGATGGATGGCGGACATCGTGCACCTATGCTACACCTCGATCAGGAGTACGTCACTCCTGAAAACATCAACTATTTGTTCAAGAAGTACCAAGTTCCCAAGGAGTTCGATCTATTGTCAATCGATCTCGACTTTGCCGACTACTTTGTCTGGAAAGCGCTTGATAGCGCATACCGCCCCAGAGTAGTCGTGCTTGAGGTTAATTCGGCACTACCCTGGTACGAAAATCGCGTTGTGGATCCTTTCGACCCATTTGGCTGGCAGCGAGATGATCACTATGGCTGCACGCTAACGGCTGCTGCGCTTCTTGCAAAGAGTAAG
>Ga0182741_1003671_pt1 | contig 16046 bp, 7 predicted proteins | sample eDN5th37CBELigOP_FD_128874 | JGI IMG/M metagenome (GOLD analysis project Ga0182741, IMG submission 128874) | Enriched Organic Plus compost microbial communities from Emeryville, California, USA - eDNA 5th pass 37_C BE-Lig OP (version 2) (version 2) ...
GCACCTCGAAACGGATCGGATATTATAGCCACCACCACCCAATACGAGCATGGGAAGGCCAAACGTCTTCATGAACCGAACTGCTTCACCATGTCCTTTTGTAGTCAGATTGAAAACACCCAGTCGATCGCCAGTTAGACTGTCAGCACCGCACTGCAATACAATGGCCGTGGGTCGGTAAACCTCCATGACCTTGCTCATGACGGGCTTGAAGACGGAAAGGAAGCTCTTGTCATCAATACCGTCTGCCAGGGGGAAGTTGACCGCATAACGCTTGCCACGCTCAACTCCGATATCCTCAAGTTTACCTGTGCCAGGGAAGTAGTCACCATACTTGTGGAATGAAACGGTCATGACGCGATCTGTCGTGTAGAATGCTTCTTCGACACCATCACCATGATGAATATCAATATCAATATACACAACGCGCGGATGATACTTCAATAGCTCCAGAATACCCAGGACAATGTCGTTGACGTAGCAGAAGCCGGAAGCCTCGCTCTTCTTGGCATGGTGCAGACCACCGGCCCAATTGATCGCGATATCAGCGAGACCGTGATTCAACTTCATAGCACCGTCAATAGAACCACCTGCGTACATCTGGCAGAAGTCATACAACCCATCAAAGACGGGGCAATCCGTGTAAGCGCCCAGATTGTACTTGTGCAGTTGATTGAGGAAGTCTTTGCTGTTCTCAGGCGTAATCTGTGGAGAGAGAGAGAGAGAGAGAGAGAGAGAGATTGGGTGTGCATGGTGTAAGAAGGCGAATATGAATAGAATCGCGAAGGTGTACGAAACGGCGCAGAAAACGCAGCGCAGAGTAGAGGCCGTGGCGTCACCTCTCGCAGATCCACCTTGCATGCTTTGAGTACTTACCTTCTTCAGAAAATCAATGTAGTCTGTGGAGTGGAATTGTGTGAGTTCCTGATAGTCTGCGCGGTGGGGACGGTACACGTCCATCTTCTTGTACACGCCGTACGCCAGCAGGAGCGCATGGGTCATTCGAAGCCTCTGGGGCTTCATGGGGTGGCCCGCACCATAGTAGTACGAGCCAACTTCGCTATTGTAGAAGTAGCACACACGCGACTTGCGTTCTAAATTAGCATAAAAGGGTACGAAAACGCAATAAGAGCTTAGCGACATCGTGCATCCAGGAGCACTCCATACAAACAATACCCATACCGTAGGATGTGAAGGACCCAACCAGCGCGCGAAATAAAATGTCTCGTTTTGGCGACGTACCAAGCGACATGGTGAGCGAAGCGCAGTGTAGAAAAGCGACAAAGCACGACTAATATCCGGTTCCACAGAGGTTTGTGGCGTTCGGAGGCTCGATCGCTTAGAACGACCTTGAGAAGAAATGGGGTGAGTTCAAGATTCTTGTGAGGAGGATAAAGTGGACCTGTTCAGTGGGAAGATGGCAGTGTGACTCGGATCCCCGACACAAAAGGATTTAGTTAGGGCATTACAAAGCGGAACACGCGGTCGGATCGGGCACAAAAATATGGGAACCCTCTTATTCAGCACTCGAGCAGAGTCCGGAAATCGGGGTCAAAAGTACAATACCAGTATATATGGAGTATAGGGAGGCTGATTGGGATGGTCAAATCTAAGAGGATCGATCTGTGAAAGACGTGTAGATGAACTGATATAACTGCCTGTTTTAGTCAGATCACTCGTTTACACCTATCAAATGCACTGATATACCCCTCCTCATATACTTGAATGACCTCAGATACCCCGCGTTTGCCCCCCTTGTGGCAAGCCAAAGTCTACCGAAAGCATTGTACCAACTAGCGCGTGATACGATATGTTCCGTCACGTCGCCTCCCCGGCGCTGCGTCCACGCCTCCCGCAGTGGGGAGGTGCTACTCAGAAGTTCTTCGACCCCGCATTAGGGGCTTGGGCCAACGAGAAGCCGAATAAGGTGTCAGGATCAACAATGGGCGATGGCCTTACTCTCACTGGCACCGCGTCCTCAACATCGACAACTCGAATGGCTGCGTCTCTAAGTACATCGACCTGCCACACTCTGCTCGCTGGATCGTCGTGGAAGTCGAAAGCATTCTCGACGAACTCGACAACTCTCGGGCTTGCCAGCCAGTTTATGGGAGGAGCTGGCACTTCAAGACAACGGTTGCAGACAATTGATTCTCCTGCTTTCTCTGAATTACACCCACGATCAAGCTTTGTCCTCCGCCCATTGCTCACACCCCAACAGAAGGAGGTTCTCCAGCGGATTCAGACTCTGCTTGCCCGTGTCCCAGCGGATCTCAGTGGCTTACACATTTCGAAACAAGAGGTAGACCTTCTCCGAGATGCTTCGCAATCGTTGGAGGAGCTCTTCTTGATCGTCGTCGTAGGTGAGTTCAATTCGGGCAAATCGAACTTCATCAACGCACTGCTGGGCGATAACTACTGTCCAGTAGGCATCCTACCAACCACTGAGAACATCCAGATCCTCCGGTACCAAGGCAAATCACCACAGGAAGGTAAAGTGGATGCCGACGGAAGGTCGGTTTCAACCCAGCTCTTCCCGTATGTATCTTCCCAAAGTATGCCAAGTACTCAAACGTTCATTCGATACCTCCCTGTGCCTTGGCTCTCACAGGCCAACTTGGTCGATACGCCAGGGACGAACGCGGTGATCAGAGAGCACGAACAGCTCACCGAAAAGTTTGTTCCTGCGGCAGATATGATCCTCTTTGTCACATCCGTCGAACGACCCTTCACAGAAAGCGAAAAGCAATTCCTAGCCAAGATCTCTGAATGGGGCAAGAAAGTTGTGATTGCTCTGAACAAGGCCGATCTCGTTGCGCCGAGCATGGCGTGGTCGACCCAGGCCGGAAACATAGATGATGCAGTAGATCAGGAGTCATCCACAAAGCACAACCTTGAATCCGTAGTGGATTTCGTGAAATCGAATGCAAAGAATGTGCTAGGTCACAGTCCACTAGTTTTCCCTGTCAGTGCCAGAACAGCACTGAGAGCAAAGCTCGCGCTGAAAGCGCTGGTAGATGGCGGAAATACCTCAAACGCCACGAAGAACCCTGTCCCGGAGCCAATTGCGAATGAGATGTTTGAACGCTCGGGGTTTGCGGACCTTGAGGACTACATTCTGAACGAGCTCACGGACGATAACAAGATTAAACTGAAGATGGAAACACCCCTGAACATCGTTGATAAACTCATCCGCAACTATGCGCAGCAGCTCGAAGCGCGCGCCTCCATTGTCTGGGGTGATATCGAGACACGAGAAATGATCCAATCTAGTATCACCGAGTTCCAAGCAGAGCTGAAGAGCGACTTCAAGCAGCATCTTCACAAACTCGAGAATATTTTCTTGCGGATGAAGCAGGCTTCAGACCACTTTATGGACAACGAGGTGCACATTAAGAATATCCCAAGCCTTGCTCTGAAACGAAATGCGTTGAAAGCAAGCTATGAGTCGCAGGTCTGCGCACATGTGAACACACAAATCGACGAGGTTATTCACTCTATGGCCACTTGGATTGTCACTCGAACTGCCCGTCATGCACAGTCACTCGCCGCGATTATGCAGCGCTCTCTTGGAAGCCCAGCCGCTGTAGCCACACCGCTTACGTCGAGTACGAGCTCGAAAGTGCCAATGAACGTTGGGATTTCTCCCGACGGTTCTCTCAACGTTGCACAGCAAGCTGAGCGTTTGCGAGCCGCCGGTGTTGATTTCCAGCAGGACCGCTCTCAGCTACGAGTTGATCTGCAAGCTAGGTGCCGTGAACTGTTTGATCATGTGCATCGTGAGAAAGAAGTGGCGAGAATGGTATCGGCGGTTCAATCATCTGTGTTTATGACCGCTGCGGTCGAACTCAGTGCGGTTGGTGTTGGTGCTCTTGTAGCATCGGCCATGCTAGACACAACGGGCATTGCAGGAGCAGGTGCTCTGGCCCTGACAGGTCTGTTTATTATTCCTGCGCAACGAGTCCGAGCCAAGAAAGAGATGAACGCAAAGATCGACGAGTGGCACAAGGCGGTCGAAGCAGCTATCACCGCGCAATTCGAACGTGAACTCCTGGCGGCTACAAGTCTTGTAAGCGATGCCGTTGCACCCTTCCTATCATGGGTTGACTACGAAAGCTTAAAGGTAAGAGGATTGCAGCACGCTGTGGAAAGCATTGAGAGTGAGATCAACGCTCTCCGACGGAGTATTGCCACGTTTCACAACGGAAAGCTAAGCACCTCCACGAACGTCCCCGAACTTCCTAGCAATCCGAAGAACGATGACAGCCCTACCAACAGTCAGCCAGCCACTCCTACGACAAGTGCTCCGTAGATACACTAAATTGTGCAATGCTATAGTAAGTGAAGACACAACCCAGTGCCTCGCTCGGCAGAATAAAACTGAACCACAGATTTGTGAGTGGGTTTATTGTAATAATGTAATGTTCCGTGGGCGGATCATGTAGGGGAAATGTTAAACTAACAAGGATTATCCTGTTACAGAGTATACCTAGTGTTTCCTTGTTCCTAATACCATGGCTTGTCAGATACAACGAAGCCATTAACCTAAGAAATGCGGCCAAAAATTGCTCGTTTTCGACCGAATGCGCTGCAGATATAATGTGCCGTGCGGGTCGAGTTGATAATATACTCTACATTACTCGCCTGTCGTTGTGGCATCCTCACCAGTTGCAAGCGCTTACAATCAGCTGCCATGGAGTCATGCCACATTGCGTGTGAGATGGTATTGGGTCACAAGACTCCATCGCTCGTTTGTGTTTTGTTTGTTCCTGTTCCTACTGTATACTTGGCAGCACTCACGATGTGGTGGTGCTGCCACTTTCTCCAGAGTTGCTATGGTTGCGTCTTGGATCACGCTACAGCGCACCAATGCGCTAGACGTGGCCAGACCCTTCCGGCAGACCTCTTAGTAGCGATCAGGCTGCTCAAAGTCCTTGTAGTCGTGAAGCTGGTGGGCAACAGCACTCTCATTTGCGAAGAAATCCGCAAGGAATGGCGATTCGCTGCTCTTCTCCTTGGTGGGAAGATCAGGCAGGGTGTTGACGTTGGGGTTCACGAGCTGCTGGACGTGGCTGTGAGTGAAATAAAGTCGGACGAGATCGGCCAAAACAACCTCACCGTGCCAGCGAAGCTTATCAAGAACAGCAACGTCCTCGATACCGTGGTGCTTCTTGAAGTGTGATCGCAAGGATCGGATCGCCTGCGAAGGAGGAATCTCGTACATGTCGTACTGTAACAGCAATCGAGGAATGAGGCGGATCACCTTACGGTAAAAGCGACGGTTTTGAAACTTAGCATCGTCCAGACTGGTTGAGAGACGAAGCTCAGAGGGAGCCTCAACGGAGGTGGAGAATTCGTGGACCGCATTCATCATCTCAGTCACCTGCAGCGAGTGAATGGGACGCTCATAGTGCACCTCAAGCGAGTCCTGACCAATCTTGGTGAAGGAAAAGTCGGTTTCTGCGCTCTGAGCGAATGCGCGTGAGGCAACAGCAAGGTTCGCGGGCTTGACCTGCTGCACCACGGGGCGAAGCGCCTTCACTGCGTGTCGGAACATCTCTATACGTGCGGAAAATTGCGATGAAACTTGCATTGATGAGGAAGCGTGACTGCCTATGCAAGTTTTCCGAGCCCAGATAGGACACATCGTGTCAAAGTGTGGAAAGAAACCGAATATAATAATACATAATGGCCGATACTCGCAATGCAAAGAATATACATCCACACTCCCTCGCGATACGTCTTGAAAACGACCCCAAACTTTTGTCACTTATTGCTTTGTTTCGAAGAAAAGCGAGGAAATATTTCCGCACCCCTGCTTCTGGTCTGAGTCGAAAGCTTGTGCCTAAGAACTGGTGCATCTCCATGTTCTGGTATACTAGGGCATCGCGAATTGTACACTGAACGTGCAGCCGGACGTGCCATAGTCCTATGGGTGTTTCTTCAGATCTAGGCTAATGATGCGTTTATTGAATTCTAGTTCGATAAGATAAGTCTGTCAACCTCGCCAAGTACCTGCCCTCCCTGCAACTGTACTGAATCCGTCTTCAACAATGGCACAACAATGGAACGCAGGGAAGTATACACGGGGAGGCTCGCGAATATAGATTTTTATACACGGATTGTGCCTTGATTCGCTGACATAGGGTCTAGAGCCACAGGGCCAGCTGCGGTTGCAAGGTTCGTTGCCAGTGCTGCTACTGACGGCGCGGCGGCTCCCTGAGCGTGATTTACTGTAATTAAAGCCTTCGCAGCGTCAGAAACCATGCTACCAAGTGTTTCGGCGGTAGATCCACGTGAACTCCTGCCGCAGAATAAATCAAGCAGTGTTGCGAGCAGGGACTTGCGGCGCTTGCGCTGCCTCTTAATTGTGACCACCAGAACCTCGTGGGTTGCAGTGAGCTGGCTCATAAGCTCATGCGATGTTCCTATACCATCTATTAGACCCTTTGCTAATGCGTCTGTACCCAGCCAGACCTCACCTGTGGCCAGATTGTCAATAATGCTTGCAAGCTGAGGTCGGTACTTGGCTACGTGGGTTGCGAAAAGATGGTGGATTTCGGCCAGCTGTTGGTGCATCTTGGACTTAATGTCCTCGTCAATTTCATTGAGTAGACCAGCCTGGCGCTTATAACGGCCTGCATGGAACTCATAGTAGTCAATGTCCGCCTTACGAATGAGTTTGTTGAAGTTAGGGATCTGAGCTAGGACTCCAATGGAGCCTATGTAGGAGAATGGTGCGGCAATGATTTGATCACAAACACATGCCATCATGTAGCCACCAGATGCTGCTACGGTGTCCACGCAGGCTGTGACATGAATACCGTGCTCTCGCAAGCGAGCAAGCTGAGACGCTGCCAGACCGTAGGATGCGACTAGACCACCTGGGGAGGTTAGTACCAAAAGCACACGATCGACACCGGGGATGGCAACTCGCAGAACCAAATCGACAAACGGTGTGAGCGACGTTGAAACCGCGGAAGCATAAATATCGCCGTCGAATGCGAATGCGAAAACGCGAGGAAGCCGCGTTTGAGAAAGATAGCTCTTGGCAAGTGTGACAGGACTCATACGAATGCGCTGGGCTGGGGGAATCCATTCACGCTTCTTTGATGGCTTGCCATCAGCCAATGCACTCTCGCTGGGTGATTCCATAGGTTGTGTTTCTTTGAGGCCCTCGGCTTGCTCCGCCACATCCTTACCTGCTCTCTGCTTTCGGTCTTCGCTGCTCTCGGATGAGACTGCTCGACAGGCAACGGGGTCATTAGACTTCGATTCCACTGCGGAAGAATCTGAGGATGTGCTCCTTAGGCCAAGTTTAAGTCGCAGCGAATCAAGGATCCAGTCATCCAAGGCCTTGTTCAGGCGCTTCACAACACGCTCCCATTTCGACTGCTCTTCAACAAGGAGCTTCAGGGCGGACTTTGGCAAACCGCGCGCGGACATTGTGACTACGTCCTCTGGCTTTAGCACGCCTGGCTTAGTGGAAGCACCTCCCTCCTCCTGACCCTGGGCAACGGAAGCTGCAGACAATACCTCGTGCTCGTCACTCAGGCGTGCTCTGGGTGGGGTTTGGCTTGATGCGCGAGCTCGGCCGCGCTGGCCACCAGAACCCGAGGTTCCACCTCGTCGACGTCTGGAGCCGGCTCGCGAGCCGCGGCTTAAACTTTCAGGGGCTTCTTCTGCCTCTTCTTCCTCTTCATCAAGCCCGGCTCTTCTGGAGGGTTGCCGCTTGGACTCGGGAGACTCCAAGGACTCAGCTGAGCTAGATTCATTGGGGTGAACCATTGGTCGAGCACGAGCCGGGCTGGCCGACGTCGTAAGGGGTTTGGCATGGGTAGGCTGGGGGAAGAGGATATCTTGCTTACGGCGCGTCGCCTCATCCTTACAAAAGTCGCTACCATAAAGAGTCTTGTGGAGCTCGGTGATGTTCTTCTTCATGTATCGGTTGAATCTAACGAAGTGGAACTTCGGGTGGGCCACAAAGGCACCCTCGGTACTGTCGTCATCATCATCACTCTCAGAATCCGATTCGCTCCCCGAGCCATCTGACTCACCCAACCCCTCAGCTCCTTCTGCTTTCCAGGATGCTAGGAACTGGCTTGCTGGCTTCGCGGCAATGATGCATGCGAGACCCAGCACAAGACAGGCATATGTGAAGTTGCGTAGTGTTAGATAGGGATAAATGTCGATCGACACGAGTGCCAAGATGATGCCCAGTGCGAGGAGCAGTGCACCCGTGCGAGAGAAGTATGACTTGGTCCTCGACTTGAGGTGCTTCTTATAGTGTGCAGTGAAGATATCGGGCACGTCCTGCTGGACGACCTGATTTTCGTCAAAAAGATTCTTCATCTGGGATGGATCTTTCGAACGAACGATAACCCACCCGTGTGGCACTACGGCAACACCGAGAACACAATTGAACCAAGTGTGCTGGATTAGTCGATGAGAAATTTTCTTCTATTCTTGCTGACAAGTTGTTACGGTGCTCAGGACTGGGATCCGAGAATAGAAATGGCATATAGGTGCTAGAGTACCTGCACGAGTGATCCCGCTAACATCCCAACAAACGCCTCGAAACTACGCATGCAGGGCCATCGCAACTCACTAAACGCAGTTTGTCTGCTCGTCGAGGACTAATTAGCAACATGTTGCGAGTTCGGAGTGCGGGTTCTTTAACCCGAAGCGGTTAAAGTAGCAGAGCGCTGGGAGTTTGAATTTGGAACTTGGTTCCAGAATTTGGAACCAGGTTCCAAATCTTTGGAACCCGTTTGGAACTTTTGGACCTCGAAGCCGGCTGGCAGGGACGAAATGTGCGATGAACGTTGAAGTGTTTTGGTGGCTGTTTTGGACATGTAGCGTGTGCTATGGGGATAAATATAGTAATGCTTGACGCACAAGACACTTATGTATCATTTGCACCTATTGTTTTCACTACCATCGCATTCTCTAGGGACGCAATCATGGCCAACTCCATGAAGGATATCAAGATCGAGAAGGTCGTCATCAACTGCTGCGTTGGTGAGAGTGGTAAGTAGTCTTTCCATGTCGTATTGCTTATGTACCTTCCTGTTGAGATCGCCTACCGATAGCGCCCGCACATATGCCCCGCCAACCTTGTAAATGCCATCGAAATCACCTCACAAACCGACCCCTCCGCTCGATAATTCATCTAGGTGACCGCCTTACTCGTGCCGCTAAGGTGCTTGAGGAGCTCGCTCAGGGACAGAAGCCCGTCCTCTCGCGTGGTACGTCTACACCCATGTCGAATGCATGACAGATCCTGCTGCAAGGATCTGCGCTACTTGAGCGGAGCCGACAAAGGTTCACTTTCGGACTGTCCGACCTCTGGAGCCCCCGAGTTCAGTCTGAAGCTCCGTCTCGGCGCTGGACTACGCATCTGAGGAGTATAATGCACTCACACCTCTATCAACGTTGTCTCAACCCATCCCCTAACTTCTAGCTCGCATCACCATCCGTTCGTTCAACATCCGCCGTAACGAAACCATCGCGGCTCACGTCACTCTCCGCGGTGAGCTCGCTCGCAAGGTCCTCGAGAAGGGTCTCGCTGTCAAGGACATGACCCTCAAGCGCTCCAACTTCTCCAACACTGGTAACTTCGGTTTCGGTATCCAAGAACACATCGATCTCGACCTCAAGTACGACCCCAACATTGGTATCTACGGTATGGATATCTACGTCGTCCTCGGTCGCCCTGGCTTCCGCATTGCAAGGAAGAAGTACAAGGGTTCCAAGATCGGTCACAGCCACCGCATCACCAAGGAAGAGGCTATCCAGTGGTTCACCAACACCTTCCAGGATGCTCGTGTTGAGTAAGCTGCGCAGCTGTTGTTCGATGCCAGAGCATGATCCATGATGATTCCTATCCTGGGTTAACCTAAGATAATAAAATACGCGTCCTGTAAAGCAAACGGCACAATCCTCGGTGCTTTTGAATCCTATAGGTGGGATGGTTCGAGTGCAAGCTTGAGCCAGGATGCAAAGTAAGGCTGGTGGTGTGTAAACTGAAAGGCTTAACCGAAGTAAATGAAGATGGGTTTATTGTACCGTCGCATCACCTTGATCGACTGAATCAAACTTGGTGGCGCGATAATAAGACAACCTGCGCGGGAAGCGCCCTCCTCACGGGCGCTGAGAGCGAATAGGGGGTAAGGTGAGATTGCCGCTTGACTCGTTTCTGCTCAATGGATGCGAGGTTCCCTGTAGCATTAGTTGGGAGAGGCTGGGCTGGAGTGTTTTAATGTGCGGCGTCGACTCCTGCGGGGTTGCTGCGCGTGGACGAAGCTGTTGAGGCGATTGTCGGCCATCAGATGCTCTTTGCTGCTGCTGGAGATGCTGTTGCTGTAGTTGCAGAATTTCTTTGGCAGCCATCTTTGCAATTCGAGCATCAAAGACATCATCTCTGGAGTAGCCATGGTACTGCGAATACGTACTGCTCCGCCTGCGAGCTAGTGTTTGAGGAGCTGCTAGCTCAGCGCCCTGTTCATTCGGAATGTCTATATTGACAGGACCATTGGACTGTCTCGGCTCAAACTCGAGTCGACGTGCGGTACGGAGCCGAGGGAGTGAGGGAGTCGCCGATGGCGCGCGGCCCGTGCTCATCGCTATGTCTCCGGATGATAGGAGGCCTCGGGAGTTCGACTGCGTTGATTGGAGTGATTGCTTAAGAGGCGAGTCTCCACGGGTCTTTAAGAACTCTCGCAGCTTGGAAATGCGGTCAAGCAATTCGGACTGAACCCGGTCAAGCTGTCTTGTAAGCTCATTCATATCCTCAGTTTGCAAAGCTAGGGTCGTTGGCATTGGGCCCATTACCTCAGTCGGCTTCCTTGGGGTTGGCATAACAAGCCCTAGAACCGGGTTGAGTGGCGACTCTCCTTCCTCGGTAAACAGCTTGTGGGTCAGGGCGAGGGACTTGGATTTCGCATCCGCCTCTACTGCCGCCAAGGTTCGCTCAAGAACGACCTTTGGATCTGATGAATCAACTTGGGCCTCGTCTTCCTGTAGCTGACCTGAATGCGAAGATGGGGAACGATCCTTGCTCTTGGGTGAAGCATCAATCTCGCCGCGATGGACAGCCGTAGAGATAGTAGCTGGGCGCTTAGTCGATGTTAGCGGTTTAGTAGTACTAGGTAGAGCAGTTCTCTCCACCCTCGAAGGTGTTGCGGGCTTGCTTCTAGGTGTTGATGGCGATATGACTGCTGGTGGTGCGATTCCGGAGTGAACTACGACCCTTGGCTGAGGTGCTACAGGCTTGCTTAAGATACCAGAAGACGGAAAATTCGTCGGTCTTGAGGTAGGTCGCGCGCAATACGATGAGGCCGTCTGAACCAGTCGGGAAGCTGTACTACCCTCGAGGCGGGTGCGCACTTTGGATGTAAGGGCCTTCAGTGCTTTGCGACGCGCTCTGGCTTCCTTTCGAGCTTGCGCTTCGCGCTTTCTCAGTAGGTCGCTCATAGCCTGGCTACGCGCGTCCGACCAAGCTGCTCGAATGGCATCACCTGAGAACGGGTCGTGGAGCTTGCGCCTGCGCCTTGTTTTCTGGGACGTTTTCTTTTGGGACCCCTCCTTAGCTACAGGGTGCTTACCTTTCGTCTTTCTTCTCTTCTTCTTGCGCGGTGTCTCGCTGAGCAAAGCATCATCATGATCAAGGACGGTAACGTCAAAGTGGTCATTTTGCACCCTAGTAAGCCTGGTAGCGACCTTTGAAAGAGAGTTGGAAGAGGACATGCTCAGGACATGCCGTGGTGTTTCGCTGAACCGGCTTTGCTCTTCTGTTCTGCGTGCATTAGACTGACTGTCATACGCACCTTCCCACCTTGATTGAATCGTACTTAGTTGCTCGTGTTCTAGCGCTGCCCGTCGCTGCCGCTGAGCATTATCTCGGCCCAACCTTGAGAAAACATCTAGTTCACTACGAACCTCACGCTCGCGCGATCGACTCAGCCGCTTAGCTGGTGCGAGTAACCCTAACACCTGGAGCTTCGATTCATCGAAACCATATCCGAGCGGGCTTCTCATCAGTTCGAGCTGAGCTTCGAAATGTTTCGCTTCAAACTCACGCTGACGCTCTTCTGGAGACTTAGGTGAACTTTTCTTCTCTGTAGCTCTAAATTTCGTTGTGGAAGGTGGCGATAGGAGCGGTGTTGGAACTTGGGCAGTTGATACATCTCCCAGCGCTGCAGTTGGTTTGGGCGCCACCTTGTTGACAATGCTCTGTCGAGGCGATCTAATACCGCTGCCTCTTGGCTGAGGGGTAGTCGCTGATGTAGCAGTTACAGATGACACTTGGCCGAACAGTCCACTAGACCTACGAACGTCTTCTGCACCACTGATGCTCGCTGTAGGCTGATTCAGCTCTCTCTTGACCTGCGTGACTCCGTCTAGCGAGTCTCTGGCAGATGCTTGGTACGTCAGCGCGTGCCGGACAAAGATCGCGGCAACTCCGTTCCTGACCGATATCGAGAACGGAGACGGCCAAGGATGTGCAAGAATGTTGATGCAGAGATCTTGCTCATGCGCATCGGGGTGGAGATCTTCAGGTGAACTTCGGAGCGAACGCTCAATAGCAACTACCGCTGGGTCAACGCTCGTATCCAAATAATGCGAAAGCCAGAGCACGTAGTTGGCCTGATGAGATACAGGGAAAAGCGCCAAACGTGAGTCAGAAGCACTGTGGTATGGTGCACCTTGAAAACCCATTTGCGCACCCTGTGGTACCATCGCGAACTGATCATCAGAATGGGTTTCTTTACGTTGAGAGGCCCAGACGGGGAGGCTAGTAAACATCTTTTCTACCCCGCGGATGAAAAATGTGACAAGTGACGAAGTTTTGCCACACATTGACCAAAAGTCAGTGGGGACAAGCACACCTCTCGCTGCATGTTTCTGGGGGTCTGAGCCGGAATCACGAGTTCCTCTATGCGGGTCACCGTCACCGTCATCATCCTCGAGTAATGCTGCTAACTTGGGAACGAGTTCATATGAGAACTTTGGCAACCGTGAAGCGGCTCGAGCCGTCAGTGAAAAACAGGTGTAGCTCAGTGGGGAGTCCACATCTTGGATTGTCGTCATGGATGCGTAGTGGTGAGGACTCTCATCTCTCGGGATGTCACTCTGGGGCAAGGCAGTCGCCATTAGCGAAGAGGTCATGTGAGTTGTAGCAGGGGTAAGATAGCTAGGACCGGCAGCATCTCCATATGCTAAGCTCAAGACCTCTTTGAGGATTGTGTCAACTTGATTCACAAACGCTGTGGGAATTGGCTGAGCAAGCTTAGATCCATGTGATACTGTGGCATGACTCTCAGCCAACAGTCTATTCACAAGATCGGAGAAGGTGTGCTGAGGGTGGGTAAATGATGCTACGACTGCGGGGGAAATCGCATTCACGCTGACAACCGGAGAAGGCTCATTCTCCAAAGAAGCGTTGAACGAGTGCCTTGGGGTGGCACTCATTGATGCACGACTTGAGCTTCGACTAACTGGAGGGGAGCGAGCCATCCCTACGTCGGAGGTTTGTGCCTCTTGATCACCCACACTTTCATTCTCGACGGCATCATCAGGTACTTGGGCGATGGCATAATAATCCCTATCCATGGATGTTGGGACAAACCAAAAGTTCGAAGTATGGAGCACCCCCAAGCGATTCGCCTGAGACCCCGAGTTTGGTCGACTGTCTGATCTTGCTCCTTCTGTCTGCAGACTATTGGCTGGAGAAAGCACCGATCCGCGAGTGCCTTGGATGCGCGATATCGTGAACTGATGCAATTGGCCAAGGAATTGAGCTCGGGCAGGTGTTAGAAGTTGATAGAGTATTGCGTTGCTCTCAAACGCACGAAGTTGTGCACCGCGCAGGGCTTCAATGAAGACCTTGCGAGCTCGTAATCTGACCTCAGCTAGCGACGTTCGAATGAATTCAAATCGCTCCCAATGAGCTGTCCTCGCGGCGGTCACCTTCATCAGCGCTGCCGAGCGTTCGCGGACGAGCCTTTCGCACATGTCCGCCTCCTCTCTTGTTGACAAGAGCTCGTGAACCTTTGTGTTGGTAGCAGAGCGAGGAGAACCTAACTCCTGAACGCTTGATGAAGTGTAGTATTCCCCAGAAAGTCCGAACTCGGCAAAGATTGCAGGATCGGCGGGAAGCCTTTCCTTCAACAGCTCGGGCAATGAGGCTGAGAAGCGTCCCTGTGAAGACAATTCCAAAACTGCACGTGAAAACGGATTTGGATGAAGTGTACAAGTGGAGAAGTATGTATCCACCGCACTCAAACTGGCTGTCGTAATTCGTGATCTAAAGGCGATTGGCGACCCCAAAAAGGGAAGCATGAGCAATGAAGAGCTCGCCTGAGGTAAGTCTTGATTGAAAGATGGGCTCAACTCCTCGACATGCGATGATGAGCCCGACTGAGCCTTGGAAGAGGAAGGCGACTCCGGCATGGCAGTGGCTGTACAGAGAAGTATCGGTGGTAGAGCTGAGGCCAGCAGTTGGCTCGCACGCAAGACGCTTTCAACATCACTCTGACACTCTTGATCATGGGTTTGATAATCGCCCTTGGGTAGCGGGTTCCGCTGTTGCTGCGGCTGTGACAAAGATAGCATAGTCTCGTCAGCGTTTGTCCTCTCGAATGCAGCTGATGCCAGCGCAATTGTAAGCAAAAAGCTAATGACGGAACGAACGTCGATGGATGCACCAGGGATTAAGGGATGCGGTAATTCCCCGGCATCTAAGCCAAAGCAAGGAACAAAGAACAAGCGCACTTTGTTCTCAGGATCACGTTGGAGCTTATCCGCACCCTGGGCATGAGGTTCGGCAGTGCTCTCACCGCCTGCCTCCCCTGTGCCGCCCTCGAGGCCGAGAGGACCTACAATGCTCTCAAGGTTTCGGAGAACTACGGCATGTACATCTGCTCCCGTCACCGACCGCGGAAGCCACAACTCGTCATTGAGCGAAATGGGTGGTGTGGCTTCCAAATCCACCGCGGGATTGCCGGTGCCAGGTGTACTCGCCAGATGCGAGTAGAGTGCCAGCTTCGTTCGCATGGTGTTGATCTCTGTAGCTAGTTCGTTAGGAATACCCCCGATGCTACCCTTGGCCTGAGTCACGAGCGTGTCGAGTCTACGTGAAATGTGTTGTTGACGGCTCGTAAGTAGCTTGCTATAGATAGTCCTTGGTACTGTAGCAATCAACTCAATGCCTGAGACCCATCCTGTTCCAAGTGTCAAAGCACTCACATCGACACTTCGGAGGAACTGCTCTATACATTGCTCAGAGGGGATCCCAGAAGCGCCGCCGTGGTTGAGGATAGGGTGCGCTAGCCCAGAACTAGAGTCTCCGGCTTTTTCTAGGATCGGCTGTGGATATGCGACCGACAGAATCGAGACGAGATGATGTGGCAACATGCCAGATGGAAGGCTCTTGGCTAGGTTGCTAAAGTATGTATATGCACGTTTCGCGGCCAGAGAAGGATCTGAGCTCATCGATTGAAGCGCATGTCGTACGTAGGGCGGTACTGTGCTGATGAACTTACGGCCACGATCCAATCGTCTGACACATGAATCGGGAATCTCAACTGCAACACCATTGAGCCTCTGTGAGGCTGGCTCCACACGAAGTGATGTGAGAATCATTGACATCGGGAATGGCACGTGTGCCATGCTAGAGCCCATTAAGGCATGGGCCGGGAGCGGCTCAGCAAGGGCAGTGGCGAGGCTAGTAATCGATTCATTAGGTTGGATTGGGACTATCACTCCGTGGTCTGTAGGAATTGCGTATGATGCGCCCAGATGATTGCTTCTCAAAGGGCTGGCAGAGAATGGTATGGAAGTCCATGCTACGGGAAGCAGGCTGAGCGCTCGAGGACTTGGCCTACCCGAATCCAAAACTTCTGTTGCAATTGATTCCTCTGGTAGTAACGCGTGAGAAAGCAGCGATTCCGCAACCTGCCCCCATGCAAGCATTTGCCGGGAGGGCGCAGGACTTGGGGACGGAGAAACTCCAGAGGGAGCGCCGAACGGTGACCCCGAACCAC
>Ga0182741_1003673_pt1 | contig 16040 bp, 14 predicted proteins | sample eDN5th37CBELigOP_FD_128874 | JGI IMG/M metagenome (GOLD analysis project Ga0182741, IMG submission 128874) | Enriched Organic Plus compost microbial communities from Emeryville, California, USA - eDNA 5th pass 37_C BE-Lig OP (version 2) (version 2) ...
GCGTGGGGGCGCGTGGTGGGGATCAACAGCATGGTGGTGGACGGGATGGGCGTCGCGATCGCCACCGAGGCGGTCGAGCGCTTCCTCCGCCGCCTGACGATCGCGCGCGCGGCGTGAGCGGGGCGCGCGACGCATGACGCGCATCCTCGTCGTCGCCGGCTCGGCGATGGAACGCGACACCCTCGAGGCGCTGATCGCGGGCGCCGGCTCGGACGAGCGGGTCGTCGTCGGCGACGGGGCGCCGCGCTCCGCGCACGCGTCGCGGGAGGCGCTCGCGCGCGAGGTCGAGGCGCACGACCCCGACGTCGTCGTGCTCGCGCTGTCGGGGAGCGAGGAAGAGACGGGCGAGCTGCCGGTGGATGCGTTCGTGCAGGCGGCATCCGCGGCCGGCGCGGCGCTCGTCCTCCTCGCCGACGCGAGCGCGGGGTGGACGGCGGACGCCCTGCGTGCCGGAGCGCGCGCCGTGCTCCCGCGCGACGCTGCGCCCCGGTCCGTCGTCGCGGCGATCGACGCCGCGGCCGCGGGGCTCACCGTGGTCGATCCCACGGTCGCGGCGGCGCTCGTTCCGGCGGCGGCGACGGGCGGAGCGACGCGCGCGTCGAGCGACGTCGAGAGCGACGAGCTCACGCCGCGCGAGCGCGAGGTGCTGCACATGCTCGCCGAAGGGTTGGGGAACAAGCAGATCGCCGGCCGCCTCGGGATCTCGGAGCACACGGTGAAGTTCCACGTGGCGTCGATCTTCGCGAAGCTGCACGCGGGCACGCGCACCGAAGCCGTCATGCTCGGCGCACGCCGCGGCCTCGTCGTGATCTGATCCAGGAGACGTCGACCGCTGAACAGCGGAGACGCGGAGGAATCGCGTAGCACGCAGCTCAGGGACTGACTCTGCTCCGCGTTCCCTCTGTGACCTTGCGTCTCCGCGGTTCGGCCGTCGCCTTCGACTCGCGCGCGCGGCGCAGCGGCCGCGCGCGCTCCGCCGACCTCGGCGCCTCGCGCTCGAGCAGCCCTTCGCGCGCCATCCACCTCGCGACCTTCGTGAGGTCGGCGAAGAACTGCTTCTCCGCCGTCGCGCGCGCCTCGCGCGGTGCGCGCAGGACGGCGGAGGGGTGTACGGTGGCGAAGATGGCGCGCGCCCACTCGCTCTCGATCGCGCGCCCGCGCCGCGCGGTGACGCGAAAAGCCCGGCCGAGCAGCGACTGCGCGGCGGTGGCGCCGAGGCAGAGGATGACCGCCGGCTCCACGAGCGCGATCTCGTGCTCGAGCCAGGGCCGGCAGGCCCGCACCTCGGCGGCGTTGGGCTTCTTGTGGATGCGCCGCGCCCCCGCCCCGCTCCGCTCCCACTTGAAGTGCTTCACCGCGTTGGTGAGGTAGACGTCCTCGCGCGCGATCCCCGCCTCGGCGAGCGCGCGGTCGAGCAGCGCGCCGGAGGGGCCGACGAAGGGTTTCCCCTCCCGGTCCTCGACGTCGCCGGGCTGCTCGCCGACGATCATCAACACCGCCCGGCGCGGCCCCTCGCCGAAGACGGTCTGCGTGCCGAGCCGGTAGAGATGGCAGCCGCGGCAGCCGCGCGCCGCGTCGCGGAGCGCCGACAGCGACGCGCGGGGCGGAATGAAGTCCGCGGCGCTGCCCGTCCCCCCCGCCATGGGGGCGCGGGAGGTGGGCATCCGTCAGAAGGAGCCGTTCGTGCGCTCGCGCACGCCGGGGTCGTCGCGATCGAGCGTGCCGCGCTCGACCTCCTTGCGCGCCCGATTCCGCTCGCTGTTGAACTCGGCCTCGTCGAACTGCTTGCGGCGCTGGTGCAGGCGATGCCCGCCGTCCTGCATGTCCGGCTCCCCGCGCGCTTGTCGCCCTTCTCGGCGAGGGCTCCCCTCCTGCAGCTGCTCGATCAGGCGGGAATGCGTCTTGTCGCCGTGCTGCCCGGCGGCATGCCGCTGCGCACCCTTCTGCCGGCCGTCGCGTTTGCCCATGCTCGCTCAACCCCCGCTGGTGAATCCCCGACGACGTCGTCGGGCCGTTCCCGGAGGGGCAAGGCACGCGCCAGCCGAGAGGGGGAAGGAACGCTGCACCAACGACGTCGGCCGCTTTGCCGTAGATCATCCGAGGGCTAGCTTTCTCCTGTGACCGCCGGCGGTCGGCCGGCAGACCAGTCCGTGACACGCCCCGTGCTCCGTCGCCTCTTCGGCTCGTTCTGCATGCTCTGGTTCGCGATCTCGGTCGCGAAGCCGGCGCTGCTGCACGCGTGCCCGATGCACGACGTGGTCACGCCGGCGGCGACGCCCACCGCGCCGGCCTCGCACCACCAGCACGGCGCGACCGCGGTCGACGCCAGCGCGCCGGACGACGCGGGCCACGCCAGCTGCACCTGCGTCGGCGAGTGCGCGGCGGCCGCGAGCCTCGGGATGCTGGCGCCTGGCGTCGCGCTCCTCGAGGCGTCGGTCGTCGCGATGACGGATGCGGGGCTCCCCGACCACGCCTACGTCCCGGTCGCGCGGGCGCTCCTGCTGCCGTTCGCCAACGGACCACCCTCGCTCCCTCCGAGCCAGCGCGTCTGACGACGCGCCTCCGCCGGGCCCTCGCGACCTGATCACGCGGCGATCCGTCGGCGCACCCCGCGCCGAGCCCGGCCCCCACGAACGGACACAGTGCATTCACCCCTCGGAGGGGGATCCATGTCACACATCCATGGTGGCCGGCCGCTCGTGCCGGCCCTCGTCGCCGCGCTGGCGCTGGTGAGCCCGGCGCGCATCCTGGCCCAGCAGGAGGCGGCGTCTCACATCACTGCCTCGACGGTGACGCTCGAAGGGCGCGTCGCCGACGCCAGAGGGACTCCTCTCGGCGACGTGCTCGTGCGCCTCGACGGCACCCCGCGCGGGGCGGTCACCGACGAGTCGGGACGCTTCCGCATCGCCGGCGTCCCGTCCGGCGACTACACCCTCGTCGCGAGCCGGGTCGGGCTCGCGACCTACCGGCAGGCGCTCTCCATCGGCGCCGCCGTCGCGCCGCTGGCGCTCGTGCTGCACGAGGCGGCGGTCGTCGTCCCGCCCATGGTCGTGAGCGCGACCCGCGAGCTCCGCCGGCGGAACGAAGGGTCGGTGACGATCGACGCCCTGGACGGCGCCGAGATCCGGCAGACGCGCGCCGCGCACCCGTCGGGGATCATGAATCGCATCGCCGGCGTGCACGTCTCCGAGCTCTCGGGCGAGGGGCACAGCATGGCGATGCGGCAGCCGATCACGACGAAGCCGATGTACCTCTACCTCGAGGACGGCATCCCGACGCGGCCGACCGGCTTCTTCAACCACAACGCGCTCTACGAGGTCAACATCCCGCAGTCGGGAGGGCTCGAGGTCATCAAGGGGCCGGGGACGGCGCTCTACGGGAGCGACGCGATCGGCGGCGTGGTGAACGTGCTCACCCGTCCCGCGCCGCTCACCCCGTCGATCGAGACGAACATCGAGGGAGGGGCGTACGGCTACCGGCGCGCGATGCTGTCCGGCGGGTTCACCCGCGGCGCCAACGGGCTCCGCGCCGACGTCAACGTCACCCACAGCGACAACTGGAAGGAGCGCGCCCCCTTCGACCGCACCAGCGCCTCGCTGCGGTGGGACGCGGTGCTCGGCGCGAGCGGCTGGACGGTGCGGACCGTCGCCACCGGCGCGACGATCGATCAGCAGGACGTCCCCGCGGTCCCCGGCGCGACCTTCGACACCGCGGTGCGGACCAACCTCGCGCCGATCGCGTATCGCCGCGCGCAGGCGCTGCGCATCTCGAGCGCGATCGAGAAGGACGCCGGCCCCTCGCTCTGGAGCGTGACGCCGTTCGCGCGCGTCAACCGGATGGAGCTCCTCCCGAGCTGGCAGCTCACCTACGACCCGCAGACCTGGGACACCCGCAACACGTCGCTGGGCGTGCTGACGCGGTATCGCCGCGACTTCGGATGGCTGCAGAGCCGCCTGATCGTCGGCGCCGACGCGGACGTGAGCCCCGGCAGCTTCGTCGCGCGCCAGGCGGTCGTGACGAGCGGCGCGCCGTGGCTCACCTACACCGACGGCGCGACGCACTACGACTACGACGTCACGTATCGCCAGCTCTCCCCCTACCTGCACACCGAGTTCACGCCGGTGCGTGGGGTGCGCGTGGACGCGGGGCTGCGCGCCGACTGGACCGGATACCGGTACGCCACGCGCCTCGCGCCGGTGGACACCGGCGCGCACCGCCGGCCGGCCGACGCGTCGGTGCACTACGCCCACCTGAGCCCGAAGGTCGGCGTGTCGTACGAGCTGGCGAAGGCGGCCTCGCTCTTCGCGTCGTATCGCCACGGCTTCCGCGCGCCGTCGCAGGGGCAGCTCTTCCAGCAGAACGCGGCGGCGAACACCGTGGACCTCGAGCCGGTGACGGTGGACAGCTGGGAAGCGGGGGTGCGCGGCGAGCTGGGGACGCGCGCCGTGTATCAGCTGTCGGCGTACGACATGACGATCGACGACGACATCCTCACCTATCGCAACGCGCAGAACCGGACGGAGGCGATGAACGCGGGGCGCACACGGCATCGCGGCGTCGAGGCGAGCGTCGGGCTCGCGGTGCTCCCCTCGCTGCGCCTCGACGCGAGCTGGTCGGTCTCGCGCCAGCGCTACGACGACTGGTCGCCGCAGGCGGGGGTGAACTACGCCGGCAACGCGATCGAGGCCGCGCCGCGGGACCTCGGCAACGTCATGCTCTCGTGGAGCCCGCGCCTCCTGCGCGACGGGCGCGTCGCCCTCGAGTGGTCGCACACCGGCCGCTACGCGCTCGACGCCGCGAACACCGGGACGTACGGCGGCTACGAGCTGCTCAACCTGCACGCCAACGCGGCGATCACGCGCCACGCCGAGCTGTTCGCGCGCGTGGTGAACCTCGCCGACCGCAAGTACGCGGAGCTGGTCTCCTACGACCGCTTCCAGGGGGCGCTGTACACCCCCGCGGCGCCGCGTACGATCTTCGCTGGAATCAAGGTGGGTGCACGATGAACGGGAGGTACTGGATGCGGAGCACGGACTTCGGAGTGCGGGACTCGGTGGTCGGGGTGGTGACCGCCGCGCTGCTCGGCGCGTGCGCGACGCCGGATCCGGCGGTCACGCTGGACGAGGCGCACGCGCTCAGCGCGCCGACGTCGGTCGGCACGGCGCCGATGTTCGCGGTGGCGCCGAGCGGCGCGCACGCGGCGGCGTGGGTCAGCGCGCCGAGCGGCGGGACCGACGGCCGCCTCTACGTCGCGACGATGCAGTCCGGCGACTCCGTGGCGGGGACGCCGGCGGAGGTGCGCGACACCCTCGGCCCGATCGAGGCGCACGGCGAGTCGCCGCCCAAGATCGCATACGGCGCCGATGGCTCGCTGCACGCCATCTACGTCGTCGCGAAGGAAGTACCCAACCGGCGCTTCCCCCTCTCCGCGCTGCGGTACGTGCGCAGCGCCGACGGCGGTCGGAGCTGGAGCGCGCCGGTCACGGTCACCGACGACAGCGCGACCTTCGGCTCGCACAACTTCCACGCGCTGCACGTGGCGGCCGACGGGACGCCGTACGTCGCCTGGCTCGACGGGCGCACCGGCAAGTCGTCGGCGTGGGTCACGCACTCGGAGGACGGCGGACGGAGCTGGACGCCGAACCGTCGCGTCGAGGGAGACGGCGAGGCGTGCCCCTGCTGCCGCACCGCGCTCGCGTCGAGCGGCGACACGCTGTTCGTCGCGTGGCGCAAGGTCTATCCCGGCAACATTCGCGACGTCGTCGTCGCCCGCTCGCACGACAAGGGGATGACCTGGGACGTGCCGGTGCGCGTGCACGCCGACGAGTGGGTGTTCGAGGGATGCCCGCACGCCGGCCCGTCGATCCGGACCGACGCCCAGGGGCGCCTGCACGTCGCGTGGTGGACGGGGAAGGAGGGAGCGGCCGGCGTCTTCTACGCCCGCTCGGACGACGGGGCACAGAGCTTCACCGCGCCGGTCGCCATCGACTCGGCGGAGTTCTCGCGCCCGTCGCACGTGCAGCTCGCGCTCGGCGATTCCGGCCGCGTGGTCGTGGCGTGGGACGACGCGACGTCGGCGACCCCTCGGGTGCTGCTCCGCGTCTCGCGCGACGGCGGCACGCGCTTCGGCGCCGCGGTGCCGGTGAGCGACAGCACGCGCGCGGCGAGCTTCCCCGTGCTCGCCGTCCGCGGGCAGCGGCTGACGGTGGCGTGGAGCGAGCGGAGCGCGCAGGCGGACGTGCACGCGAAGCACACGGCGATGGACATGAAGGACCCCACGGCGCGCAAGACGATGCAGGCCGTCGGCGAGGATCAGGTGCTCGTGCGGTCGGGGACGATGCAGTAAGATCCACGCTGGTCCAACCAGCCTGGAGCCCCCATGTCACGCCAGATCGCGCGCGGCGCCATCGTCTCGATCCTCGGGGGCGCCGCCCTCCTCGCCGCCGTCGCCTGCGCGTCGTCGCCAGGCGGGTCGTCGCCGGGCACCGTCTCGCCCGCCGGCGCGCCGGCGGACGACGCCGGCGGATTCGTCGTCACGCTCGGGCGCGACACCACCGTCGTCGAGCGCTTCACGCGTACGGCGACGCGCCTCGAGGGCGCGCTGCTCCGTCGCGCCCCGACGACGACGATCACCCGGTACTCGGTCGAGCTCGACGCGGCCGGACGTCCGACGCGGATGGCGTTCCGGACGCGCCGCCCCGACGGCAGCATCCCGCCCGGCGGCGCGCAGTCGGTGACGCTCACCTTCGCCGGTGACGAGATCGTGCGCGAGATCCATCGCGACACGGTGATCCGCACCACCGGCACCGTCGCCGGCGGTTCGCCCTACATCAACGACTCGTTCGCGCTGTACGAGCTGGCGCTGCGCCGTGCGCGTGCGGTCGGCGCCGACTCGAGCGCGCTCGCCTTCCTCCCGGTGGCGGCGCAGCGGTTCGCGCTCACTCCGTGGCCCGCGCGCTTCCTCTCGCCCACCGCGGCGCGCGTCTACTACTTCGGCGATCCGCAGCAGGTGACGCTCGACGCGCAGGGGCGCATCCTCGCGATCGACGCGACGGGGACGACGAACAAGGTGCGCGTCGCGCGCGTTCCCGCGATCGACATCGACGGACTCGGCGCGTCGTTCGCCGCGCGCGAGGCCGCGGGGAACGCGCTCGCGCAGACGACGCGCGACACGGTGCGCACCGACGTCGCGGGCGCCGAGCTGTGGATCGACTACGGGCGACCGGTCGCGCGCGGCCGCGTCATCTTCGGGGCGGGCGGCATCGTCCCCGACGACGTCGTGTGGCGCACCGGCGCGAACGCGGCCACGCAGATTCGCACCAGCCGCGATCTCGACTTCGGCGGCACGGTGGTGCCGGCGGGTTTCTACTCGCTCTACACCCTCCCCGCCGCGGGCGGCCGCTGGCAGCTGATCGTGAACCGGGCGACGGGTCAGTGGGGGACGGTCTACGACCAGGCGCAGGATCTCGCGCGCATCCCGCTGCGCGTCGAATCGCCGAGCGAACCGGTGGAGCGCTTCACGATCGCCGTGGAGCCGCAGGGGAACGGCGGGGCGCTCACCCTGACCTGGTCGACGACGAAGCTGGTGGCGCCCTTCACGGTGCGATGACACGGCTCCTCAACTACTTCTTCCGCGGCCTCGTCTTCGTCGCGCCGGTCGCGCTCACCGTCTACGTGGCGTGGTGGGTGTTCGACCGCATCGACTCGTGGCTCGGGCTGCCCATTCCGGGCGTGGGGTTCGCGGCGACGATCGCGCTGATCACGCTCATCGGCTTCCTCGCCTCGAACCTCATCACGCGCGGGGTGCTCGGCGTCGTCGAGCGCGTGTTCACGCGGCTCCCCTTCGTGCGGATGCTGTACTCGTCCACGCGCGACCTGCTCGATGCGTTCGTCGGCGAGAAGCGGCGCTTCGAGGTGCCGGTGATGGTGGCGCTCACCCCCGGGGGGACCGCCAAGGTGCTCGGCTTCGTCACGCAGCCGACGCTCGAGAAGCTCGGCCTCGCCGAGCACGTCGCGGTGTATCTGCCGCAGTCGTACAACTTCGCCGGCAACGTGCTCGTGGTCCCCGCCACGCAGGTCGAGCGGTTGCAGGCCGACAGCTCGGCGGTGATGGCGTTCATCGTGTCGGGGGGCGTGACCGGGCTCTGAGTCGCGGCCGCGGTCGGTCCTCACGCCGACCGCGGCGCGCGGCTTGCCACGTGTGCCGTCCCACACGGACCCGAGGGGACGTCATGCGCGACGAGGCAAAGCGACGGAACGCGAAGCGAACGGCCGATCGCGGCGACGAGGTCGTGGTCGAGCCGCCGACGAAGGAGGCGGCGCAGCAGCGCGGCGCGCGCCGGCCGGGCTCGCCCGAGGAGCTCGCCCGCAAGCTCGAGGGGCACCTCGGCGACGCGAACTGGGGGGATGCGGCCTCCGGCGGCAGCGTGATCGACAAGCGCCGGCCGAAGCGCTGAGCGCGTGGACGGCGCCGGCGCGCTCAGGCGCCGGGGACGCTCACGCGGACGCGCCCGCCGTCCCACCGCCACGGCACCTCGTGTCCGAGCAGGTGCACGCCGCCGATCCATCGATCGATGCCGAGCAGCTGCACGCGGTCGCGTGAGCCGGCGAGCACGGCGCGTCCTGCCTCGGTGAGCACCACGGAGCGGCGCCAGACCGCCGCATCGCCGGCGCCGTCGCGCACCGGCGAGCCGTCGTCGAAGGTGACGAGCGGCGTGGCGGTGTCGCTCAGCGCCGCGACGTAGGCCAGGAAGGAGGAGTCGCCCAGATAGATCGCGTCCTCGCGCTCGTGGTGCGCCGCGCGATAGACCTCGCCCAGCGGCCGCGGACCGCGCGCGATCGTCTCCAGCGCCTGGCGCTCGGTGCGCGAGAGCCCGGCGTGCGCGTCGGGAAGCTCCTGCAGCTGCCGGAGCAGCGCCGCGCGCAGGAACGGCAGCGCCGCCAGCGCCGCCCCCCGCTCGACGAAGCGCTCGAGCACGCGCGGGTCGGGCGCGCGAAAGGCGGCCCACCCCTGCCGGCCGAGGGTGATCTGCTCCGGTGTCACGGCGGTGCGCGCGTCGAAGCGCCGGCGCATCTCCTCCGCCGGCATCATGCCGAGGTAGGCGTCGCTCGCGACCTGCGTCAGCCGCGTCCGCCCGAGCGGCCGCTCCGAGAACCAGTCGAGGAGCTGCATCAACTGCAGCTGGTCGTAGAGATCGTGCTCGAACCAGAGCACGACCTCGTCGTGGTCGCGAAAGCGGGCGAGCTGCGCGTCGCGCACCGCGAGCTCGGCTTCGATCCCATCACGCGTCCCCCAGCCGCACCCGGCGAGGAAGGCCGCGCGCACCGCTCGCAGCTCGTCGAACGAGCGTCCTTCGGGAACCGGACCGTCGTGGAGCACGTCGCGCCAGGGGAGCATCGTGCCCTCGATGCCGGCCGCGCGCAGCCGTTCGACCGCGCTGTCTCCGTTCGTGATGTGAAGCAAGGGACGAGGGGGTGAAGGCCAGAGTCTACGGGCTGGGGGGCGGGAGCTGGCGTCTCGGCAACGCGCGCACGCGGGCCTGGAAGGCGTGGAAGTCCGGCGTGTCCTCGCGGAGCCCGTCCAGGCGGGCGGGGTCGATCCGGTCGATCAGCGCGCGCGTGACCGCGATGCGATCTTCCTCGAGCGGGTGCGACCCGAACCACCCCTCCACGACGCCGGGGCGGGCGCGGCGCTCCTCCAGCAGGCGCTCGAAGAACGACGGGATCCCTTCGGGGTCGATGTCGGCGCGGATCACGTGGTCGATGGCCGCGGAATCCGCCTGGCGCTCGTCGGCACGGCTGTGCCGCGCGAACCAGGCCGACCCCGCGGCGTCGATGGCGACGCGACCGAGGCCGCTCTCGCACACGTTGGTGAAGGTGCAGACGAGTCCCACGACGACGTTGCGCCGGGTCCCCTGCTCCATCTGCTTCACCGAGTGGCGCAGGGTGACGTGCGCGATCTCGTGTCCCAGCACCCCCGCCAGCTCGTCGAGCGAGCGCGCCCGCTCGATCAGCCCGCGGTTGACGTAGACGAAGCCGCCCGGCACGGCGAACGCGTTGATCTGGTCGCTGTCCACGATCGCGAAGCGCCAGTCGAGGGAGGCGCGGCTCGTCCGGCGCGCGATGTCCAGCCCGAGGTCGGTCAGGTAGCGCGTCGCCACCGGATCCCGGACGAGGGGGAGCTGGCGCTCGATCTGCCCCGCCGTCTGCACCCCGAGCTCGACCTCCTGGTCGCTCGACACGTCGCCGCAGGCGAGCCCGAACGCCGCCAGCAGCAGGGGCACGCCCCTGCCCCAGCGGGGCAGCGCCCGACTCCGTCCGCGACCTCCCGCGGCACTCCGCACGCTCCGACCCATCACGCTGTCCGTCCTCCTCTCGACGACGGCCTCGGCACGCGTGAATCTACACCGTGCCGGAGGAGAAGAGCCGCGGCGCCGGCCCCGGGCGGCGCGTCCCCTGCTTACCATTCCTGCGTGACCGAGCCGAAGCTCCCCATCCTGCCCCCTCCCCCCGGACCGTCCGCGCCACCTCGACCGAGCATCGCCGAGCTCGTCGCGCTCCCGCCCACCCAGCCGCTGGCGATGACCGCGGAGGACGAGGCGAAGGCGCGCGCGCTCACGGTGATGAAGCGGCGCGCGACGGGGCTCCTCGTCCTCTTCGCCCTGCTGTTCATCGTCGCCAAGCTGCTCGAGGCGCGCTTCCCCTGGCTCGCGATCGTGCGCGCGACCGCCGAGGCGGCGATGGTGGGCGGGCTCGCCGACTGGTTCGCGGTGACCGCGCTCTTCAAGCAGCCGCTCGGGCTGCCGATCCCGCACACGGCGATCGTCAAGACGCGCAAGGAACGGATCGGCCGCAGCCTCGGCAACTTCGTGCAGCACAACTTCCTCGCGCGCCAGGTGATCGCGCGGCACCTCGCCGGGCTGCACGTCGCGACGCGCGTCGCCGAGTGGGCGAGCGAGCCGGAGAACGCGACCACGATCGCGCGCCAGATCGCCGGCGGGATGGCGCGCGCCGTCGAGGCGCTCCCCGACGAGGAGGTGCGCCAGTCGATCCATGCGGGGATCATCTCCCGCGGCCGCAAGACCCAGGTGGCGCCGATCCTCGGCGAGGTCCTCTCGCTGATCGCCGCCGACGGCCGGCACCAGCTCCTGCTCGACCAGGTGCTCAAGCTGGTCGATCGGTTCGTGGACGAGAACAAGGAGCTGATCCGCGAGCGGATCGCCACCGAGAGCCCGTGGTGGGTGCCGACGGCGATCGACGAGAAGGTCTACCAGAAGATCGTCGCGGGGGTGGAGCGGCTGCTCGACGAGGTGCGGCAGCAGCCCGACCATCCCATGCGCACGCAGTTCGACCGCGTGCTGCGCGAGTTCATCGAGAACCTCCGCTCGTCGCCGGAGGTGATCGCGCGCGCCGAGGCGCTCAAGGACCGGCTGCTCGACCAGCCGGTGGTGCACGAGCTCACCGACTCCGTGTGGGAGAGCACGCGCCGCTCGATCACGAAGTACGCCGGCCCCGATGCCCCGACCCCGGACCCGATGGTCCGCGCCATCATGACCCTCGCCGGCTCGCTGCTGGAGAACCACGAACTGCGGCACGAGCTGGACGAGGCGATCTGCGGGCTCGCGATCGGCGTGATCGAGCAGCATCGCACGGAGGTCGGCGCGCTCATCGCCCGCACCGTCGCGGAGTGGGACGCCGACGCGGCGGCACGGAAGATCGAGATCGCGGTCGGCCGCGACCTGCAGTTCATCCGCATCAACGGCACGCTGGTGGGCGGGCTCGTGGGGCTCCTCCTCTTCCTCCTGTCGGCGGGGGTCGAACGGTTCCTGCACTGAGCCCGCCACGGTCCAGCCCGCACGCACGTTAGATTCCGCCCGGTCCCTCTCAGGAGCATCGTCGTGTCCCGCCGTGTCGTCGCCGCCCCCCGCCTTCCCTTCGCGATGCTGCGCGCGCTCCTGCTCGGGCCGTCGCTCGCCCTGCTCGCCGGCCGGCCGGCGGGAGCGCAGTCGGCACCACGCGCGACCGCGGCGCTCGCCCCCGTCCCCGATGCCCAGGGGATGCAGCGCGAGTACCGGGCGCGGCGCGAGGCGCTGGCGGCGCGGATGGGCGACGGGATCCTCGTCGCGCTCGGCGCGTCGGAGCCGGTGCGCGACTACGAGTCGTTCAGCCAGACGCCCGACTTCTTCTACCTGACCGGCTGGCGCGAGCCCGACGCCGCGCTCGTGATGGTCCGGCGCGGCGATTCGCTCGCGACGACGCTCTTCGTCTCCCCGCGCGACCCGGCGCGCGAGGTGTGGAGCGGCGTGCGTGCCGGCCCCGAGGCCGCGGCGCAGCTCACCGGGATGGCCGCGCGTCCCCGCGCCGCGCTCGACGCGATGCTCGACTCCCTCGCCGGCGCCGGCCTCCCCGTGCACGCGCTCGGCGTCCTGAGCGGTCGCGCCGGCGGCCCGCGCACCGCCGACGACCAGTTCTTCGATGCGCTGCGGGCGACGCATCCCGGGCTTCGCGTGAACACGGAGGTCGGACGACAGATCGCCGAGCTGCGCGGCCGCAAGAGCGCCGCCGAGCTGGCGCTGATCCGCCGCGCGGTGGAGCTGACGGTGCTCGCGCACCGCGAGGCGCTCGGCGCCCTCGAGCCGGGGATGAACGAGTTCGAGCTGCAGGCGCTGATCGAGTACACCTTCCGGCGCAACGGCGCCGACCGTCCCTCGTTCGCCACCATCGTCGGCTCCGGGCCCAACGCGACGACGCTGCACTACAACGCCGACGACCGCTTCATCCAGGCCGGGGATCTCGTCGTGATGGACATCGGCGCGTCGTATCGCGGCTATGCGGCGGACGTGACGCGCACGCTCCCCGCCACCGGCCGGTTCACCGCCGAGCAGCGCGCGATCTACCAGCTCGTGCGCGACGCGCAGGCGGCGGCGGAGCGACAGGCGAAGCCGGGCGCCCCCGCCCAGCGCATGAACGACTCGGCGACGGCGGTGCTCGCGGCGGGGCTGGCGCGGCTCGGGTTGATCGAGTCCGCGAGCGCGACGTACGACTGCGCGCCGGCGCGCGACGGCGGCGCGGCGCGGCAGTGTCCGCAGCTGACGCTCTTCTACATGCACGGGCTCGGGCACGGCATCGGGCTCGACGTGCACGACCCCGATCAGTACTACTTCACCGGCACCGTCGCGCCGGGGAGCGTCTTCACGCTCGAGCCGGGAGTGTACGTGCGCGCGAACCTGCTCGACATCCTCCCCGACACGCCGCGCAACCGCGCGCTGGCGCAGCGCATCGGTGCTGCCGTGCGGCGCTACGCGAACATCGGCGTCCGCATCGAGGACGACTACGTCGTGACCGAGACCGGCGCCGACTGGATCTCGCGGGCGCCGCGCGAGATCGACGAGATCGAGCGTGCGATGGCCGCGCCGTACGCCGGCCCCGCGCGGCGCGCCCCCGCCATCGTCGAGAGCTACCGCGGCACGCCGTGACCTCCGACGTCCCTTCGACCGGCAGCTGGACCTGGGATCTCGGCGCCGACGCCGTCACCTGGTCGGACGAGGCGGCGCAGGTCCTCGGGCTCGCCCGCGGCGACGGCCTCGCCGGCGTGAACCCCTTCGTGCGCTTCGCCCACCCCGACGACGCCCACCACGTGCGCGAGTCGGTTCGCCGCGCGGTGCGCGAGCGCCGCGACCTCGCGCTCGCGTATCGGATCGTGCCGCCGGACGGTGCCGTGCGGTGGGTGCGCGTCCTCGGCCAGGTCGTGGACGTGGCGGGCGACGGCGAGGCGTCCATCATCGTCGGCACCTGCGAGTCGCTCCTCCCGGCGCACGCCGACGCGGGAGTCCGCGCCCGCGCGCTGGAGGACGCCGCGGCGCGTCGGGGCCAGCTCCTCGCCGCCGCCGTGGAGACGATGCGGGAGGTCGCGCGATCGGAGCTCGACGTGCACGAGATGACGATCCGGATCGCGCGGCGCGCCATGGCGCTGACGAATGCCGACGGCGCGGCGTTCGGCGTCCCGCGGGACGATTGCATCCACTTCGAGGCCGCCGTCGGCTTCTACGAGACCGACGGGCTCCCCGAGCCCGTCTCCGTCGGCAGCAGCATCGCGGGATTCTGCCTGGAGTCGGGAGACGTCGTCCGCTGCGACGACACGTCGCGCGATCCGCGCGCCGATCCGGCGACGCTCCGGCGCTACGGCATCCGCTCGACGCTGCAGGTGCCGCTCACCTATCGGCGCGAGCCGCTCGGCGTGCTCTCCGTCTCGTCGCGCCGGCCGCGCGCGTTCAGCGACGACGACGCGCACCTGCTGCAGCTGATGGCGGGGGTGAGCGCGGCGCTCATCAGCCACGCGGCGGCATTCGCGGCGAAGTCGGCGCTCGTCGCCGAGCGGACGGCGGCGCTCGAAGCGCTGCGCGAGGCGCACGAGATGCTCGCGATCATCGTGCGCGCCTCGCCGCTCCCGATCACCACCGTGACGCCGGACTTCCGCGTCAGCACGTGGAACCCGGCGGCGGAACGGCTCTTCGGCTGGCGCGCGGAGGAGGTGCTCGGCCAGTACATCCCGACGCTCCCCGACTTCGAGACGGAGGAGTCGCGCCGGCGCCGCCGCAAGCTCGCCAGCGGCGAGGAGCGGATGCAGAGCTACGAGGAGCAGCGGCGCCGGCGCGACGGCAGCATCGTCGAGGTCGCGGTGGCGGCGGCGACGCTGCTCGATGCCGACGGACGGCCGCGCGGCATCGTCTCCATCTACCACGACGTCACCGAGCGACGCCGCCTCGAGGCGCGACTCCGGCAGGCGCAGCGCATGGAAGCGGTCGGCCAGCTCGCGGGCGGGATCGCGCACGACTTCAACAACCTGCTGACGATCATGCAGCTCCACGCGGAGGCGCTGCTCGAGGACCTGCCGTCCGACAGCGCGCTGCGTGAGGACGCCGTCGAGATCCAGCGGCAGACGGAGCGCGCCGCCTCGCTCACGCGACAGCTCCTCGCCTTCAGCCGCAAGCAGCTCCTCCAGCCGCGGCTCCTCGACCTCAACGCGACGGTGCAGGACGTCGAGAAGATGCTGCGCCGCGTCATCGGCGAGGACATCACGCTCGAGACGTCGCTCGCCACGGGACTCGGCCAGGTGATGGCCGACCCGAACCAGATCGTGCAGGTGCTGCTCAACCTGGCCGTGAACGCGCGCGACGCGATGCCGCGCGGCGGGCAGCTGCGCATCCAGACGCAGGACGCCTGGCTCGACGAGGGATACGGGGACCTCCACGGCGCGGTGGTCCCTCCCGGGCCGTACGTGCTGCTGAGCGTGAGCGACACCGGCACCGGCATGGACCGCGCGACGCAGCAGCGCATCTTCGAGCCGTTCTTCACGACCAAGGAGCCGGGACGTGGCACGGGGCTCGGGCTGGCGACGGTGTACGGCATCGTGAAGCAGTCGGGCGGCTACATCTGGGTCTACAGCGAGCCGGCGCTGGGGACGACGTTCAAGCTCTATCTGCCGCGCGTCGCCGGCGGCGCGGCGACCGACGCGCGCGACGCGGTGGCGCAGGAGCTCGGCGGCACCGAGTCCGTGCTCCTCGTGGAGGACGAGGCGGAGCTGCGCGAGCTGGCGCGGCAGCAGCTCGAGCAGCTCGGCTACACGGTGCTCGTGGGACGGAGCGGCGAGGAGGCGCTGCGGCTCGCGGCCGGGCATGCGGGTCCGCTGCACCTGCTCATCACCGACGTCGTGATGCCCGGGATGAGCGGCTCCGCCCTCGCCGACGCGCTCCGCGCCCTGCGCCCCGACGTGCGCGTCCTCTTCATGTCGGGCTACACCGACGACGACATCGTGCGCCGCGGCCTCCTCGCCCCCCGTCAGTCGATGCTGCAGAAGCCCTTCTCGCGCCGAGCACTGGCGGCGGCGGTACGGAAGACGCTGGAGGCGGTTTGACCCGACCGGCTGTCATCGGCTCTGTTGAAAGCTCGAAGGCGCGCCCGATAAGAGGATCATGAGGTTGTGCGTGAGGACGCGGAGGATCTGCTCCTCGTCCTGATGCACCCGCTGGCGGGCGGTGAGC
>Ga0182741_1003677_pt1 | contig 16023 bp, 14 predicted proteins | sample eDN5th37CBELigOP_FD_128874 | JGI IMG/M metagenome (GOLD analysis project Ga0182741, IMG submission 128874) | Enriched Organic Plus compost microbial communities from Emeryville, California, USA - eDNA 5th pass 37_C BE-Lig OP (version 2) (version 2) ...
CGCCAGAATTCAGGCGATTGCAGCACAGCGGCATAGTTGGCAAGGCCGGTCCATTTCGGCGTGCCGATGAACGAGTCCATCTGGTAGAAGCTGAGGCTGACCGCATACACCGCGGGTGCGACGATCAGCGCCAGCGTCACTGCCAGGCCGACAAACAGAAAGCTATAGATCGTTGTTTTTGAGCTCACGCTAGCCGTCTCGCTCGGATGTCCGACCGGACTGATCCGGCCGGACCGTTCGACGTGGCTGAAGCTTTCAAGCGATCAGCTTGCGCATCTTGTCGGCGGCGGTCTTGATGCACTCCGCCGATGACATGTTCTTCAAGACCTTGTTTTGCAGCATTTCCGGGATAACGAATCCCTCGAATATCTTGCCGGGACGCAGGTCAGGTGCTGGACCTTCGGTGTCGATCGATGTCAGAATGATCGACTTGTCGGTGATGAAGCTGCGCATCGCATCCACGGCGTCCTTGTGCTTCTCGATCAGTGGATGCGCGCGCCAGCGCGGATCGTCGTAGATGTCGAGCCGCGGCGGCTGGAAGTGCAGCGGTGCGGTGTGCAGGAAGTTGATATACTGGTTTTCAGTGAACCACTTCATGAACTTCATCGACTCGTCCGAGTTCGGCGTTTTCAGCACCACCCAGCCGTCATAGCCATGGTTGACGGCCTTGGCCGCGCCGGTCGAGTCCATATAGGGCGTGATGCCATATTGCGTCGCAAGCTTCGGCGCGTTTCGCTCCAGCGCCTCGATGATGCGTCCGGCATAGGCGGTATGGCCGACCTTATCGGAGGAGAAGTTGCTCAGCACTTCGCCGAAGCTGGCTTGGCTCGCGCCGGGTGGCATGGTCTTATACAATTCGGCGAAGAAATCGAGATAGCGGGTGACGCGCGGCGTCATCTCCGCACTGTCGAGCAACACGTTCCACTTGTCGTCGAACAGCTTGACGCCTTCCGCCCACATGAATCCCGGCGCCAGCCAGTTGGTCGCACCGTTGCTGCCGATCGGGAACAGTGAACCGAAGCGGCCGTCATCCGTCAGCGCCTGCGCGTTCTTGAGCATGTCGGCATACGTTTTAGGCGCGCTCAGGCCCTTCTTCTCATAGAGGTCTTTGCGGTAATAAATCCATGCGAGATTGTAGTCGTAAGGATACCAGTAGACCTCATCCTTGACCGGGAAGAGGATCTTCGCTCCCCACTGATGCTTGCTGGTGAGCTCGGTGAGCGGCATCAGCTGTCCCTCTCCCTGCAGCAGCAACACGTGTCCGATAAAGGCGAAGGTGGCGATATCGTAAGGCTGGCCGCCACGCAGCGATGTCGTCACCTTGGTGAAGGCATCGTCGAGCGGCACGGAGTCGACAACGACCTGCGTCCCGGACTGCTTTTCGTATTCGGCACAGGCGACCTTCAGCGCGCGGATACTGTCGATCGACGTTTCGGTATTGAGGAAGCGAATGGTCTTCTTGCCCTGGCCCCAAACAGCCGGGGCGGCGAGGGTGCCTGTTGCGAGCGCGGTGCCGAGCGCACCGGCGGTCGTGATCAGGGTGCGGCGGTTGATGGTGCCGGCTTTTGTCTGATGTATCTTGTCAGTCATGCTCGTCCTCCCGTGGTGATTATTGTGCATTGATGTCGATGCGCTGGCCGCTGGCTCCTGCGAACAGATGCAGCCGCGCCGCGGGGAAACGGATGCGGAGCGTCTGGCCGGGTGACCAACTGTCCACCCGATCGGTCAGAATGCGCAGGCGCTGACCTTCAGCCTCACCGACGCAAAGGGTTTGTGCGCCAAGCTGTTCGATCACTCTGACGGTGAATGGGACGCCGCCGGCCTCGTCGGTGAGTGCGAGGTGCTCAGGCCGGACGCCAAGCACCACCTCGCCGCTCGCCGGCGTGTCGGGCGGTAGGCCGACGCGCAGCGCGCCGGCAGCGAAATGGCCGTTCTGGATCCGCCCTTCGATTAGGTTCATTTCCGGGGAGCCGATAAAGCCGGCAACGAACAGGTTCGCCGGTCGGTCATAGACTTCCAGCGGGGCGCCGATCTGCTGCACATGGCCGTCGCGCATGATGACGATACGGTTCGCCAGCGTCATAGCCTCAACCTGGTCATGCGTGACATAGACCATGCTGGTGCCGACGTCCTGATGCAGCCGGGCGATCTCCTCGCGCATCCGCACGCGCAGCTTGGCATCGAGATTCGACAAAGGCTCGTCGAGCAGGAACACATCCGGCTCGCGCACCAGGGCGCGGCCGAGCGCCACGCGCTGCATCTGCCCGCCGGAGAGCTGCTTGGGCTTGCGGGCGAGAAAGTCCTCAAGCCCAAGCATGTGGGCTGCCTTCTTGACTCGCACGTCGATCTCGGCCCGGTCCATCTTCCGCATGCGCAGGCCGAAGGCGAGGTTGTCGTAGATGGTCTTGTGGGGGTAGAGAGCGTAGTTCTGGAACACCATTGCGATGTTGCGATCCTTCGGCTCCAGCTGCGTCACATCGCGTGCGCCGATATGGATGGCGCCGGAGGTCACGTCTTCCAGCCCCGCGATCATCCGCAGCGTGGTGGATTTGCCGCAGCCGGATGGCCCGAGGAAGACGACGAATTCGCCGTCGCGAATGGTCAGGTCGACGCCGTGGACCGCGACGATGCCTCCAAAGGCTTTGCGAACCCGTTCCAGGCGGATTTCAGCCATGAACTCACCTGCTCCCTGTGCGCGCCGGCATCATGAGCCGCCTTTGACAAAATCGTGGATGCGATGATTGAGCGGCGCCAGCGCTGCCTGAATATCGCGATAGATCGGAAAGCCGCGGTCATAGACGGCGGCCCGCCCCGGATCCGGCATCGCGCGCGATACGATCTGTACGACCTGGGCTGCAGATCGCTCATCGGTGAATACGCCGACACCTACGCCGGCTAGCAGCGCCGCGCCGAACGACGCGTCGGCCACCGCTGGTAATTCCACCTCGACATTCAGGATGTCGGCGACGATCTGCCGCCACAGCGCGCTGGTCGAACCGCCGCCGGTCAGGCGGGCGGTGGAGAAACAAAGCCCCTTGGCACTCAGCACGTCGCGACAATCGCGCAACGAATAGGCAATGCCCTCATAAAGCGCACGGACGAAATGACCGGGACCGTGATTGAAGCCGGCGCCGACGAAATCCGCGCGCAGGAGCGGGTCCCAATGCGGGCTGCGCTCGCCGTTGAGGTAGGGGTGGAAGAACAGGCCCTCTGCGCCCGGCTTGACCGCCGCAGCCATGCAGTCCATGGCGTCGAAGACCGCACGGCCATCATCGCCCTCGCGGCGGAAGAAGGTGTCGCGCAGCCACTTGTGCGCGGAAGCGCAAGAATTGGTCGCAGTGATCACGTACCAGTGGTCAGGCACCACATGGTAGTAGTTGATCAGCTCGAAGGCGGGACGTGAGGTCGGCGACAGCACGCTGACCGTCGCGGCCGTGGCGAGCTTCACCACGCCGAGGCCTTCCCGAACCATGCCCGCCCCGTAGGTTTCCGCCGCGGTGTCCGATGTGCCGCATACCACCGGTGTGCCTTCGGCGAGCCCGGTGGCGTGCGCCGCTTCGGCAGTCACTTTGCCGACCACCGTGGTCGGCGCGACGATCGGTGGCAATGTATCGAGCGGCCAGCCGATCATTCGACATAGTTCGTCGGACCACTGCGCGCGTTCTGCGTCGAGCATCAAGGTACCGAGCGCATCGATGGTGTCGGTCTCCCAGGTGCCGGTGAAGCGGGCACGTAGCCAGTCCTTGGCGACATAAAGGCGCTTGACGCGCGCGAATGCCTGCGGCTCGTGATTGCGCAGCCACAGCATCTGCGGCAGCGTCCAGGTGGCGTTGGCGCGGTTGGCACCGATGGCGAGGATGCGGGCATCGGCCTCCTTGCGCAGCGTTTCCACCTCGGTGTGGCTGCGCTGATCGTTCCACAGGATCGCGGGGCGGATGACCTTGCCGTCGGCATCCTCCAGCACCTGCGTATGCGCTCCGGCGGAGAAAGCGATAGCGGCGATATCAGTCGCGGGTCGTTTCGTCAGCGCCAGTACGCGCGGCAGGGCCTTGCAGGAGGCAGCCCACCAGTCATGCGGATCCTGCTCGCTCCAGCCGGGATGCGGCGATACCGTCGGTACTGCCTCGGACGCCTCCGCCACCAGTGATCCATCGGCGCGGATCACGCTCACCTTGAGCGAGCCCGCACCGAGATCAATGCCGACGAGCAGCGGATCAGCCGCCATCGCTGGCCTCCGTTCTGCTATGACCGGCTCCGCCGCCCAGCGCGAACATCCTACCCACCCTTGGCGTAGATATTCTTGGCATTCGGCCGTGCGCGCAGCCCGAGCTTGCCGGCATTGAACAGGTTGCCGGGATCGAGCGTATCCTTAATGGCTTGCAGCACCGCAAGCCCGGTGCCAAGCTCGCGCGCCATCCAGCGGTTGCGGAATAGACCCGCGCCGTGATGGTGCGCGATCGATCCATCATGATCGAGCGTCAGGCTCTCGACTGTGTCCCACAGCTTTGCATGCAGCGGCAGCGCCTGGGCTTCCGGCATTGGCGGCAGCCGCACCGTCATGTACTGGCACGCGCCTTCCGGATAGACATGCGACCAGTGGGCGCCGAAATGCACATCGGGATGCACCGTCCGCACCGCCTTGGCAATGGCATCATAGAGCGCCGGAATCTTCGACCAGTTCGCCGTCACCTCGATGGTGTCGTTGAAATAGCCCTTGTCGTGCCACATCTGTGAGTAGGCGACGTAGCGATTCTGCTTCCAGTGATGATAGGGCGCATCGGGGCCGACCTCGCCATCGAACGAGGCGGCGATCTCGAGTGCCATGTTCTGCTCGGCGGAGAGCAGCGGCTCGCTGCCGCAGAACGCAAGGATGGCGAGGATCGGCTTGGTTCGGAACAGCGCAATATCCTTCGTGCGGTCGTCGCTCTCGATGCGATCATAGAGCCGCACGATCTGCGGACGGATCTCGGCCTGCATGATTGCGCGAGCACAGTCCCACGCTGCCTGCAGCGACGGGAACGCGAGCACCGCGCCGCGCTCGATCTCCGGCTTCTTCCAGATTCTCAGCGTCAATTCGGTGATGATGCCGAAGGCGCCCTCGCTGCCCACCATGAGATCACGTACCGACGGCCCGACCGCTCGACGCGCCACCGGGCGCACCTCCAGCGGCGTGCCGTCCGGCAGCACGGCCTTGAGGCCGACGACGATGTCCTCGATCTTGCCGTAGCGGCTGCTGGCCTGGCCGCCGCCGCGACACGCGGCCCACCCGCCGACCGTCGAGATCTCGATCGACTGCGGATAATGACCGGTGGTGAAGCCCTGCGCGTTGAGTTCCTGCTCGAATACTGCGCCATTCATGCCGGCCTGGACCGTCACCGTCGCATCAATGGGGTTGACGGCAATGATCTTGTCCAGCCGCCGAACGTCGATGGTGACCTCGCCGCCGAGCGGGATGGCGCCGCCGAGCACGCCGGAGCCGTTGCCATAAGGGATGACGGGAATGCCATGGCAATATGCGTGTGCCACCACCTTGGCGACTTCGTGGGCATCGCCGGGGCGGACGATCAGGCGCGGCACATCGCCTGCGATGTCCCCGGCACGTTCCTCGAACACGGCGAAGGGTAATCGATCGCGCGCATAGGCAAGGCGTTCATCAAACGAGGTCAGAACGTGGCTCTCGCCGACAATCGCAGCAAACGCTTTGGCCATGTCCGCGTCGATTTGGTCGCGCTGGCGTACAGCCGCGATAGGGCTCGCTTCCAAGGGACGTTCTCCGCAGGTTGTTTCGTCTCACGACAACGGGTCGACGGAAGCCACCACAACCATCTTGCGCAATCGTTTGTTCAAAGGTGAAGGAAAGCATGCTCGGCGTCAATCCCTAATTTTTAGAAAGCCACGGGACCAGTAGACGCCCGGATCACCATGCCGTCCGGCGGCAGTGGTGCGATGGATTCGGGCGTACGTCCCTCAGCCAATGCGATGAGGACATCGGCCGCCAGTTCGCCCATACGCTCGGTCGGCATTCTCACCGTGGTGAGTTGCGGATAGAGCATCGTCGCGACCGGCGCGTCGTGCAGACCGACGATCGAAACATCCTGCGGGATTTGAAGGCCGGCCTCATGCAGCACCGCCATCGCACCGGCCGCCGTCACCAGCGTCGCACCGAGCACGGCTGTGGGACGCTGCGCGAGCAGCTGCCGCATCGCGTCCGCGCCGCCTTCGGCGGTATAGCCTGCAACTGCAATCAATGCCGGATCGAATCCGATGCCATGACGCTCCAGCGCTTGGCGATAGCCGGCGAGACGCTCGCCGGCATTGAATCCCCCCGGTCGCCCAGCCAGATGCGCGATGCGGCGATGGCCAAGCCCGACGAGATGATCGACGGCGATCTCGGCCGCAGCGCGGCTGTCGAGCACGACCGCATGTGGTGCATCCGCAAGCCGGCGATTGAGCAGCACAAAGGGGACCTGAGCGGCTTCGAGCTCATTGCGCAGCAGCTTATCGTCGTCAAGGCTCGCAACCAGGAGGCCGTCGACGCGGTTACCATGCGACATTCGCTGATAGACAGAGTCGGTGGAGTCCGACCCCCGATGCGCGATCAGCAACGAATAGCCGTGCCGTAGCGTTGCCCTTTCCGCGCCGAAGATCGCCGAGGCGAATACCGGATTGTCGAGTTGCGGAACGACGATGCCGAAAGTCGATGTGCGTGCCGTGCGTAGACCGCGCGCAAGCTGATTCGGTGCGTAGTTCAATATCCGGGCACTTTGCAGCACACGCTCACGTGTTTCTTCCCTGATGCGCTGCGTTACCTCGCCGCGCAACACGCGCGAGGCGGTCGAGATATCGACGCCTGCCAGCCGCGCCACGTCCGCAAGCTTGGTCCGCATCAAGGGGCCCTCGATCTGTGCTTCCTTCCAGGCGAGGTGAATAGCCCGACGCAGGTAGCGGGGTCAAAGGCTACCACGCTTTCGGGCTGGCGTTCAAAGCTCGGCATAGCGGGGATGGCCGGCGGTCGCTCTGACAACTTGTCGAACGGAGCAGTGGACGTGGCGGGAAACAGCCGGCGTGCGGCGTTGCACAGGACGACCGTCACTGGGAGCAAAAGTCCTTCGCAGTAAGGTTGCCGCCCTCCAGGACGTTGCCTTGCATGCTCGCGAGCTTCCGGGACGGCGAGGAAGCAAGCTTCTTGGCAGGAAGCGGTGCGACGTGGTTTCCGAGCGAGACTTTGGCAATCCATCAAGGCGGGCAGGTTTCGTTGCTGGGCTGCTCGGGACGCCGGGGAATGCTTCGCCGCTCTGTCGACCCGACCCATTCTTAATCCGCGAGCTTAATTCGCGCGCCGACTTCAACCCCTCCGCCATCCAGCAATCTGGCCGAGGCTGATCAATCAAAAATCGATTTTCGATTGACAGTCAGTTCGTTGTTATGGCCGAATGAACTATGATCGAAATTCGCGTGGATTCCATCGATAGCCACGGTCAGGTTGCACCGCGCACGCTGACCTCGGCCGTCCTTGCGCGGTTGCGATCTGATATTCTTACAACCCGCTTGTTGCCCGGGCAGAAGCTTAACGTCGCCAACCTGGCAAAGCAGTTTTCCGTCAGTCTCGCAGCCGTTCGGGAGGCGTTGTCGCGATTGGTGGCGGATGGACTGGTTCAGGTTTCCGATCAAAGGGGGTTTCGCGTCAGTCCCGTATCCCAGTCGGACCTGGAGGATGTGACGCAGACGCGGATCGGTATCGAAGGTCTCGCCTTGCGCCGCTCCATCGAGCGCGGGGATGCGGATTGGCTCGCCTCAGTCGAGCGCGAGTTCGAAGCACTGTGCGCAATTCCGTTCCTCAACGTGGACGGACTGAACATGCACAACGAAGTCTGGGTTGTTCAGCATCGCATCTTTCATCGCAAATTGGTCAGCGCATGCGACTCGCTCTGGCTTCTTGGCTTTCGGGACATTCTGCACGAGCAGAGCGAGCGATATCGTCGGCTTTCGGTTCGTCGTGACAGCCCCCAGCCGCGTGACGTGGAAGCAGAGCACCGGCGGATTGTAGACGCCGTTCTGCGGCGTGATGCGGATGCGGCGGTCGCCGCATTGGCGGATCATTACACGACCACCATGCGCTTCGTTCAGCTCAACGAAGCGATGCAGTCTATGAAGCGCGGCTGAATACAGCCGGCAGTTTGCAGCGATCCATCAGGGGGAGGATGATCATGAGAATCGCACGTCGGGACATATTGGGCTTGTTGTGTGCGACTGCATTGCTGGCGCAATCGAGTGCGGCGCTTGCAGCAGACACCATCCGGATCGGCCTGCCGACCAAAACCTATTGGCCGACCACGGTCGCCGAGACCGCCGTCCGCCAGAAACTCTTCGAAAAGGAAGGCCTGAAGGCTGAACTGACCATCTATCGCGGAGGCGCGGAAGCCTTTGAGGCGATGGCGGCCGGAGCCGCGGACATCATCCTTGATCCGCCTTCGCTGGTAGCGGCAGGCCGGAAGAAGGGCGTGATGTCGAAGCTGATTGCCAATGCGTCGATGGGGAGTTTCGGCTGGCAGCTGATGGTGAAGGCCGATTCCCCACTCACGTTGCAGGATCTCAAAGGCAAGAAGGTGGGGATCACGTCGGCTGGCTCGGGCTCGGATCTGCTGGCGCTGTGGACCATCCAGGACAGCAAGATTGACTTCACGCGTGTTCCGGTCGGCGGCGGAGGCCTCGTGCCAAATCTTCTCGCCGGCAATATTGATGCCGCGGTGGTGTATTCGCCGCTGAGCTTCCAGATCAGCAAGGCCGGCGAGGCGAAGGTCATTCTCGACTATGCGCAAGCCGTGCCGCCGAACATGACCTCCGGCTGGATCGTGCTCGATAGATTCGCAAAGGAGAAGCCGCAGATTGTTCAGAAGGCTGTCAATGCGATCTATGGCGCCCTGCAGTTCATGCGGGACAACCGCGACACGACGGTGAAGCTGATTGCCGATCTCTACGAGGTGCCGCAGGAGATCGCGGCGGCGGAATACGAAAATACGATCATGAAGCTCGAAACCGATGGCAGCATGTCGGGAGACAAGGTGCTCGAAAGCGTCAAGAAGTCCATCGAACTCGCAAAGCTCGGAGGATTGAAGGATATCGTTCCGGCAGAGGAGATCATCTCTACCGAATTCAAGCCTGTTCCAACAAAGCCGTAGCTCGCGTATCGTGACAGGAACTTTCGGATTCAGGTTGGCCCGCATGGCCGTGGTGGCAGCGTTTTTCCTGCTTTGGGAGGCGCTGTCGGTCACGGGAATTGTTAACGCGCGCCTGCTGCCTTCAGCATCGGAAACCCTGCGCACGCTTTTCGATCTGCTGCAGCGCGCCAACGTGCTGTATGCCCTCGGTGTGACGGGAAGCGAGGTCATGCTCGCATTTGTCCTCGCTGTTCCAGTCGCGGCCATGATCGGCCTCTTGATCGCTGAGAACCGTTATGTCTCGGACGTGCTGAGGCCGCTGCTGTTCTTCGCATTCAGCATTCCGAAATCGATCTTTCTGCCGATGTTCATCCTGGTGTTCGGAGTGGGTTTTGCGCAGAAGGTGAGCTTCGGCTTCTTCTCGACGATTTTCATCGTCATCATGTCGACCACCGCGGCGGTGGAATCGGTCAAGGTCGAGTATCTGACGGTGGCGCGTTCCTATGGTGCGACACCGATGCAGACAGCTTTTCGGGTCTATCTCCCCAGCATGCTGCCGGTGCTTCTGGAGTCGCTTCGCATCGCGATGATTTTCAATCTGACCGGTGTCTTATTGGCGGAGATGTATGCTTCACGAGAAGGTATCGGCCACATGATCGCCAACTGGGGCGAGAACTTTCAAATGAAGCAGCTTCTCGCCGGTGTCGTCCTGATCTCCGTGATCGCTATCATTTTCAATGAACTCGTCAGATGGATAGAAACGCGATGCAGCCATTGGCGAACATAACCCCGCTGACGCCCGCAACGAATTCCGGCTCGATCAAGATTTCGAATGTCGGGCAGGTTTTCACGACCAGCAGCCAGACGGTCGTGGCATTGGAGGATGTCTCGCTGGAGGTCAAACCTGGTCGCTTTGTCGTATTAGTCGGGCCCAGCGGATGCGGCAAGTCGACACTTTTGATGATGATGGCCGGTCTGCGCCAGCAGACGTCAGGCTCGGTCCTTATCGACGGCAGGCCGATCACCAGGCCGGATCCGGATCGGGTCGGCGTCGTGTTCCAGGAGGCGAGCCTTTTCCCTTGGCTGACGGCGGAGGAGAATGTCGAGTTTCCGTTGATGCTTCGCGGCACGCCCAAGACTGAGCGCCGCGCGAAGTCGCAGGATGCGCTCAAGCTCGTCGGTCTGGACGGCTTCGGCAAGCGTCACCCGCACGAGCTCTCGGGCGGCATGAAGCAGCGTGTCTCGATCGCGCGCGGTCTCGTGCAGAATCCACCGGTGTTGCTGATGGATGAGCCGTTTGCCGCATTGGATGAGCAGACCCGGATGACAATGGGGGATGAGCTGCTGCGCATCTGGGCTGCGACGGAAAAGACCGTCGTATTCGTCACCCACAGTCTGACCGAAGCGGTTTATCTTGCTGACGAGGTTCTGGTCATGTCGGCGCGGCCTGGGCGGATCGTCGATCGCCTTCAGGTCATGCTGCCGAGACCTCGCACCTATGATATGCTTAGCGGCGATGCGTTCAGCAGTCTGCGCGATCGTATCTGGCAGCATATCCGCAAATCGGCGTGAGGCCGCCGATGTCCGCGCATACGTTGAGACGTCTGATCATCGTTTTTCTGGTCATATTGTGGGAGGCGCTTCCGCGTCTCGGCCTGATCCCCGAACTGTTTCTGCCGTCTCTCTCATCCACGCTGGCGGCCGGCTGGAACGAGGCAGCGGAATATGGCCATGCCCTGATGATCACGCTCTATGAAGTTGCTATCTCGATGGTGCTGGCATGCGGTGGCGGCATTCTCGGCGGCGCCGTCGTTGGCAGCCTTCCGCGGCTGCGCAGCCTGATGATGCCGATCGTCTCGAGTCTTTACGCTATTCCGCTGGTCATCCTTTATCCGGTATTCAACGTATGGTTCGGGATAGGCTCGGAATCGAAGATCGCATTCGCGTCGATCTATGGATTTTTGCCTACCATGCTCGGAACTGCCGCTGGCATCCAGACGATCGATCCCCAGCTTCTCACCGCGGCCCGCAGCATGGGCGCCACGCTGCCCCAGCGGCTGATCCACGTGATCATCCCGGCAGCTATCCCGACCGTTCTGGCGGGCCTTCGCATCGGAGGCGCGTTGGTCATCGTTGGCGTGGTGGTGTCTGAAATGCTGATTTCCTCGGCCGGCATTGGCTATCTGATTTCTCGCTACCGCACCATCCTCGACAGTCCGCATGTTTTCGCTGGTGTGCTCCTGGTCCTGGCCCTCACCATCGCGTTCAGCGCAGGTGTCAGATGGGTCGAGCGGAGAGCGTCGATCTGGCAAACCGGAACGCGCGGCGGACAGAGTGATGGCGAAGTGTCAGCAACGGCACTGCCGTTCGCGGCTTGAGGAGGGACGCGTGTTCGACCTGACGCTGTCATTCGACAATGGACCCGAGCCGGATGTAACGCCGGGCGTGCTGGATGTACTTGCCCGGCGCAATATCAAAAGCACGTTCTTCATCATCGGTGAAAAGCTCGAGGAGCCGGGACGGCGACGTCTTGCGGAACGCGCCCATGCCGAGGGGCACTGGATCGGCAATCATACTTACACGCATTCTGTGCCGCTGGGGCGAATGGGCGGCGATGATGTCGCCGAACGTGAGCTCGAACGGACCCAGAAGCTGATCGGCTCTCTCTCTCATCCGCAACGCTGGTTTCGACCGTTCGGCGGTGGCGGGAATCTCGACGATGGTCTGTTGCGGCCGCAGGTGGTCGACCACCTTATCTCAGGAGCCTACAGCTGCGTTCTCTGGAATGCCATCCCGCATGACTGGGATGATCCGGACAACTGGGTTGAGCGCGCCCTGTCGCAATGCCAGTCGCAGCCCGCAACCTTGATGGTCCTGCACGATCTGCCGACCGGCGCAATGCGGCATCTCGAACGCTTTATCGACCGTGCCAGCGAACTGGGCGCGCAGTTCCGTCAGGAATTTCCGGCGGACTGCGTGCCGATCCGTTCAGGCAAGATCGTTCTTCCCATCGATTCTTATGTCTCAAACATTGAAGAGAGCCATATATGAAAATCGCGAGTTTCATGGCGGGTCCAACAGCCAGTTACGGCATCGTTACGGATGCAGGTATCATCGATGCTGGTCGACGCCTGAGTAGATATCCGACTTTGCGGGCTTTGCTGGCGGGCGAAGCTTTCGACGAACTGCGAGCTTTGCAACGTGAGAAGGTCGATTATGCGCTTTCTGCCGTTCAGCTGCTGCCGACGATTCCGAATCCGGACAAGATATTTTGTATCGGGGTGAACTACGCCACGCACCTTGCTGAGAGCGGGCATCCGACGCCCCCGCATCCGATGATTTTTACCCGCTTTGCCAACAGTCAGGTCGGTGCTGGCCAATCGATGATCCGGCCCCTGGAATCTGAACGGTTCGATTATGAAGGAGAGATGGCGGTTATTATCGGCAAGCGTGGTCGTCGCATTCCACGCGGGGATGCTCTTTCTCATGTTGCCGGCTATGCCTGCTATAACGACGGCAGCATCCGCGACTGGCAGCGCCACACATCGCAGTTCACACCCGGCAAGAATTTCGCCGGCACCGGCGCTTTCGGTCCGTGGATGGTGACAACCGACGACATTCCCGATATCAGCGCTCAAACGCTCGTTACCCGCGTGAACGGTGTTGAAGTGCAGCGGGCGCCGATTTCCGATCTCGTATTCGACGTCGCCACGTTGATCGCTTACTGCTCGACATTCTCGGAACTCGTTCCCGGCGATGTGATCGTAACCGGCACGACGGGTGGCGTGGGTGCCTATCGCAACCCGCCGCTGTGGCTGAAGGGGGGCGATGTTGTCGAGGTCGAGATTTCAGGAATCGGCGTGCTTCGCAATCCGGTGATCGATGAAGCTGCGAGCCCGACCGGGCAAGCGGCTTGAGCGATCCGTGCAACCCATAGATTTAGGACACAACATGGCGAGCTTGCCGAACCATCTTCTGCCGACAACTGTCGTTGGAAGCTACCCTCAGCCAGAGTGGCTTGTCGACCGCGCCATGCTCGCCAAATCGGTGCCGCGCACCCGCATGCAGGACATGTGGCGCATTCCTGCGGATCGTCTCGCGGAAGCGCAGAACGACGCCACCATCGTTGCCATCCGCGATATGGAGCGGGCCGGCATCGATATCGTAACCGATGGTGAGATCCGCCGCGAAAGCTATTCCAATCGCTTCGCGACGGCTCTTGAGGGAATTGACGCCGATAATCCCGCGCTGATTGTTGCCCGCACCGGCAATCAGAAAACGCCGGTGCCTCGCGTTGTCGGCAAGGTTCGACGCGCACGTCCGATTGAACTCGAGGACATGAAGTTCCTTCGGTGTAACACGGACCGGGCTGCGAAGATCACCTTGCCGGGCCCTTTCACCATGAGCCAGCAGGCCATGGACGAGTTTTACAAGGATGACGAAGAACTGGCGATGGCGTTCGCCGAAGCGGTGAACGAGGAAGCGTTGGATTTGCAGAAGGCCGGTGCGGATGTCATTCAACTCGACGAACCATGGGTCCGCAACAATCCCGATATGGCCAAGCGGTATGCCGTGAAAGCCATTAACCGGGCCTTGCAGGGCGTGACTGTCCCGACGGTTATCCATCTTTGTTTTGGATATGCCGCCGTTGTGCCAGGCTCGGCAAAGCCGGCCGGCTATTCTTTTCTCGCCGAGCTCGCTGATACGACCGCGCAGCAGATTTCGATTGAGGCGGCCCAGCCGAAACTTGATCTCGGCGTGCTTAAGGACTTGTCGTCCAAGACGATCATGCTTGGTGTGCTGGACCTCGCCGATCCCGACATTGAATCGGTCGACACCGTTGCCGAACGCATCCGCAACGGCCTTAAGCATGTGGATGCAGAGCGGCTTGTTCCCGCGCCGGATTGCGGTATGAAATACATGCCGCGTCATATCGCATTCGGAAAGCTGCGGGCTTTATGCGATGCTGCAGCGCTGGTTCGCAAGGAGCTTACCCAGGCAGGGCGTTAGTGCTTCTCGTTGATCTCGTTGATCTGAGGGGCATGCGGAGAACAAGATGGAGAGGCTGCCGGCAACACGCGAAACGCGCTGGTGGCCTCGTCGCGATCGGCCGTCCGGTGCCCTTCCTGGCACCAGGTAGGGTCTCGCCTTTCATTCAGTCGCGCGCAGGCCAAGTCCGGTCGTCTGGGTATAATCGGCCTCCGTCTGTCAATGATCTGGCGGGCCCATTGAGATGTGTTCAGCCATACATCTGTTGAATGGATTGCATTGGGTTGCCGATTTGCGCCGGCAATCGATGCAGGAACGCCATGCAGCCGGTCATTTCGGTGGTGGAGAGGCGAGGGTGCCTGCTGTGATGGGCGTGTCTTCGCCGTAAAGGGCGGACGTTATATGCCTCTTGATCACGGGGCGAAAACTAATTAACATATTAAGTATCTGCGGCGAGGAATTGCGGAATTTGCTCAAGGCGCCGCATTCCCTTTGTCGTGGAGTATCGCGAGATCGACCCCAATTGCGCCGGCGAAAGAGCGATTCATCCGCGCCGTGCGGCAGCACCCACCGGGATCGGCGGGCAGGTGACCGATGCGTCTGATGGAGTTGATCGGGAGGATCAGAACGCCGAGACGATGCGGCCTTAATCCGTCCGTCCCGCCGGGCGTAACAGAGGAAACGAATGTCGGGAGCTGGGAAATATGATCGCCAAGGCGGAAAGCGCCGCCGCTCGCTTCTGCCGGAGCGGGAATGCTCAATCATATCGGGGCAAGGCGGCTCCGCGTCCTTGCCGCCAGAGTGCGCGATCAGGAAGCCCGGCGACTGAGCGAACAGAACAGATGGCGGGAGAAGACATGCTGAAGCGTCTTCGCGCCGCCACGAAAGAGCCACGTCTATTTGATCCGGCCCCTGATGGAGGAACGTCATGCCGATACCGAAGCCTAATCTCTATCCTGCTTTCAATGTGGTTCGGTTGAGCCACGTCGAATTCGTGGTTAAGGATCTTGCCGCAAGTCGGGCCTTTTATGTCGATACGCTCGGCCTGCAGATCACTCACGAGGACAGTGACGCCATCTTCCTGCGCGGCCTGGAGGAACGCGGCCATCACAGCGTGATTTTGCGAAAGGGCAATGTGCCGGTGGTCAACGGGCTGAGCCTGAAGGTGTATTCAGAGGAGGATCTCGACAGGGCCGCGGCCTGGTTCGAGACCAAAGGCCACCCGGTAGAATGGGTCGAACGGCCTTTCCAGGGGCGGACCTTGCGCGTGCTGGACAATTTCGGGACGCCGCTTGAATTCTATTTCAAGATGGACCGGCTTCCGCCGATTCATCAGCAGTACAAGCTCTACCGCGGCGTGAAACCGCTGCGCATCGATCATTTCAACTGCTTTACGCCGGATGTGGACGCCTCTGTGGCATTCTACAACGCGATCGGCTTCCGAGTGACGGAATACACGGAGGACGATGAAAGCCAGAAGCTCTGGGCGGCCTGGCTTCACCGCAAGGGCGGCGTTCATGACATCGCCTTCACCAACGGCCTCGGCCCGCGCCTGCACCACACGGCGTTCTGGGTGCCGACGCCACTCAACATCATCGACCTGCTCGATCTGATGTCCACCACAGGCTACCTTAAGAACATCGAGCGCGGCCCCGGTCGTCACGGCATCTCCAATGCCTTTTTTCTTTACGTCCTCGATCCTGATGGCCATCGAATCGAAATCTATTGCTCCGACTATCAGACCGTTGATCCGGATCTCGAGCCCATCAAGTGGGACCTCAAGGATCCCCAGCGACAGACCCTGTGGGGCGCGCCCGCACCGCGATCCTGGTTCGAGCATGGCAGCCTGTTTGCTGGCACCGGAACGCAGGAGCCC
>Ga0182741_1003678_pt1 | contig 16010 bp, 16 predicted proteins | sample eDN5th37CBELigOP_FD_128874 | JGI IMG/M metagenome (GOLD analysis project Ga0182741, IMG submission 128874) | Enriched Organic Plus compost microbial communities from Emeryville, California, USA - eDNA 5th pass 37_C BE-Lig OP (version 2) (version 2) ...
CGGCAGGTGCTCGCGCGCGCGGCACGCCTCCGCTCGCAGGCGCTCGCGGAGCACGGGGTCGGTCATCCACGAGGTGAGCGCGTGCGCGAGCGCGTCGGGGTCGTCCGGACGCACGAGGATCGCGCCGCCGCCGACGACCGTATCGGGGATGCCGCCGACGGCGGTGCCCACGACGGGGATGCCACGGGCACGGGCGTCGGCGATCGCCATGCCGGCGCTCTCGACGCGAGACGGCGCCACGAGAAGCGCGCTGCGGCGGTAGGCGGCGGCGAGGGCCTCGCCGACAAGCACACCGGGCAGGCGCACCCGGCCGTCGAACGCCGCGGCTCGCTGTGCGATGCGCTCGGCGTACCCGCGATACGAGTCGGTCGAACCTGCGATCGTGCACCTCCAGTCCTTCGTCGGCACCCGGTCGAGGGCGTCGAGCAGCAGATCCTGGCCCTTGTGCGGTGCGACGACGCCGACGCACAGCAGGGCCGCATCGTGCTCCGGCTCAGGTGCGTCGGCGCCACGTACGCCGGGTCGGGCCACCGTGATGCGATCCGCGTCGGCGAGGCCGCGGCGGGCCACCTCTTCGCCGGTCCAGCGGCCCGTCACGATCACGCGGTGGGCGTGGCGCAGCATCCGTCTCTCGGCCTCGATCTCCGGCTCGGTCGCGTCGGGGAACGCGGCGACGAGCATATGCGCGAGCACCGCGATCCGCAGCCGCCCCGCAGCCGCCTCGACCTCGGGCGCCGCCCACCCGGCCGCGAGCCCGTCGATGAGCACGAGTGTTCCGTCGGAGGCGGAACGGAGAGCGGATGCCACGCCCGCCCCGTCCGCGCACTCGACGATCGAGACCGTCCAACCGCGCTCGCGGAGGCCGTCGCGCACTTCGCGGTCGTACACGTTGCCGCCGCTCACCCGTGCCGGATCGTCGATGCCCTTCGGGACGACGAACCAGACGACGGGCGGTGAGGTCACGGCAGCTCGACCTCGTACGACGCCCACGCGATGTGCGATTCGTGCAGTGTGACGGTGATGCCGGTGAGGGGCGCCCCTCCGAGACCGCCGTCGCGCGCGTGCTCGGCGAGCCGGTCGCCGATGATCTGGCACAGGCGCTCGGTCGTCGTGTTCACGCCGGCGAGCTCGGGCACCTCGTCGAGGTTGCGGTAGGTCAGCTCGCCGACGATGTCGCGCAGAGCCTCGCTCGCGCGGCCGATGTCGACGACGATGCCGTTCTCGTCGACGTCGGCCGCACGGAAGGTCGCGTCGACGAGGAACGTCGCGCCGTGCAGCTGCTGCGCGGGGCCGAACACGTCACCGCGCAGGCTGTGGGCGATCATGATGTGGTCGCGGACGGTGAGGCTGAAGGTCATGCCTCGCTCCAATCGATCGTGTGGCACAGGGCACCGGCGGTGCCCTGCGCGAGGTCGGCGGTCAGGCGGGGAAGGGCGGTCCACGGCGAGGTTTCGGCGAGCAGCGCCTCGAAGGCCGGGTCCGCCAGCAGACGGAGGGCGAGCGCCAGTCGATCCTGGGTCGATCTTCGCGATCGTCGGCTCGCAGCGACCGCGCCCACCTGGCTGGAGCGGATCGAGAGCCGCCGCGAGTGGAAGTCGGCTCCGAGGTCGAGCGGCACGGGGCGGCTGCCGTACCAGCTCGCGACGACGATGAGGCCGTCCGTGACCGCCGTGCGCAGCGCGTACTGGAGTCCTGCACCGTTGCCGCTGGCCTCGATCACGACGTCCGCGGGCGGGAGCTCGTCGTCCGGGTCGGCGAAGCCGACGTCGAGCGAAGCCGCGACATCGGATTTCGCGGAGTCGACGTCGACGATCGTCACCTCGACGCCCGGGATGCGGCGCGCGAGCGCGGCCGCGGCGCATCCGATCATCCCCGCACCCACGACGACGACGCGGTCGCCGAGACGCGGCTCGGCGTCCCACAGGATGTTGACGGCGGTCTCGACCGCCCCCGCGAGCACGGCGCGACGGGCGGGCACATCGTCGGGCACGGCGGTGAGCGCGTCGGCGGGGACGACGAAGCGCGACTGGTGCGGGAAGAGGGAGAAGACTGTGCGGCCGGCGAGGTCGTCGGGTCCCTCTTCGACGACGCCGACATTGAGGTAGCCGTACTTGACCGGGAACGGGAAGTCGCCGGACTGGAAGGGAGCCCGCATGCGGTCCCGCTCGCTCTCGGGCACTTCGCCCCGCGCGACGAGGCTCTCGGTTCCCCGGCTGATGCCCGTCCAGAGCGTGCGCACGAGGGCGTCGCCGTCGCCGCGGGGCGGCAACGGCTCGGGGCGATGCTCGCCCTCGCCCGGGGCCACGATCCACCAGGCGATGGCCGCGTCAGTGGCATCCGCGTGAACCGCGGCGGGTACGTTCGTCGTATCCATGGTGACCGCCATGAAATCTACACGGAGAGCACATGGGAAACGTTCAGTGGGTGCCGTGGTGGTTCGCGGTGGTAGGGTGTGCAGCCTTGCTCGCCGTTTCGGCACTCAGCCCCCTGCCCCTGTGGGGGTTCGCCGCCGGAATCGCGTACCTCGTCGTGTCGAACCTCCTGCTCGCGGTCGGCCTGCGCAGACGCGGCGCGGCACGGTTCGGTCAGGCGAACGTCGTGACCGCGACGCGGTCGGTCCTCGTCGGACTCATCACGGCGATGGTCGTCTCGTCCTTCACCGATACCGTCTCGACGCCGCTGCTCGTCACGCTCGCCGCGATCGCCCTCGCCCTCGACGGGATCGACGGATACGTCGCCCGCCGCACCTCGAGCGAGAGCGAGCTCGGCGCGCAGTTCGACATGGAGGTCGACGCGTTCCTGCTGCTCGTTCTCAGCGTGTACTGCGGGCCGATCGTCGGATGGTGGGTGCTCGCCTTCGGCCTCATGAGGTACGCGTTCGTCGCAGCCGGTCTCGCGCTGCCGTGGATGCGTGAGACCCTGCCACCGCGGTTCTGGCGCAAGGCGGTCACCGCGATCTGCGGCGTCGTCCTGACGGTCGTCGCGAGCCGCCTGCTCCCCCAGGTCGCCGCGACGATCGTCGCCCTCGCGGCGCTCATCCTGCTCGTGGAGTCGTTCGCGCGCGATGTGACGTGGCTCGTGCGCACCCACGTGTCGCGAGTGAACCGCGCAGGCATCCGGCTCGTGTCCCCTGAAGAGGCCTCGACAGAAGAGGCCTGAACCGCAAGCATTCACTCGTAGCGGACCTGCGCAAGGACCTGCGCAAGAAGGAAGGGTCGGACATGAACGGAAGCGGCGGGCGCGTGCTCTGGGTCATGCGCATCCTCAGCGCCATCGCTCTCCTCGCGGCGGGCGGCATCCACCTCTACCTGGTGTTCGACGGCGTCGGCGGCATCTTGGGCGTGTTCTTCGTCCTCAACGCGATCGCGGCGCTCGTGCTCGCCCTCGGGATGATCTTCCTCAAGGGGCGCCTGCTCCAGATCGCGACCGTGCTGAGTCTGCTGTTCTTGATCGCGACGCTCGGCGCACTCCTGCTGGCTCTCACGGTAGGGCTCTTCAGCATCACCGAGACGTGGGACTTCACGCTCGTGCCCGAGACCGTCATCGTCGAATCGATCGGCATCGTCATCCTCTTGGTCACGACCGTGCTCGTCTTCCGCCGGTCGCCCGCGGTCGAGCGGGCGCGCTAAGGCGCGAGGAGCTGCGACACGCGGTCCAGCGCGCCGGGAACGAGCTTGTAGTACGCCCACGTGCCGCGCTTGCTGCGCTCGAGGAAACCCGCCGTCGTCAGGATCTTGAGGTGATGCGACACCGTCGGCTGGCTGAGCCCGACAGGCTCGATGAGGTCGCACACGCAGGCTTCGGAGCCCTCGGATGCCGCGACGATCGACAGCAGGCGCAAGCGGGCCGGATCGGCCAGTGCCTTCATCGTGGTGGCGAGCTGCTCGGCCTCGTCGGGGGACAGCGGCTCGCGCGCGAGCGGCGCGCAGCACGAGTCTGCAGTGACGCCGGTGACGTCGGTGACTTCGAGAAGCGTCGGCATACATCGATGCTAGTCGATATTGACAATCATCGATACGTCGGCCCAGAATCGGACATCGAAGCTCATCGATATCCGGAGGCTCCCCGATGACCCTGCTCGACATCACGCCGCGCGTCACCGAGAACGATCGGCTGGCCACCCTGCCGGTCGCCATCATCGGCGCCGGTCCCATCGGACTGGCAGCGGCCGCCAACCTCGTCGAGCGCAGCATCGACTTCGTCGTGCTCGAGGCCGGCGTCGAGGTAGCGACGAGCGTGCGTGCGTGGGGTCACACACGGCTCTTCTCGCCGTGGCGACACCTCGTCGACCCCGCGTCGCGTCGCCTGCTCGAAGCGCAGGGGTGGGAGCATCCGGAGCCTGATCGCGCACCGCTGGGCCGTGAGCTCGTGGACGACTACCTCGCTCACCTCGCCGCGCTCGAGCAGCTCTCGCCGCGCATCCGCTTCGGCGTCGAGGTGATCGCGGTCTCGCGCGAGGGAATGGATCGCACGCGCACCCGTGGCCGGGCCGGCGCGCCGTTCGTCGTTCGGGTCCGAGACAGCGACGGCACCGTCGACGAGCTGGCGGCGCGCGCCGTGATCGACGCCTCTGGCACGTATACGTCTCCGAATCCGCTCTCGTCCAGCGGACTCGAGCTCCTCGGCATGAGCGAGATCGCGGACCGCGTGACCGATGCCCTCCCCGACGTGCTCGGCCGAGACCGCGAGTGCTTCGCGGGCCGCCACACGACGGTGGTCGGTGCCGGGCACTCCGCGGCGAACACCCTGCTGGCGCTGGTCGAGCTCGCGCGCGAGGTTCCGGGCACGTCGGTCACGTGGCTCATCCGCAACGCGCAGGCCGTGCGCGTCTCTTCGTCGGAGGACGATGAGCTGGCGGACCGCGCGCGCCTGGGCAGCCGCGTCGAGCGCGCCGTCGCGGAAGGCGCGATCGCGGTCGTCGACGGCTTCGAGATCATCCGGGCCCGACGCGTGGGTGAGGCCGTCGAGCTCGTCGGCCACCGCCGCGGCGAGGTCGTGACCCACGTGACCGAGCTCGTCGTGAACGCGACGGGCTTCCGCCCGAAGCTCGACATGCTCCGCGAGATCCGGCTCGAGCTCGACGAGATCGTCGAGGCGCCGAAACGGCTCGCTCCCCTGATCGATCCGAACGTCCACTCGTGCGGCACCGTCGAGCCGCACGGATTCCGCGAGCTCGCGCATCCGGAGCCCGGTTTCTTCATCGTCGGCATGAAGTCGTACGGCCGAGCCCCGACGTTCCTGCTCGCGACCGGCTACGAGCAGGTGCGCTCTGTCACGGCGTGGCTCGCGGGCGACACCGCATCCGCCTCGGACGTGCAGCTCGTCCTGCCCGCGACGGGAGTGTGCTCGGCCGATCCCGGCAGCGGTGGAGGATGTTGTTCGTGACGCGCATCCGACCCATGTCCGCAGCCGACTGGCCCGCCGTCGAGCGCATCTACGCGCAGGGCATCGAGGACGGCGAGGCGACGTTCGAGACGGCGACTCCCTCGTGGGAGGCCTTCGACGCGGGCCGGCCGCGCGAGCTGCGTATCGTCGCCGTCGACGACGATGACGAAGTCGTCGGATGGACGGCCGCTTCGCCGGTGTCGAGCCGTGCCGTGTACCGAGGGGTGGTCGAGCACTCCGTGTACGTCGATCGTCGCGCGCGCGGGGCGGGGATCGGACGGATGCTGCTCACCGCGCTCCTCGACGCCGCGGAAGCCGCCGGCGTGTGGACGGTGCAATCGAGCATCTTCCCCGAGAACGTCGCGAGCCTCCGGCTGCACGAGTCTGCGGGGTTCCGCGTCGTCGGGCGGCGCGAGCGGATAGCGAAGTCCGGCGCCGGCCCGCGCGCGGGGCAGTGGCGTGACACCATCCTCATCGAACGCCGCAGCCGGACGGTCGGCGTCGACCACGAGGACACGCCATGACCGAGAAGCCCACTGTCCTCTTCGTGTGCGTCCACAACGCGGGCCGTTCGCAGATGGCGGCTGGTTACCTGCGGGCGCTCGGCGGCGACGCCGTCGACGTGCTGTCGGCGGGATCCGAGCCGAAAGAGACGATCAACCCCGTCGCGGTGCGGGCGATGGCCGAGGAGGGCATCGACGTGTCGGGCGCCACACCGAGACTGCTGACGACGGATGCCGTCCTCGAGGCGGACGTGGTCATCACGATGGGATGCGGAGACGCGTGCCCGGTCTTCCCCGGCAAGCGTTACGAGGACTGGGAGCTGGAAGATCCCGCAGGGAAAGACCTCGAGACCGTGCGGTCGATCCGGGACGAGATCCGGATGCGCGTCGAGGCGCTCCTGGCCGAGCTGAGCCCCGAAGCCCGGGTCAACGGCACGTGAACCACACCGACTCGCCCTCCGCGGCAATGCTCTCGGGAACGCCTCGACCGACGAGCAGCTGGATACGGCAGTCGGGGTCGTCCGCCGCGTAGTCGGGCACCCAGAACCCCAGGTTCCCGGACACTTGGCCACCGGGCTCGACATCGGCGACGGTGAACTCCTCCGGCATCCGTATCGTGCCCGCTTGGACCGCACGATGAGATACGTCCCACCCGGCCGCGTGAAGGATGACCTCGAAGCCGGACGGGGCCGCCGCCTCCTGCCCGCCATTTGCTGCTGTGAAGGTCAGCAGCGCCCAGCCGTAGCCGTCGGCGACGGACAGCGGGGCGTGCGCCTCGGCCAGCACGCGTCCGCGCTGGTGCCACTGCACGCGGTCGACCGTGTACCTCCAGCGCCCGTAGTACACCGACGTGCCCGCGGGAAGCGGCTCGGTCTCACTCGACACGGGAAAGGCCTCCGCGGTGGGCGACGGAGGCGGCGGCGCTGACGCGCGCGGGGCGGCCGCCCTGGCGGACTCCGCCCCGCATCCGGTCAGTACGACCGCGGCGATCAACAGCGCCGCGGCCGCGACGCACCGAACACACGCATTCGTCACCTGCCGCCATACGCGCGGCAGCTCTCCACGCGCTCGCAGAACAGTCACCCCCGTCGAAGCGAACACGACAGGACCGTGCAGACGCACGAACCGGTGTGACGACGAGACGTCGAGATCACACGGGTGTGCTGCGGTCCCCCACGAGCAATTCTATGCCGGATGCCCCTCGGCAAGCTCGTCGACAACGGGCGCCCCGGCCAGACCCTCTACCTCGATCCGGGCGCCATCGGTGCGCTCGTTCGCGCGCAGGGGTGAGCCGGCCTCACTCAGCCTGCTGTTGAGAGTCGCCGTCCTTGCCCGGCTCAGGCGGGATCTCGTTCGATTCGGCGTCGACGGCGTCAGACCTGCTCGTCGATCCCCGCGATCCGACGGCGGCGCGTGACAGCCTGCGCGCCCAACTCGGTCGGCGAAGCGCCCCCTCCGCGGCGCGGTCCTCCACCTCGAGGCCGTAATACTCGCCGATGTGGCCGACGAACTGCGCCCGGGCGGCGCGCTCGTAGGCGCGTCTCTCGCGGCTGAAGGCGACCGTGGTCGACCAGCACATCAGAAGCATCACGACGCTGAACGGCAGGGCGATGATGATGGCGGCCGTCTGGAGGGCTCGAAGGCCGCCCGCGAGGAGCAGCGCGATCGCAAGTGTCGCCGTCGCGAGGGTGAAGAACACGCGAACCCATTTGCGGGGTTCGGTCTGGCCACCGGTCGCGATCATCCCCATGACCAGGGCACCCGAATCGGAAGAGGTCACGAAGAACACGGTGATGAGCACGATGACGCCGACCGTGAGCACGGGGGTTCCGGGCAGGAAGCGGAGCAGCTGGAACAGCGCGGTGTCGAGGTCGACTCCACCGTCGGCATTCGTCAGCGATCCGGGATTCTGCAGTTCGAGGGCGAGAGCGGACCCGCCGAGGACGCTGAACCACAGGATCGTCATGAGGGTCGGGACGAGGATCACTCCCGTCACGAATTGCCGCACGGTTCTTCCCCGCGAGATCCGCGCGATGAAGATGCCGACGAACGGCGCCCACGAGATCCACCATCCCCAATAGAAGGACGTCCAGGCGGCCTGCCACTCCTCGCCCGCCTCCCCCTGGAATGCGCTGACGTTGAACGACAGCCCGATGTAGTTCTGCACGTAGGCCCCCATGGACTGCACCCACTCGCGGAGAAGGAACTCGCTCTGCCCGAAGATCAGGAGGTAGAGCACGAGCAAGCCGGCGAGTATGAGATTGAACGAGGAGAGCCACTTCATCCCACGGGCGACACCGGACAGCACAGACATCAGCACAAGGACCGTGATCACCGCGATGATGGCGACCTGCACGGGCTCGCTCGGCCGCACGATGCCGGCAGCGTCCAGGCCGGCGGTGATCTGAAGCACGCCGAGGCCGAGTGACGTCGCGACGCCGAAGAGCGTGCCCACGAGCGCGACGACGTCGATGGCGTTGCCCCATGCTCCCTCCACCCGCTTGCCCAGCAGCGGTTCGAGCGTCCAGCGGATGGAGATGGGCCGCTTGCGGCGATGGATCGCGTACGCCAGTCCGACCCCGACGACGACGTAGATCGCCCACGCCTGGACTCCCCAGTGCAGGTAGGTCTGACTGAGGGCGAGTTGGGCCAGCTGCTCGGGCGTCCCGCTCACCCCCGGGCGCGGTGACACGAAGTGGCTCAGCGGCTCGCTCACGCCGTAGAAGACCAGACCGATGCCCATTCCGGCCGCGAACAGCAGCGAGAACCACGCGCCCAGCGAGAATTCCGGCTCGTCGTCGTCGGCACCGAGCCGGATGTCTCCGAACCGACTGAAACCGAGGAAAAGTGCGAACGCGACGAAGAAGGCCGCGATGAGGACGTAGTACCAATTGAACGCGTTGACGATGGTCGACTGGACGGCGGCGAACGTCGCCTCAGCCAGTTGCGGCGCGATGAGCGCGAAGGCACTGAACGACAGCGTCAGCGCCGCGGCCGGCCAGAAGACCCACCTCTTGATCGTCGTCCGGTTCACGAGGTCCTCATTCCTCTCGCCCTTGCACTCCCACTCGTCCGAGCGATGAGACATCGATGATGCGGCCCAGCAGGGCCACGGGTGCGATCTCATCCACGGCCGCGTCCTCTCCGTTCGCGCCTCGATCATGCAGGTCCTGAAGGGTGCCTGCCGCAGCGGCACGCGCCGATGCGGCCGCTTCGCCGTCGGGATCGGCATCAGCGGGTGCCGCCACGACAGCCGCAGCCGTCCGGATCGCATGCGAGAAGCCATCGCGCACGTCAGGGCCGAGCAGGACATTGTCGTCCGGCGGGATCCGCACGAGCACATCAGCGAGATCGCGTGCGTAGAACGCCGCGCGCTCGAGCGATTCGAGGCGGATCAGGTTCTCCTCCTGCTCGTGGCGGTGACGCGGTGCGCGCGGATTCGCTCGGCGGCTCTCGTCCGCCTCCTGCACGGTGGCGTGAACGTCTGCGGCAGTCCGTGCGACCTCGTCGGATGCTGCGCGAAGCTCCTCCGGCTCCATCCGCCCCTGTGCGACCGATCGCGACATCGCCTCCATGAGCGCGACGACGGCGTTGCGCAACTCGGTCAGCCGCGTGCTCGCTCGTCCGAGGTAGAGGGGTGGCACGACGATCAGGTTGACGAGGAGTCCCACGACGACTCCGAAAGCGACGTCCACCAGATACGACAACGAGTACTCGCCGGTGGAGCCGCCGCTCGCGAGGAGCACGAAGAGCGCCGCGATCGCGATCCAATCGCGGCCTGCGCCGAGGCCCCGGATGCCGCCCAGAACAACCCCCGCACCCACGATGACGGCGAGCGCGATCACGGCAGGGAGGCCGATCACACCTGCGGCGGTCCCGAGGAGGCCGAGCCCGATGCCGACGGACAGACCCAGCAGCGACTGCATCCCGGAGCGGGCGGAACCCACGATCGTCGGGTACATGCTGACGAGGACGCCCAGCGGCGCATAGTACGAATACTCGTCCTCCGCGAACGGCAGCAACGGCGCAAGGAGCCAGGCGATCGTCACGGCAAGCGCCGCTTTGACACTCATCAACAGCCGACTGGGATCGCGCATACCGCCCAGCCGACTCCCGACGCCGCGGATGCGACGCCTCATGCTCACACGGCGCTCCCCTCGCTTCGCGGTTGGCGCTGGTCGATGGCACCGAGGTTCGGCGCCCGCCGGAGTCACTCAAGCTAGTCGCCTCGGGACGTCGAACGCAGGGGGTTGACACCCACGAAGAGCCGGAACGAACGGAAGCCCGCCAAAGGCGGGCTTCCGTTCGTAGCAGGAGCGGGGCTCGAACCCGCGACCTCACGATTATGAGTCGTGCGCTCTCACCAACTGAGCTACCCTGCCGCGATGCATCCGCGGTCACAGAGACGGATGCTGCGAGCCCCGAGTCAGGATTGAACTGACGACCCCTTCCTTACCATGGAAGTGCTCTGCCACTGAGCTATCGGGGCGTGTCACCCGCGCGCGGGCAACTAGAAGAGGATACCAGAGGCGCGGCATCCGTCTTAACCGAGATCAGCCTCCGGCGTGCTGGCGGAGCCACGGAATCGGGTCGATCGCCGCGGTGCCGTTGAGCAGGATCTCGAAGTGCGTGTGGGCGCCGTACGAGCGACCAGTGTTGCCGGTGAGACCCAGGACGGTGCCGACCGTGACGTGCTGTCCGGCCTGCACGCGGCGCGAGCCGTACTGCATGTGCGCGTAGTGGCTCGACACGAGCTGGCCGTCGATCACGTGGTCGATGATCACGTGTACGCCGTATGCGCCCCCCGCGTCGGTCGACTCGCGAACGACGCCGTCGGCGATCGCTTGGATCGGAGAGCCCGCGCCGGGCGTGAAGTCGACGCCCTCGTGCATGCGGCCAGAGCGCATCCCGAAGCCGTAGCTGATGGGCACACCCACTGCGAACGGCCACTGGATCGGCGAGTTCGGGTCGTTGACGAAGAAATTCGAGAAGTTGCGGATGCCGGACTGCGACGCCAGCTCGGCGAGCGTCATCGTCGAGTAGTCGTCGTCGGGACGGTCGAGCGCGACGGCCTCGAGCTCCGCCGGCGCAACGTACGCCTGAACCTCGTCCTCGTCGAGATCGGGCCCGGCGATCTCGCTGCCCGCGACGACCGAGAGCGGCTCGGGAACCGAGCCGTTCATGGCGGCGACGGCCTCGGCCGGAGTCGTCATGCCGACGGTCATGAGTCCGACGACGCCCATGACGCCGATCGAGAACGAGAGTCCCGCGATCCGCTTGATCGTCGTACGCGAGGTCGGGCGGGAGCGGCGCGGGGCGACGTGGTCGGCGGACGCGTCCTCCGGGGCCTCGTCCGACTCAGCCCGCTCCGCCTCCGGCTCGGCCTTCGCCTGCACGGGAGTCTCGCCCGTGAACGAGAAGACGCGCGCGGCCACCTCGAACACGTCGTCGAGCTCATCGTCGACGCGCCGCTCGTCGGCGGCGGGCGCAGAGGTGGGCATCGGCTCGGGTGCGACGACCGGCTCGAGGAGCTCGAACGGCTCAGCCGGAGCCATCACAGGCTGGACGGGCGAATCGACGGATGCCGCAGCCGGCGTGGGCTCGGCGACGGGCTCCTCCGAAGCTGAGGCAGCCGGCATCGGGATCGGCTCGGGGACCTGCGGAGTCGCTGCGGTGCGCCCGACGGCGCGGCGAGCACGGCGTGCGCGGATCTCGGCCGGAGCGGCAATGCTGGTGGGCGAGACGGGCACGGGACTCGTGCTCGTGGTGACGGCGATGACCGTGTCGACGGGACCGGTCTCGACGACCGGCTCCGGGACAGCTGCGACCTCGGGCTTCGAGGCGCCCGGACGATCCTCGACCGCGGGCTTGGGGCCCGGAACGGCTACGACGCCCTGCTCCCCCGTCGCGGCTCGCGCAATGCGGGCTGCACGGCGAGAGGTCCGGGTCGCGGCGGCCGTGGGGGTGGTCGCGGGCTCGGCCGTGGGCTCGGCCGCGGGCGATGCGACGGTGGGTGTCGAGGGGACGGAGTCAGCCGGACGGCGTGAGGAGCGCACGCGACGCGCAGGCGCAGGCGCGGCATCCGTCGCCGTCGGCTCGGTCACCGGCTCGGCCGGTGCTGTGGACGAAGAAGGGGCCGGGGCTGCGGATGCTGCCGGGGCGGCGGGGCGACCCCACACGATGGCGAGGCGGTCAGGAGCGTTCGCTCCTTCGCGACGACGAGCTTCGGCGCGCGAGATCCCGGCTGCTTCCGCCCGCGCCTGTGCAGGCGTCGAGACGGGGCGGCTCGAGCGGCGCGTGGGCGCAGGCTCAGCCATCGGGGCGTCGAAAGGCAAAACGCGGGGGCTCTCGGGTACTGGTCGCTCGCGGGGGGCAACGGGCGGACATTCGGGCTTCTGATCACCCTCGCCGTTCGGGCGACGAAGGTAACAATCGGGTAAACACTACCCCGGTCTCTCTGAGAATGCCATGTACACGCTCCCGCGTGGCGGGGCAAATCCCGTCGTGGGGGTTGACGGCGGGCAGGTTTTCATGGGAGCGGTCCCCCTCAGTCGGCGAGCGCCGTCGCGAAAAGCTCGTCGACGAGGCTCGGCCCCGCCGCCACGACGAGCGCGCGCGACTCTCCGGGCTCGAGCGAGCGCCGGAACACCCCGCCGGCTTCGCGCACGAGAAGCTCGCCCGCGCCGTGGTCCCACGCGTTGATGCCGCGCTCGAAGTATCCGTCGAGACGCCCTGCGGCGACGAACGAGAGGTCGAGTGCGGCCGATCCGATCCGACGGATGTCGCGCGCCAACGGCATCACCCGCATGACTCGCGCGAGGTCACCCTCGTGCGTCGCCGGGTCGTACCCGAACCCCGTCCCGAGCAGGGCTCCGGCCGCGCCGACCGGGTCGTTCACCGCGAGGCGCGCGTCGCCGAGCCACGCACCCTCCCCGAGGGCCGCGTGGAACTCCTCGCCGCTCGCCGGGTTGCGCACGACTCCCGCGACCACTTCCCACCCGCTCGGGTCGGGCTCGCCCGTGACAGCGGCGATGCTCACCGCATATGACGGGATGCCGTAGGCGTAGTTCACGGTGCCGTCGATCGGGTCGACGACCCACGTGACGCCGGTCTCGCCCGCGTCCGCGCCCGACTCCTCGCCGAGGAATCCGTCACCCGGCCGTGCGGCGGTGAGCCGCTCCCGGATGAGCGCCTCGACCTCGCGATCCGCCTCGGTGACGATGTCGGCGAGCGCGGACTTCGTCGCTGCGATCGCGACCCCCGCGGCGCGCAGGCGGCGGGCGAGCTCGCCGGCCTCGCGGGCGACCTCTCGTGCGATGCTCTCGAGTTCCCGCGGTTCGACCATGCCTCTACGGTATCGGTCGCCGTGTCGCCCGCATCGCTGCGGGGTGTCGGGGTCGCTTACGTTGGAGGGATGGTCGCCGAAGACTCCACCCGCACGCACGACGTCGTCCACGACGTCGTCATCGTCGGAGGCGGGCACAACGCGCTCGTCGCCGCCGCCTATCTCGCTCGGGCCGGACGATCGGTGATCGTGCTGGAGCGCCTCGACCACGTCGGCGGCGCCGCCGTGTCGGAGCGCCCGTGGGCCGGCGTCGACGCGCGCCTGTCGCGGTACTCGTACCTCGTGAGCCTCCTGCCCCGCCGCATCATCGACGAGCTCGGCCTGCGCATCGAGCTGCGCAGGCGCCGGTACTCGTCGTACACACCCGACCCGGGAGACCCGTCGCACGGCATCCTGGTCGACACGGCGGATGCCGCGGCCACCGCCTCCTCGTTCGCCCGCGTTCTCGGCGATGCCACCGAGGCCGACCGCTTCTCGGCGTTCTACGACCGCATCCGCCCGATCGCCGCGATGCTGTTCCCCTCTATGGCCGAGCCGCTGCGGCGTCGCTCGGAGATGCGCCGCGAGCTCGGCGACGACCGCCTGTGGGAGGACGTCTTCGAGCGGCCGCTCGGCCACGTGCTTCGCGCTTCTCTCAAGAGCGACCTCGCCCGAGGGATCGCGCTCACGGACGGGCTCATCGGCACGTTCGCGTCGTCCGACGACGAGACCCTCGCGCAGAACCGCTGCTTCGTGTACCACGTCATCGGCGGCGGAACCGGCGATTGGGACGTGCCGGTCGGCGGGATGGGACGCGTGACGGGCGAGCTGGAGCGCGCCGCGCGCGACGCGGGGGCGACGCTCCGCACGAACGCGCAGGTCGCCTCGATCGACCCCGACGGGGTGGTGACGCTGGTCGACGGCACGCCCGTGCACGGGAGGCTCGTGCTGAGCGGCGTGGGGCCGGCCGTGCTCGATCGGCTGTTGGCGGCGGGTGGCGCATCCGTCACTTCCGGCTCCACCGAGCCGAACCGACCCGAAGGCGCACAGATCAAGGTCAACATGCTGCTCAAGCGCCTCCCTCGGCTGCGCGACGCGGACGTCGACCCGGCGGCCGCATTCGCGGGGACCTTCCACATCAACGAGACCATGGCGCAGCTCGACGACGCGTACGCGCGGGCGTCGAGCGGGTCCGTCCCCGAGCCGCTGCCCGCCGAGATCTACTGCCACTCGCTCACCGACCCGTCGATCCTGGGGCCCGAGCTGCGGGCGTCGGGTGCGCAGACGTTGACCCTGTTCGGCCTGCAGGTGCCGCACCGGCTGGTGCAGGAACGCGAACCGGACGCCGCGCGCCGAGGGCTTCTCGAGGCCGCACAGCGCTCGCTCGACTCGGTGCTCGCCGAGCCCATCGCCGACTGCGTGTACGTCGGCCCGGACGGCGAGCCGTGCATCGAGGCGCGCACGACGGCCGACCTCGAGGAGTCGCTCGGCATGATCGGCGGCGACATCTTCCACGGCCGCCTCTCGTGGCCGTGGGCGGACGACGACGAGGACCTCTCGACCCCGGCGCAGCGATGGGGCGTCGCGACCGCGCACGACGGGGTTCTCGTGTGCGGCTCAGGCTCGCGCCGCGGCGGCGCCGTCAGCGGCCTCGGTGGGCACAGCGCTGCGATGGCCGCCCTCGAGATGCTCGGGACGTGACCGGCTGAGGCCTCGCGCTTACGGGCGCGGCGGGAGCGGCGGAGGCGGCGGGTAGCCTTCGTACCCCACCGGCGGCGCAGGCGGTGGAACCTGCTCGGGGGCGGGCGGCGGGGCCTGCTGCTCGGCCGGGTGCTGTTGCTCCGTCGGATACGGGAGCGTCTGGAACGCCACGAACGATTGGTCGGGTGCCGGCTGCACCGTCGGATAGCCCGTGTAGTACGCGTTCCAGTCGGGCGTGCCGTCGGGCATGACCGGCAACGGCGTGACGCCATCGGCGTACGTCGGCCACGGTGCGGGTGCATAGCCGGCGACCGGCTGCGGGACGCCGCGAGGCGCACGCGGCTTCTTGGGCGCGAACAGCGCGTTCACGAGCGGGATGAGCGCGGTTCCGACCGCCGCGAGGATCGTCACGGCGACGACGATCCGCCAGTAGAGCTCGGGGAACTCCAGCAACTCGTTGAGCACGATCGGCAGGATCAGCATGACCGCGAGCGCGACCACGAGAGCGATCGTGATGACGGCGACGACGCGCGTGAACGCGGTCACGTACCGCTGGAACGCCTTCACATAGAGCCGGATGTGCAGCAGCAGGAGCTGCAGGATGAGCACCACGACGAGGAATTGGAAGAACCTCGTGAAGGTGCCGAACGCGTAGCGCTCGGGCATCCAGATCAGCACTGCGCCGATGAGCAATGCGGCGACCCACGACGCCATGCTCGCCAGGGCGAACCATGCCGGGCGTCGTGGGGCCAGGTGCGCGTCGAGGATCGCGACGCCCGCGAAAGCGGCGAGCAGCAGGATCGTGAGGAAGGCGCGGCCCACGATGCCGTTCTGCGAGCCGATGAGCACCCATACGACGCACACGATCGCGGCCGCGACGAGGGCGCCGATCGCGACCCAGATGGCGGCGCGCAGGAGCGGGTTGCGGGCGGTGTCGGTCGCCTCGTGCGGCGCGGTCGGTTCGGGCACGGCCATGTCGCTCCTCTCAGTGCGGGCGGCGCCCGCGTGACTCATCCTGGCACGCGGCCCAGACCGTCGACCACGTTCGCGCCGGGGAGTGTGGAAAGCACCGACCCGGGGAGGAACAGTTTGCTCGA
>Ga0182741_1003680_pt1 | contig 16006 bp, 7 predicted proteins | sample eDN5th37CBELigOP_FD_128874 | JGI IMG/M metagenome (GOLD analysis project Ga0182741, IMG submission 128874) | Enriched Organic Plus compost microbial communities from Emeryville, California, USA - eDNA 5th pass 37_C BE-Lig OP (version 2) (version 2) ...
CTCGCCAACGCGGCGCTCGTCATCTCCCGCCTGCACCGTGGCGAGAAGCGACTCGTGTTCGTCGACAGCCGCTCGCGAGCCGAGGAGCTGGCCCTGGCGCTGCGGGGCCACGAGGTCACGACCTTCGTGTCGCACGGCTCGCTCGGTGCGAGCGAGCGGCGCGCCGCCGAGGAGGCGTTCAGCCAGGCTCGCGACTGCGTGATCGTCGCCACGTCCACGCTCGAGCTCGGCATCGACGTGGGCGACCTCGACCGAGTCATCCAGATCGACTCGCCCCCGACCGTTGCGGCCTTCCTCCAACGACTCGGTCGCACCGGCCGGCGCCCTGGGACGAGCCGCAACATGCTGCTGCTCGCCACGGACGACGACTCGTTCCTCCGGGCCACGGCCGTGCTGCTCCGCTGGCAGCAGGGCTACGTCGAGCCGATCACGGCGCCGCCCCTACCGCTACACCTGGTGGCCCAGCAGCTCCTCGCGCTCACGCTGCAAGAACGAGGGGTCGGGCGCCTCACCTGGCCAGCGTGGCTCGGCGAGCCGTTCGTGTTCGGGCGCGACGCCGCGGAGCTCATCCCAGCGGTCGTCGACCACCTCGTTGCCGCGGGGTACCTCGCTGAGGATGGCGGCATCGTCGGGATCGGGGAGCAGGCAGAGGCCTCGTTCGGTCGGCGACACTTCCTCGAGCTGCTGTCGGCCTTCACCTCGCCGCCGATGTTCAGCGTCCGGCACGGCCGCCTCGAGATCGGTCTCGTCCCGGACGAGGTGCTCCTCGTCCGCCCGTCTGACATGAGCGCCGGTGGCGCACACGCGCTCGCGCTTGCGGGGCGCAGCTGGGCCATCACCCACATCGACTGGTCACGGCGCATCGTGCAGGTCGAGCCCACCGACGCGCCTGGGGTGGCGAAGTGGCGGGGGAGCGGTCAACCGCTCGGTGCAGTCGTCGCCCGCGGGGTCCGGGAGGTCCTCGCCGGATCCGATCCTGATGAGGCGTCGCTGAGCAGCCGGGCCGAGGTCAAGCTGGCCGACCTGCGGGCTCAGTACCCGTGGGCAGACCCGCAAGCGACCACGGTCGTCCGCGACGAGGCTGGCCGAGTCCGCTGGTGGACCTTCGCCGGCTGGCGGGCGAACCTCTCGCTCGCTGAGCTGATGGCACCGCTCCGTACCGAGGTCGCAGCCGTCGACGATCTCAGCCTGGCACTCGACCCCACGGCTGATGTCTCCACGGTCGCGGCTCGCCTCAGGGCGACCGTTGCCGAAGCCGATCTCGCCCCACCGGTCGTACCTGACGCGATCCGGGGTCTGAAGTTCAGCGAGTGCCTGCCCGATCTCCTCGCTCATCGGGTGGTCGCCTCCCGGTTGGCAGACCCTGCGTCGGTCCAGCAGGCGAGGACCGAGGCAGTCGCAGGCTGGACGGTCGCCACCGAGGGATAGAGCGAGCGCTCCCGCTGTCAGACCGCCTGCCTAACGTCTTCGCCATGGGTGGGAACGAAGACCTCGAGCGTCGTGCACTAGCGGTCCTGCGCCAGATGGTCGGGCCGTCAGCCGAGCTCCGAGACGGACAGCTCGACGCCGTCGACGTCCTCGTGGGGCGGCGGGGGCGGGCCCTGGTGGTGCAGCGGACCGGATGGGGGAAGAGCGCGGTGTACTTCATCGCGACCCGCTTGCTCCGGGAGGAGGGGGCGGGTCCGACGCTGCTCATCTCACCGCTGCTGGCGCTGATGCGGAACCAGGTCGAGATGGCGGCTCGTGCCGGCGTTCGAGCCGCCACCATCAACAGCTCGAACGAGGAGGATTGGGACGCCGTCATCGAGGAGATCCGCACAGGTGCCATCGACCTGCTCCTCGTCTCACCAGAGCGGCTGAGCAACTCCACCTTCCGGCGTGAGGTCATGCCGGCGCTCTCGTCGTCCGCTGGGTTGCTCGTGGTCGACGAGGCGCACTGCATCAGCGACTGGGGGCATGACTTCCGGCCCGACTACCGGCGCGTCGCGCGGATCCTGGAGCTCCTTCCCCGACAGGTGCCGGTGCTCTGCACCACCGCGACGGCGAACGACCGCGTGGTCGACGACATCGTCGACCAGCTCGGGGAGGACCTCACCGTCCTCCGCGGTCCGCTCGATCGCCAGAGCCTCGCACTCGACGTGGTCCAGCTCCCGAACCCTGCCGCACGACTGGCCTGGCTCCGGCAGGTGATCCCCACGCTGCCGGGCTCCGGCATCGTGTACTGCCTCACGGTCCGCGACACCAAGACCGTCGCCCACTGGCTGCGCTCCCACGGGATCGCTGCGGCCGTCTACACCGGGGAGAGCGACGATCAGGACCGTCTCGAGGTCGAGCGAGCGTTCGCGGAGAACGCGTTGAAGGTGGTCGTGGCCACGTCGGCGCTCGGGATGGGGTACGACAAGCCAGACGTCTCCTTCGTGATCCACTACCAGAGCCCTGGCTCACCCATCGCGTACTACCAGCAGGTCGGCCGCGCTGGACGAGCGCTCGACCGAAGCGAGGGGATCCTCCTCGTCGGCGCCGAAGACACCGAGATCCAGGACTACTTCATCTCGACGGCGTTCCCACCCGAGCACCAGGCGCTGCAGGTGCTCGGTGTCCTCCAGGAGTCCACCGAGGGCCTGAAGGTCGCCCAGATCATGGAGCTGGTCAACGTGCGCGAGACCCGGCTGCGAGCGATGCTGAAGATCCTCGAGGTCGAGGGTGCGGTGTCGCAGACCGCGGCCGGCCGTTGGAGCCGGACCGCTCGCCCGTGGGCCTACGACCGCGAGCGCATCGAACGGGTGACCGCAGCCCGGCGCGCCGAGCAAGCGGCCATGCGCGACTACATCACCACCAGCGAGTGCCTGATGGAGCACCTGCGCCGCCAGCTCGATGACCCTGCTGCGACGCGATGCGGACGCTGCGCGCGCTGCACTGGACGCTCCCGAGCCTTCACGCCCGCGGCACCCGAGGTGGCGGCCGCGCAGCGGTTCTTGCAGTCGCGGCCCTTGATCATCGAACCACGGAAGCTGTGGACGAGGCCCAGATCCGGGTCGATCCCGCCGGAGCTGCAGGCGGAACCCGGGCGCGCGCTCGCTGTCTACGGGGACGGCGGGTGGGGGTCGGTGCTGAAGGCCGCCAAGTACGGCGGACAGCCTCTTGGGGAGGACCTGCTGCTCGCCGCTGTCGACCTGCTCAAGCAGTGGAGTCCGTCGCCTGCACCGGGTTGGGTGACGGTCGTGCCCTCCAGCTCCGGCGGTGCGCTCGTACGAGACGCCGCGATCCGCCTGGCGGGGGAGCTCGGCCTGCCGTTCGTCGATGCGGTCGTCCGCGCTCGCCCAGGACGGCCGCAGAAGGAGATGGAGAACAGCGCCCAACAGCTCGGCAACGTCTACGGTGCGTTCGAGGTGAGACCTGACGTGCCCAACGAGCCAGTGCTGCTGATCGACGACATCGCCGACTCGCGCTGGACGCTCACCGTCGTCGCGGAGCAGCTCCGCGCTGCCGGAGCCGGTCCGGTGCTCCCGTTCGTGTTCGCGCTCGCCGAGGGTCGCTGATGGCCCGCCGAGACGACAGCTCCCTCGCCTCGCTCCTGCTCACCCAGCGGGTGGTGGACCTCGGTGTCGAGCCGCTCAAGGCCACGGAGTACTGGCAGCTGCACGAGGCCACTGATTCTCTGGGTTCGCTCCTCGGCCGCTCGGCGGACGAGGTGGCGGCGATGACCAGCAGCGACCTGGACCTCGCCGCTCGGGTGGTGTCGCTGCTCGATGGGGCGACGGCCGTCGCGCTCGAGCTCGAGAACCTGGAGCAGGCTGGTGTCTCCGTGCTGACGCCGGTGGATGAGTCCTATCCGCACACCCTCGGCGAGCGGCTCGGGCGGAAGGCGCCGCCGATCCTCTACGTGGCGGGCGACCCGCAGCTGCTGGTCGCACCAGGGCTGGGCGTGGTCGGATCCCGTGCCGTGGATGAGGCTGGTGCTGACCTGGCTCGCGGCGCAGCACGCCACGCGGTGGAGCATGGTCTGACCCTGGTCTCGGGCGGCGCGCGCGGGGTTGATCAGATCTCCATGCGCGCCGCGCTCGAGGCGGACGGTCAGGTCGTCGGCATCCTCGCTGAGAGCCTCCTGCGCCGTCTGCGAGAGCCAGAGACGCGCTCCGCCATCCTCGATGGCAAGGTGTGCCTGATCACCCCCTTCAAGCCCACCGCCGGGTTCTCCGTCGCCAGTGCGATGGGCAGGAACAAGCTCATCTACGCCCTTGCGACAGCGACGCTCGTCGTCGCCTCCGACCTCGAGAAGGGCGGGACCTGGGCGGGCGCCGTCGAGGCCCTGCGACAGAGCATCGGCCCGGTAATCGTCTGGTCCGGTGAAGGTGCCGGTGAGGGGAATCGGGCCCTCATCGCCCAAGGAGCGCACGAGCTGTCCGATCTCGACTCCCTCTTCCCGCTCGATCTCGAGCGAGGACCCGCACCGCAACCGATCGCTGACCAGCTCAGCCTCGGTCTCTGACCACGACGGCAGATCAGCTCCCGGCGCTGAGCGCCCGTCACCGCGTCCCAGCCGTTGCGTACGTTGTTCGTGATGGTGGGCTATGCGCCGGCGTCGTCGCTGGGATGGCTGGACTTCGACGCGGCAGCGTCGGACCGGGCAGCCACGCTGCTGCGTGCGTTCGAGGAGCCGGGGACGCTCGATCCGATCGGATTGGGCTCGATCCGGGACGCGTTCTCCGAGCTGCTCTCGCCAGGGACCTCCACGGTCCAGACCCGGCTCCGGTACTTCATCTTCCTGCCGTGGATCTTCCAGCGCCTCGAACGAGAGCGGGTGGGGCCGACCGACTTCCCACGTCGGCTCCGCCATCTGGAAGCCACCCTGATCGACTGCCTCCGCCACCTGGGCCCGAACCAGGGCGTGCAGGGCTTCACGTCGGGCAAGGACCTGCAGCGCATGCCCAGCGAGGCCTACTGGGGCGGTCTTGGCTCCTGGGGCGTCCGCCGCCTCGATCTGACGATCGCGGAGTACGGCCAGCGAATCAGCTCCTTCGGTCGTCGACCGCTCGAGGTGGACGACGACGGGAACCCGGTGCGGCGGGCCTCGCCGATGTGGGCGCGGCTCCCGGAGCCGCCCGAGGACTTCCTCGCGTCGGAGGAGACCTTCCACCTCCGCCCAGAGGAGGCCGCGACGCTCGTCGATCTCATCCGGCGCTACCACCCCCGCTCGCTGCTCGCGGTGGCGACGGCCTTCCCGGGCGTGGCAGCCGAGGCGGAGCGCCCATGGGACCTCCCGCCAGAGCGCCTCACCGGCGAGCTGCGCCACGTGCTCCACCACGCACGCTGTGCGTCCGAGCTCCTGTGGGGCCCGCAGCTGCTCTACAACCTGCTGCTCGCTCGTCGCGCCGAGGCCGAGCTGCGCTGGGACACCTCTGCGCTCGTCGAGCGACTCGACGCCATCCTCGGGACGTGGACCGAGCAGATCGTCAGCCGTCATGGCGTCTACCGCGCCTGGGCTGATGACCTCGATGGCTTCTGGGACGTCCTCGGCGGTCCCCGGGCCATCCCGGAGCCCACCCGTGACTTCGTCTCGGCGATGGTCCGCCGCGTCGTCCAGGACCCGCACCGGTTCGTGACCGATCGGGAGGTCCACGGCCTCATCCGTGACCGAGAGGTCGCGCTGAAGGGTGGGCGAGCCCGGCTCGCGACGTTGACCGCCCTCGAGGGCTGGAACCAGCAGCCCTTCGGTAGCCCGCTCGTCTACCGGTGGCCGATCACTCGGAGCTACCTCGCGGACCTGGCCGACGGTCTGGGAGCAGCGGAGTAGTGCTCCAGCCAAGCAACCGGCTGACCCTCATCGACGCGATGCGCCCGCCAGCGGGCTACGCGTTCGCGGAGGCGATGGCCGTCACGTTCACGCTCGACCTGCGCGCGCTCCTGGCTGCGCCCGCCGCCTTTGCGCTCACCTCCTCTGCCGGCGAGGTCGTGGATGCGAGCGACCCGACGACCGAGCCGGTGGAGCTGCTGCACGCGATCCGACGGCACGCCAGCAACCTCACCGTCTTCAGCCAGGCCGGTGAGATCTCGCTTCCGCCGTCGCGGAAGGTGTTCGCCTTCTTCGAGCAGGCCGTCATCCCGGTGCTGGCCCCGCGCCACGGTGTCGTCCACCCGAAGGTGTGGGTGCTCCGCTACACCGCTGACGAGGCGCCGGACCGGCTGCGGGTGCTCAGCGCCAGCCGGAACCTGACCTTTGACACCAGCTGGGACACGCTCCTGCGCCTCGATTCCACCGACGACGGTGACCCGCGGGCGACCTCGCTCGCGCCGTTGGCTGACCTGTTCCGGCAGCTCGAGTCGTGCGTCGTCGCCGGACCGCTCGGCCAGGTGCACCATGAGCGCGTGCAGCGACTGGCCGCGGCGCTCGAACGGACGCCGTTCGCGCTCCCCAGCGGAGTCGACCGCCTCGAGGTGCACGTCCTGGGGTTCGGGGCCACCTCGGTGCTTCCGCACCCGGTCGACCGGTCGCTCGTCATCTCCCCGTTCGTCTCCGCTGACTTCCTGACCGACGTGCACCCTGGTGCCGTCCACGAGCTCGTGTCCCGCCCCTCCGCGCTCGACGCCCTCGATGACGCAGCACTGGCCCACGTCGGGACCCCCTACGTCTTCGACGATGGCAGTGCGCCCGAGGTCGAACGAAGCGAGGCGAGCCTCAGCGCCGAGGACCCGGGCCGCCCGCTCCGTGGGCTCCACGCGAAGGTCTTCGCCTATGAGACCGGCGATCGAGCGCAGGTCTTCGTCGGCTCGGCCAACGCCACCGGCGCCGCGTTCACGAGCAACGTGGAGATCCTCTTCGAGCTGCAGGGCCCGCGCCAGCGGCTGGGCATCGACGCACTGCTGACCAGCTCGAAGGACGAGCTCGGGCTCCGTCGCCTCTTCCAGACCTACGTGCGCGGCCCCGATGAAACCGCTGCCGACACCAGCAGCTCGCTCGACGCCGTGCGCCGAGCGCTCGGGCGCCTCCCCATCACCGGCACCGCGACGCCAAACGGCGACGGTGCCTGGGTCGTCCGCTACCAGACCGAGGACCCCATCACGCTTCCTGATGGAGTCGTGGGTGAGTGCTGGCCGCTCGCCGCGGCTGGCAACCGCACGGCGCTCCGGCCCGGTCTCCCGCTCGACGCGTCGTTCGTCGTCAGCCTCGAGAGCATCAGCGGGTTCCTCGCCGTCGAGCTGACGGAGCTGGCCACGAACGTGGTGACGGGCTTCGCGGTTCCCGTGCAGCTCGTCGGCATGCCGGAGGAGCGGGATCGCCACCTCCTGCGCTCGCTCATCGGCAGCGCCGAGCGGTTCCTGCGCTACCTCCTGGCCCTCCTGACCGAGCGGGGGGCGGCGGGCGGGCTCGAGGCCCACGAGCTGGCCGACGCCCTCGAAGGCGCGGGCTCCACCCGAGCTGCTAGTCCGACCCTGCCCGTGCTGGAGGTGCTGCTCCGCTCCCTCCGCACCGACCCCACGCGGATCCTGGCCATCGACCCGCTCGTCCAGGACCTCGCCGCCGACGATGCGCTCCCCGCTGGCTTCAGCGAGATCTGGACGCTGCTGCGCGACCTGGCGGAGGTCCCCACATGAGCAGTCGGCCCGTCGACCCCGCCGCCGTCCTCGCCAACCTGAAGGACTTCCAGCGCCGCACGGCCGAATGGGCCTTCCAGCGCATGTTCCTCGACGACGACGCGACGCCGCGCTTCCTCATCGCCGATGAGGTCGGCCTCGGCAAGACGCACATCGCCAAGGGCGTGATCGCCCAGGTCCTGGACCACCTGAAGGACGTCGGCGACGAGCGACACGACATCGTCTACGTCTGCTCGAACGGCGCCATCGCCCGCCAGAACCTGCGCAAGCTCGTCCCCAAGGGCATCGAGCCGCTCGAGAGCGTCGAGCGCCTCACCATGCTCCCGCTCGTCGACCTCCACCGCAGCGCACATGGGATCAACCTGCTCGCCATCACCCCGGGGACGTCGCTCGAGCTGGGGAGCAGCACCGGCCGGATCGAGGAGCGCACGCTCGCCTTCGCGTTCCTGCGAGAGCTGTGGGACGTCGACTGGAACCGGCGAGCCCGCTGGATCTTCTGGGAGGGCGTCGACCCGGAGCGAGGCGACGAGCGCCTTCGAGAGCGAGCCCGCGGCTACCGCGAGCGCATCCAGGGTCACCTGGAGTCCTTCGCCAACGAGCTCGCCATCGTCGATGCGGCGCGCCTCGCCACGGGCCGGCCAACCTGCCGTGAGGCGTTCGAGATGCTCGTCGACGGGCTTCGCTACCGACGGGACTACCCAGCCGAGCTGCGGCCCGCGCGCCGTGACCTCATCGGTGACGTGCGGCGGTGCATGGCACTCGTGGGCATCCAGCTGCTGGATCCCGACCTCGTGATCCTCGACGAGTTCCAGCGGTTCAAGGACCTGCTCGACCCGAGCGGGGACAGCTGGGCCAACCAGCTCGCCAACCGGCTCTTCGCGCACACCAACCCGGTGACCGGGCGACCAACCCGGACCCTGCTCCTGTCGGCCACCCCGTACCGGATGTACAGCCTGGCGGACGAGGACGCCGACGATCACTACAAGGACTTCCTGTCCACCTGCTCGTTCCTCATGGACGACCCCGGACGGGTCGCGCTGCTCGCCAACCGGCTCACCGAGATGCGCCGTGCGCTCACGGCCCCCGATGGGCTTGCCGCCGCACGCGAGGCGTGCCGGCGCATCGAGCGCGAGCTGCGCTCGGTGATGGCCCGCACCGAGCGGCTCTCCGCCACCCCCGACCGCGCCGGCATGCTCGACGAGCCAGCCCTCGACGTGTCCGTCGAAGCCCCAGATGTGGCTGCCTACCTGCGGCTCAGCTCGGTGGCCGAGGCGGTCAGCCACGGCGATCCCTCGGAGTACTGGAAGTCGAGCCCCTACCTCCTCAACTTCATGGAGGCGTACCAGCTCAAGCAGCAGGTCGATGCGGCTGCTGCCGCCGGGGTGGAGCTCGACCTCCGACCTGGCCCGGGTGTGCTCGACTGGGAGACCGTCGACGCATACGAGCAGATCGACCCGCAGAACGGCCGCCTGCGTTGGCTCCTCCAGGACCTCGATGCGCACCACGCGTTCGAGCTGCTGTGGGTGCCGCCGTCGCTGCCCTACTACCGCACGGGATCGATCTACGAGGACCCCGCCAGCCGAGCCTTCACGAAGCGACTCATCTTCTCCGGGTGGACCGTCGTCCCCAAGGCCGTGTCCACGCTGGTGAGCCACGAGGCGGAGCGACGGGCCTTCGCGAGGCTGGGCCGCTCCCCCCGGTACACCCAGGACTACAGCTCTCGAGGCGGGCAGCGCCTCGAGTTCCCGGTTCGGGGCGACCGTCCGGAGCGGATGACGTCGTTCCTCTTCGTGTGGCCGAGTGCTGCGCTGGCCGACGCAGGTGATCCGCGACCGCGCGAGCGCGACGGTGTGGTGACCGTCGACGAGCTCCGCGCTGTGGTGCGCGGCCGTCTCGAGCCGGAGGTGACCGAGGTCGTCCGCGGCGCTCGCGACGGGGGAGTCATCGACCAGCGCTGGTACTGGGCGGCCCCGCTCCTGCTCGATGATCGGCGCTTCCCGGCTGTCTTCGACGAGTGGTTCGGCATGGACGGATCTGAGCGGTCGTGGACTGACGACCCGGGCGACGGCTTCCTCCGTCACGCGGAGGAAGCCTGGGCCGCCGTGTCAGGAGAGGATCCGGTCGCGCTCGGCAGGCCGCCGGACGACCTGCTCGACGTGCTCGTGGATCTCGCCATCGGCGGCCCGGCGGTCTGCGCGCTCCGGGCGCTGTCGGCCGTGACCGGCCTGGCCTTGACGGATCCGCCGGTGCTCACCGCAGCGGCTCACGCAGCGTGGGGGTTCCGGTCGCTCTTCAACGCCCCGGAGGCCACCGCCCTCGTCGACTCCACCTCACCACCGGGATGGCCCAACTGGCGATCGGCGATCGGGCACTGCGTGGACGGCAACCTCCAGGCCCTCGTGGATGAGCACGCCCATGTCCTGCGGGACTGGCTCGGGTTCGTGCAGCTCGACAGCCCGACGGCGCGGGCTGACGCCGCGCAAGAGATCGGGCGGCAGCTCGCGGCCGCGCTCGACGTGCGCACGTCGAGCTACCGCGTCGATGCACCCGACGCCTCCGGCCACGCGCTGGAAGAGCACCGCATGCGCGGCCGCTTCGCCGTGCCGTTCGGCAACCAGCGGCTCGAAGACGGTGGCAAGGAACGGGTGGAGTCCGTGTCGGCCGCGTTCAACTCCCCGTTCTGGCCGTTCGTGCTCGCGTCGACGTCGGTGGGTCAGGAGGGCCTCGACTTCCACCTGTGGTGCCACGCCGTCGTCCACTGGAACCTCCCGGCGAACCCCGTCGACCTCGAGCAGCGGGAAGGTCGCGTGCATCGGTTCAAGGGCCATGCCGTGCGTCGGAACCTGGCGAGCGCCTATGGCCAGTCGATGGCGATCGACGGCGCGACAGGAGACCTGTGGGACGACCTCTTCGCTCGCGCCGCAGCCGACCGAGATCCCGGCGAGACGGAGATGCATCCGTACTGGGTCTTCAACGGCGACGCCAAGATCCTCCGCCTCGCGCCCGTACTCCCCTTCAGCCGCGATGCCGCCGAGCTCCCACGGCTCCGCCGGTCCCTCGCTGCCTACCGCCTCGCGATCGGTCAGCCTCGTCAGGAGGAGCTTGTCGAGTACCTCGAGCGCACCTATACATCCGACGAGATCCGAGCCCTGCTGGACGATCTGCGGATCGACCTGACCCCACCTGACCAGCCGACCCGGTACCCCCCGGGCGATCGGCCCGCCGACGCAGCACGGCCGGACGTGGCGCCGGAGGCGTTCGTCACCCCAGCGCTCCTCACGGTCGAGGAGGTCATGCGCGAGCTCGCCGCGCCGCATCGGGATCTGCTGAGGCCTGTCCTCGAACGACTGGTCGCGCAGGCATGCCTGCTCGAGCGTCCATCGGGAGCGCGGCAGACCTACATCAACGTCCGTCCCCCGGCCGAGTGCGGCGAGAGCCGGTTGGCCTCGGTGAACCTGTCGACAGGTCGCCTCGAGCTGCAGACGCGCTCATGGGAGGCCGTCGTGGAGTGCAGCGCCCAGGCCTGGTTCGACGAGGTCCCCGCAGGCGAGAAGGCCGCCATCACGATCACCTCCATCGGCGCGGCACAGGCGGCGTACGCGGTCATCGACGCCTATCTGGAACGACGCCGGGTGCAGGAACGACGCCGCCGTCGCCGATGATCGACGCGGCGCTACTCGCCGGGCGCGTCGCTCTTGCGGACCTTGGCGACGATCCAGACGATGCCGCTGCCGATGAGGAACCAGATGAGTGCCCCGAGGAAGGCGTCGACCGCCCCGCCCTCGTTGGCGAGGGCCGCGATGCCGCCGAGGACCGCCAGGACGATGGGAACGACCTTCACGCTCGATGACCTCCGCAGGTAGGGGATCCGGGACCATACACATCCGATCTCGCTGCGGGGTTGATGGTGAGGAGGCGCTCACCACGCGCGAAGCTCAGGAGGTGCGGGCGAGCCTGGGGAGGCGTGATGGGCGCGGCTGAGGAGCTGCCTGAGGGGCTGTACGACGCGCTCGTTGACGCGCGGCTTCGGCAGCGGATCGACCAGCTGATCGCAGAGGGGCGACGGGTCCGTGAGGAGCGGGTCGATCCGGCGGAGCAGCCCACCCGGCTCGCCCAGCACCTGCAGGGACAGGTGGCCCGCCTCCTCGAGAGCGTGCCGCCGGATCGCCGGGTGGAGGTCGCGAACGGCATCGTGGCCGCCGCCCGTCAGCTGTCGGCGGCGGCCCAGGATGACCTCGTGGAGGTGGCGGAAGGGCCCTCGTTGCTCCGGGAGGTGACCCCGTCGGACCTCGACGGAGCATCTCGCTACCTGCAGCCGGAGATCCCGCTCGGCCAGACCGATCTGCTCGTGAACGCCCGTGGGGAGCCGGCACTTGCGCATGAGCTCGCGGCCGAGATCACGTCGGCGGACGAGATCGATCTGATCTGCGCGTTCATCAAGTGGCACGGGCTCCGGTTGGTGGCCGAGCCGCTCGAAGCCGCCATCCGCCGGGGCGTCCCTGTGCGGGTCCTGACGACCACGTACGTCGGGGCCACCGAGCGGCGAGCCGTCGATGAGCTCGTCCGCCTCGGCGCCAAGGTGCGGATCTCCTACGAGACGCAGCGGACCCGCCTCCATGCCAAGGCGTGGCTGTTCCGGCGTCGCTCCGGGCTCCACACCGCGTACGTGGGGTCGTCGAACCTCTCTCGCTCCGCGCTCATCGACGGGCTCGAGTGGAACGTGCGGATCAGCCGCAGCGCGAACGCGCCGGTCATCGACAAGTTCGCGGCGACGTTCGACTCGTACTGGGCCTCGGACGACTTCGAGCCCTACGACCCGGACCGGGACGGCGAGCGCCTCGACGCCGCGCTGGGCTCGGCCCACCGCCGCGAGCCGCTGCGACTCTCCGGGATCGAGGTGCGGCCGCATCCCTTCCAGGAGGAGATCCTGGAGGCGCTCGATGCCGAGCGGAAGGTGCACGGCCGGACCCGCAACCTCGTGGTCGCGGCCACCGGCACCGGCAAGACCGTGGTGGCGGCGCTCGACTTCCGGCGGCTGCGCCAGGAGCTCGGAGGTGACCCGACGCTCCTGTTCGTCGCCCACCGCAAGGAGATCCTCGAGCAGAGCCAGCTCACCTTCGCCCAGGTGCTGAACGACGGCGCCTTCGGCGAGCGCTACGTCGACGGGTCCCGCCCGGAGCGCTGGCGCCACGTCTTCGCGTCGATCCAGTCGCTCACCGCCTACGGGCCCGAGCGGATCCCACCCGATCACTTCGACGTGGTCATCGTCGACGAGTTCCACCGCGCCGCCGCCCGGACCTATCAGCGGCTCCTCGATCACCTGCAGCCGAAGATCCTGCTCGGCCTGACGGCCACCCCCGAGCGCGCTGATGGCATCAACGTCGCGGACTGGTTCGACGGGCACATCGCAGCAGAGCTGCGGCTGTGGGAGGCCCTCGAGCGCGACCTCCTCGCCCCGTTCCACTACTTCGGCGTCGCCGACAACACCGACCTCCGCGGCCTCGAGTGGAAGCGCGGCGGCTACGACAGCGCCCAGCTCGACCAGGTGTACACCGGTGACGACGCACGGGTGCGGCTCGTGCTGCGCGAGCTCGAGCGGCACGTCACCGACGTGCATCGGATGCGGGCACTGGGGTTCTGCGTCTCCCAGCAGCACGCACACTTCATGGCCGCGCGCTTCAACGATGCGGGGATCGCGGCGGTGGCCCTCGACGCCAACACCCCGTCGGCCGAGCGCGACGCCGCCCGCCGTCGCCTGCAGGCCGGGGAGCTCTCGATCATCTTCACCGTCGACCTCTTCAACGAAGGCGTCGACCTGCCCGAGGTGGACACCGTTCTCTTCCTCCGTCCGACCGAGAGCGCCACGGTGTTCCTCCAGCAGCTCGGCCGCGGGCTGCGCCACGCGCCGGGCAAGGACTGCCTGACCGTCCTCGACTTCATCGGGTACCAGCACCGCCAGTTCCGCTTCGACCAGCGCTACCGGGCGCTCACCGGCGGGTCCCGGTCGTCGCTCATCGCAGACATCGAGGAGGGCTTCCCGTTCCTGCCCTCCGGGTGCAGCCTGCAGCTCGATCCCGTCGCCCGGCAGATCGTGCTCGAGAACGTCCGCAGCCAGCTGCGCACCAACCGCCCGGCACTGGCCCGGGAGCTGGCCTCCTACGGCGACCGCTCCCTCGCCGAGTACCTGGACGAGAGCGGCCGCGACCTCGCAGCCATCTACCGAGGCAGCGGCAGCTGGACGGCCCTTCGCCGACAGGCAGGGCTGCCCACTCCCGAGGCCGGACCCGACGACGACGCGCTGCTCAAGCGGGTGCACCGCTTCGCCCAGGTGGACGACGTCGAGCGCATCGACGCCTGGGCCCGGTGGCTGCGCGACGGCCTGCCGGAATGGGAGTCGCTCAGCGTCCGGGAGCAGCGCCTGGCCACGATGCTCTTCTTCGCCATCTGGCCCCGGGGCGGTCACGAGTCGATCGCCGACGGCTGGGCTCACCTACGCCGGCACCCGGCGGTCGTCGCGGAGATGCTCGAGCTGCTCGCCATCGCCCGCGAGGCGATCCGCCACGTGCCGGTCCCGCTGCGTGCGCCGGTCTTTGCCGACGTCCCGCTGTCGATCCACTGCCGCTACAGCCGCGAGGAGCTGCTTGCGGGCCTCGGTCGAGCGACCCTCGAGCGCACCCCGGCGAGCGACATGGAGGGCGTCCGCTACGTCGAGCACCTCGACGCCGATGTGTTCACCTTCACGCTCCAGAAGACCGAGCGGCACTACTCGCCGACCACGCTCTACCGGGACTACGTGATGGCTCAGGACCTCATCCACTGGGAGTCCCAGAGCACCACGTCGACCACCTCGAAGACGGGCCAGCGGTACCTCACCCACCGCGAGCGCGGCGGCCACATCCTCCTGTTCGCCCGCGAGACCGAGAAGGACGACCTCGGCACCCGCCCGTTCCTCTTCCTCGGCGACGCCGACTACGTCAGTCACGAAGGCAGCCGCCCCATCGCCATCGTCTGGCGTCTCAAGACCCCCCTCCCGGCCGACTTCTTCGCCGCGACACGGGTTGTCGCGAGCTGAGGGCAGGACGACCAACTAGGCGCGTAACGTTCTGCCGCTGGCTCGTGGACGGAGGCGGGGAGTGAATGTGCTGCAGTGCCTGAACTGCTCCTCAGAGATCTTCGCTTCGAGCGAGGGGACGAGACTCCCGGGTATCGATGCCGGAGCTGTGAGGAGTGGGTCCCGACACGGACGAGACCGCGCTTGCTGCCGCCCAGCTCGGTCGTTCGATCCTGGCTGCCACCCGGGGATGGCTAGCTGCACGCAATGCCGATTCGGCCGCGCCCTCCCCGAGCTCAGGCCAAGCCGCATCACGGCGGCAGCCACGGGGTGGACGCGGTGAGATCGAGATCGGCCCCCGCGAACTGGGATCCTCTGCGGGCGCTCCTGGCTGACGTGGATGATCGGCTCACCATCAGCTGGACGGAGCTCGATGCCCTCGTGGGTGGGCTGCCACCGTCCGCGTACAGGCATTCTGCGTACTGGACGGGCGATCGCTCCGGCTGGCCTGGGTTCACCACGACGGACGTTCGTGTCGGCGAATCGGTCACGTTCGTCCGTCGAGATTCGGCCCGTCCGCAAGAAGCGGTCGCAGACCGACCGTCCACGGCGGCGCCGAGATCGCCGGAGGCCCCAAGTCTCTTCCTCCTCGGCTGCGTGAAGTCGAAGCAGAGCGTTGCGGCGCCTGCGAAGGACCTCTACACGTCTCCGCTCTTTCGGAAGGGCCGGGCCTACATCGAGGCCGTCGGGTCGCCCTGGTTCATCCTCTCCGCCCACCACGGCCTGGTGCACCCCGACGAGATCATCGAGCCCTACGACGTGGCGCTCTCAGCGCTGCCTCGCTCCGCGAGGGTGCGCTGGGGAGAGCAGGTCATGCAGCAGCTGAGGACGGCGTACCCAGATCTACGAGCGCTGCGGATCGAGGTCCACGCCAGCGAGGTCTACCTGGCCCCCATTCGGAGACCCTTGGAATCCGCTGGGGCGACGGTTGTTGCACCGCTGGCCGGACTGACGATGGGTGAGCGACTCGCCTGGTACGGCCGATACTCCGACCGCCCACGCTCGGTGAGGTCTTCGTCTCAGGTCTCGCCGGGCGTGGCGAACCTCGTCGCCGCGCTGACCACCTTCGACGCTTCCGTGGCGCCAGATGAGCTCCTCGTCTCAGACCGCTCGCGACTGGCTGGGCCGGGCCTCTACAGCTGGTGGACCGACGCAGACGGAGCGGCAGACCTGAGCAGGGGCCTGGGCTATCCGATCGCACCTGGTCTCATCTACGCCGGGCTCGCCGGAGCGACCCGGACACGCAGCGGTCGAGCGTCGAAGAACTCGCTCTGGGCTCGTCTGACGAAGATGCATCTCGGC
>Ga0182741_1003683_pt1 | contig 16003 bp, 13 predicted proteins | sample eDN5th37CBELigOP_FD_128874 | JGI IMG/M metagenome (GOLD analysis project Ga0182741, IMG submission 128874) | Enriched Organic Plus compost microbial communities from Emeryville, California, USA - eDNA 5th pass 37_C BE-Lig OP (version 2) (version 2) ...
GGCCCCTATGCCTGGGTGGATGGCGACCCGGAGGCGGAGGGCAGCAATCAGTGGGATGTCGCGCCCGACTGGGCGTTCGGCCTCGCCGGCACCTATTTCAACTGGCGCAAGCAGAGCATCTACGGTGGGTCCAACGAGATCCAGCGCAACATCATGGCCAAGGCCTTCCTGGGACTCTGACGCAAGATGGACTTCGACCTGACGGAGGAGCAGACGCTCCTCCAGGACAGCGTGCGCAAGCTGCTGGCCGACAAGTACGGCTTCGAGCAGCGCAAGGCCTACATGAACTCCGAGCAGGGCTGGAGCCGCGAGGTCTGGGGCCAGTATGCCGAACTGGGCCTGCTTGGCCTCCCCTTCAGCGAGGATGAGGGTGGTTTCGGTGGCGGGCCGGAAGAGATCCTGATCGTTGCCGAGCAGATGGGCCGCGCCATCACCCTTGAGCCCTGGCTGGCTACGGTCGTCGTGGGCGGCGGCTTCCTCCGCCACGGTGCCGATGCCGCGCTACGCGGCCAGATGGTGCCGAAGGTCGCGGCCGGCGAGATGCTGCTCGCCTTCGCCCATACCGAGCGCCAGGCGCGCTACGACCTGTTCGATGTCGCCACGACGGCGAAAAAGGACGGCAGTGGCTGGGTGCTGGACGGCCGCAAGGGCATGGTGATTCATGGCGACAGCGCGGATCGGCTGTTCGTCACTGCCCGTACCTCTGGCGGTCAGCGCGACCGCCGCGGCATCGGTGTTTTTGTGGTGGATACGAAGCAGCCCGGCATCTCCGTTCGTGGCTTCCGTACCGTGGACGGCCAGCGTGCGGCGGAGGTGGAGCTTTCCGGCGCCCGCGCTGAGGCAGTGCTCGGCGACCCCGAGAACGGCCTGCCGCTGGTGGACCGGGTGGTGGACGAGGCGATCGCCGCCCTGGCGGCCGAGGCTGTGGGCGCTATGGACGTCGCCCATGGCATGACCGTGGACTACATGAAGACGCGCAAGCAGTTCGACCGTCCGATCGGCAGCTTCCAGGCGCTGCAGCACCGTGCCGCCGACATGCTGGTTGCGCTCGAGCAGGCGCGTTCCATGGCTTATTTCGCGGCGCTGGCCGCGCAGGAGGACAGCGCCGAACTCCGCCGCCGCCAGATGGCTTCGGTGAAGGTGCAGATCGGCCGGTCCATCCGCCTGGTCGGGCAGCAGACCATCCAGCTGCACGGCGGAATTGCCATGACCATGGAATATGCCGCAGGCCACTACTTCAAGCGTCTGACGGTGAACGACGCGACCTTCGGTGACGCCGACCACTGGGTTCGCGTGCTGGCCGACGCCGGCGGGCTTGTCATGGGAGCGTAATCTGCCCGCCCCGCGGGCAGCGGACCCGGGGCGGGGCATTGCGACGTCATTGACCCGCCCCATGCATCCATGGTGGTCTCCCCTCCCCGTGAGAGGGAGAGGCGCCATGCTCCAGTTGGGACAGACCGTTCCGGATTTCGAGGCCGACACCACGCAAGGCCGCATCCGCTTCCATGAGTGGCTCGACGGCTCCTGGGCCGTGCTGTTCAGCCACCCGAAGGACTACACCCCCGTCTGCACCACGGAACTCGGCGAGACCGCGCGCCTCAAGCCCGAGTTCGACAGGCGCGGCGTGAAGGTCATCGGCCTTTCGGTGGACCCGGTCGCCAGCCACCAGGGCTGGGAGGCGGACATCGCCGAGACCCAGGGCCATGCCGTGAACTTCCCGATGATCGCCGACCCGGACCAGCGGATCAGCAGGATGTATGGCATGATCCATCCGGAGGCGGACCCGGCGGTGACGGTACGCACCGTCTACATCATCGATCCGCAGAAGAAGGTGCGGCTGATGCTGATGTATCCGCCCAGCACCGGCCGGAACTTCGACGAGATCCTGCGGGTCATCGACAGCCTGCAGTTGACGGACAAGTCGAAGGTGGCGACGCCGGTGAACTGGCGCCCGGGCGAGAAGGCGATCATTCCGCCCTCCATCTCCGACGAGCAGGCGAAGAGCCTGTTTCCACAGGGCTGGGACGCCAAGAGGCCCTATCTCCGCTATGTCGAGCTGAAATAGGCCATCCCTGAACAGGGGCTCGCGCAGCCAGGCTTCGCGAGCCCCACGGCCGGCCCCCACAGGCGCCGTGCTTTTCGTTTGCTCAAGCCTGCCCGTTGCGCTTCCATGCGTCATCGTTCGCACGCGCAGCATGAGCGGAGACCGCATGACGGTACAGGGGATCCAGCGCCGCCACCTGCTGGCAGGGGGCGCCTTCGGCACTCTTGCCGCGCCGGGCATCCTGCACGCCCAGGGAGGGGCGGGCGGCGAGGCGATCCGCATCGGCGAGGTCAACAGCTATTCCTCCCAGCCTGCTTTCCTGCAGCCCTACCGCAATGGTTGGATCCTGGCGCAGGAGCAGGTGAACGCGGCGGGCGGCGTCAACGGCCGCAGGCTTGAGACTATCTTCCGCGACGATGGCGGCCGGCCGGAGGATGCGGTGCGCCTGGCGGGCGAACTGGTAAGCAGCGAGCGCGTGCACCTGCTCGCCGGCGGTTTCCTGTCCAATGTCGGCCTTGCCCTGGCCGATTTTGCCAATCAGAACAAGCGTCTCTACGTGGCGAGCGAGCCGCTGACCGATGCGCTGGTCTGGGCCCGCGGTAATCCCTACACCTTTCGGTTGCGCCCCAGCACCTACATGCAGTCCGCCATGCTGGCCGAGGAGGCGGCGAAGCTGCCGGCGAAGCGTTGGGCCGCCGTCGCGCCGAACTACGAATACGGCCAGTCAGCGGTGCGCTGGTTCAAGGAACTGCTCACCCGCGCCAAGCCCGATGTCGAATTTGTTGCCGAGCAGTACCCCGCTCTCGGCCGCATCGATGCCGGCGCTACCGTGCAGGCATTGGCGGCTGCCGATCCGGAGGCGATCTTCAATGTCACCTTTGCCGCCGACCTGACCAATTTCGTCCGTCAGGGCTTCACCCGCGGGCTGTTCGAGCGCCGGCACGTGGTCTCGCTGCTGACAGGCGAGCCCGAGTACCTCGAGCCCCTGGGCGACGAGGCGCCGGAGAACTGGATCGTCACCGGCTATCCCTGGGACCAGGTCGAGACCGCCTCGCATGTCGCCTTCCGCAATGCCTACCGCCAGCGCTGGAACGCGCACCCCTATCTCGGCAGTGTCGTCGGCTATGACACAGTGGCTGCCATCGCTGCCATGTTGCGCAAGGTCGGCGGCACGCAGACCGAAGCCATGGTCAAAGGCATGAAGGGTCTGCGCTTCGATGCCGTTTTTGGTCCGGTGGAGTTCCGGGCGCTGGACCATCAGGCGACGATGGGCGCCTATGTCGGTCGCACCGTGCTGAAGGACGGAAAAGGCACCATGGTCGACTGGCGCTACGCCGACGGCGCCGATTACCTGCCGCCGGACGAGGTGGTGCGGAGGCTCCGCCCAACGGCCGCCTAGCCCCGCCGCCAGCTTGCTCGAGAACCTGCTCCTCCAGGCCCTGAGCGGCTTGGCCAGCGCTTCCTCGTTGTTCCTCGTGGCCTCCGGGCTGACGGTGATCTTCGGCGTCAGCCGTATCGTGAACTTCGCGCACGGCTCGCTCTACATGCTGGGCGCCTACCTGGCCTTCACCCTCGTCACCTTCCTGCCGCGCGGGCATCTCGGCTTCTGGGGAGGTATCCTGGGGGCGGCGCTGCTGGTCGGCCTGATCGGCGTCCTTGTCGAGGTGCTGCTGCTGCGACGCATCTACCGCGCACCGGAATTGTTCCAGCTGCTGGCCACCTTCGGTGTGGTGCTGATCGTGCAGGACCTGGCCCTGCTGACCTGGGGTCCGCAGGATCTGCTCGGGCCGCGCGCGCCGGGCCTGCGCGGCAGCGTGGCAATCGCCGGCCTGCGTTTCCCGCTCTACGAGCTGTTCCTGATCCTTGTCGGGCCGCTGGTTCTCGGCTTGCTGCTGCTGCTGTTCCATCGCACGCGCTGGGGCACGCTGGTGCGTGCTGCGACGCAGGACCGCGAGATGGTCGGTGCGCTTGGCGTCAATCAGCGCGTGCTGTTCACCAGCGTGTTCTTCCTTGGCGCCTGCCTCGCCGGCCTGGCCGGCGCGCTGCAGCTTCCGCGGGAGAGTGTGAACCTGCATATGGACCTCGCCGTCATCTCGGAAGTCTTCGTCGTCGTGGTGGTGGGCGGCCTCGGCAGCCTCGGCGGTGCCTTCCTCGCCGCGCTGCTGATCGGGGAACTGCATGCCTTCGGTATCCTGGTCTTCCCCAGGATCACGCTGGTGCTGGTGTTTCTGGTGATGGCGGTGGTGCTGGTGTTGCGGCCGCATGGCCTGCTGGGCAGTCCGCACGAGCCCACGCGTGCCGCGGCTGCCACGACGGAGCCGCCCATCCGACCGGCGCCGGGACCGCTGCGGCTGCTCGGCCTGGCCGCCCTCGCCGCCGCGGTGCTGCTGCCGCCCTTCGCCGGTGACTATACGCTGACCGTGCTGACGGACATCGCCATTGCGATCCTCTTCGCCGCCAGCCTGCATCTCATCATGGGCCCGGGCGGCATGGCGAGCTTCGGCCATGCCGCCTATTTTGGCTTCGGCGCCTATGCCGCGGCGCTGCTGACGAAATGGCTCGCCGCGCCGATGGCCGTGGGGCTGTTGCTCGCCCCTTTCGCGGCGGGTCTGTTCGGCCTGATCTTCGGCTGGTTCTGCGTGCGACTCTCCGGTGTCTATGCCGCCATGCTGACACTGGCCTTTGCCCAGATCGCCTGGTCCGTGGCCTTCCAATGGGTGGAGGTGACCGGCGGCGACAATGGCATTCTTGGCGTCTGGCCCAGCACCTGGGCGGCGGAGAAGCTTATCTACTACTATCTCGCGCTCACCGCCTGCTTCGGCGCAACCTTGCTGTTGCGGCGGATCATTCATGCACCCTTTGGTTATGCGCTGCGTGCCCAGCGTGACAGTCCGCTGCGTGCGGAGGCCATCGGCATGGATGGATTCCGCATCCGCTGGCTCGCCTTCGCCCTGGCGGCGCTGATGGCGGGCGTCGCTGGTGGCTTCTTCGCCTACGCCAAAGGCAGCGTCTTTCCGACCTTCCTGTCCATCCCGCGCAGCGTGGACGCGCTGCTGATGGTATTGCTGGGGGGTGTGCGGACGCTGTCGGGGCCCATTCTCGGCGCGCTCGCCTATACCGGGCTGCAGGAGCAGCTGGTGCGCGTGACGGATCTGTGGCGGCTGGTGCTCGGCTGCGCCATCGTCGTGCTGGTGCTGTTCTTTCCGCAGGGTCTGGCGGGGGCGGCACGCGACTCCTGGGAACAGCGCCATGAGCCTACCGGCACTTGAGGCGAGCGGCCTGTCGAAGTCCTTCGGCGGTGTGCAGGCCGTTGCCGAGGTCTCCTTCGCCGTGGCGCCGGGCGAGATGCTGGCGCTCATCGGCCCCAACGGCGCCGGCAAGAGCACCTGCTTCAACATGCTGAACGGGCAGCTTCGCCCGGATGCCGGCAGCGTGCGGCTCGCGGGGTGCGATATCACTGGTCTTGCCCCGCGCCAGATCTGGCGCCTCGGGGTGGGGCGCACCTTCCAGATCACCGCTACCTTCGGCTCCATGACGGTGGCGGAGAATGTGCAGATGGCACTGCTTTCCCATCACCGGCGTCTGCTTGGCTTCTGGCAGCCAGCGCGGGAGCAACAGCGCGCAGCGGCGGAGGTGCTGCTCACCAGCCTCGGCCTTGCTGACCAGGCGGACCGGCCCTGCGGCATTCTTGCCTATGGCGATCTGAAGCGCGTGGAACTCGCCATCGCCCTCGCCAACGACCCGATCCTGCTGCTGATGGACGAGCCCACGGCCGGCATGGCACCGCAGGAACGGGTGGCGCTGATGGCCCTCGTCGCCGGGATTGCGCGCGAGCGCCGCCTTGCCGTGCTGTTCACCGAGCATGACATGGACGTGGTCTTCGCCCATGCCGACCGTATTCTGGTGCTCGACCGTGGCCGGCTGATCGCCGAGGGCCCGCCAACCACCGTGCGCGCCGATGCGCGCGTGCGCGAGGTCTATCTCGGCTCCGGCACGATGCATGGGCTGCGCTGATGCTTGAGGTCAGTGCCCTTCATGCACATTACGGCCGCGCGCATATCCTCGCCGATGTTGCGCTCTCCGTCACCGCGGGCGAGGTGGTGGTGCTGCTCGGTCGCAATGGCGCGGGCAAGAGCACGACCATGAAGGCCATCATGGGGCTGGTGCGTCCCTCCGCCGGCCACGTCATCTTCGCCGGCCAGGACATCACGGGCCGCGAGCCCTTCGAGATCGCCCGCCTCGGCCTCGGCTATGTGCCGGAGGAGCGACGGATCTTCATGGATCTGACAGTGATGGAGAACCTGGAAGTGGGCCGCCGCCCCGCGCGCGAGGGCCAGCGCGCCTGGACGCCGGAGCGTCTCTTCGCTCTCTTCCCCAGCCTGGCCGATCTGCGCGACCGCCCCGGGGGTCGCATGAGCGGCGGGGAGCAGCAGATGCTGACCATCGCCCGGACACTGATGGGCAATCCACGCCTGGTCCTGCTGGACGAGCCGAGCGAGGGCCTGGCACCGGTCGTGGTGGAGCGCATGGCGCAGGCAATTCGCGCCTTGAAGGCCGACGGGCTCTCGATCCTCCTCTCCGAGCAGAACCTGCATCTCGCCCGCCTGGTCAGCGACCGCGCCACCATCATCGAGAAGGGCCGGATCCGCTGGAGCGGTACGCTCGAGGAGCTGGTGGCGGCACCGGAGGTCAGGGAGCAGTATCTGAGCGTCTAGGCGACTCCGCCCCGCCCACTACCTGCACTGCATCGCCCATCGCCAGCAGTGCCGCCATGATCAGCCCCTCCTGTCGCAGCGCTTCCGCCCGCGCCACGCCGCGCGCCAGCGCCGCCTGCACCACCGTGAGGGGCAGCGGGCCAACACCCACCGTCACCAGACGCTCCCCGAGATCGCTGTCCGGATCGAGCGACTGCGCCGGCACACGCCGGATCGCCGGATGCTCCGCATCCACGGCGTTGGCAACGACCGTTGCTGCTGCGTCCGCCTGTGCGGCCGTCGCCGCCAGCACCGTCACGGCGTCGGCGATACCGAGCGAGAAGCTGCGGCCTGGCCAACCGCTGGTAGCGATGCCGCGCGGACCGTGCTCTGCCCGCAGCACCGCCATCCCCTCCGGCAGCGCGCGCCGGAGGCTGCGCACCAGCCCCACGCGCATCGCTTCGCCCGGCGCCAGGTGCAGGGCAATGTCGCCGCCGTTGTTGACATAGGCCCGCTCGAGCCCTGGTACCGGCGCCATCGCTGCCAGCACATGCTCCGCCACCGCACCCGCAACGGCTGCCATCGGCGTGATGAACTCGCCCCGATAGGGCCATACCGCTGCTGCCATACGCCGTGCCACCGGGCCCGTGACCGGCGGCGGTGCCTCACCCACGGGCGCGCGCAGCAGCGGCAATTCCGCTACTAACAGCGCCAGCAATCCCCCGAAGGCCGAGACGGCGCCTGCATAGGCCGCCTCCACGGCCGCGCACGGCCCATTCGCGCCGATTACCAGGTCGATCGGCCCTTCCTGCAGATGCAGGCGGCCATCCGGCAGCCGTGCCGCTACGGTGCCGGCCACGGATTACCCGGCCGCCAGGGCTCCAGCCGCGCCGCCTCCGCATAGTCCGCCAGCACGCGCTCAAGCGGCACGGCCTGCTCCACATGCCCGCCCAGCGCGGCATAGAGATCGGCGCGCAGCGTGAACTCGATCGGCGCAACCAGTGCCGGCGTGGGCACATAGCCGAAGGCATCGTCCGGCACGCGCAGCACATCCGTCATGATGGTGATGCCCCCACCTGGCCAGAGATAGCAGGGTGCGCCGCCAATGGTCACGCGGACGCCCTGGCGCTGTACCTCCCGTGTCAGCAGGACGGGATTCTGCGTCACTCCGGCACGCAGGCTTCCGCCAGCGCCGGCCATGAACAGGATGGAGGTCAGCGCCGGCTCGCAATTCTCCCCGATGCGCTCCACGGTGCCTGCCACCACGGGCGGCATCGGCGCCGGCACGGGACGCAGTGCCTCGTCCAGTTCGACATACAGTGCATCCTCGCCGGTCGTGCTGGTCAGCAGCAGCCTGAGGCCCGGCCAGGCGGCCTTCGGATCGATGCTCTCGATAATCGAGAGCGGGTCGGTGATGTCGGTCCCGCCCCAGCCCGTTCCCGGATGCGCCACCTGGAAGTACCGCCCTGGGGTGGAGCGTCGGCCGCGCACACGGATGCCGCTTGGCCGCATCTCCAGGCACTTGCCCGCCTGGTGCTCCGTCAGCACGCCGGTGATGTGGTCATCCACCACGATCACCTCGTCCAGATGCCTGTGCCACTGGCCTGCGAAGATGCCGATGGCTGCGCTGCCGCAGCCGACCCGCATGCGCCGCTCCTCCACCCCGTTCACGACAGGCGCGCGGCCCGCTTGCAGCACGAGGCGCGCGCCGCCCTCGATCTCGACCTCCACTGCTTCCTTCCGGCACAGTGCCAGCATCGCCGCGCAGGTGATGTTGCCTTCGCGCTTCGATCCACCCGTCAGGTGCCGCACGCCGCCGAGCGAAAGCATCTGGCTGCCATATTCGGCGGTGGTGACGTGGCCGATCTGCTCACCCTGAACCCGGACCGGTGCGCATTCCGGCCCCAGATGCCGGTCGGTGTCGATCTTCACCTTCAGCCCGCAGTAGCTGAAGATCCCCTCGGTCACGACGGTCACCGTGTCCACGCCCTCATGGGTGGAGGCGACGATGAAGGGCGCCGGCTTGTAGTCCGGATAGGTCGTCCCCGCGCCGATCGCCGTGACGAAGGTCTGCTCCTTGGGCACGCCGCCGGAGGCGTGCGCCGCCGGTGCGATATCGGCCTTTTGCGCTCCCGGCGCTGTATCGGCTGGGCGCGCTGCAGGTGCGATGCCGCCGTGCCAATCCTCCGCGGCATCGAGGAAGGGCACGGTGGCGCCGCCTTGCTCCACGGTGCGCGTCATCAGCACCAGTGGATCGGTGCGCACAAGCGCGCCGTCGTGGTTGGCGTACCGGCTGCAGGCGCCGGCGCGGCCCGGGCGGATGCGGCAGAGAACCGGGCAGGCGTCGCAGCGTACGATGCCTTCGTTCCCCTCGCGGGCACCGAAAAGGGAGGTACGATCGGTGCTCATGTCCGCGGTCGCGCACCTCTGTGCGACGCTTCCCGGATCGCGGCCAGCACGCGGTGCGGCAGTGCCGGCACGCGCGTGATCTCCGCTCCTGTGGCATCGCGGATGGCGGAGAGGATGGCCGGCGCGGTCGGTACCAGCGCCGGCTCGCCGATGCCCTTCGCTCCGAAGGGGCCGAGCGGATCAGCCGTCTCCACCAGCAGGCACTCGATCTCCGGCACGTCGCCCATGCTGGGGATCAGGTAGTCGTGCAGGTTCTCGGTGCGGCCAGGAATGTATTCCTCCATCAGTGCCAGACCGATGCCCTGTGCGATCCCTCCGTGGATCTGTCCTTCCACCAGCGTCGGATTGATCGCGCGCCCCAGGTCATGCGCCGCGACGATGCGGTCCAGCCGCACCGTCCCCAGCTCCGTGTCCACCCTCAGCGCCACCAGTTGCGCCGCGAAACCATAGCTGGCGTAGGGCACGCCTTGGCCGTTCTCATTCAGCGGCATCGTCGGTGGGTCGAAGCGCCCCACGCCCTCCAGTGGCACGTCCAGTGCGGAGAGGTCCAGCGACATGTCCCCCACCCGCAAGATGTGCCCATCCAGGCGCAGCCGCGCTTCCGGCCCCTGATTGGTCAGGCGCAGGATGGATGCGCGCAGCGCCGCTCCCGCCTCCTGCGCCGCGCGGCCGCTCACGAAGGTCTGGCGCGAGGCGCTGGTCTTGCCCGCGTCCGCGGTCAGTGCCGTGTCGCCGACAACCATATGGAAATTGTCCACCGGCAGTCCCAGCGCATCGGCCGCGATCTGCAGCAGCACCGTGCTGCTGCCCTGGCCGATATCGACCGCACCATTCCAGAACACCAGGCGCGCCTCACGGTCGAGCGTGATGCGCATGGTGGATGGGTTCGACATCCCGGTGTTGCCGATACCGTACCACATGCAGGCGATGCCAACGCCGTGCCGCAGCGGCCCGGCCTGCGCATTCGCCGCCGCCGCCGCGTCGCGCAGCGTGCGCCAATGTGGCCGCAGCCTCTCCAGGCATTGCACCAACCCCACGGAGGGCCCCATCACCTGACCGGTCGGTGTGCCATCGCCCGGGCGCAGCGCATTGACCAGCCGGAACTCCAGCCGATCCAGGCCACAGGCATCCGCCAGCCGGTCGTAGAGCGCCTCCTGAGCGATGGCCGCTTGCGGCACACCGAAGCCACGGAAGGCGCCGCTCGGCGGGTTGTGGGTGAAGACCGCGCGTGCTCGCGCGCGGACCGCCGGCACGCGGTACGGCCCCATGGCGTGCACCGGTACGCGCCCCGCTACGGTCGGGCCCCAGCTCGCATAGGCGCCCGTGTCATAGTCGCCGTCGAGGACGAAGGCAGTCAGCCGGCCCGTGGTGTCGCAGCCCGCACGCGCATGGATGCGGGCCGGGTGCCGTTTGGTGCTGGCCGCCATGCTTTCCGTGCGCGACCACACCGCACGCACCGGCCGGTCCAGCAGCCAGGCCGCGATGGCCAGCATCGGCTGCACCGAGACATCCAGCTTGCCGCCGAAGCCGCCGCCGCAAGCTGAAGGGACGATGCGCACGGCCTCCGGCGGCAGGCCGAGCACCCCGGCCACCTCTTCACGGTCCATGTAGGGTGCCTGCGTGGTGGCGAAGACCTCCACGCCGGCCCCGGCGCGCCGTGCCCAGCCTGCCTCCGGCTCGATATAGGCATGCTCGACGAAGCTGGTCTCGAACACCTCCTCCACGACATGCGCCGCGCGCGCGAAGCCCGCTTCCACCTCGCCGTGCAGCACGCGGCCTTCGGTCAGCACATTGTCCGGCCAGCGCGCATGGACCGCGGGTGCTCCCTCCGCCAGCGCTGCGGCCGGGGAGGGCAGGGGCGGCAACGGTTCCCAGGCGATCGGCAGCTCCTCCGCCCGCACCGCTTCCACCGCCTCCCGCGTGCCGATCAGGGCGCAGACCGCATCGCCGCGATAGCGTGCCACGCCCTCGGCGAAGACGGGCTGGTCCTTGATGTCCGGGTAGATGCCGAATCCGTTCCGCCCTGGTACGTCGCGGGCCGTGAGCACGCGCGCGAGCCCCGGATGGGCCGCCAGCAGCGGCGCAAAATCCCCAAGCGTGAACCGCGCATGCGCGTGGGGCGAGCGCAGGGCGCGCAGCCAGAGCGCATCCGCGGGCGCGGTATCGGCGCCGTAGAGCTCGGCGCCCGTCACCTTCGGCCTGCCATCCGTGCGCGGCAGACGCGCTCCTACCGCCGCGCCGGCCGGCATGGTGACCAGCGGCACGGCCTCCAGGAAGCGGTGCGCATCCTGTACCGCCTCCAGGATCTTGCGATAGCCGGTGCAGCGGCACAGCACACCGCCCAGCGCGTCCTGCACCTCGATGGCCGTTGGCCGCGGTGCGGCCTGCAGCAGTTCCATCGCTGCCATCAGCATGCCCGGCGTGCAGATGCCGCACTGTGCCGCCCCATGGTGCAGGAAGGCACGCTGCAGCGCCGCCCCCATCGGCTGCGCCGCCAGCCCTTCCACCGTCAGCACCATGCGGCTCTCGGCCTGGGCGAGCGGTACCAGGCAGGCACAGACCTGCGCACCATCGAGCAGCACGGTGCAGGCGCCGCAGTCGCCCGCGTCGCATCCCACCTTGGTACCGGTCAGGCCGAGATGGTCGCGCAGCGCCCCGCTGAGCCGCGTGTCGCCCGGTGCCGACACAGTCTCTGCGCGGCCGTTCACCAGCAGCGCGATCACGCGGCGCACTCCATTGCCGGCGCCGCGAGCCGTGCCAGCAACCGCCGCAGCAGCACCAGCACTGCCTCCGTCCGGTATGCGGCCGCGCCCCGCAGGTCATCGATCGGGGAGAGCGGCGCCAGATGCTCCTTCCTCACCACCTCAGCCAGTCCCGCATCCAGCGGTGCCCCGTGCAGCCTTTCCTCCAGCGCCGGTAGCCGCCGTGCCGCTGCCGAGCACGCCCCCACGGCCAGGCGCGCCCGAGCGACCCGCCCGCCCTCGGCTTCCAGCACCCCGGCAACCATGACGATGGAAATGACGAGGTAGCGACGTGCGCCGAGCTTCAGGAAGCCGCTGCGCGCCCCTGCGGACGCCTTCGGCACCAGCAGCGCCACGGCCAACTCGTCCGAGGCCAGGGCGGTTCGCCGGTTGCCCAGCAGGAAATCCGCGAGCGGCACTTGCCGCGTGCCGCGGAGACTCGCCAGTTCCACCGCCGCATCCAATGCCAGCAGCGGTGGGGCGCCATCGGCAGCCGGCGAGGCATTGCACAGATTTCCCAGCACCGTGCCGCGATTCTGTACCTGCGCCCCGCCGACCTGTGCCGCCGCTGCGCGCAGTGCGTCGAAGCAGGAGGGTAGGGGGGCATCGCGGAGGGCCGCCCAGGTCACCAGAGCGCCGATCCGGTGGTGGTCGCTGCGATCCTCGATCGCCTGCAGCCCTGGCAGGGCGGAAATGTCCAGCAGCGGCCGTCGGTCTGGCGCCATCCAGGCGCTGGCCGCGGCGCGCATGGGGTACAGGTCGGTCCCGCCGGCCAGCACCAGCGGAGGTTCAGGCGCAGCGAGCAGCCGCAGCGCCTCGGCCAGCCTCTCCGGTCTCAGATAGACCGCCATGCACCCGCCGGTCGTTGGTGTACCAACGATCCTAGGTCGCGTGTCCGGCCGATGGCAACCGCAATCAGCCCATTCGCCGCAGCAGCGCGTTGAGCCGTGTCGCTTCCTCGCGCGAGAGCGGCGCCAGGGTCGCGGCGGTGATCGCGCGCGCCTTCTCCACCCAGCCAGGCAGCACCGCCTCGGCCGCCGGCGTCAGCGCCACCCGCAGCCGCCGCGCGTCGGAGGCATCGCGCCGCCGGATCACCAGGCCCCGCGCCATCAGGCGCGCCACCACACCCTTCACGGTGGCGGGATCCATTGCCAGCAGTCGCCCGAGCAGGTTCTGGGACAGGGGGCCGCGTTGCCACAGCACAACCAACGCGGCGAATTGCATGGAGGTCGGCCCGTCCTCGCCCATGATGCCCTGGAACAGTGCGAGGTGCCGCTGGTAGGCGCGGCGCAGCAGATGTCCTACCTGCTCCTCCAGCACGTAGTCGGCCATGCCACGCCCTCCCGGCACATGTTTCTAGGCTTACGATGCCCCGGGGGCTAGGTTCGGTCGTCCGCGGGACGAGGGGCAGCGGAAAAGCCATGGAGGCCGTGCGGTCGCCTCGACGGGAATCCACGTCGCGGCCGTCACCCGGCCGACGGTATGCGGGGCGGGGCAGGAGGGCTGGCGATGGCGGTGGAACAGGTGACGGGGCCGGCGAAGGGGCGGACGCTGGTGCGCAACATCGGCCTGCTGCTCTCGGGCGACCTGGCGAAGCCGGTACTCGATGCCGACGCGATCCTTGTCGAGGACGGGCGCATCGCCGACCTTGGCCGCGGCGCGGAGCTGGCCGATCGCGGCCCCTTCGACGCCACCATCGACGCGCATGGCTGCGCGGTCTCGCCCGGCCTGGTGGACAGCCATGTGCATCCGGTGTTCGGCGACTGGACGCCGCGGCAGAACCAGCTCGGCTGGGTGGAGAGCTTCCTGAACGGCGGCGTCACCACCATGATCTCCGCTGGCGAGGTGCACCTGCCTGGCCGCCCCAGGGATATCCTCGGCGTGAAGGCGCTCGCTATCACGGCTCAGCGCGCCTTCGCCAATGCCCGGCCCGCCGGAGTGAAGGTTCTCGCCGGCGCACCGGTGCTGGAGAAGGGCATGGTCGAGAGCGACTTTGCCGAACTCGCCGCTGCCGGCGTGACGCTGCTGGGCGAGGTCGGCCTCGGCAGCGTGAAAGCCGGCTATGAGGCACGCGAGATGGTCGCCTGGGCGCGTCGGCACGGTATCCAGAGCACGATCCATACCGGCGGTCCGTCCATCCCCGGCTCCGGCCTGATCGACAAGGACACGGTGCTGGAGGCCGACGCCGACATCATCGGCCACATCAACGGCGGACACACCAGCCTGCCCGAGGGGCATGTCTGCGAGCTGTGCGAACGCTCCACCCGTGCCATCGAGATCGTGCACAACGGCAATGAGCGGGTCGCCATCGCTGCCGTGCAGGCCGCGCGCGACCTCGGCCAGCTGCACCGCGTCATTCTCGGCACCGACAGCCCGGCGGGCTCGGGCGTGCAGCCGCTGGGCATCCTGCGCCTGATCGCGCTGCTTGCCTCGCTCGGGCGCATCCCGGCGGCGCAGGCCATCGCGCTCGCCACGGGCAACACGGCGCGCATCCGCAAGCTCGATGTCGGACTGGTCGAGCCGGGGAGGGCGGCGGACCTGGTCTTCCTGGACCGCGCGCAGCACACCGCAGGGCGGGATCTGCTGGAGAGCGTTGAACTCGGCGACATTCCTGGCATCGGCATGGTGATGATCGATGGCGCCGTCCGTTGCGGCCGCAGCCGCAACACCCCACCGGCCGAGCGCGTGCCGGAACTCGTCGCGCGCTGAGGCCCGACCGGCGCATGTCCCCTCGCATGACGGGTACGGAGCGGATGGAGTCGCGCGGCGAGTCCGTTGTCGCTCATGCGCCCTGGTGGCGGCGCGGCCTGCGCAATGGCGTGGTGCTGGGCGTCCTGGCGGTGGGTGCCGTGCTGCTGTTGAACCGGCAGGACCTACCCGGGCTCGGGCGGGTGCTGCACGACCTGCCGGCGGGGCTTGCCATCGCGGTCGCCGTCCATGTGCCGCAGATCTGGTTCACCGGCCTGGCCTGGCGCACCCTGGTACCCGGGCCGCGTCCCTCGCGCACCACCTTCGCTCTGCTGCGATGGTACCGGGAGGCGGCGAATGCGCTGCTGCCGGCGGGCACGCTGGTGGGCCAGGCGGCGGCGGCGCGGCTGCTCGCGCGGCGGGGCGTGCCGGGCGAGATGGCGGGCGCGACGGCGACGGTGGACCTTACCATCGAGACGGTCTCTCAGCTTCTCTTCACCCTGGCAGGGGTCGAGGTGCTGGCAGCCACGGGCGGTGCGCTGCTCGGCGCCGCGGCGGGCGGGCTCGCGCTTGCGGCGGCGGGCGCGGTCGGGCTGGTGCTGCTGCAGCGGCGGCTGCCGCTCGGTCTGCTGGAGCGGGGCACGCGACGGTTCGGGCACCGGCTGCCATGGCTGCGCCCCGAGGCGCTGGCTCAGTTCCAGGCGGCGGTTCTGCGGCTGCATGCCGCGCCGCATACCCTGCATGCCGCGCTGTGGCTCCATCTGGTTGCCTGGGTCCTCGGCAGCCTCGAGGTAATGGGTCTGCTGGCGCTGCTCGGCACGCCGATCAGCTTCGCGGAAGCCCTGGCCGTGGAAAGCCTGGCGCAGGCGCTGCGCAACATCGGCTTCCTGTTGCCCGGCGCGGCAGCGGTTCAGGAGGGTGCCTTCGTCGCCGCCGGAGCGCTGGTCGGCGTGCCGCCTGGGCCGGCCCTTGCTGCGGCGCTGGTTCGCCGGACGCGCGAGGTATGCTTCGGCCTTGCCGGCCTTCTCGCCTGGCAGCGCGAGGAGCGGCGCGCCCCTGCTGTGACCGGCGGAGAGGTCTAAGCGGCCCCGGGCTGCCGTCCGGGTGGCGTGAAGCGACACGGACCGCCTTGCTCTCCGCGGGGACGCGATAGCCCGCATCGTACGGCATCGGGCAGCGGCGGCCGTATTCAGGCTGACGAGCTTCGGGCCTCAGCAAAGGATGCCAGATTATCGCCGCGGTCAGGCGGTGGGTCGTCGATGCTGTCCATGGGGCTCCGATCCTTCGATGCGGTCTATGCCAGCCATTGGGGGCCGGCACTGCCCTACCGGGTCCGGGGGCGCGGCATGCGGTGGTGCGGCCGGCGCGGTTCGGGGGCAGGCTCAGCGCGCGCTTGCTGTCCTGGATCGGGGCGGGTATCCCGGCAC
>Ga0182741_1003685_pt1 | contig 16000 bp, 15 predicted proteins | sample eDN5th37CBELigOP_FD_128874 | JGI IMG/M metagenome (GOLD analysis project Ga0182741, IMG submission 128874) | Enriched Organic Plus compost microbial communities from Emeryville, California, USA - eDNA 5th pass 37_C BE-Lig OP (version 2) (version 2) ...
CGAGCCCGCCTGCGCGTCCGCTCCCGGTCTGATGCTCCACGGGTGGAAGCTCCCCCGCACGCAGCGCCGTCACCAGCCTGGTGATCGAGGGATCCACCTCGGAGCCGAGCTCCTGCCGCACGAGCGCGGCATGGACACGGGCAAACTCCAGCGCGCCCGCACGGTCGCCGCTCCGCGCCAGAGACTCCAGCAGCCCGTGCGCCGCGCGGCCGCTCAACGGATCGGAATCCACCGCTCGCCGCCACCACCGCCTGGCTTCGTGCCACTGCCCACGCGACTCGGCCGCCGCGGCGAGCGACTCCAGGCACTCCTGGTATTCGCGCGCGAAGCGAGCGCGCTCCGCACTCGCCCAGCGCTCGAACTCCGCGGCATCGGCGAGGAGAAGTCCATCGAGAAACGGCCCCGAGTAAATCGCCGCCGTCGCGGCTGCGTCTCCTCTGGCGACCGACTCGATGAACTCGCCCACGTCGCTCTCGAGGACCGCCGGATTGATGGCGAGCGCCGTCTGCGTGGTGAGGAACACCGACTGCCCGCACACGCGCCGCGCCGCGTAGAGCGCCTGATCGAGGAGATTGCGCGCCCGATCGTTGGCGCGGTCGGGCCACATGAGCCCCACCAGCTTGTCGCGACTGAGCCCCGACGAACCCGCGGCCGCCAGCGCGGCGAGCAGCGCGAGCTGCCTGCGCTGGATCAGCGAACGCTCACACGGCTGGCCGTCCAGAGTGAGCGAGAGGCCACCGAAGGTCTGCAGTTTGTACATTCCGCTCCAATTGAGTCGCAATTGAGGCACGGTTAAGTGCTTGTTCAGCGACTCTGGCTAATCTACCGCCGTCGAAGCCCGGCGACAGTGGGAGCTATTGCTCCAGCTGCCGTGGAGGGCTTCCATATTGGGCGTGGCAACCGACGGAGGGAGTCACCCTGCCTCGTCGAGGCCGCCGGTGTCACTCAGCGGAGGGAGATGTCGTACTTGCGATTGATGTCCACAACACGGCGGCACGGCCCCGCGGTCGGGGCGTTCCAGTCGATGAGCGAAGCGCATGAGAAGCCGGAGCTCCCGATGTCCGTTCCACTCGCAATACCGATGGAGCCCTTCGCCTCGCTGGTACCGGCGAAGTCATCGCTCCCCCTGCACGCCCAGCAGACGTTGTCCAAGGCAAGGTGGATCGCGGAGAGCGATCCAAGGGTTTCCGTGGTGGTGGTGGCCAGGCGCGACCTGGTCGTGAGCACGTTCATCTCGAAGCCGCATGCGCGCTGCGGCGGCTGGACGCTCGGAGTCCGCTACATGGCCGACTCGCGCGGCGGACTCGAGCTCCTCGTCTCAGCGGTGGTGGATCTCTTCTCCGGCGAGCTCCTCTCGGTCGCCACCTTCGAGCCGATTTCCGGCGTCGGCAGCAGGTAGCCGCGTCGGGTAGCTGGCGGTCCGTTCCGGGGGGGACGGATTCGCCCGGCCCGGAGTCGCATGACTCCGGGCCGGTGGCAGGCGAGTTGCTTCGTGAGGACCCTGTGTCGCGTGGAGGGTCCCACATGCGGAAGACCTACGAACATTTTCGGCAGCCGGGCGCCAGTGGTGCCAAGGCCGCTGGCGCTCGGCGCGGCTCGGGTGGACGCTCCACGCAGCGGCGCCACCGGCAACGCCGACTCGTTACGCTCTGCGCGCTCGCGCTGATTCTCCTCATGGCCTGGGGCGCGGCCACGGCGAGTGCTGAGAGAGTGGGCGATGTGCTCAGGGATCTACTCCTCCCCCCTCGCCACGCCGGCATGGCCGAGCACTCCAACGTGCTTTCAGCTCGCTACCCACCGTCCAGTTATGCCGGCCGGGACGGCCGCGGCGTCCCCCACTACACACGGCGCCCGTTCTCACCTACCGAGCGGCGGCTTCTCCGTAGCGAGTTCGGGATCGTGCGCCCGGAGAACCTGTACCTCTCCGATTCCACGCCGCAGGCCGTCCTGCTCTACGACCCGGAACGCGACTGCGGCGACGCGTGCCTGGTGGGGAGCTACCGCGTGGGCGCGGCGTCGGTGCGGCGGAGAGGCGAGTCGTGGGAGGCGATGGAGAAGCGGGTGAAGCGTACGCCGCTCGCGCGTTTCGCGCGCTCGGCGCGCGTACCGACTCGCTCGCTCGCCACGTTGAGCCCGGACGCGCGAGGCGCCTTCGACACGCTTCTCACCAGGGCGCGCGCGGCCGGGTTCGAGCTCCGCGTTACCGAGACGTACCGCTCGCCCCGGCGGCAGGCGTACCTCCTGAGGCGAGGATCGACCCACACGGCCACCTCGCTCCACACCGATGGACGAGCCATCGATGTGGTAGTCGGGAACGGGCGGCTTCACGATCGTGCGAATCGTGCGCACTGGATCGCCTTCCGCGAGTGGGTGGAGCGTTTCGAGGGCGGGCGTTTCCGCCTCATCGGAAGCGCCGACTCATCGTGGGACTGGCCGCACATCGAGCTCCCCAATCACGACGTGGGCTTCCAGTCGGTGGAGGAGCTGCTCGATTCGGCGGCGATGCTCGCGGCACACGCCGCCGGCACGGCGCGCTGAGGCGGATCGCGCATAGCTCGCCGCCTAGCGCGCGATGCGCCATCGCCAGAGCAGCCGGTCGCTGCTGCAGCGCGGCTGCAGCGACTCGAATGCGGCTCAGTCCCGCTCGTGCCCGAGCGCGCGGAGGACCTGGCGATCGAACCGTGCGGGGAGGCTCTCCCGCCGCGAGTACGGGCCGGGCCGGTAGGCGCGCGAGGAGACGCCGAGCTGGCTACGCTCGCAGATGTGCCAGTCTTCGCGATTGGTCCGGTCCCAGAACTCCACGCCGTCGGAGGGATCGAAGCGCGGATCTCCCAGAGTATCGGCGGTGAAGAGCCAGGAGCAGCTCACGCGCGTACGATCCGGCGCGAGCGGCCAGAGCGTGTGGTACATCACGTAGTCCGGGTGAAGGCTCAGGAGCATGTTCGGGAAGATCGCGTAGTAGTAGACGCGACGCAGATCCTCGGCCGGGAGATCACCCACCGGGAGGCCGCAGCTACGACCAGTGACGGTGAGACTCTCGTAGCCGGCATTCATGACCATGTAGCCGCCCGTGAAGGGCCCTTCCACGAGATCGTTCTCGCCGCTCGTGGGAGGGGTGGCGCGCGCGAGCGAGGGATGCACCGGACCGCAGTGGTAGCACTCCGAGTAGTTCTGGAAGAGGAGCTTCCAGTTCGCTTTCACATCGTACTCGATGGTGCGTGCCGGGAGCAGCCGATCCAGGTTGAATCGGCTGAAGCGCCCGATGAGCGGCTCCCAGGCGGTGTCGAAGAGCTCCGGCTCGCTGGCCAGGTTGATGAACGAGAAACCTTCCCAGCTCGCGACGGCCACCGGATGGAGCGGGTAGTCGGCGGCACGGAAACCGGGGAGGTCGCCGGTGGAAGGCGCGCCGAGCAGCCGGCCATCGAGGGCGTACGTCCACGCGTGGTACGGACAGCGGATGGTAGCGCCGAAGCATCCCGCCTCGGCCTCGCACAGCCGCGAGCCCCGGTGCCGGCACACGTTGTAATGCGCGTGAATGCCTCCCATCTCGCCGCGAACCACGATGATGCTCTCACCGAGCACGTCGCGCAGAACGTAGTCGCCCGCCGCTCGCAACTCCGACTCGCGGCCCACGCAGAGCCAGCGTGCGCTGAAGATCTTCTCGCGCTCTTCGGCGAAGATCGCGGGAGAGGTGAAGTACTCGCCCGGCAGCGTGAAGGCGCGGTCGAGCGGAATCTCGGTGGTTCTCAGGAAGGTCGCCATCGGCAGCTCGTGAGAAGGACCGGCGGCCACGGCCGGGCGAGCTGCCCGGCGGTGCTCCGTCTGCGTCCATCCTAGCGCCGCGAGGCGCTCCGCGCGAGGGTGCGGCGGCTCACGCCCTACGGCGCTCGTGCGGCTTCCCGCACGTGCGGGCCCACGGTATGATGTCCAGTCGCTCGAAGGGGATCTCCTCACCGCTCGTCTCGCAGATCCCGAATCGCTCGGGGGTTTGGTAGAGTCGCTCCAGCGCCGCGTCTATCTCTTCCAGCTCGGCGCTCTCGCGGGTGGCGTTCGCGGCTTCGAGCTCCTCGCGGTTGGCGTCGGTGCCGAGGTCCGCCGCGTGCAGCGGTACCACCGTGAGGTCGCCGGAGCGCTCCTGCTCGGTTGCGTTGGTCGTTTCGGAATAGGCGCCGAGGTCCGTGAGAACGCGGCGGCGCTCTTCCAGAAGGCGGCGCTCGAGGTGCTGGCGCTGCGCGGCGGTGAGAGGCATGCTTCGACTCCGTATGTCTGCGGTGAACGTGCGGGTTGCGGTGCGTGTGCGGCCGCGCCGGTGTGGGGCTGCCGGCGCGGCCGCGCGGCGGTGCGGTGGCGTCGCGCTACGCGCTGCGCTGCGCTCCCCGCGAGCCGGCATCGCAAGATGCGATACACGTGCCGCCGCGGCGCGTCGAGTACCTTATACGTGGTGGCCACCAGCGCGGATCGACCGGTCGGGCGCGGGCGGTGGCGCGTCACGATGTGCTCGTGGGAGAGTGTCAGTGAATCCTGGTAGAGACCACCGCGCCATGCGGGACGGCAAGGAAGCGGGGCACGCGGTGACGCACGCGGTGACGCTCGCGAAGCCGCGGCCGCGCTGCGGCGCTCGTGCTGCGCGCACTGGAGGCTCGCGCTCCCTGCTAGCGGCAATCCTCCCGGTGCTGGGGGCGATCATCGCGCTGGCTACGATCGCCCCTGATACTGCGGCGCAGAGCGCCCAGGCGGCGGCTCCGGCCGCCTTCGATTACACCTTCGAGATGCCCGGCCAGCCGGCGCTGCAGCAGGTGCACGCGGCGCTGCAGATGGATTCGACGGGGCGGATCGTCGGAACCATCGACTACCTGAACCGCGACGAGCTGAGCCCATTCTGCGGCGGCCTCGTCGTGGGCGTCTACTCCGCCGACGGCACCCTTCTGCAGCTCTTCACGACCCCCATCCGCTGCACGCCGGCGATGGGCGCCAACGGAAACAATCCCGGCGAGCCGTGGAAGCGGCACTTCACCTGGAACGCGCAGATCCGCGCGGAGTACGTGGCGCGCGCGAGCATCCTCGATGTTCGCGCGGTGGCCACGGGCGACGTGAAGGTGATCACTAACGAGCAGGCGCGCGAGGCGCTCGAGAAGCGTACGGCGGTCGTGTCCTCCTTCTAGCGCTTCCAGCGCTGGTTCTCGCGATCCAGATCGGGGAAGGCGGCGTCGGGGTCGATCTCCACGGCTACGACCCGGGGAGCGGCGGCCACGCGCGCAACCCACTTCCGTGAGCCTTGCAGCCAGACGTCCACTGGCGCCTCCACGCGCTCCACCACTCCCCCTTCGCGCGTCACCGCGAGCACCACGGGCATCGTCGCCAAGCCGCGATCTTCGACCGTGATGGCCACCGAATCGCCCTCCTCGCGCACAGACGCTATTGCCTGGTCGAGCGACCATGGCTCGTAGAACCAGCTCGTCCAGAACCAGGAGAGGTCGCGCCCCGAGACATCGCTCATCGTGTTGAAGAAATCCGCGGGGTATGGATGCCGGCCGATCCACCGCTTCCCGTATTCACGGTAGGCACGGTGGAAGGTCTCCTCGCCCAGAACCGCGCGCAGCGCGCTCAGTACCTGCGCGGTCTTGTTGTAGTACATCGTGAAGTAGAGGTCCGTATCGGAGAGGTCGCCGAGCGTCATGAGCGCCATCTCGTTCCCGGCGCGCGCCTGCTGCAAGTAGCCACGGCGCTGCCCCGGCTCCGAATCGTTGGGCCGGCCGCCCTCGCGCGGCTCGCCGTAGAGTACGCGCATCCCCTGCGCCACGTCGAACTGGGTGAGTCCCTCGTCCATCCACGGGTAACGCGTCTCGTTGGAACCCACCTGCATGGGGAACCACATGTGACCCGTCTCGTGCATCAGGTCGCCCGCCAGCGAGAGCGTATCCGGCCACGACTGCATGAGCGTCATCATGGGATACTCCATCCCGCCACTGGTGATGACTCCCTCCATGGAGGTCATCTGCGGCCACGGATAGGGCCAGAGGTACGTCGACATCTGCTCGATCGCGTCGCGCGTGAAGCGCGCCCCGCCCAGCGGCCAGGCGGCGGCACTCGGATGGATGCGGAAGAAGGAGCTGATCGCCACCGTGTCCACGGCCTCCGGCCGCGCACCCGGCACCAGCGCGATGGTCGCATCCCACTCGTAGCTGCCGCTCGTCCCCCACGCGAAGTCGCGCACGTCGTTGGCGACGAAGTGCCAGGTCGCATCCTTCCCTCCTCGCGTGAACGCGGCGCCGCTGGCGCGGTCGGCGGCGGTGACCACGTGCACTACGTCGCGCGTGGTGCGGGTGCGCGCCAGGCGTGAGAGCGTCTGCCGCGAGAGCACGGAATCCGCGTTCACGAGCGTTCCGGTAGCCCCCACCGGCCACCCGCGCGGCACGGTGACCCGCACGTCGTAGTCCGCGGGATCCATGTAGAACTCGGCGCCGTTCAGATAAGGATCGGTGACCCAGCCGTTGACGTCGTCGTATACGGCCACCTCCGGGTACCAGTAGCCGAGGAAGTACAGATCGTGTCCCTCGCGCCCCTCCCGCCCGTCGGACGGCGACGGCGCCGGGAAGAACGACCAGGCGAGCTCCAACCGCGTGCTGTCGCCCGGAACGAGCGGGGCCGGAAGCTGGATCCACATCACGGTGCCATCCACCACGTAGCCGCCGCTCATGGAACGCAGTGCGCGGCGGCTGGAGGCCGGCCGTATCGTCTTCCCCGACACGCTCACCTGGCCGAGCTTCACCCCACCGGTGACCGGCACCGACGAACGGCGTGGACTCTCCGGCGCGAAGACGTTCTGGCGAAGGTAGACCGCCACCGAATGCAGCGTGTCGGGAGAGTTGTTGATGTACACCACCCTCTCGTGTCCATCGAGCCGCGCGCTCGCGGCGTCGAGGCGTGCGTCGATGCGGTAGCGCGCGTGCTGCACCCAGTTCCGCGCGCCGGGGCGGCCGTCGCGCGTGCGCGTGCCGCGCTCCACCGCCCTGCTGAAGGTGGGGATCTCGTAGATGGGACCGGGGAGCGGGCGCCCGCCCGCCGCCGTGGCGGCGGGGTTCACCGTGGGCGCGGGCCTCGTCTGTGCATGCGAAGCGGTGGTGAGGGCGAGCGCCGCGAGGAGCGCCGCGACGGGCATCAAAGCGTGGTGGTGACGACTCGACGGATGTTCGAGCATGGTCCTCGTCGTGGTATGTTCCGTGATCGATTCTGAAGATCTTGATACTCGCGCGCGGACGCGTCGTGCGCAAACCTCGCCGGCCGTGTAAGCTTCCGGATGGCGCAACCGTGAACCGAGAGTCCCATGCAGCTTGATCGAGTGGTGGTGGGGATGGACTTCAGCCCGGCGGCCGAGGCGGCGGCGCGATGGACGGCTCGCCATCTGGCGCCCGGGGCGGAGATCGTGCTGGTGCACGTGGTGGCGGTACCCGAGCCGCCGCGTTTCTTCAAGGGAAGGTTTCCTCCCCGCGAGACGGTAATAGAGACGGCGCGCGCGGGCGCGGACCGGCGCATGCGCGAGCTCAGCACGTCGCTTGGCGCCGAGCGGATCTGGATGGAGATCCGCGAGGGCGATCCGGCCGAGCAGATCGACGCCGTGGCCACGGAGTATGGCGCGGACCTCGTGGTGGTCGGTCCGCACGGCGCGCGGCCCGGGATCTGGGACCGCCCTGGCGGTACGGCCGAGAAGCTCGTGCGCGGCGCCAGGAGTGCCGTGCTCCTGGCAGCGAACCCCGCCGACCATGCGCCGCGCCGGCTCCTCGTCCCCGTGGACGAATCCGAGGTGACGGCCACGGTGCTCGAGTGGGCGCGGCGCTTCGCCGGGCGCCCCGATATCGCGATCACCCTCCTCCACGTGCTCAGCTCCTCGATGCTGAACGAGCTCCTCTCCGCCGGGGCCGTGATATCGGGCGTGATGATACCGGTACCCGAAGAGGTGCTCACCAACGCCGAGATGGACACCGGCTCGTGGTTGCAGCGCCTGGCGTCCGAGTCGGGGCTCGACGGCCCGGGCACGAGCACGGAGGTGAAGGTCGGCGACCCCGCCGACCAGATTCTGGCGGCCGCCGAGCGGCTCGACGCCGACATCATCGTCATGGGGAGCAGCGCCCACGGCCTGCGCGCGGCCATCCTCGGCAGCGTGGCCCGGGAAGTCCTGCGCTCGGCCAAACGGCCCGTGCTCGTGGCGAGGAGGCCGGCCGCTGAGGCTGAGAGCCCGGCGAAGGACGAATCGAGCGACCGTACCAGGGGAGGATGACGATGCCTGCCGAACGACTGACGTATCGTTTGCTGGAGCGCGCCGAGATGGACGAGCTGTTAGCGCGCCACAACGTGGGTCGCATCGCGTACACCTTCCGCGACCGCGTGGATGTGGAGCCGATCAACTACGTCTACCGCGACGGCTGGATCCTCCTGCGCACCGGGCCGGGATCCAAGCTCAACACGCTGGCGCGGCACCCGTGGGTGGCTTTCGAAGTGGACGAGGTGGACGGCCCCTTCGACTGGCGCAGCGTGGTGGTGCACAGCACCGTGTACGAGCTGACGCCCGGCGGCACCGAAGAACAGGCGCGACTCTACGACGATGCCGTGGAGATCCTGCGCGACCTCATCCCGGAGACCTTCACCGAATCCGACCCGGTGCCGCACCGGAACGTGATATTGCGCATGAAGGTGGATGAGGTGACCGGACGCGCGTCGAGCACCGGGCCCGGCTAGCCGGGTGCGGCTCCCCCAGCCCTTCCCTTCCTCATCTCCTCCGCGGCCGCGTCGGGTAAACACCGACAGCGAGCGGGCCGATTGTCTCACGCAAGTTCCGCAATTCCCCTGATTTTCGGCCCTGAGCGAGAGTCCTAGCTTCGGACAACGTGGGAATGCAGGCACCGCAAGGCCGCGCGCTGGCGTCGCGCGGCGGCGGCTCCTCCTCTCCCACACAGGCGAGGCACGTCGGCTCAACCTCTCTCTCAGAGACCGCAATGGCATCGAACATCTCTCGCAAGCTCGCGATCGGCGTCGGCGCCGCAGTCGCCGCGAGCGCGACCCTGTACGCCTGCACGGCGACGGGGGTCAAATCCAGCAACCTTGTGACCGGCGATGCCGCCTCGGCGGTCTACGTGCCGCCCGGCTCGCACGACGAGTACTACGCCTTCCTCTCGGGCGGCTACAGCGGCCAGGTGACGGTGTACGCACTCCCCTCGGGTCGCGCCATCAAGCAGATCCCCGTGTTCTCGCAGTTCCCGGAGAACGGCTACGGCTACGATGAGAACACGAAGGCGATGCTGCAGACGAGCTACGGCTTCGTGCCGTGGGACGACTCGCACCACCCGGAGCTCTCGCAGACCGACGGCATCCCCGATGGCCGCTGGCTCTTCATCAACGGCAACAACACGCCGCGCGTGGCGCGCATCGACCTCTCGCTCTTCGAGACCACGGAGATACTCGAGCTCCCGAACGCCGCGGGCGGCCACGCCTCGCCGTTCACCACGCCCGATACCAAGTACATCGTCTCCGCCACTCGCTTCAGCGTGCCGGTGCCGAACACCGACGTACCGATCGACACGTACAAGAAGAACTTCAAGGGCGTCCTCTCCTTCATCACGGCCGACCAGCCGGGGAAGATGGACGTGGCCTTCCAGATCCTGATGCCAGGCTACAACTACGACCTGGCCCACGCTGGCAAGGGGCCGTCGGACGGGTGGTTCTTCTTCACCACCTACAACACCGAGCAGGCCTACGAGAAGCTGGAGCTCAACGCTTCCAAGAACGACAAGGACGTCATCGCCGCGGTGGACTATCGCCGCGCCGAGGCGTGCGTGAAGGACGGGAAGGCGAAGAGCGTCCCGGCGAAGTACACGCACAACTACAAGGACGAGAGCACCCACATCGCGTCGAGCGAGCGGAAGACGAGCGTGAAGGTGCTCGACCCGCGCGACTGCGAGGGCGTGGTGTATCTGCTGCCGACGCCCAAATCGCCACACGGCGTGGACATAGATCCGAGCGGCGAGTACATCGTGGCGAGCGGGAAGCTGGCCACCGTGATCCCGGTGCACTCCTTCAGCAAGATGAAGAAGGCCATCGCGGACAAGGCTTACGACGGCGACGTGGACGGCATCCCCATCCTGAAGTACACCGCGACCATCGCCGGCGAGGTGCAGAAGCCCGGACTCGGCCCCCTGCACACGGAGTTCGATGGCAAGGGGAACGCCTACACCTCGATGTTCATCTCGTCCGAGATCGTGAAGTGGAAGCTCGGGACGTGGGAGGTGCTGGACCGGATGCCGATCTACTACTCGGTGGGTCACCTCATGATCCCCGGCGGTGACAGCAAGCAGCCCTGGGGGAAGTACCTGGTATCGCTCAACAAGATCACCAAGGACCGCTACCTCCCCACCGGCCCCGAGCTCGCCCAGTCGGCCCAGCTGATCGACATCAGCGGCGACAAGATGAAGATGCTGCTCGATTTCCCCACGATCGGCGAGCCGCACTACGCGCAGGGGATCCCCGCATCGGTGCTGAAGGACAAGCAGGTGAAGTACTACCCGCTCTCCGAGAACAAGAACCCGGGCGCGGTGAAGGCCGAGAGCGAAGGCGGGATCACGCGCACCGGTAAGCGCGTGGACGTCAAGATGGCGGCCATCCGCAGCCACTTCGCGCCGGACAATCTCGAGGGCGTGCAGGTGGGCGACACGGTCTACTTCCACGTGACGAACATCGAGCAGGACTGGGACATCGTGCACGGCTTCGCGGTGCTCGGCGCGAACAACGCCGAGTTGATCCTGGCACCGGGCGCCACGCGGACGCTCAAGTGGATTCCGCAGGCACCGGGAGTATACCCCTTCTACTGCACCGACTTCTGCTCGGCGCTTCACCAGGAGATGCAGGGCTACGTCCGCGTGTCTCCGGCGGGATCGAGCGTCCCGCTCATGGCGAACGTCAGCAAGAAGGCCCGTGCCCAGATGAGCCAGCAATGACACGCATCGCGCGAGCATTCACGGCATTGGCGGCGCTGCTCATGATCGGAGCCTTCGCCGTACCGCTCTGGCAGATCCGCCTCCTGGCGCCGCAGTACCCGGAAGGGCTGGGGCTTCTGATCCACGTGAACACCGTGCGTGGAGCGGGCCGGAACGATCTGACCAACATCAACTCGCTGAACCACTACATCGGGATGAAGGCGATCGATCCGGCGGCGATACCGGTGCTGCGCATCATGCCGTGGGTGCTCGGCGCGCTCGTGGTGGGGGGACTGATGGTGGCGCTGGTCGGGCGACGGAAGCTCCTCGTCGCCTGGCTGGGCGCCTACGCAACCGCGGCGGCGCTGGGACTGATCGAGTTCTGGAAGTGGGAGCGCGATTACGGGCGCAACCTCGATCTCGAGAACGCGATAATAAAGGTGCCGGGGATGAGCTACGAGCCGCCGCTCATCGGCGCGAAGCAGCTGCTCAACTTCACGGCGATCTCGCTTCCGGCACTCGGTACGATCCTTCTCGGAGTGGCGTTCCTCCTGGGAGCGCACGCTCTCTTCCTGTCCATGCGGGCGGCGCGCGCCGCCCGCATGGAGCAGGGTCCCACCTCGAGCGCGGCGAACGATGCCACGCCGAAGGTGACCAGCCCCCGGCTGCAGCCGGCCGGAGGCCGCTGATGCACGAGTGCACCCGGCCCCGCGCCGGCACGCGGACGCCACGCCCGTGGCGCCTCGCGATCTTCGCGGTCGCGTTCGTCGTGGCCGGGTGCGCCGCTGGCCCGGTGCCGATCGCGTACGACCAGGACGGCTGCGACTTCTGCAGGATGCAGATCAGCGATCCGCGCTATGGCGCGGAGCTCATCACGCGCACTGGGAAAGTACACAAGTTCGATTCCATAGAGTGCCTCGCGTCGTTCTACTCGAGCCTGCGCGACAGCGCCAGCGTCCGTTCGCTCTGGGTCAGCGACTACCGGAAGCCGGGGACGTTCGTCCCCGCGCGTGAAGCACTGTTCATCCACCATGCCGGTCCCGGAAGCCCGATGGGTCGCGGTCTGCTCGCGCTGCAGGCGGGAAGCGAAGCGGCCGCCGGCGGGGTACCTGCTGGCGACACCCTGAGCTGGAGCCAGGTGGTGGAGCTGGTCGCTCGCGAAGGGTTGGCGCCAGGGGTGAAGCCGCTCCAGGACGCCGACAGCTCGGGCGCCGTAGTACGCGCTGGAGCCGCCGATGCGCGCGAACACTGAGATGCCTCGCTGCATCGGTCGCAGCGCCCTGGTGGTAGCGCTCGCGCTGGCCGCGGTGGCGCCTTCGCTCGCGGCGCAGCGCACGGTGGTGGTGAGCCCGGACGGTCCGGTGCACACGATCACCGAGGGAGTACGGCGGGCGTCCGCGGGCGACCGGATCCTCGTGAAGACCGGCACGTACCGCGAACCCACGATCCTCGTCGACAAACCGGTGGAGATCGAGGGATTGGGGCTCCCGGTGCTGGACGGTGAAGGCGAGCGGCAGATCATGACCGTCGCGGCCGACGACGTCACCGTGCGCGGTCTGCACTTCGTGCACGTGGGTACGAGCTACGTGGAGGATCGCGCCGCCATAAGAGTGGCCGGCGTGAAGGGGTGCACGATCTCGGACAACCGCTTCGATGACGCCTTCTTCGGCATCTACCTGGCCGAGGCAACCGGCTGCGTGGTGGAGCGGAACGAGCTGCACGCCACGACGAACGGGGAAGCCGGCTCCGGCAACGGGATCCACCTCTGGTCTTCGCGGGGGATCACCATCGCCGACAACCGGATCACCGGCCACCGCGATGGGATCTACCTGGAGTTCTCGCACGAGAGCGAGATCCGCGGGAACGTGAGCGAAGGCAACCTGCGCTACGGCCTGCACTTCATGTACTCCAACGACTGCCACTACACCGACAACGTCTTCCGCGACAACGGCTCGGGCGTGGCGGTGATGTACACGAAAAACGTCACCATGAAAGGCAACCGCTTCGAGCAGAACTGGGGCGGCGCAGCCTACGGCCTCCTGCTCAAGGAGATCACCGACAGCCGCCTCGAAGGGAACGTCTTCGAGCGGAACACGATCGCGCTCATGGCGGAGGGCGCGAACCGCCTGCAGGTGGATCACAACGAGTTCATCGCGAACGGCTGGGCCGTGAAGCTGGCGGCCAGCACGCAGGACGGTCGCTTCACGCGCAACGATTTCATCGGCAACACCTTCGACGTGGTGACCGACAGCCGGCAGATCTCGAGCACCTTCGCCGGAAACTACTGGGACAGCTACAAGGGCTACGACCTGGACCGCGATGGGATCGGAGACGTACCGCACTTGCCGGTGCGGCTCTTCTCCCTCCTCGCGGCGCGCGCGGAGCCCGCCCTCGTACTGCTGCGGAGCGTTTTCGTGGAGCTGCTCGACGCCGCCGAACGCGTGCTTCCAGTGCTCACGCCCAGCGGAGTGAACGACCCACGCCCAGCCATGCACAGGCTCACATGATAGAAGTCACCCAGCTCGAGAAGCGCTTCGGGGCGCTGCAGGTTCTGCGCGGGCTCGACCTGAATATCGGCAGCGGGCGCGTTACGGCCGTGGTAGGCCCCAACGGCGCGGGAAAGACCACGCTCATCAAGATCATACTCGGCCTGACCCGCGCCGATTCGGGGAGCATATACATCGACGGAAAGTCCATCGACGCCGACGACGACTATCGCTCGCGCATCGGCTACATGCCGCAGATCGGGCGCTTTCCCGAGAACCTCTCGGCGCTCGACCTCATGGCGCTCCTGCGCGATCTACGCGGGGCCGAGGGCTCGGTTGACGAGGAGCTGGTGGACAGACTGCGGCTGGGCGGCGAGCTGCGCAAACCCATCCGCACGCTGTCGGGCGGTACGCGGCAGAAGGTGAACGCGGTGCTCGCACTGCTCTTCCGTCCGGACATCCTGATCCTGGACGAGCCTACCGTTGGTCTCGACCCCATCTCGAGCGGGATCGTGAAGGACAAGATCCTCGCCGAGCGCGGCGCGGGACGCACGGTGGTGCTCACCTCGCACATCATGAGCGATCTCGAGGAGCTGGCCGACGACGTGGCCTTCCTGGCCGACGGTCAGATCCGCTACGCGGGAACGCTCTTCGACCTCAAGCGGATCACGCGCCAGAACAACCTGGAGCGCGCGGTGGCCGCGATGATGACATGGGAGAAGGCGGCATGAAGACGGCCATGAAAGTCGCGCGCTACGAGGGGAGCAACGTGCTACGCAGCCGCTGGATGCTGGTGTACACGCTCTTCTTTCTGGCGGCGAGCTACGGGCTTCTCCGCTTCGCGGGGAGCGGCACCAAGGCCCTGCTCAGCCTCATGAGCGTGGTGCTCTTCCTGGTTCCGCTGGTCACCGTGGTCTACGGCACCGTCTACCTGTATGGCGCGCGCGAGTTCACCGAGCTCCTTCTCGCTCAGCCGGTGAAGCGCTGGCAGCTCTACACCGGGCTCTATCTGGGGTTGACCGTGCCGCTCTCGCTGGGACTCGCGGCCGGCGTTTCCCTCCCCTTCGTTCTGAACGGCTTCGACGAGCCGGCGCTGGCCGGCACGCTGGCGGTACTGGTGCTGGCGGGAGTGGCGCTCACCAGCGTGTTCACCGCGCTCGCCTTCCTGATCGCGCTGCGCTACGACGACCGCCTTCGCGGGCTGGGCGCCGCGATCGGGCTCTGGCTGGTGCTCTCGCTCGTGTACGATGGGCTCGTGCTCTTCCTGATCGCCACCTTCGGCGACTACCCGCTCGAGCGGGCGGTGCTCGCTCTCACGCTCGCCAATCCGGTTGACCTGGCGAGAGTGATGCTCCTCCTTCGCTTCGACATCTCGGCGCTGATGGGCTACACGGGAGCCGTGTTCCAGCGCTTCTTCGGCGGCGCCTCCGGCGCCGCGCTCGCGGCCGTCATCCTGGGCATCTGGATGGCGGCACCCATCGCGCTCGGCCAGCGCGCCTTCCGGCGGAAGGATTTCTGATGCTCCGGCGATACAGTACCGGACAGCGCGGGCCGGCGCCGGCCGAACCGCATCACTACGACATCATGACATTCAGCGTGCAAGAAAGGAGGGGCGCGATGAGACGCCTTTCGAGTGGCATCGGCATCGCGATGGCCACCCTGTTGATCGCCGCCTGCTCGGGCGACGCGAACAAGCAGGTCACCGGCGGCAATGGGGCAGCGGCCACGCCGAGCGCGAGCGAGGCCCCCGCTCCCACAGGCGACACGATCGTCGTGGAGATGATCACCGATGAGACCGGGAATCACTTCAAACCCAAGGACATCGAGGCGCGGAAGGGCGACCTGATCCGCTTCACGCTCACCGCCGGCGTTCACAACGTGCACTTCCTCCCCGACTCCAACCCGGGGAAGAGCAACCTCCCGCCCGTGAGCGAGTTCCTCCAGCTTCCGGGACAGACGTACGACCTGGTCGTGAACCTTGACCCGGGCCACTACTACTTCCAGTGCGACCCGCACGCTCTGCTCGGGATGGTGGGTAGCCTCGAGGTAAAGAACTGACGCGCGTGATTCGGGCCTAGGCACCGTTGACGCGCTACTCCTCCGGGAGCTGCCGCGTTAACGGTGCATTCATCTTCGGGCGTTATCCTGAATCGCAGCGATCCGGCCGCAGTGCGACCGGCGCCGGCGCGGGCGCACCGCGCAGTCGGATGACCCGGAGCGTACACAATGAATGGCGTACACCTGCACCTGCTGCTCAACCATCTTCCGGTGATCGGATCTCTCTTCGCGATCCTGATGCTGGGCTGGTCGTTGTTGCGCAGGAATACCGAGGTCGCGCGCGCAGCGCTCGGCCTCTTCGTCGTCGCGGCGATCACGGGGCTCGCCGCGTACTTCACCGGCGAGCCCGCGGAGCACGCGGTCGAGGAGATCGCCGGCGTCAGTAGACGAGCGATCCACACTCACGAGGAGGCGGCCGAGCTCGCGACCGTGATCCTCGGCAGCTACGGCGTCTTCGCGCTCGGTGCGCTGTTCCACCTGCGGAGGCACGCC
>Ga0182741_1003686_pt1 | contig 15997 bp, 16 predicted proteins | sample eDN5th37CBELigOP_FD_128874 | JGI IMG/M metagenome (GOLD analysis project Ga0182741, IMG submission 128874) | Enriched Organic Plus compost microbial communities from Emeryville, California, USA - eDNA 5th pass 37_C BE-Lig OP (version 2) (version 2) ...
AACGGGCAGCCGCCGGGCGGCGCCAGAGGGGAGGGCAACTCGCCCTTGAGCGGCGGGAACGCGCGTTTGCGCCGTTCGGTCGAAGGGCTCGCCGCGATGAGTGCCGCGCTGTAGGGATGAGCTGGCGCGGCGAATACGGCAGACGCCGGCCCGATCTCGACAATGCGCCCGAGATACATGATCGCGACCCGGTCGCTGATGTGGCGCACAACTCCCAAATCGTGGCTGACGAACAGATAGGTCAGCCCATGCTTCTCGCGGATGTCCATGAACAGGTTAATGACCTGTGCCTGGACCGAGACGTCGAGCGCGGAGACCGGTTCGTCGCAAACCAGGAAGCCCGGTTTCACCGCGAGCGCGCGGGCGATGCCGATGCGCTGGCGCTGTCCTCCGGAGAACTGATGCGGATAGCGGTTGCGATAGGCCACATCGAGGCCGACTTCGGTCAACGCCTTGTCGACAGCCACGTCGACCTCACTCTTCGGCAGCAGCCCATGAACCTGCAGGGCTTCTCCGACGATCTTGCGCACCTGCATCCGCGGATCGAGCGACGCATAGGGGTCCTGGAAGACCATCTGGACCTTGAGGAGGTAATTCAGCCTATCCTTACCGCGAAGGTCGGCGACGCGCCGGCCTTCGTAAATGATGTCCCCGGCGCTAGGCTTGGTGATCCCGGTGGCGGCGCGCGCCAGCGTGGACTTGCCGCAGCCGGACTCACCGACGAGGCCGAGCACCTCGCCCCGCTTCACGGTGAGATCGACACCGTCGACCGCCTTCAACACGGGCGGGGCCAGCGCGCTTCCGGTAGCGGCGAGAAGGCGCTGCGCGAAGGTCGACTTGCCGCGGAAGTATTTCCTGACGCCGCGCAGCTCGAAGAAGGGCTCGGTCATAGGGCAGGGCCTTCAGGCACGGGGTTGTGGCAGCGATAGCTCTGCCCGTTGCTCATGACCTGTGGCGCAGGATCGATCTGTGCGCAGACGGGCAGGGCGCCCTCACATCGCGGACGGAACGGGCATCCGCTCGGGCGCGCGTCGATGCTGGGAGCCGCTCCATTGATCTGCTTCAACCGCTCGCCAGGAGCGACCGTAGCGGCTGAAGAGCCGAGCAAGCCAAGGGTGTAGGGATGGCGGGGACGGTCGAGCACGTCGTCGACGGCTCCCGTCTCGACGATCCGTCCGGCGTACATGACGGCGATCCGATCGGCGAGTTCAGCGACGACGGCGAGATCGTGCGTGATCCAGAGCACCGCCGTGCCGGTCTCGCGACTGAGCTTTTGGACCTCGAACAGGATCTGGCTCTGGATCGTGACGTCGAGCGCCGTCGTGGGCTCGTCGGCGATGATCAGGTCGGGCTTGTTCAGGAGCGCCGTCGCGATGGCGACGCGCTGGCGCATGCCGCCAGAGAACTCGTGCGGATACTGCTTCAAGCGCGCTTGCGGGGAGGAGATGCCGACCCGGGTCAGGGCCTGCGACGCCTCCGCCAGGGCGTCCTGCTGGCTGCAGGAGCGGTGCTCCAGGATGGCCTCGCACATCTGCTCGCCGATGGTAAGGACAGGGTTGAGGGTCATCAGCGGATCCTGGAAGATCATCGCAATGCGGTCGCCGCGCAGATGGCGAAGGCGCTCCTCGGTCGCCGCGCGGAGATCCTCGCCCTTGAACAGTATGTCGCCGGCAACGATCTCGCCGGGCGCGTCGATCAGCTGGACCAGGGAAAATCCGGTGACCGATTTGCCTGAACCGGATTCGCCGACGAGGCCGACTATCTCGCCAGGTTGCACGACGAGATCGACGCCATCGACTGCGGGCCATGCCCCGGCAAAATCGTGGAATACGGTTCGCAGGCTACGAACTTCGAGCAGCGCGGAGGTCATTGGCCCCTCACATTGAAGCTTCGGCGCAGGCGCTCGCCCACGAGGTTGAGCGATATGATCAGGAGCACGAGAGCGATGCCCGGGAACGCCGCGATCCAGTACTCGCCCGAGAGCAGGAACTCGAACCCGTTGGCGATCAGAAGCCCGAGAGAGGGTTGCGTCACCGGAACGCCGACGCCGAGGAAGGACAGGGTGGCTTCCAGCGTGATCGCGCCCGCAATGCTGATCGTTGAGACAACAAGAACAGAGCTTATGGAGTTCGGCAGGAGATGCGCTAGCATGATGTGGCGCGTCGGCAGGCCGAAATTGACCGCTGCCTCGATATATTCCTTGCGCCGCTCCACGAGGGCCGCCGCGCGCATCAGGCGGGCATATTGCGCCCATTGCACTAGGATGATGGCGATGATTACCTTGTCGACGCCGCGTCCGATGGACGCGAGCAGTACGAGAGCGATCAGGATCGACGGGAAGCCGAGCATGAAATCGACGACGCGCATGATCGCCGCGTCGACGGCGCCGCCGAACTGGGCCGCGACGAGACCAGCGAGAACCCCGATGGCGAGCGCGCCGGCGGTGGATGTCAGGCCCACCAGCAGGCTTGTGCGCAGGCCGTATAGGATCGCGCTAAGCATGTCGCGCCCCTGCGCGTCGGTGCCGAGCCAGTAGGTGATGCCGGTCATGCCCTGCGCGCCAGGCTCAAGGCGGTTATCCATCACGCTCAGCGACGCGAGGTCGTGCGGGTTCTGCGGCGCGATGAAGGGCGCAAGCAGGGCGAGCAGCAGGAGGATTCCGAGTAGAACAGCCGCGCCGCGCGTCGTCGGGCGACTCTTGATCCGGCGCAGAACTTTCCGGCGCAGCGCCGAATCGGCGCTGGCCGTCACCGTTGTCGAAGAGGTCATGCCATTTCTCCGGTCAGCTTCACGCGAGGATCGAGCGCCGCGTACAGAACGTCGACGAGGAAGTTCACGGTAACGAACAGGAGGGTCGCGAGCATCACGTAGGCGACCACGACAGGGCGGTCGAGCTGATAGATGCTGTCGATGAGGAGCTTGCCCATGCCCGGCCAGGCGAACACGGTCTCAGTGATGGTCGAGAAGGCCACGAGGCTGCCAAACTCCATGCCGGCAACTGTCACGACCGGGATCAAGATGTTGCGCAGCACGTGCCGCCCGACGATGCGCTGGCGGCGCACGCCCTTCGCGCGGGCGTATTTCACGTAGTCCTGCGTCATGGCCTCCGTGGTGCCCGCCGCCACGAGGCGGATCATCAGGGCCATGTTCGGAATGGCGAGATTCAGGGCTGGCAGGGCAAGATGCTTTAGACCGTCGAGCGTCAGCAGGCTCGTCGGAATACCAACAACGGAGACCGTCTCGCCGCGCCCTGCCGTCGGCAGCCATCCGAGGAAGACGCTGAAGAGCAGGATGAGCATCATGCCTTTCCAGAAGCTCGGAAGGGAGAAGCCGAGGATCGTTCCGGCCATGACGACGCGGCTCAGACGGCTCTCTGGATTGAGACCGGCCAAGAGACCGAGCGGAATGCCGATGACGGCGGCGACGCCCATGGCGAGGAGGACGAGCTCGAAGGTGGCCGGCAACCGCGCCACGATCAGGTCGGCCGCCGGAACGCCATGGACGAAGGAATGTCCGAGATCGCCCTTCAGCGCCTTGCCCAAAAAGCCAAGATATTGTTGCCAGACCGGCAAGTCGAGCCCGAGGCGCTGGATCATGGCCGTGCGTTCGGCGGCGCTGACCTGCGGCGGGACCAGGAGCTCGATAGGGTCTCCAATACCGTAGACGGCGAGGAAGACCACGACGGAAACCGCGAGCAGAACCAGAACGCTCTGGATTAGACGTTGCAGGATGTAGGCCATCATCTAAGGCGTTCCAATCTGCTCGCCGCTCCGTTCGTGGCTTGCTTACTGCGCAGGCTTGACCTGCATGGCCATCGTGAACTGATCCGCGCGGCCGGCATATTTCAGGCTCGCCTTGTAAGCCCAGATCGTGCTCTCAAAATGCAGCGGGATGAACGCGCCGCCTTCAATGACCTTCACACCCGCCTGCTGGAGAATCTCCGCACGCTTGGCATCATCGAGGGTGGTGATCGCCGTGCGGATCAGCTTGTCGAATTCCGGATCGGCATATCCGCCGTAATTCGAGCCGCCGATGGTCTTCGCTTCGTCCGGCGTTGCGGCCCATTGCTTCAAGAACGACGAGGCTTCCCCGCTGGTAGAGCCCCAGCCGCCGAGAGACACGCTAAATTCCTTTTTGGCGCGGCGCGGGAAGTAGATGGCGCGGGCCATGGCGTCCACTTCGGAGCGGATGCCAACCTGCGTGAGGTACTGCGCAACGGCCTGCGTGATTTGGCTGTCGTTGATGTAGCGGTCGTTAGTCGTCGAGAGCGTGAGCTGGAAACCGTTGGGATAGCCGGCCTCTGCCAAGAGTTTCTTAGCCGCGGCGGGATCGTAGGCGAGCTTCGGTGGGTTCTCCAGCGCGCCGAACATGCCGTTGGGCAGGAACTGATAGGCCGGCTCGGCGGCGCCGTCCATGATGCGTTTGATGATCGCGTCACGGTCGATGGCGAGCGACATCGCCCTGCGTACGCGTGGATCCTTCAGCGGGTTCTTACCGTTCTCGGCCTTCACGAACGGGCTCGGCTCACGCTCCACGTCAAGCTGGAAGTAGATGACGCGGGTCGAGGGCGTGATCACGTGGCTGAAGCGCTTGTCGTCCTTGATGCGTGCAACGTCGCGCGCGGCCGGGTTCTCGATCACGTCGTAATCGCCCGCGAGGAGGCCCGCCAGGCGCGGACCGGCATTGGGAACCGGCACGAAGGTCACGTTGGCCCAGGGTTCCGCCCGGCCCCAGTACTTGTCGTTGCGCTCGAGCTCGACGCTCGTCCCCTTCGTGTAGCTCTTGAACTTATAGGGGCCGGTGCCGATAGCGAGCTTGCCGTCGTTGAAGTCGCCAACGACGGGCCATGCTCCTGTAACGCCGCAGTTCTTCGCCGCGTCGAAGGTCAACTTGTCATGCGGAAGAACGGACGCGCTCAGGATGGCGACGCTGGACACGAAGTTCGGCAGCAGCGGGTCCGGCGCCTTCGTGGTGATAACGATGGTGTGCGGATCTGGGGCCTCGACAGCCGTGAAGTTGCCCGTGATGTCGGCAAACGAGCCTGCGATCGCCGTCTCGTTCTTCAGGGTACGGCAGAAGCTGAAAATCACGTCGTCAGCGGTGAAGGGCTGGCCGTTCGAGAAGGTCACGCCTTGACGGAGTTTGAAGGTCCAACGATTCTGGCCGTCGTTCTCCCAAGACGTCGCAAGGCTGGGTAGAACTTTTTGCTGCTCGTCCTGCTTGGTCAATCCATCGAAGATATGAGCCGCGAGGGCATTGTTCGGCGTCAGATCGTGATAATGTGGGTCGATAGCCGTCGGCTCCGAGCTGAGCGCGATCTTGAGGGACTGAGCCCATACGGGAGCACTGAGCATACAGGTGCTGGCGACGAAGGCAAAAATGAGTGGACGGCGCATTGATTATCTCTCCGGTTCCCTTGGTTACTGCCTTTTGACAGATTTATTTTCTCAGATTAAAGATCATGAAAATTTCCTGACGTCAATCAGCTGGAGCGTCCGTGTCTCAAGTCCTGAAGCCGACGACGGATCTGGCTCACCGCATCGCACTCGTTTACGCTTCGCTCAGCGAAGCGCACCGGCGCGCGGCGGACTTCGTACTGCAGCACCCTCTCGAAACAGCGACGATGACCATCGAAGGCTTCGCAGAGCGCAGCGGCGCCTCCACGGCGACGGTGACCCGATTCGTCCGCGCTCTCAATTACGCCGGGTACAGCGAGTTCCGGGCGGCGCTCTCCGAAGCGCTGCGACTGGCTATGGCTCCTGTCGACAGCTTCGCCGATGCTCACAGCACGAAAAGCTCCGCCTTCTCGACGTTTCTAACCGCGCTCAGGGATCAAGCTGCAAATCTGGACGAGACCCTTGCAGTCGTCGACGAGCAAACTTGCTCCCAGGCTATGGAAATTCTGTTGCACGCTCGCCGGATCTTCATCGTCGGATCCGGAGCAAGCCACCATGTAGCAGCTCATCTAGATGAAGGATTGACGCTCTATCTCAATGCGAACGTAATCTTTGCGTCGTCTCGCGGGGGAGCGGAGAAAGCGGTCAGGCATCTGATGAATGTAGGGGCGGATGATGTTGTACTGGCCATCTCTCTTCCGCGCTACTCACGCGGTACCGTCGATCTGGCGAAACTCGCCAAAAACCGGGGGGCAACTGTCATGGCATTAACGGACGCGCCGAGTTCGCCGCTTGTACCGATCGCTGACATTACCCTCTTCGCTCCGGCCAGGAATCGGTTGCTGCCAAACTCGCCAACGGCGGCCTTCGCACTCGCGGATGCTATCGTTGCTGCAGTGGCCCGAGAGCGGCCTGATGCTGTCGAGGCCCTGAAAGAACTCAGTGAAAGTCTCCTTTGGACGTTCTACCAGTGAGAATCCGACGTGCAGCCCCTGGCCAGATAGCGGGCAGCGTGAAGACTATTCCCAAACACAGCTACTTTCGAGAGAAGGTCGACCGACCGGCCATTGTTCGGTGCATCTCGCGTCCGATAGCGAAGTGGAACACTACCGGGAGCTGCAGAGCAGGCGATGCTTGCGCCTAGGTCTTGGTCATCGGCTGCCCGTTGCGTCTGCGCGGCGTCTGGCCCATGATCACGACGATGGCAACATCGGTATCACGGAGGAGGTCGCAGACCTGACGAAGGTCACCGAGGGAGTCGAAGATCTCCTTATGCTCTCCATAATCTAAGAGTGGGTTAGTTCCCGATGGGAAACCCGGGTCAGTTCCGGGTGGGAATCAACACAGGCTCCTTTCGGAGCCTGAATCGTACTGACAGCAAGTCCTCAATGGGCCTTGAGACTAAGCCGGTAGCCAAAACCGCGGATCGTGATAATCGCGTCAATTGCGCCTGCGCGTTCGAGCTTCTTGCGAAGATAGGTCATGTAGACTTCAACAATATTCGTATGTGGGTCGAAATCGTACTGCCATACACCGTGCAGGATGTCCTCACGGCTTACCACGTGTTTGACATTCTCCATCAGATAGCGGAGTAGCGCAAATTCTGTGGCGGTGAGGCCAAGATCGCGATCGCGATAGCACGCCGTCTTGAGCGCTAGGTCCATACGCAGTTCGCCAATGATGATCGTATTTCCTTTCGCATTGCCAGCAGCAGAGTGACGCAGCAGCGCGTTCAGACGGGCTAGAAGCTCCTCGAAGGCGAAGGGCTTAGTCATGTAGTCATCGGCGCCCGCTCGAAACCCCTCAAGCTTGTCACCAAGCGCGTCTCTGGCGGTCAGCATTAGCACTATGAGATCCTCGCCCGCGTGCCGCAGTTGCCGGCAGAGTTCGGTGCCTTCACCGTCGGGTAGCATTAGGTCAAGGATAACCAGCGCAAAGCCACCGCCCGCTATGAGCGCAGGTAGGTCGTGTCCATCCGAGCGCGCGGTTACGCTATACCATTCGGCCGCCAAACCTTCTGCCAGGAATGCGGCGATCTCGGCATCGTCTTCGACGATCAGCAGGCGGGCAACGGTCATGTACTCTCCGTCAGGCGCGGCACGTTGATATAGACGGTCGCTCCAGTTCCGGACGTTCTCTCGATGCCGATGGCCCCAGCATGGCGCTCGATGATCCATTTGGCGATCGCAAGCCCGAGACCCACGCCGTGCCCGGCCCGCGCAGATCCTTGGCCACAATAGAATCGGGAAAACACCATGCCAGTCTCTTCCGCTAGAAAGCCCGGGCCGTCATCATGCACGCGGATCAAGCCGCGCTCGCCTGCACCTTCAAGCGTGATGCGGATGGTACTTCCGTCGGGTGCGAACTTTATCGCATTGTCCAGAAGGATCACCAATGCCTGCCGCAGCCGATCGGCGTCGCCCCGAACCATGATCGGCTCAATCGGCTGCATTGGCGACAGGATGATACGCCTGTCGCGGGCAAGGGCCCGGCTGTCCAGAAGCGCGTCTGCTATCACGTCCTGAAGGACCACGGGCTTCATTTCGACCCCAATCGAGCCATGTTCCGAGCGCGCAAGAAACAGCATGTCCTCGACCAGCCGCCCCATCTCAGCGGCCTTCCGTACGATCGAACCAAGCGTCTCGCGAAGCGGCTCGGGGTTCCTGTCGCTACGGCGCAGGGCAACCTCGGCCTGGCCGCGCAGGATCGTGAGGGGAGTACGGAGTTCGTGGCTGAGGTCGGCGAAGAACCTTGCGCGGTTAGCATTAAGTTCGCGCAAGCGCTCGTTGGCCGCTTCCAACTCGGCCGAGCGGGCCCGCAGTTCGGCCGTGCGCCTCGACACCCGCGCTTCGAGGTTGAGGTTGATGCCCTCTAGCGCAGAGCGCTGATTGCTGATCTCGCTGGTCATCCGGTTGAAGCGCTCAGCAAGATTGCCAAGCTCATCATTGCCGCCAGCCTCAACCATACTCGACAGGTCGCCGCGCCCTACTGCGTCAGCCGCGTTGGCAAGCGCCGTCACCGGGCGCAGAACAGTGCGATTCAGCATCAGGATGTTAAATCCTCCAAGCACTGCCACGATGGGCAGCAATCCAAGCGTCACCCAGGCTGACACTTGCGACAGTCTTGCCGCCTCGGTGGAAATCTCGTCGACTTCCTTGACCTCGCGCGCGACAAGTGCCTTGATATGGGCAGATAGCGCCTCGTCCAGTCGATGCTCGATTTCATCGCGGTAAAGATCATTTGCCTGCTCCCTCCGGCCCTGCGCTATCTCCTCGGCAAGTTGCGCATAAACCGCGTCCATCTCGCCCAGAACGACGACGATCTGTTCGATTCGGTCGACCTCGCGCAGTTCCTCGATCCGCTCCTCCTCCGACGCCAGCCAGTCCACCTCATCGGCGATCAGCGCCTGCTGCCTCGCCAGATGTTCACTCAGAACCTTGCGAGCCTGCTCCATCTCTAGCCCCTGGGGGCCGATGATCACTAGTTCCGCAATCTGCTCAAGATAGTGCTTGGCCGCGATCGCGATCAGATCGAGGTTGCGCAACTGCTCGTAGGAGGCAGAAAGGTGCCGGCGGGTGTTATCGGCAACCTGCTGCGTGTGGATTGCCCCGGCGCAGGACAGCATGATCGTGGCGGCAAGGACCGTATGGCTGATCATGATCTTGGTGTGAATGCGCATGTCATCCCCTGACACGGTCCGGTGTCGCGTCGGGTTCTGTTCCCGTTGCCTCATTCTAGGAACGGCGGGCAGGAAAAGAACCACCGGGGCAGGTTTCTAATGATCTTCTAATTTGATGGCTACAGGATTGTATGGCATCCAAGGCCACCAGACCGTAAGCTTTTTGCACGGCCTAAACCCAATGATCTAGAAGCCATGTAAGCTGACGGCTCGCTACTTGAAAAATTTTGCCGGAATCATGCTCGAACATTTGCCCGAAACTGAAACGCTGATCCGTTTTACCATCGACCTCGTCGCAATGGTAGTTCTTGTCTTTGGACTGTACTATCGCCGATACCGCGACAAGGAGCTTGTGACAGCGGCGTCGATGTTCAACGTCTTCGCATTCGGGGTCCTGACGGTGCTCTCGTCAGTCGAATTCGGCATGGCCTCGGGTTTCGGCCTGTTCGCGATCCTTGCGCTTTTCACCCTGCGGTCGGAACAGATCTCGAAGATCGAGATCACTTATTTCTTCGGTGCGATCGCGCTTGCCGTGATCTGCTCGTTGCAGGGAACGACCCTGACCTTGACCGGAGCCGTTGCCGCCCTTGTCGTGCTTGGCGCCTGGATTTTGGACCATCCCAGCATCCTCAGGTCGGTGCAATCCGTCAAGATCACGCTGGACAAGATCGATCCAGACGCTTTGTGCAATCCCGAGAGGATGCTGACGGATCTTTCCGCTCGCCTTCATGTCGAGGTGATGTCCTTTCAGATCACCGCGCTCGATTACATCAACGACATGGCCCGGATCAACGTCTTCTATCGGAGCCATCCTGATGCCAGGGGAGAAAGATCGTGGATTCGTCAATCGCCCAAATCCTCGACCGATTTAAGCCTCTCTGCCTAGCAGAACTAAACGCGCGCGCCGCCATGCTGGAACGGCTTGATAACAAGTACATCGTTCCTGCGGCCCGCTTTCGTCCTGCGCTGGAGGCATTCGCCGAGCATTTCGATGTGCTGGAGATCGACGGCAAGCGCGCCTTCACCTATGCAACACGCTATTTCGACGACGAGAACTTACGGACCTATCACGCCCATCACCAAGGCCGGCGAAAGCGCTGCAAGGTGCGCATCAGGGAGTATGTTGACGCAGGCATCAGCTTCCTCGAGGTGAAGCTGAAGGACAGGCGCAAGCTAACGGTCAAGCGTCGGCTGAAGATTAAGGCCCCAATGGCATGCCTCGACCAGTCCTGCATCGATTTCGTCGAACACTGCCACAGTGCTCTTTACGACCAGCCCCTGGGATTGGTGCTGCGGCAGGTGATCTCGATGCGCTACAGACGCATCACCCTAGTGGCAAAAGCAGGTGGCGAGCGCATGACCATCGACAGCGGGCTGAACTTCCAGGCCGAAGGCTCCCTTCGCGAAATTCCGGGAGGCCTGTTCATCCTTGAAACCAAATCCCCGCGGGGCAACGGCATCGCCGATCGCGTCCTACGCGGACTTCGCCTGCACCCGACAGCTCAATGCTCTAAATACTGTATCGGCATGGCCGCTCTCGACCTAGTCGAGCGGCGCAACCGGTTCCTGCCCGCGTTGAAACGCCTAGAACTGAACACCGACCCGTCGCATGCCGCCTGAATCGGGCTGATCCGGTTCGGACAGACCGAAGCAACGATCCATATGACCAAAGCGTTCGTGTCCTGCAGCCTGGATAGGCAGCTTTGCCCGTCAGCGCCCCGATAACGCAGATCAGAGCGGCATTTCGGGTCCGATGCTCAAACCTGAAACAATTTCATTCAAAGGATGACATTGACATGCCCTACCTCAACCGTTCGATCGGTATCGCCTGCTGCACCGCCGCGTTTTGCGCGCCACAGCTGTCGGCGGCCGAACCAGCAGTTCTTCGCGTCGAAGTGCTGGATACCGCGATCCTCGAGGAGCCTAAGGTCAACGGGCTGAAGGTGGCCGAGCTTTCGGGCCTTGCCTATGACCGGAAGAACCAGCGGCTGTTTGCTGTATCGGACAAGGGCCGGATCTTCGAATTCGCGCTGGATCTGTCGGACGACCGACTTGCGGGACTGCGGCCGCTCCATGGCCGCAACCTCGTGGATGCAGAAGGCGCGAAGATGCGCGACAGTGGCTTCAATGCTGAGGGTATGGCGCTCGCCGATGACGGAACGATAATGATCGTCAGCGAAGCAGGACCTAGGATCTCGCGCTTTTCCCTTGATGGCAAATGGCTCGAGGATCTGCCGGTGCCGGCTGGGCTTGCCGATCCGTCCGGCCAGCGCAGCGAGAAGGATGGCCTCGAATCGCTTGCGCTTCACCAAAAATTCGGGTTGTTGACCATGCCGGAAGAACCGCTCGCAGCCCAGCCACGCACGATCCACACCGTCTATTCGTGGAAGGGTGACAGATTCGCGTTCGACACAAGCGACCTCGGCACCACGAGCATCAAGGCGATGGAGGCTCTTCCCGACGGCCGCATCGCCATGATCGAGCGCGATGTCTCGGCAGCGGATAACAGTCTGATCCCTTGGCTGCGCATCCTTGATCCCGGCAATTGCGCGTCGGATGGTATCTGTGCCACTGAGCTCGCGCGGATCGAGGTGCCGGGCATCAAGGATGCCGATTACGAAGGGCTTGCTCAGATTTCGGACAACTTGTTCCTGATCGTGAGCGACGACAAAATCGCTTCGACCCACCGCAGTGTATTTGGGTTATTGCGGGTGACACTTCCAAGCACCAGGCATCCCGCAGAAGCGGGTCAGAATAAGTCCCCGTGATCAGAACTCGTGCGTCCACTCCCCCAGTCCGATAGACATGGTGGTACAGGGCTGGTCCGTTAGCTTGTTCCAAGCCTTACAACAGCGATTGAAGATGTCACTGTAGGAGGTAAAGATCCGGCGATCCGTCGCAACGATTTTGTTGCAGAGTTTCATCGGCTGAGGCCCCGGTTGCCGAAGCCGGGAAGCAATGTTCAAAGGAAGGCATTTTGATCGAGCCCTGATCCTGCTCTGCGTCCAGTAATACGTGGCTTTCAATCTGAGCCTCCTTACGTTGCAAGTGATGGTGGCGGAGCGAGGGATCACCATCGACCATGCGACTGGGCATCGCTGGGTCATTCGGCATTCACCCGAACTGCTGAAGCGGTTCAGGGCGGCTATGAGACCACTCTGCCAAGCGGCGATTATGCTGCTTGCGTGCGTTTGGTGATATGTGCCCGATAGGTCGCTGCTGACTTCATGGTGATTCCTCCTGCTTCGGTGAGCGTCACGATCTCGGCCTTCGCCCGCTGGGCGGTTCGCTCGGTATAGGAAGATTTCAACACGACTCGAAAGTGGCTGGCGATGTGCCTGCGATGAGCGCTAGCTTGTCGCGGATTGACGGTCCTTTCGCCGACGAGCCGGTCCAGTTGATCATAGGCCCGTATTGCTTCGGCAGGCGTGTAGCTGTCCTTCTTCTCGAACAAAGGATGCCCTCTCCGTAAGAACTCGCCGCTGTCAGCAGACTCCATCGCGGTCAATTAGAAAAGAAAGGAGTATGAGCGACCAACAAACCTCTCAGCAGGCTGATTGAGTGGTTATTGCTTATATGGTCCATTCCGGCCAATATGCCCTACACCACACTTGCTTCATATGGTGTCTGCGGATTAATCCCAAAATGCTGACGACTCTCCTCTCATACCAGCGCTACGCTGTTTTTGCGACTGTTGGTCTTATGACGCTCGCCTCGCTGGTCGGGGCCATCGTTTACAGTCAATGGCTGTTCATCGTTGTAGGGTTCTCTGCTGGACTGTTCTTTCTTGGTGTTCATGATCTGCGCCAACGCTGCCACTCGATCTTGCGCAATTATCCTATCATCGGGCATCTGCGCTTCCTGCTTGAGAGCTTCCGACCCGAGATCAGACAATACATCATTGAGAGCGATCATGATGAGGTGCCGTTCAGCCGCCAGGATCGTGGGCTCGTTTACCAACGGGCAAAAGGGGTGGAGGACAAGCGCCCGTTCGGGACCATCGAGAATGTCTACAGTTCCGGTTATGCATGGCTGACACATTCCGCGACGCCTCTTACGATCACCGATACTGACTTTCGGGTGCGCATTGGCGGCTCTGCCTGCAAGCAACCCTACAGTGCAAGCCTATACAACATTTCGGCGATGAGTTTCGGCTCACTGTCGGCAAATGCGATCCTCGCGCTCAACAGTGGCGCCAGGAAAGGCGATTTTGCTCACGATACGGGGGAGGGCGGTATCAGTCGCTATCACCGACAGGGCGGTGGCGACCTGATTTATCAGGTGGCTTCGGGGTATTTCGGGTGCCGCAATGACGACGGAAGCTTTTCTCCCAAAAAGTTCGCCAGCCTCGCCGCTGATCCTCAAATCAAGATGATCGAGCTGAAATTGAGCCAAGGAGCCAAGCCGGGACATGGCGGCATGCTCCCAGCCTCAAAAATTACTCGGGAGATTGCCGAAGCGCGCGGCATCCCGATAGGCGTGGACTGCGTCTCTCCAGCTGGCCACGGCACCTTCTCAAGCCCGCTCGGACTCATGGAGTTCATTGGAGAGCTGCGGCAGCTCTCCGGCGGCAAACCGGTGGGATTCAAGCTGTGCATTGGCCATCGCCGTGAATTCATGAGCATGGTCAAGGCGATGCTCCGAACTGGCATTATTCCCGACTTCATCGTTGTAGATGGTGCGGAGGGCGGAACAGGTGCCGCTCCAGTAGAGTTCGCCAATAGGGTCGGCATGCCGATGCTTGAGGCGCTCACCTTCGTGCACAACACCCTGCGAGGCGCCGGCATACGTCATGAAGTCAAGATCGGCGCGGCTGGAAAGATTGTCTCTGCCTTTGATATTGCCCGGGCCTTGGCATTAGGCGCTGACTGGTGCAATGCCGCGCGTGGCTTCATGTTTGCCATCGGATGCATTCAGGCCCAATCCTGCCATACCAACAAATGTCCTGTCGGCATAGCAACACAGGATCCCATCCGCCAGCGCGCGATCGATGTCGGCGACAAGAGTGACCGCGTGGCGCGTTTCCACCGCAATACGATGCGGGCGCTGGGCGACATTGCTGGGGCTGCTGGCTTGAGCAATCCCAGCGACTTCATGCCATATCACTTCATGTTTAGGCAGAAAGATAACGAATTTCTCGACGGCAACGAGGCTTATCCTTATCTACCAGAAGGCTTCCTTATCTCGGGCGAGGAAATTCTCGAGCTGATCGATTGGCATGCCCGATGGGACCGAGCAAAGGCAGAGAGCTTTGCGCCGCCGGAAATCCCGCATGGCCCCTTCCAATGGCGGAAAGCCGCCTGACAGAACAGCCCCGACCGCTTCTGTCCTCGCGCGTTCAACCTGTTTCGGACTGGATATTGAGCAGAAGGAGATTGCGCACCATGTGTTTGAGGCGGGAAGTGTCGAGATGGGTTTAGATCCGGGCTGTCTCGATACCGGCATGGCCGAGCGACTCCTGCAGCACGTGCAGATCAACACTGCCTGAGTGCATGTGAATGGCATAGGCATGTCGCATCATATTTTGTGACACCCGCTCGGAGATGGCCAGGTCCGCCGTGACAGCAGCTTCTTTGTTCTCAAACAGGGCGGCCTGCGGCGTCAGGGCCGTCGCTCCCTTGCGCACAGAGTGGAACAGCTCAGGGAAGGGCGCTCCCCCGAAATAGACACGGGCAAGTGTCTGCCAGCGGGCTACCGCCTCGATCATCTCTCATGGAGCGGCAGGAGCCGCTGCTTATCGCCCTTGCCACGCACCAGCAGCATACGTGTGCCGCATCTGACGGCGACTAGAGCCCCTCGCTGATCCGCATGCCCAAGGCATAGGGCGTCACCAACAGGGCCGCCCGACGACCGTACCCAGTCTGCCTATGAAGCCCATCGAGTGATCGGCAGCGAGCGTGTGTGCGCTTTCCAGGAGAGATTCCGTCTCGGCAATTGAGAGGACGAACAAGAGCTTTTCGGCCGCCGCATGGCCGGTATGGTGAAGTTCGGAACGCGTGAACTGAGCTCCTCGGCGATGAGGAGGCGCTGACGACCTCGAATGTCTGTGACGCGTTGGGCGATGAACACTCCGGCATGACCCCGCGTGTCGAGATCAGCGATGTCGTCCCGAACCTGCTTCGGGCCCACAACATCCACGTCCGAGGCTCCTCTCGTCGAGCCAAGCTAGGTAGCAGTTGAGATCGTCCGTGTAGGTGGCAAAGGTGCTCGCCGAGACCCTTAGTTCGGTAATTGAGGCATCGAGCCAGAGCTGGGCCAGCCGCAGATTAGTCTGCATTAGACGTCCTGCGATAGACTCTGCCGCAGCACCGATGCGAGAGTTCATGTCAAAATGCTCGTCGTTAAACATGTTACAGCATGCCGTCCGCATTCTGCTACGAAACGCGAATTCCGTTACAAGTAAAGGATTTGCACTCGGAGGCTCAATGCCCCTGCCTACATTCATCTGAGGCTGGTTGGATAGACATTTTCCGTAGGCATTGACCCTTGGTCACTAGCGCAACTATGGGTATTGTTGCAGCCAGGATTTGGGCCCCGCGCACGGCCATTTTGCGAGAAACAGCGAAGGATCGGCCTGTGTGCCGTGGCAAGGATCGATCGCAGACCAAGCACCGTATTGATGAGCGTTCAGGAGCCGGGAGAAGCTAACGAGTCCGGCTGTGCGCATTGCGTAAACATGAGCCGGTGCCTCAGGGTGGGCGCAGTTGCCGCGATCGTGACTTGGAGCGGTTCCGCTCGTGGTCAGGTGCGCTCGCCCTGCCGCTGGGCTGGTTATGGTTAACGATTCATTGATAGGATCAGGGTGAGAGTATCGACAGCGAGTCGCAACTCTTCGTGGAGAACAAAGGTGCTTCAGCCTGACCCAACCCAAATTATCGAGGGAACGCGCCTTGAACGTCTTAGAGGCCTCCAGCGGTCAACA
>Ga0182741_1003689_pt1 | contig 15988 bp, 8 predicted proteins | sample eDN5th37CBELigOP_FD_128874 | JGI IMG/M metagenome (GOLD analysis project Ga0182741, IMG submission 128874) | Enriched Organic Plus compost microbial communities from Emeryville, California, USA - eDNA 5th pass 37_C BE-Lig OP (version 2) (version 2) ...
ACATGGTTGACAAAGACTTGTACGGCGCCTTCCCGTTGCAGATTTCAAGCAGGCTGCAGCCTAACGACCAAATATCGACCTTGCCGTCGTAGCCCGATCCAGAGATCATCTCTGGTGCCATGAAGTTCTCAGTGCCTGCCAGGGAGCTGCGTGGCGCACCGTCTTCAATATCTACAAGCAAGCCAAGATCACCAATGCGCACGCGGCCATCGAGATGCAGAAGGATATTCGCTGGCTTCAAGTCACGATGCACGCGCTTGCGCTGATGCAGGAAATGCAAGCCCGATACGACTTCACGACAGATGTAAGCGATGCTAGGCTCATCCAAAGGATTGTGGTAACAGAACTGGGCCAGGGTACCACCATCACAAAAGTCCATAACCAGCCATAGGCTGTTGTCGGCGTGATAGGTTCCTAGATAGCTGACTACATTTGGATGGCTGCAGGCACTGAGCGTGAGGGTCTCCTTTTCGCCCGCGCCCCAGCTCTCGGGACCATCAATTTGGACTTGCTTGATTGCAACGATTCGCTCGCCAGTCGATCTGCCAAGGTTCGCAAGTCGCTGCTGGATGTGACTTGGAATCTCAATGCCCATTTGCGAGGGATCACCCCACATCTGGAGAAGATTTGGTGTTGAATCGTCTTTGCTGTCATCGTCAGCATCGGTATCATCGGCTCGATCCTTCTGTGGGCGTTTTACATGGCGAAGGCGGGATTGTCGCCGCTTACGTCTAGAGCGCTCCTTGTCCTTCGCATCGTCTTCTTCCGCAGACATTCTTTTACCAGCAGGGTCGTCATCGCGTTCAGGCATGACGTTGCTATGCGAGGCTTGCTTGCTTAGGCCGAGACCCTCCGCCGCAGAACTAAGAAGATTTGCTGCTCCTGCCGCGACGGAACGTACAACAGAGGCCAACGAACTCTGGGCTCCATTTGCGTTGCCTGCTGATGTCGTTGTGGGCGGTTGCTGCTGCACGGGCTTCGAAAGTTCAACCTCATCGTATACAGTGCTGGAGGAAGTGGTGGTCGATGTTGCGATATAGGACGAACTTGAGATTAGCTCATGTTCCACATCCGCAATTGCCATCTCCACCGCGTCTGCATCATTGGCAGTGTCGAATGGATTAAACAAAACACCTTCTTGCTCGTCATTGTCTTGTTCTTCGGCTGCAGTTTCCGTTTGAGATGGAGAGGCCTGTGTGAGTTTCGGAGTCTTGGTGGCATCCGAGGTGTCAGAGAAGCTTTTCCGTTGGTTCGCACTAGGCGGCCCTGGGAGGGAGTTTTCGGAGATCACCGTAGCACTATAAACATCTCCGAAGGCACCCTGCCCAACCTTTTCCCAATTGGTGAACAAGAGCCGTGGGTCCTGCTTGATCACCAGCGAAAGGAAGGTTGCATGACTCACCATATCGTTTGCCTCCTTCAAGGTGTGGCGGAAGCTGCTCTGAGGCGAGCGCAATCTAAACCGGTATGGATTCAAACGGCCACGACGGAACGGGCGTCCGCGCCTATCCATATGAGTGGCTGCGGGGAGTCTATGACCCGTTGCAAAATAAACGGCATTGCAGCATACATCCCATGCCTCAATAAAGGCGCGTGTCAGGTCCCACTGCAAACCACGCTGTTGACAGTATTGCTGCTGTTCTTTCGCGAAGATACCAATGCATTCTGCGACTTGCGGTGGAACAGATTCTATCACTGCACGCGTCCAAGAGAGAGCATCTTGCTGCTGTCCCGCGGCGATGGCCCTTGCGTACTCAGCCTGCGACTTGGCATTGATTCCTGCCTCAACTGCCTTATTCCACAGTGCAACCACGTCTTCTGCGGGTGGGCATCCGCTATATGCACGGAGGGCACCCTTAAACGCGGCCGCTAAGCGTACGACATCGTCGAGTACGCGCACCGCGGATGCTGCTACATACCTTGATCGACTTAGCATCAGCGCAACCAAGGGTCTTAGCGCGGGAAGTGGGTGGCGGAGCACAACACGACGCAAACCCGAGACGAATTGATGGAGTATATACGGGACATTCCAGAAGTACGCCGCATAACCATTCGGATATGCAGATGCGCTGGCCGCGCCAGGACAGAGTAGACGAGTGGCGACCATTCCATCAAGAGCTGCCGCATGAATCCTCAACAAGTGTTCAGCGCATACCTCGTTCCAATACAGCGCCACATTTTCGCCAACATATGCAAGCAATTGAGATGAGCATGCAATCGCACTCGTACATGTGGCTGCACGGGCCTGTGGAGTCGGAACCACACGAATTGACGCGGGAGCGTCGGAGGCAAACAGGTCAGGGCGCAGACGGACGAGAAGTGCGTGGAATTCGCTTACATTCATACCCAGCTCTGCATGCGAGGAAAATGCTGCAAAGTTCGAGAAGCTAGCTGGAGGTGTCATATTATTAGGACCGATTGCATGGTCACTACCGCTGCCGCCTTTTGCTTCATGCGACTTCTGCGTATGCTTGGGTCCATAAGGAGTCATGGTCTCCGGGCAAAAGCCACGATACGCGTAGCGGTATGGAGTGACATATGGGACTGAGTATGGAAGCGCTCCCGCCGTACCATCTGGACCTGCGGCGGTAGGCGGTTCCGAAGGGGGACAGGGCTCTGGCATCGCAAGGAGGTAAGGTGCAATTGCATATTCCACGAGCTTCGTCGCTCTTAGGTAGAGTTTATACGCATCTGATGCAAGAACAACACTCGTGTGATTGTTGCCTGATCCTCCTCGCGCGATCTCTTCTTGCAAGGCCATGAGGCGCCAGTCACTGCACGCAGTTAACGCACGGGCCCAACGACTCAGACGCAGGGCGCACTTTGATCCATGGGAAGGAATTGGGTGCGTGGTTTGGTTCGGGTTTGATAGTTGCTCTGATCCACGTCGAGAGTGAGACAGAGCATCAATGCTATCTAAACCTGTGGGTTTCGACCCCTTGTTTGTAGCTGGAGGATCTCCGAACAATTGTCGCAGACGTTCTAACAAGTTTTGATCACGCTCTCGTTCCGACCGTGCTGCCATGACACTTGCTCGATAGTGCGAGCTTGCGGTTGCAGCCGCACACCGGTTGAGTGATGCTACATCGTTCGCATCCGGGGTCAGGATACCCACAAGGTGATGTTGAAGAGTCAGAAACAAAGTATCAGCATGGTTGATAGCCTCGTTGATGGCACTGGGTGCGTGTGGTGGAATGCAACCTGCGGCCATCAGAATTGGACACTCGACACGGACATCACCCTGATACTCTGACAGAACAGTATCTGGGGCGATGGATAGTCGTTCCAATGCTTGCTGGACAACCAGCTGGGGTGTTGCAGGGTCCAAGCCTTTGGAAAGTTTGCGCTCAAGGGCAGTAAGTCCGGTCTCATTTTGATCATAGGGGGTCTCGGGTTCGTCGATTAGAATAGACCCACCGTAGTACGGAATCCAGCCAGATGGCACAGTGTGCTTCGGGGTCTTTGCAGCCTGCTGAAAGCATTCCGCGTGGGGGGAAAGCTGGGTGGAGTAGTAGACGGCCACACTAACTCGATTACTGTTAGGTTCTAGATTAGAATCAGACGACTTGCTGCGAGCATCAAACTCGAACTGCGACGCCTGTGGATCTCGTCGAATGTCGCACACGTACTCTTGCTTGTCGCTGAGATGAGGTAGCTCTGCTGCTGCACTGTCAAGCTTGAAAGGCACATCACTATGCTCTTCTTTGTCAGTGTTCTTGGGTTTCAGCTTGAATCCGTTCGTCTGAATACGCACTTGCAGTTGGTTAAGATCAACTGGGCCTGGCATAATCTTTTCGGGGAATATGATTGCGATGTTCAAGTTGGGGGATGGGACGGGCGCCGAGGACGAGGACGAGGTCGATGTGGATGCGGACTCGGGATCTGCCACACTTGCCGCAAGGCCACAGAGAGCAGCACCGGTATCAGATTTCGCCTCCATGGACGGATTCTGTGTCTCCTGGACCTGGTGATCATCCTCCAAACTGGCTTGAGCGCCTTGCACTTCTGGATGGGCCGTCTCCGGCACTGGGGCTGAGTCCTGCTGAGATGGGCTGGTGTTGTCGTCGTCATCGTCAGCGTTCAGAGCGTCGAGCAAGGCCTGCTGAGCGGCCAAGTCTTCGTCATCAAGTAGTTGCTGCCTCACAATCGGGAGTGCAGCAGGGCTGCCCTCTCGGTCTATTTCACGCTCCGCATCCTTTGCTGCATTAGGAGCCTTGGGTTCGCTGCCTGACGACTTGGTTTTGCTTTGCTCTGAGTTAGCTGTCAGCAGTAGCATTCGCGCGGCCTCGGCCTGCTCGACTTCGTCCTGATGGATCTTCTCGAGTGCACATCCGATCCGACCAATTTCGAGGAGCGTTTCACCTAGTTTCCAATGCACGTCATCGTAGCAAAAGCATGGAAGCCATGCACCTGGGATCGACCTTGGCGTGCAGTAGAACGGAATCGATTTCTCTCCGTCACCTGAAGACGAAGGTGCCTGTGTCAGACCATGAGTTCTCCAGAACTCCTCAATATCATCCTCGATGCAGTTGCGGTACTTCCTCCGAGGCTTGAGCTCTCCATTCTGACCTATTTGGCCACCCTGCTCAGCCGCCTGCTCGTCCTTGAGGTCGCTGTCGTTCTCACACAGGATCGGTTCTTTCAGTGCTCGTGCACATAGAGAAACGGCAGAGTCGAACAGCTGCGCGATTTTAGGGTGCCAATACTTGGGGAACTGTGCAACGAGGTACCAGCCGATTTCACATAATACAAAGCGCTCCTGGTACGCTGGATTCTTGAGGCACGCCTGCAGTTCTTCCAAACCGCTGAAGTTCCGACACCTGACGAGCGGCTCTACGCTCACCTGCGGCTCATCGTCGAATTCGGATCCGAGGGCGGACATCCTCACGCCAGGGACTGTCCCAGTGTCGCGCGACTCGGCTCGAATCGACCTATACGTAAGTCAAATCATGGAACGACGGGGAGTTGTGGGGTCTCAACAAGTGAGTCGTGTGGTTTGTGGCTGATTTTCGAGGTTGATTGTGAGGTCAGCGAGGTTACACGGCGTGCAATGGGTCTTTCACAACGGCATACATCGAGCTAATTCCCCTTTAACGACATTCACTAACGCACACACGCTATTTTCCCCTATCACAAATCGTGCAGGATTTTTTCGAAAGCCCCTTCTCGAGCGGTTTTTTGAGCTGTTCTCTGCATCTAGCGCGATTCCTGGGCTATCCTCTCGAGTATACTTGCAGTCAGACGCGGGTCATCTCCTGCTCGTGCGATATACTGAGGCTGCCCCTGGGTGGATGCTAGGGCGTCCGCTAGCCGTTGGGAAGTCAGTCGGTTTTTCCTCGATATTATATCGCTAAAATAGTCGGTATATTGCGGGTATATCACATCATTAGTGCTACAAATCGAAAGAGAACACGATGTCTGACCGACTATTCCGTGGCACAGGCTACGAGCAGGATGCCCGGTTCGTCGACAAGCAACAGAAGCTTATGCGACAGATGAAGTTTCCCGCGGAATACTCGCGACGCGTGGACTTGCGGCGCGTGAACCTTGCGCCAATCAAAACATGGATCATTCGGCGACTCACCGAACTGATGGGCTTCGAAGACGAAATCTGCCAGAATCTAGTCGTCGAAGAACTCGAGTCCGCCCTGAGACAACTCAGAGGCACACCGGTTGGTACAGGCATCGGGATAGGTGGTGTGGGGCTTGACCCGAGGGACCTGCACGTCAAACTGCAGCCTTTCCTTGAACGAAACACTGCACCATTTATGACAGAGCTATGGGGTCTCCTTTTGGATGCACAGTCATCGCCCGATGGTATTCCTTCCGCGTTCGTCGCGGAGAGCATGCGAAGACTAGCAGAGCAAGAGCAGGCGGCTGCAGCTGCAGCTGCTGCTGTTCCTACGATTCAGTCAATTCCAGGTCCTGTTTCAGTCTCGATGGCGCCATCACCCCCGGTCTCTGCTGCGAACCTTCCGATGTCCCCGAATCTCGAGCTGGTGAAACAAGTAATCCAAACAGCGCTCGAAAAGGCTCAGACAAGCAAGTTACAAACGCAACCGACATCTGATGCCACAACAGCTCATGCTCCGTTTACAGTGGCACAATTGGAGCCCACCCCCATTCCAATATTGGCAAGCACCTCTGAAGCCGCTTCGGGTACTCAACGACACAACGTCAGCCGCCGATCTAGGAGTCGAAGCAAGGAGCGTGGACGTCGTTCCTCACCAGAAGATGGCGGACGACGCCGCGATCGCGACCGCACTCGCAGACATGATCGTGACCGAGATCGCAATCGTCACCGTGACCGCGAGAACCGCCGAAGTAAATCACGGCATCGAAGTTCGAGCCGAAGTCGAAGTCGCACCCGCAGTCGAAGTCGAGACGCAGCTGAACGTCCCCGCCGCCGCGATCGGGAAGGTGGTCGCGAACGCGACCGAGAGCGTGCCACAAGCCGGAGCAGGAGTCGTAGTAGGGAACGAAGTCGTAGTAGGGATCGTGCTCGTGACAGTCGACGAGATCGAGATAACCGCCGTGATGACACCAGAGGCCGATATCGGGACTATAGCCCGGACCGAAGCCGCGATCGGAACAGGGATCGCAGCCGGGATCGCAGGGACCGGGACCGGGACCGTGACGGAGGCCGAGAGCGAGGCCGTGACCGAGACCGTGATCGTGATCGTGATCGAGGCCGAGACGAAAGACGTGGTCGGGACCGCGACCGAAGCCGTGACCGTCAACGAGATCAAGACCCTGGTCGAGACAAGGACCGCGAAAAGGATGATCGCGATGGGGCCCACGCGACAGCATCAGCTCAAGCCAATGTTCAGGAGGCTTCTACTTCTACAGCAATCGATCCACCGGCCAGCAAGCCAACTGAAGACCAACCCAACACTCAGGAATAAGCCATTTGCGGATCGATCTTGTTTATACACGCGTTCATACAAGCTTTAATCACCATACATTGTTTATTCTACATGTACAACAAAATCTACTTTACATTTGCGACGCGGAATCTCTGGGACCTACTACCGGTGTTGCCGACCAGTACCATATTGGCGAGAGTAGTTAGATACTCGTCGAATAACGGCCAATTCCTGTGGATCAAACTGGCGCGGCTCACTTTCTAACTCACCCAAGGATCCATCCTCGAGGCCTTCGTACCGTCGCCAATCTGGCTGCGTGTGTCGTTGGCGAGAAACACCGATTTTGTGTTTGTCTGCATTATCGGTTTGATGCATACGCTGCTTTTCCTGTTGTTCCTTTTCGTATGCGATTCTCAAGCTCTTCTCCTTCATTTTAAGCACAAGGGCATTCGCAAATTCAGCTGGATCAAGTCGAGCAAGTTTCTTTTCTTCCGCTCGCAATCGACGTGTCTCACGCAGCGTTCGACGCTCTGCATTGTTCTCTCGAACGGCTTCACGGAACGTCTCATTAAGCGACTGGATTGCATTGAACGAGCGTTCTTGTCCCCGCAACAGTTCGTCTGCTGTTTCACGGAGCGCGATGACGGTTTCTCTGGTATGCGGCTCAATCGCAGACTGAAGGACCTTAACAGGTCGTGCTACCAAGTCGCTTAGCTTTCGCAAGTGGAGGAATCGAAGAACGAAGCCGGAGTGCTGCAAAACCACTTTTCGTTTAACGATTCTAGGTGCGATCCATGGCGAACCGGTTGGAACGAAATGATCTTCTTTTCGCTTGCTTGTTTCGAGGACATACGCCCCACTTCTGCGTCCTGTACCTTGAGAGGAGAGCGCTGCTCCGTCTCCTACCTCGAATTGCGAGTGACTCAGACGAGGAGACTTGAGTTGTAGAATCTCTGCACCAGTTTGCGCTAAGGACGATGAATCACTCCCATAGGCAAGTTCACGCAGTGATGACAAAGGAGAGCTTCCTAATGCATCAGGTTGTGGCGACTTGGCTTGCTGCTGCCGATGCCATTGTCGAATTCCCTCTGGTGATAGGAGTTTGGGAAGGTCTGATAAAGGCGTGACTGTCGAGAACGCTAGGGCCTTATCTCGTGCGGTTGTCTCTTTTAGGGCACGCTTTGCGGCCCAATGTTCGACTAGTGGATCAAACGCTGAGGGACTGAATGACTCTATCATTGCTTGCGCACTTGGTGGCGCTGACGCATTGCTCGTACTCGGTCGAGAACCCGAGCGCGGCCGCGATTCTGTCGTCGTTGTATGACTCTCCGAAGTGGCGGTCGAACCGGAGGTTGTTTGCTGACCAGAGTGGGTATTGTGAGGCAATACTGGGGCATTGGTTGCAGCGGCTAAAGAGGCTGCACGGGCTACTGCAAGTGACCGGGAAGGAATTGCGCCCAGCATCCAATAGCTGAATAGGTGTAGCATGGCCGTTCGGCGGGGCTGCAAGAAATCAAGCGTACTTGGGTAAGCAACAGAGAGCGAGAAATATACCGCCTGTGCGGTCGCGTCCGCGAAGACAGAAAAGAACCCATCGCGCTGGGCAGCTGGGACTTGGAGAAACAAAGCAACATAAGATACGGCCAGTCTATCGAGGAGGAGGTTTTGAAGGGTCCTGCATGCACCACCCGTCATGATATCTCCAACTTCCGGACTGAGTGGTGTGTATCCCCACTCATCTCTCATGGACTGGGCCGCTCGTGAGGTCTCACTCTGCTGCTCTTCCAGTGATGCCCAACCCGTGAATGGGGGTGGCTGAATGAGTTGAGAGGGCTCAGGTTGAACGATTTGTCCGTTATCAGCACCACCGGTAGCATCACTGACGTGGGTAATTGCTTCGTGCGTTTCACCCTCGAGTAATGGAACCTCTTGTGCTGTACTCGTTAGCTGTGGCAGAGGATCGTTTGAGGGTGTCGCCCACTTGTTCAATTCGCCACGCTCATTGCATGCACTCAGGAAGCGGCACACAACAAGCCAGAACGCATCCAGCACAATGAGCCGACTAGGTGCAGACGTGAAGTGCTGTCGGAACGTCTTGAGCTGCGAGGTCGTCCCACCATTGCCGAATCCCGCCTCAACGAGATCATTTGGAAAGCGTACGGCCTCCATGATGGACGAAAGATCAACTGAGCGGGGCAAGGGCAATGCGGGCGTGGGTGGTTTCAGGCTCAGTAAGGTAGCATGTGTCCAGACATGATCATCGATGACACGAAGGTTCTCAATTGCGGCGGTGATGACAGCCGCGGAAGGAAGCTCCATCACGGCCTTGGATGCGCTAGCACTGAGGGCTTCCAGTCGTTCTCGTTCTGCAATAGTGAGAGCACGCATAGCTCGCTCTGCTTCTCTCTGTCGAATTTGGGCAAGCGTCATGTTCTTGTCCGCAGGTGTCAGTTGGTATGTTGATCGAATCCTTGGCATGGGCCGCTCGGCTGACTCAACGAGCGCATTCCACTTCATGACAGCCTGTACTTCCGGGTCTGATGCATGCAACACAAGGTCAGGTGATGCATTCGAACCCGAAACTGTTGTCGCCACGGTGGAAGCACCACCCGCCCGCGCGCCTGTTTCCGACCCAGCAGCTGAGTGCTCGAGTTTTCCTTCTCCATCATGCGCCTTACTTGCGGGCGTGGGCTGGGCCGCATCTGGCTCATCCTGAATCGTGACGGCGGTCATGAAGACATCAGAATCCGACCCAGCGTGCTGACCTGTCGTGCTTGTCATCTTCACTGTGGAGGAGGATTTCGACTGGCCAGGATCGACACCTCCGTTGTTGACCGTTGTGTCGGACACGGAGGAAGTATTTACGCTGTGCGCAACATCTTTCGACTCGGTCTGGGCATTAGATACTACTGACGCTGGGTCAAACGCAGCGCCATCTGCATGCCCGTCCTTTGCCTCGTCCTCAACCGGCCTAGCAACCGTTTCAAGGAAGCGCTGGACCATATTTTGAATGTCTTGATCGGCCCCGAGCGAGTCCTGCCCAGGCCGACGGGCAGAGAATGATTCGTACGAGGTTGCAGATTCCCCTGCTGCACGTACACCATCGGTGGTGCGCTTCCCATATAGAAACGCGGTGGGGTGCGACACCATTTCTGTGATGTCATCTGCGAACGAGAAATGGTAGCCCGATTCCGCCTCAGGGTCGCTGAGTCGCGCCCAGGAATCGTAGTATTGGTGTGCCATACGTGCTGGCTTGCGAAGGGTGTTGGTTGTATATCACGGCACTCCTGGGAATACCCTATTCGCAATACCTAGACGTCGTAGAAAAGTAACCGATTTCCGACAGCTGGTGGATAGAGTCAGAACCAGCGCATTTGGCCAAGGATACCACCACACCAGCATGGAGAAGCGATATAGCAGTACTGAATACTGCATGTATGGTACCTCAGCGTGCTGCTGGCATAGATTCAGGAGAGTGCGACCTTGAGTGGTAACGCTAGACCGATTCTTGAAGGTGCTAGTTTATTGCTAAGTAGGGGGGCGGGTAGTGGGAAGAGGATTACTATAACACAGTTGCATACATACTATACAACATCACATGCGGAAGAAGGGAATCTTAATAACGAACCAAGGTCAACAGCTCACAATCCAATTCAATCCTATTCATCATACATGCTTAGGCCTGTGGCGTAGATGCTCCAGCAGCGGCCTTGTTCTTGAACTGGACGCGCGCCTTCTCTAGTCGAGCGCGGTTGGCCTGCCGCTTTGCGAGCTTCTCATTCTTCATGCGCTCACGGCGAGCCATATCCAGGCGAATGCGCTCGCGCTCATAACCAGCTTGGCCCCAGATGATCTTCTCACCAGTTCCCTTCTTGAACACGAGCTTAACGTTCTCGGGCAGCGCCTTTGAAGCATTGGCACCAGATTCAGCCTCAGCCTGGCGCTGCTTGAGACTCTCAAGCATCTGCTCGCGGCGTGTGATGAGATTGTTGATCAGCGATTGCGTATCGCCGATCGTGCCGAGCTGACCGCTTGGGATATCCAGTCCGGTCTCCTGAATGACTCTGCTCAGCACCTTGAACTTGAGGGCATAGTTGTCACCAAACACGATGTGACCGCTTTCTGCAACAGGGGAGGTTTGTGTCTGGCTCTGTGCTGTTTCCTCTGCCGATGTACTCAGGTGATGCGCGCTGAGCAGCTCCGCGAGAGCTTCCTTGCTCTCCTCGATCTTCTTCGCTGCCTCCACGGTGCGCTGGGGGATGCGGCGCAACTTAGCCTTGGACGTTGGTGCACGCCAGCCGAGTGGTCCAGGCTTGCGATACAGTGGCGTTGCGCACTCCAGCCGAAGCGGCTGGCTCAGCGCCTCGTCCACAGCACGCTTCACAATGCTCGTTAGTTCCTCAACACTCCAGTCGGGGATTGTTTCTGTGGGCGCAGCGTGCGACAGCATTAGTGTGGGGACATACAGGTCAGTGCTTGGTGTAGAGATCATGCATCATAACACAGTGCATGGGATGGCAGGACATGCAGGGGCGGTCATTCGGGTCAAAACAGGTGCCAAAGTGGCGCAATCGGGTTCGGAAAGCTACGTACTCGTGCTGGGAGTATTTTCGGCGGCATTGGAGAACGCACGCTGGGGCTTGAAGCATGAAGAGCGGCCCATAAAACGGCTTACTACGGTGCCTATCGTGTTGGATACCTTGAAGTGCCGAAACATTGCTCCGTTGCCGAGTATTATACCCTTTTCTGTTGCTCTTTCAATGTTTCCGACCTTATATTCCGACACCCCCGGTGCTGGAATCCAGCGGAACACCAGGCCAGGAGGATGGCTTGGTGGGTGCGGACCTGCCAGGCAGCCTGTCGAGGCATGGATATCGAACGATCCTGGGGAATTCGCATCGAAGGCAGGCCAAAGTCCAGCACAGATAGATCAGCTTAATGAATTGTTGAAACAACGCATGGCTCGCAATGATTGTATTTGCTCTGAACATGAGCAGCCTTGTTTTTTTCCGAAACTGAACAAAAAGCGAGAAGGGAAATGCGAGGGTTTTGGAGGGTTGTTTACGGTAGTGATTGCGATTGGGTATGAGATGGATAGATATAGATAGAATGGAAATATGTTAGATTGATAGGATGCGCAGTAATAAGCGGAGGAGTTCAAAATAAGGAAGAAACGAAGGTGATGCGTAACGTAATAGTATGTGTAGTGACTAATTAGCGCGGATAAAGTCCAATAGTGGCAAGATAAACGAAGTAATAAGGCCAATATAAAGGAAACATGGAGAAGAAGGACGGGGTAAATATGAGGGAGATAAGTTAGGATTGCAGGGTTCAACGTTGAAAGTTGAGGGGGTATAGGGGGACGGTGCTACGACATGACTGACGTCGAGCCAGTTCAACCATAGCATACGCGGAGAAAGGGAGATAATGCCGTGATGAATTTGGGTGTGGGTGTGGGTGTGGGTGTGGGTGTGGGTGTGGGTGTGGGTGTGGGTGTGGGTGTGGGTGTGGGAGTGGGAGTGGGAGTAGGAGTAGGTGTAATAATAGTAAAATGATGGGAGCATGACATGAGAACAAGCGATAACCAGGCCTTTACCCATCGAGTCCAGTCTGCCTAGACACGTGCTGATACATTCTCAGACATGACATGCTCGGACGATACATCCTTGGGCCGAGGGTCAAAACCTAGCAGGCCCAATCAAACCGAGACGTTGCCGCAAGTATCAGTTGGTGGAACAGATCAAACAGAGAAATGAAAACCATTTGGTAGCAGTGTAATTACGTCGAGAATTCTAACAGTTCTTGCGATGGCTTCAACAATCGAACAACACACAAACAAGCAGACATGGAACGCATGTTACCTCGGAACAACTCATCCTAACTTAAGTGGTGCATGCTTGTTCCTGTTCGAGACATTGAACCTTGTTGGAAGGGGTACTCCGCGGTGCAGGACTTTTAAAACCAAGATACGAAGCAAACGTGTGGAAAAGCATTCGGAGTAAAGCATTGGATGTAGGGAGCAAGCACTGCGGGTGTTCTGGAGGACCTACTTAATAAGCGAATGCTGAAGTCTGAACGATCCAACTATCAAACAGAGCACATTGAAAAAGCAAGGGGGAGCGAATCAAGTAGTTTGGTTAAACATAGCTAAAGCAAAAGCAGAACAGATGCGAACACGACATAACCAAGGCAGCTGTGCAATTCTATGCGTGTTTGAGAGGTGAAGTATGTTACATCTGCTTAGGCAAAGCGCTCGCTGGTGACATGACGTTGTGGTTGTGTTTGAGTGATGTCTTCGTAGCTTGTCGTGTGTTGTTTCTGTGGGGGCAAGTAGAAATGTAGACGAATATAGCGGACCAGGCATACACAAATAGGAGGTCGGTGCGAGTTTCCTTCGTGTACTGTACGTGCGCGAACTCGCGAAGGCTGATGTGTCTGGGGCGATGGTCCACTGGTTGGTCTGATATTGGTTGCGTGTGTTCGATAAACGAGTTCTTGAGAGCTGATCTGCCGGCGTACACACAACTAAGAACTAGCTAATGAGTCGTGTGTCGAGTATGGAGAAGCTCGCACAAAATTAGGATGTAGCAACGAGAAAATCTCCAGAAAACGAATTATTAACAAGAAGCGTGGCGGAAGCAGACGAAAGGGTCGTTATAAAGTACATGAGCAAATGGAGGTTTGGCATGGCTCTCAACCTTCTTCCTAGTAGAACATACAAAGGCATGTTTACCAGAACACAGCTAACAATGATACTTGTGAAGTGCGATAGTGACAAGGATGAAGCACGAACGAGAAACCAAATGAGGGAATAACGAAGAATGACGCTATGGGTCGCTATCTGGGCCCCGTACAATCGTCCCTCAAAGGAAAGGTGGCGATAATTTCGTCGCTTTGCTTGAGGTGCATTAGAAGTGATGTAGAACAACAAACAGTACTGTGAATGTGCAAGTGTGGTTGCACGGAAGCAATCAAACTGAAGACCAAAGTCGAGCATGGTTTGGCGCTCCGTTCACGACTTAACGGAGGTGGCGACAATAGCGTAACGCGCACATACCTGAATGAGCATAGGTATAAATGCATAAATCCGATCATTCCCTGGTGCAATATCCCTTGGCAAGGATGCTACTGAGTCGAAAAGTGAAGTCGAGGAAACCGACTCAATCCGCATGTTATCACATATGCCAAACAATAGCCATTCAGTTGTTAAAAGCGTTCTGACGAACGTTGACGAACAATTGGAGCACGCGCTGAATTTGCGAGAGCTGGCGTGAGCTCTGAAGAGGACGAAGAGGAAGAGGCAAGGGGCATCTGGTGTTCGGTGTGGTATCTGAGAATCGAGGATTGAGACTGTCCTGGGCAGGCTGGGAACTTGACAACAACCGATGGGTTTGCGAAATCGGCTAAGTGGTCCGGGGAATAGATGGAGAAAACAAACCTTTAAGGATTGTAAACAGAAAAATGCCTGATATGATTGGGGGATGGTGAGAATGACCGGTGGGGATCGCAGGCAAGTCACCTTAGAATTACCGATTATGGACATGGTAAAGAATGATAACTACCGGTATACCGTAGTTAGTACGTATGACATAGAGCGAGATATAGATACTGTAAAGGACAGAACACGAAGTTGATAATACAGAAAGGACTGAACGAAACGGATATCAAATAGCCGGTTATTGAAAAAACGAGTGCGCATGTAAGTGAGGGATTTTAACTGGATGGGTTGGAATTTGGTGAAAACAAGTTCCTCAGGCGGAAGTAAGTGAGTCTGCGGGGGAATAGCATAAAAACATGAGGTACACGAGCAAAGGAATCATGCTCGTTGTCTGGTCATGGAGAGTGATTCAGTACCGCACAATCACACCTAATGTTCGTTGGCGTGAAGTGCATTCCGGTAATTGTGTCAATCATACTGCATACATCCAAGGATTCCATTCGGCATCTGCCTTGTTGATGTGTCTGTGGGTTGGCGAAATCTCTTGTTGAGTCAGCTGGAATGGCCACGCATAAAACCAAATAGAATCATCTTTCATCATCATCGTTCAAGACTAGCCATCATTCACTTTACAAAGCACAATTCAATCCATAAGCGATGTGATGAACATTGTCAATTTCCGAAGGAGTGAGTGGATCAATGACTCAGTAAGGGAAGAGGGGGTGTCGTTGATTTCAGTAGCTTAGCTGCTCTTTGTGGGTTTTCACTGGAGGAGGAGGTGTGGGTGTGAAAGTGAAGAGAGGAGTTGAATGTACATGGCTGTGAGGACTGTCTGTCGGAATCGACGTTGGTCAGTTGGTCAGGACGTCGATTGTAAATGTGTTTACATATTCCTGGTGGCTAGAAACTAAGTCTAGAGAGCGCACGAAACGCGCAATCCATTACTTCGTTCTGGGAGCGGACGCTGCGGGCTGACCTGCTGCAGAAGCGGGGGATGAAGCCGCAGGCATGGCTACGTTACCTGCGGGAACCGTGGGAGTGATGGGCAAGGGAACGACTGCCTGTGCCGCAACGACCTGTGGGGTAGCAGCGGGAGCACCAGTTGGAACACCCGCAGGGACGCCAGTAGGAACACCTGTCGGGACGCCAGGAGCAGCGTAGAACTGAGGAGCAGGTGCATACTGAGGATAGAATGCTTGACCGTGAGCCGAAGCCGGGGCCATGCCTGGGTAGCCCTGAGTTACAACGGGCTGACCGTACTGTGCAGGTGGGTAAGTGGTTGCCGCACCAGAGTAGGAATAGAATTGCTGCTGCTGTGCCTGGGTGGGCTGACCAGTGAGGATGACTGGAGCAGCGACTGCTGGGTTGTAAGCAGCGCGGTAGGACTGCTGAGCCAGAGCCTGTGCCTGGGCTTGTGCTTGAGCACGTGCTTTGCTGCCACCAACCTTGGCGTAGCGTACCTGGAGAGGCTTGGTTGAACCGGGCAGAGTCTGGCCGTTCAAAGCCTCAATTGCAGCAGCTGCACACTCAGGCGAGGCGAAGCGCACCATAGCAACGCCTCGAGGCTCGTTCGAGGAGGGGTCCACAAGCAACGTGGACGAGGAGATCTCACCGTACTTGGAGAAGAGTTCGTCAACCTCTTCCTTGCGCATCGTCGTGGGCAGGTCAGCGACGTAGATGTTGG
>Ga0182741_1003690_pt1 | contig 15984 bp, 17 predicted proteins | sample eDN5th37CBELigOP_FD_128874 | JGI IMG/M metagenome (GOLD analysis project Ga0182741, IMG submission 128874) | Enriched Organic Plus compost microbial communities from Emeryville, California, USA - eDNA 5th pass 37_C BE-Lig OP (version 2) (version 2) ...
GCGCCCCCGACTAGGTTCCGCGCCCTCGCCGTAAGGCAAAGCGCGCCCGTAGCTCAGCTGGATAGAGCATCAGACTACGAATCTGAGGGTCGGACGTTCGAATCGTTCCGGGCGCGCCATTTCGGTTCAAAACCACGAACGCCTAGCACCGCCGCCTCTACGCCAGAGGCGGCGGTTAGCGTTCGCAGCAGTTCGCTGCGCAGGCCGCGGATGCGAACCTCTTTCGGGCTAACCACTTCAACGCGCTGGGCCACAGCCCGGACCTGATCGCGGGCGAACGTCCCGTCGCCGTTCCGCAGCTTCTTGCGCAGGGCGGCCGCGAACGCACGCAGACTTTCCGGCGTGATCGCCGGGCCAATCTTCACGATATGCGCCAAGGCGCGCTCAGAGTCGCCCTTGGCCTGGTCCCGAGTCGCGGTCAGCTCGGCGATGCGATCTTTCAGCGATGGGTCACTTACGTCGATCACCCCGTTCTCGATCGCGTCATAGAGGCGCTTGAGCTTCGCTTCCGCCTCCGTCGCACGCCGCTCAAGATCGGCAACATGCTCACGGCGCTGATTCACCCACTCGTCGCGGCGTTCGAGGATCTGATCCATCAGAGCTTCGAGTCGCGCCGGGTCGAGCAGACGGTCTTCGAGATGATCGACCACGGCCTCATTGAGCCGATCCATCGGCACGGTGATGCCCGGACAGCCAGTCGCGCCCTGCCGCGCCTTCGTCGAGCAGGTGTAGTAGCGATATTCCCGCCCGACGCTGCTGGTGCCCGTGCGCAGCGTCATCGCACCGCCGCAGCACGCGCAGAAGCAGATGCCGGTGAGCAGCGTAGGGCCGCCCACCGCCATCGGCGGCATCATCTTCGGGTTGCGCGCCTTGAGCGAACGCTGGACCGCCTCGAACTCTGCATCCGAGACGATCGCCGGCACTTCCATGACGGCGTGCTCGCTCTCCGGCTTGCGCGTCTTCGTCTTGTGGTCGCGGGTGTTGAAGCGGTGCTGGCCGATATATGTCGTGCGGGTGAGCACCTGATGCACCGCGCCCAAGCCCCAGCGCCCGCCGTCGCGGGTGCGGATGTTGTTCTCATTGAGCCAGGTTGCGATCGACTTGAGGCCCATCGGCCCTTTGTTATCGACGCCGTTGAGCGCCATCCGGTAGATGCGCCGCACTGTTTCGGCCTGGATCGCGTCGATCTCCAGCTTCTTCTTGATCTTCGCGCCCCGCTCCTCCGCCGCAACGACGCGATAGCCGATCGGCGCCCGCGCGCCGTTCCAGAAGCCTTGCCGGGCGTTCTCCTTCATGGCGCGGAGCGTGTGCTTGCCATTCTCTTTCGACTGATATTCGTCGAACAGCGTCATGATCTGGCGCATCATGACGCTCATCGGATCGTCGCCCAGGTCTTGCGTGATCGAGACGAGCTTCACCCCGTTCTTCGCCAGCTTGCGGACGTAGAACTCGAACTGGAACTGGTCGCGGAAGAACCGCGAGAAGCTGTGGACGAGAATGACATTGAACGTCGGCGGCTTGACCATCGCCGCTTCGATCATCGCCTGGAACGAGGGCCGACGATCATCGGTGGCGGTGTTGCCCGGCTCGACGAACTCGGCCGCGACCGCCCAACCCTTGCCGACACAGTAATTCTCCATCTGGCGGCGCTGGTCGGGGATCGACAGATCATGTTCCGCCTGGCGCGGCGTCGAAACTCGCAGATAGAGTGCGGCGCGAGCGGTCGCCACGACCGGCGCCTCATCCTCATCTCGTCGCAGGGCGGCGCTGGTCATGACGCTTCACTCTTCACTTCACGGCAGCGGTCCGAACAGCTTGTCCAGCTCTTGCCGCATATGGCCTTCGATCGCGCACAGCTCGGCGTCACCGATCGGAACTTGCTCCGGCCAGTCGTCGGTGACGACGATCGGCCCATCATCCTCGCGCACCGGACGCGAAGCCCGGCGCGGCGCGACGCGGTTGATGTAGTCGTGCAGGTCATCCGGGCTTTCGGCCCAGCGACGAGGCGTGCGGCGGCGGAGCTTGCGAGGAAGAGCCATTCCGACACGCTGCGTCGCGGCCGCGCCGTGTGCAAAGCCTCTGTCGCGGCGTAGCGCAGATAGGGGTGTGCTGCGGCGGGCGTCATGCTTCGCCCCACGGATCGACAACCGTAATCCCGCAATCGACGAAATCGCGGACGTTACGAGTCGCCAGCCGCGCGCCGCGCGAACGCACGATGGCGGCGATTTGCGCATCGATCTGACTGATTGGCTTGCCGCCCTGTTTCCGTCCGGCGGCGATCTCGGGATAGACAAGCGCCGCGTCGGTGTCGAACGACAGCACGCGACCCGTCAGATCGACATCGAACATCGGACGCGCCGCCGCCAGCAGATCATCGCGGCGGCGTCCCTCGGGGAGCAGTGCCAGACCATAGAAGATTTCCGCCTGCGTCAGCGTCGTCGTGAACACCCCCGCCATCGGTTGCTCGGCAATCCACGCCATGACTCTCGGGTCAGGCTCGCGCCGCATCAGCTCGGAAATGACGTTGGTGTCGAGGATGATCATTCGCCGAAGTCCACCGGCGGCCGAATCGCATCGCGCGGCATGGGAGGCAGATCGACGCCGCCCAGCTCGCCGAAGCGTTCGTTGATGGCCTGGCCCAGATTGCGAGGGCGCGGGATTTCGGTCGATAGCGCTGAGCGCAGGATGTCGCGCGCTTCGTCTTCCATCGAGCGACCGTGCATTGCCGCCCGCAGGCGAAGGCGATTTTTGATCGCATCATCGATGTTTCGGATTGTCATGACCGCCATGCTGACCTCCATAAGTCAATGACTTCATGTTAGTCGATGATGATGAAAATTGCAAGATGGGGTTGGCGCCTCCCTGCGGGACCGCCGCTCTATCTCCGCTGCGCTCCGACCGAGCCCCTGACGGGTCTCGGCCCTCCGGGTGACGATCAGCATGGCGGGGCGGCGCGATCTCGCGCCGATCGGCCAATCCGCTGCGCGGATTCATATCCTTTGAGCTGCGGAGATCGGGCCAGGGCTGCGCCGGCCCGATCGCGTTGACGGTCGTTGCACTCCCCGAGATGGGGTGGGCGTCGCTTCCCTTTAGGCCCGCCGCGCCGGGCCGCAACGCGCGTGCCGCGCTTACCTCCTCTACGTTCCGGTCCTTACGGATGCTGCCCGGCTCCGCCGGCGGGCCTGCCGGTCGCTCTTTCGCCGCCCACCCCATTCCGGGGTGTGTGTGGTTTTGAAGGAGTAAGGAAGATGAACGCCGTTACCGAAACCGTTGCCGCCGAGCCTGTGTCGGGCGTCGAGATTTTCGTGCCGCTCGCCAAGCTCAAGAAGTCCCCGCGCAACGCCCGCAAGGTGCCGCACGGGGAAGCCGCTATCGAGGCGCTGGCCGCGTCGATCCAGCACAAAGGGCTGATCCAGAACCTTGTGATCGAGCCGGAGGTCAAGGAGGACGGGACACCTACTGGCTATTATCTCGTGACCGCTGGCGAGGGCCGCAGGCTGGCGATGCTGCTACGCGCCAAGCGCAAGCAGATCAAGAAATCCGAGCCGGTGCGCTGCTGGCTGGATACGGCGAACGACCCGTCCGAAATCAGTCTGGACGAGAACGTGACCCGGACCCCGATGCACCCCGCCGACCAGTTCGAGCGGCTCGCGGAGCTTTCCAACGAGAAGGGTTGGGGCGCGCAAGAAATCGGTGCGCGGTTCGGCGTGTCGGCTTCCGTGGTGAAGCAGCGGCTTCGCTTGGGCGCTGTCAGCCCGAAGCTGTTGCAGGTCTATCGCGAAGACGGCTTGACCTTGGACCAGTTGATGGCCTTCGCCATCACCGAGGATCACGCGCGGCAGGAGCAGGTGTTCGAGAACCTGCATCACAACCGGGAGCCGTGGATCATCCGGCGCGACATGACCGCTGGCAACGTGCCCGCCGATGATCGCCGTGCGGTGTTCGTCGGAGCCGACGCCTATATTGAGGCGGGCGGCGCCATCATCCGCGACCTGTTCACCGAGGACCGGGGCGGCTTCTTTGAGGATGCGGGCTTGCTCGACATGCTCGCCACCGAGAAATTGCGCGAGATTGCGGGCGAGGTGCAGGCCGACGGCTGGAAATGGGCCGAGGCGCATATCGACTATCCCCACGCGCATGGGATGCGGCGCTTCTATCCGCAGGCCGTGGACCTGTCCGACGAGGACGAGGCCCGGCTGGAGGCGCTGTCCACCGAGCATGACGAGCTTGCCGAAGGCTATTCGTCCTATGACGAAATGCCGGAGGACGTGGCGGCGAAGCTGGAAGCGGTGTCCGACGAGATCGACGCCATTTCGGCCAAGCGCCATGCCTACGATCCCAACATCGTCGCGCACGGCGGGGTGTTCGTGGTGCTGCACTATGACGGCACAGTGAGGATCGAACGGGGTTTCGTCCGTCCCGAGGACGAGGCGCTTGCCGATCCGCAGCCCGAGGACGAGGCCGACGCCATCGACCCGGAGGCCGGAGACGTCGCGCAGGCCGAGGACGGCGACGAGGACGTGCAGGATTTCGAGGAGGAGGACGAGGAACCGGGCAAGCCCATTTCCGACAGCCTCACCCGCGACCTGTCCGCTCACCGGACGCTGGCCCTTCGCGTGGCGTTGGCCGAGCAGCCCGACGTGGCGTTGATCACGCTGACCCACACGCTGACCGCGCAACTGTTCTACAGCTACGCCGAGGCCGGTTGCCTTGAAATCCGTTCGACCGTGACGCCGCTTGGCAGTCATGCGGCGGGGATCGAGGACACGCCCTTGGCGGCGCGGGCGAGCGAAGCGCACGAGGCGTGGGCCGAGCGGATGCCGCGTGACGTGGCCGACCTGTGGGGCTTCATCGTCGCACTGGAAGACGCGCAGCGGGTGGCGCTGCTGGCGCATTGCGCGTCCCGCACCGTCAACGCGCTGCGCCTGCCGTGGGACCGCAAACCCCGGACGCTGCAATCGGCGGACAGGCTGGCGACCGCGCTGGCGCTGGACATGGCGAAGGACTGGACGCCCACCGTGGACAGCTACCTTGGCCGCGTCACCAAGGCGCATATCCTTGAAGCCGTCGCCGAAGGCGTTTCCGAGGATGCCGCGCGCCATATCGCGGACAAGAAGAAGCTGGAAATGGCCGAGGCCGCCGAGCAGCGTCTGGCCGGGAGCGGCTGGCTTCCCGCCGCGCTGCGGACGCCGAAGGCGGAAGCGGAGCAGCCCGCGCCCGTCGAGGTCGAGGACGTGGGAAGCATGGAGCAGTCGTCCGAAGCGGAGGCTCCCGATAGCGAAGCGGAGGACGGCGAAGCGTCCTTTGCCGTCGCCGCCGAATAGCGGCATCGGGCCGGGGCCGCGCGAGCGGTCCCGGCCTTTCATTTCGACCGACGAAAAATCGCGGCCGCGCCCGTTGGGGCGCGGCCGCTTTCGTTCTGCGAACGCACGACCCTACCAAGGGAGGCGCAGTGCTGGTGGCGAATTGACGAGCAGCATCTTGGCGATCGGTTCGCCGATTGTCCTTGTCAGGCCGTGGAAGCGTGGTCGCGTCGCGAGGACGAAATTGGCGTTCGGTGGCTGCAAATCCCGCGTCGCACTCGACGTATGTCTGCCGAGATTGCGGGACATCGGTTACGCCCATCATCCCATGATCGCCTTTGTTGCCGGGTCGTTTGCTGATCGCGCGGTTCAACACAGCACCATTTTCCGCCTGTCAGGTCGCGAGGTGCGCCAAGCGTCTCGCTTCGGCTTCGGCATGACCGCGCGGCCTCTCGATTGGCCTGATATAACCGGGGCCGGCTTCGCCTAGCTCGGCCTGGCGCAACGCCGCCGCGCGGCTTTTTTCCGCCGCCTTCGGCTTTGCATCGCGAAACAAAAAAGCCGCGCGTCGCCATCCTCCGCTGCGCTCCGGCCGCAAACGGTGCGCGTCCGATCATCCCCGCTTCACCGATCGCCATCGAGGCCGCGGCGGTCGTGGCCCGAGATCGAAAGGAACTTTGAAATGGCGACCATCGGCACCTTCACTCAGGCGGGCAACGGCTCCTTCGCCGGAACCATCAAGACGCTCACCCTCAACGCCAAGGCCACCCTCCGGCCGATCGACAAGGAGAGCGAGAAGGCCCCCGACTACCGCCTCGCTGTCGGCTCCGTCGAGTGCGGCGCCGGGTGGAAGAAAACCAGCCGCGAGAACCGCGACTACATCTCGGTCAAAATCGACGATCCGACCTTCCCGGCACCGATCTACGCCACCCTGTCCGAGACGGACACCGCCGGCGAGTATGCGCTGATCTGGTCACGCTGAGCCCGACACGGCGCCCCGCTCCATTGGAGCGGGGTGCCTTCGTGCGTTTGTTACGCTGGTTGTCAGAACGGACGAGCCAGTAGGCCCGGCATGTTGTTGAGGTGCTTGGGGCGCTGCCCCCGGCGCACTTCAAGCGGCTTCCGCCCAGCTTCCTCCACGCGCGAGCGCGTTCCGTGCAGCCGGTTCCCCGCGAAGGCGCTTTCCGTTTGCACCCCCGGTCTCGCCGACGGGCAGGGTTTCAGCGCGGCGCTCCGCTGCGCGGAAACCCAAGCCCAAGGAAGGACAGACCATGTATCACCAACTCGCCACCCGGTTCGGCCGCAACGCCCACCAGATCAGAGGCTATGAGGCGCTCGACAACGAGGCGCTCTATCGGCACGTCCCGTCCATCTTCGCTCGCGAGGCGCACGACAGCCGGTCGGAGCGCTATGTCTATGTCCCGACCATCGACATCGTGGAGGGGCTGCGCCGGGAAGGATGGTTCCCGTTCTTCGCCGTCCAGTCGGTTCCCCGCGACGGCAGCCGCCACGGCCACGCCAAGCATATGCTCCGCCTGCGCCGGGACGACGGCATCGGCAAGCCGGAGGCCGCCGAAGTCATCATCGTGAACAGCCATGATGGGTCCAGCGCCTATCAGATGTTCGCGGGAATGCTGCGCTTCGTCTGCACCAACAGCATGATCGCGGGTGAGCGGTTCGAGGAGGTCCGCGTGCCGCACAAAGGGAATATCGAGCATGACATCATCGAGGGCGTGTTCACCGTCGCCGAGGACTTCCCCCGGCTGATCGACGCCAGCGAGTCGATGAAGGCGATCCAGCTTTCGCCGGATGAGCAGCGCTTGCTCGGCGAGGTTAGCCTTGTTACGCGCTATGGCGACGACGAAAGCCCGGTTCGGCCCGAGCAGATCATCGAGCCGCGCCGCCGCGAGGATTTGGACCGCAGCCTGTGGACCACGTTCAATGTCATTCAGGAGAATGTGGTTCGTGGCGGGTTGCAGGGCCGTAAGCGCAATGCCGAGGGCCGTATCCGCCGCGCGCAGACCCGCGCGATCAACGGCATCGACCAGAATGTGACGCTCAACCGCGCGCTCTGGACGCTGGCCGAGGGGATGCAGCGCCTCAAAGCGGCCTGACCATAACTACCGCAGGGCCGGAGTTTCCGGCCCTGCGGCTTTGCCATTTTCGCGCCGATCCGCTGCGCTGGATCGGCGGCGGCCGCGCGTCCCAAGGTCCGCGCGGCCGCAACGGCGCGCTCGCCGGGCTGGTGCCCGGCTCGCGCCGAAGTTTTGCGGAGCTAGTCGGTTTCGGACGGATCGAGTTCGGCAACAAGATCGGCGGGCGTGACGCCAAGCGCGGAAGCCAAGTGAAACAAGGTGACGACGGTCGGATTGCGCTGGCCGCGCTCCAGATCGCTGACATATTGTTGGGTAAAGCCGGACGTCTCGGCAAAGCGCTCTTGGGTAAAGCCCTTATCCTTCCTCAGCTTGGCGAAGTTCAATCCCACTAGGCGGCGCATATCCATGCGCGCGAAGCTGGACGATACATCTCATCCGGTTTATCCCATATCAGTTGTATTGGCTAAATCGCACTATCCGCCGCTGCGGGAGGTGCATCTAACGATGCAAGGCTTGCGCATATCCGGTTCTGTTTTTTGAGCTAGACTGGTTAACGGGGACACCATGAGCACCAGCCAATTCGCCGATCGCGCGCCGGAGGTATCGCAGCTCACGGCCTATGACGAAAGCCATCTCACTGTCTATTTGCGGCTGCTCGATGCGGACGAAGGAGGAGCGGACTGGCGCGAGGCGGCGGCCGTGATTCTCGGCGTAGACCCAGCCGCCGAGCCGCAACGAGCCAAGGCGATGCACGATAGCCACCTTGCTCGCGCGCGGTGGATGACGGAGGTTGGTTACGCGCATCTGCTCGGCTGCGAGCGCCCGCTAAGTCGTTAAGTTTTAATCCATTTTGGTATCAATTCATTGCTTCCGTCGCAGCGCGCGCGGCATGGTTGAACTCATCCTTGGCGCTATCATGCGTTGGGTAAGGCGGCGACTTTCATCCTCCGAAATCTGCGCATAGCGCGATTGGAGGATGCAATGCCGACGCCGCCGAGCCGGCGCCAGCGGCGCGCCGGCAATCTGTCCGACGCGCTCGGTCGCGCCGATCTAGCCGCCGAGTTTTTGCGGCGAAACCACACCTATCGCGCCGAACATGCGCAGATGCAGCAACGCATCGCGGACGGCGCCGTCGCAAAGAACGCCGCCGAAACGGCGTTCGCGCGGCGCTGGGGGTTGTCTTTTCGCCACGGCGCCGGATGACTTTTCAGACCCGGTTGTTTGGCGTCCGGAACTGACCGCCGTCACGGTCATTCTCGACGCCGCACCGGATGGATTCAAAACCGCCACTCCGGTTGATCCGCGCGCCCTCGGTGCGTTGCTCGCCGACCAAGCTGGAATTGAAGGACGCCATGTCATTGTCGCCGATGCGGCCGGCGAGCATCGGCTGTGGCTGCGCGATCCGCAGCCCGGCCGGCTGCTCGCCGCCGTTGTCCCGTTGGACAAGGATTTCATCACCCGCATCGCCAGCCTGTTGCGCTTCCACCGCCGGCTGCTCGGTCGCGCGGCAGGGCCGCTGCCGCGCGGCTGGCCGCTGACCGCCTACCGGCTGGCGCGGCTCGACCTTATGCTCCGCGCGCTCGACCTGCGCGACGAGGGCGCAACCTATCGTGAGATCGCGACCGCCCTGGGCCGTGACGACGCCGCCCGGCTGTCAGCAAGCGACTGGAAAATGTCGGCGTCGCGGTCATTCGTGGTGCGCCTGGTCCGCGACGGCATCGCGATGATGAACGGCGACTACCGCAAACTGCTCCGCATCCGTTGATCCGAGCGCCACCAGCGACACCCTTTAGGGGGTGGTCGCATCCGTGCAGCCGCACATCTTCATACCCCACCCAAGCGCTTTCGTTCTGACAAATACGCCTCCTGCCGCCACCGCCCGCAGGAGCCGTCCCTTGTCCGATACGCCTACCAACCTGCCGCCACGCTTCTTGCGCACGCCGGAAGCCGCGCGATTCCTCGGCCTTTCAGGCCGCACCCTTGAGAAGCACCGCTATTTCGGGACCGGCCCGGCCTACCGACGGATCGGCGGCCGGGTGGTCTATTCGGTCGATGATCTGCGCGCCTGGGCGGACATCGGCATCAAGCATTCGACCTCCGATCCGGGGCAGGACGACCTCATGCCGCGCGCGGATTCGGCCATCGCCCGGAGCCGGCGATGACCGTCCCGCCGTCACCCATGCGCCACCGCCAGCCTTCCGACGACGGTATGGTCCGCGTCGAACTGACGTGGATTGAAAAGCGGATCGAGCACTGGATCAGGTTCGGGCGCGTCGCCGTTGACGAGATCGTCGATCGCCGCCGCCGCATCGTTCGCTTCCGTCCCGCCGCCATCTTCGCCTTCGTCCGCTGGGCGGCCAACGACTATGGCACGGTCAGCTCGCGTATCGACATCGTGCGCGCGGTCGGCATGGGCGAGCCGTTCACGACGCTGCCGTTCGTGCGGCCGGGCGGCGACATCCTGCTCAAGATCGAGGGCTGGCCGAAGGTCAGCCAAGTGCTCGCCGCGATCGACGCGACCGAGGCCGCCGGCGTCGATCCGTGCGACGCCGCGCCCGACCATTGGCGTCACGTTCATAACCGCATCGCTGCCGGCCAGCCGCCGCGCCCCTACACGATGGAGCGCCATCGCGCCTGGCTCAAGCGCCGGGAGATCGAGCGATGACCCGCCGTCGATGGGGCATTGCGACGGTCTCCGCCGCGTCGCTGTTCGGTGCATCGTTTGCCGCTATCGCGGTGTTCGACCCGTTCCCGCGCGTCGTCTGGAATGCCAGCGCGAGCGCGCCGATCGGACTCTACCGGATCGAGCCATCGGCCGATCCACCGCTCGGCGCGCTGGTCGCCGTGACGCCGCCGCCGGCGCTGGCGCGCTGGCTGGCGGAGCGTGGCTATCTCGGCGAGCGCGTGCCGCTGTTGAAGCATGTCGCCGCGCGGCCGGGGCAGATCGTGTGCCGCATCGACGCGGTGGTGAGCATCGATGGCCAGCCCATCGTCGCCGCCCGCCAGCGTGACGGCCGGGGGCGCCCGCTGCCGGTCTGGCAGGGCTGCCGCACGCTGCGCGCCGGCGAGCTGCTGATGCTCAACCCCGACCACGCCGACAGCATGGACGGTCGCTATTTCGGACCGCTGCCCACCTCGACCGTGCTCGGCCGCGCGATCTCGATCCTCACCCGCGACACGCCCGACGCGCCGCTCATTTGGCGCTGACCCGCTTCCTCGCCTGCCAACCCAAAGGAGATTCCCATGCAGATCGGCAGCTTCTTCCGCACCGCCAACGGCTACGAAGGCATCATCGAGACGGCGACGCTCGACATCCGTATCTCGATCGTTCCGGCCGAGCCGAGCGACGCCGACAAGGCGCCCGACTGGCGCGTCCACCGCGGCGACGATGGTGAAGGCCCGGAGATCGGCGCCGGCTGGAACGAGAGCGGCGAGCGCGCCGGGGATTACGTCTCGCTCCGTATCGACGACCCCGCCTTTGCACAGCCAATCCGCGCCGCGCTGTTCCAGAACACCGCCGACAAATCGGCCTGGTCGCTGCGCTGGAACCGCCAGCCAAAGTCGCGCGAGCAGGACTGATCCCGTGCGGCCGATCATCATCCCTTTGCTCGCGGGAGAGCCGTCTCATCCCTTCGTCCCGCTCGGTCGCAGGCCGGCCGGGGCGCGCAGCGAAGGTCAAGGGCGGCCGAAGGCCGGCGCTCCGCGCGCACCCTTTACCGCAGCGAGCACGCTGGCAGGCTGGCGTCGGAGCGGAGTCGGATCGGCGGTGGCGCTTGCCGTCGTCCTGCTGCCCGGCGGCGCTTTGTCTGCCCCGGCGATGGCGCAGGATATGCCCGCCGCGCGATCGGCCGTCATCCATCCTTACGCCGGTCATGTCGCCGAAGCCGCACGGCGGTTCGGCATCCCCGAGGCGTGGATATGGGCCGTGATGCGCGTCGAGAGCGGCGGCAATTCCCGCGCCGTCTCGCGCGCCGGGGCGATGGGCTTGATGCAGATCATGCCCGCGACCTGGGCGGGGCTGCGCACCCGCTACGGCCTCGGCCCCGATCCGTTCGATGTGCGCGACAACATCATGGCGGGTGCGGCCTACCTGCGCGAGATGCACGACCGCTACGGCAACGCTAGCGCGATGCTGGCGGCCTATAATGCGGGACCGGGCCGCTACGACGACTTCGTGTCGCGCGGCCGTCCGCTGCCCGCCGAGACGGTTGGCTATCTCGCCCAACTCGTACCGATCACCGGTGCAGCGGGCGCGGGAGAGGTGACGGCGACCGCTACGCCTGATCCGTTTGCATGGCGTCGTGCGGCGCTGTTCGTCGGCACCGCCAGCGCCGCATCGGACGCTGTCGCCGGGCAATCGGACGGCGACGTTCGCGCGGCCGATCCGTCCGCCAATGCTCCGCGCGACACGCTGTTCGTGTCCCGCGCCCGCGCGGGCCGACCGCAATGATCGGCTTGTCGCTCCCTTCATCTGTCCGAAGCAGTGAGGGCGCTGGGGAGGAGGAAAACGGCAGGGACAGACGAGGGCAAGATATAAGCAGCGCCCCGTTTAGCCGAAAAGCCGAGGCTTTTCCGTGGCTTCACGCGGGGGCGTCGGTCGGCGCGCGTGCCGCGCGGAAGGGAAAAGCTAGCGAAATCAACGCCTCCAATGGCACCATAGGCCATTCTCGGCCGAAGGCAGCCCGGCCGTGAGCGAGGACAGCGACTTCCGCGTCCGGCCGGGCAAGGCGAAGCGCAGCAAGGCGCAGGGCCGCAATGCCCGCGGCCTGGTCGCCGAGGTGTTGCGGGTGGCCGCGATCCATAGCGGCGGCCGGCGCGGCGGCGCCAGCGGCGCGCGCCGGGGCGCGCAATCGACCTTCGGGCGGGGTCGCACCGCGTTCGCCCGCAGCCGCCTGTTCGGCTCGGGCCGCCGAGTCATGGTCAAGATGCTGCCCGTGACCACCCGCAGCCGGGGCGGCCGGCGCTCGGCGGCGCTGTCCGCGCACGTCGCGTATTTGAAGCGCGAAGGCGTCACCCGCGACGGTTCGCCGACGCGCATGTTCGACGCGGCCGGCGACAACGCGGACGATCGCGGTTTCACCGAGCGGTGCAGGGATGACCGGCACCATTTCAGGGTGATCGTGTCGCCCGAAGACGCCGCCGAGCTGACCGACCTGCGCGAATACACGCGCGACCTCATGCGCCAGATGGAGGCCGACCTGGGCACGCGACTCGATTGGGTCGCGGTCGATCACTGGAACACCGACAATCCGCACGTCCACTTGCTCGTGCGCGGCGTTACCGATCAGGGCGCCGATCTCGTCATCTCCCGCGACTACATCAGCCACAATCTCCGCTCGCGCGCACAAGACCTGGCCTTCGCCGAGCTTGGACCGAAACCCGAGCATGAGGTGCAGCGCGCGCTCGACCGCGAGGTGACGGTGGAACGCTGGACCCGGCTCGATTCCGAGATCCAGCGTTCCGCCGATGAGCTGGGCGTCATCGACCTGCGCCCCGAGCGGCCCGGCCCCGACGACCCGCGGCTTCGCCGCTTGATGATAGGCCGCTTGCAGCATCTGGAGACGATGGGGCTCGCGGCCGAAGGCGATTCCGGCCAATGGGCGGTGGCGGAAGGCGCGGCGGCGAAGCTGCGCGAGCTGGGCACGCGCGGCGACATCATCCGCATGATCGGCGCGGCGCTCCGCGAGCATGGTCAGGACCGGCCGCTCGACAGCTACGCCGTCGTCACCAGCGCGCCCGAGACGCCGATCGCTGGCCGGCTGATCGACAAGGGCTTGCACGACGAGCTGACCGGCACGGCCTATGCTGTGATCGACGGCACCGATGGCCGCACCCACCATGTCCGGCTGCCCGGCATCGAGGCGCTGGAGCACAGCCCCAAGCTCGGCGGTATCGTCGAGCTGCGCGCGATCGAACGGGCCGGCGAGGAGAAGCCGACCTTTATCCTCGCCACCCGATCGGATCTCGACCTTACCGCACAGGTAAAGGCGCCTGGCGCGACCTGGCTCGACCATCGGCTGATCGAGCGCGGCGCTGGCGTCGTCGATGGCGGGTTCGGCGCCGAGGTGCGGCGCGCGATGGACGCGCGCACCGACCATCTCGTCAAGGAAGGGCTGGCCCGCCGCTTCGGCGAGCGGACGGTGTTCGAGCGCGGGATGCTCGAAACGCTCCGCAAGCGCGAGCTGGACGCGGTTGGCGCGAAGATCGCGGGCGAGACCGGCCTCGCCTATCGCCCCGCCGTGTCCGGCGAAAAGATCGCCGGCATCGTGCGCCAGCGTCTTGCGCTCGCCTCCGGCCGCTTCGCCATGATCGACGACGGCCTCGGCTTCCGGCTCGTGCCTTGGGCCAGCACCCTCGAACAGCAGCTCGGCCGTCAGGTGTCCGGCGTCGTCCGCGCCGGTGGCGGCATCGACTGGACACTCGGCCGCAAGCGCGGCCTCGGCATCTAAATCAGGAGACCTCCATGTCCGCGACCAAGATACTTTGGGGCCAGATCATCATCGTGTTCCTGATCGTGCTCGCCGGGGTGTGGGGCGCGACGCAGTGGACCGCCGCCGCGTTAGCCTACCAGCCCGAGCTAGGCCCGCCGTGGGTCGTTGCCTTCGGCTGGCGCATCTATCCGCCGCCGGCCTTCTTCTGGTGGTGGTTTTCGTTCGACGCCTACGCGCCCAACATCTTCAAGACGGGCGCGTTCATCGCCGCATCGGGCGGGTTCGCGTCGATCGCCGTCGCCATCGGCATGTCGGTCTGGCGTGCGCGTGAATTGAAGAACGCCGAGACTTACGGCTCGGCGCGCTGGGCGACCGAGCGCGAAGTTCATGCGGCCGGGTTGCTGGGGCCGAACGGAGTCGTGCTCGGCAGGCTCGCCCGCGACTATCTCCGCCACGACGGCCCCGAGCATGTGTTGTGCTTCGCCCCGACCCGTTCGGGCAAGGGCGTCGGCCTGGTCGTGCCGTCGCTGCTGACCTGGCCGGCGTCGGCGATCGTTCACGACATCAAGGGCGAGAACTGGACGTTGACCGCGGGCTTCCGCGCGCGACACGGCCGCGTGCTGCTGTTCGATCCGACCAACGCGGCGTCGGCGGCTTACAACCCGTTGCTGGAGGTGCGGCGCGGCCAATGGGAGGTGCGCGACGTGCAGAATGTCGCGGACGTGCTGGTCGATCCCGAAGGCTCGCTGGAGCGCCGGAACCATTGGGAGAAAACGTCACACTCGCTGCTGGTCGGCGCGATCCTCCACGTCCTCTATGCCGAGGCGGACAAGACCTTGGCCGGCGTCGCTGGATTCCTCTCGGACCCGGCGCGCACGATCGAGCAGACCTTAGCAGCGATGATGGCGACGCCGCACCTCGGCGAAGCGGGCGTGCATCCCGTCGTCGCCAGCGCCGCGCGCGAGCTGCTGAACAAATCGGACAACGAACGGTCCGGTGTGCTCAGCACGGCCATGTCGTTCCTCGGCCTCTACCGCGACCCCGTCGTGGCGCAGGTCACGCGGGCCTGCCAGTGGCGCATATCGGATCTGGTCGAGGGCGATAGGCCGGCGACGCTGTATCTGGTGGTGCCGCCCAGCGACATCTCGCGCACCAAGCCGCTGATCCGCCTCATCCTCAACCAGATCGGGCGCCGGCTGACCGAGGAGCTGACCCCGAAGGGGAACCGCCATCGCGTGCTGTTGATGCTCGACGAGTTTCCCGCGCTTGGCCGCCTCGACTTCTTCGAGTCCGCCCTGGCGTTCATGGCGGGCTACGGGCTCAAGGCGTTCCTGATCGCGCAGTCGCTCAATCAGATCGAGAAGGCTTACGGCCCCAACAACGCGATCCTCGACAACTGCCATGTCCGCGTGAGCTTCGCCACCAACGACGAGCGCACCGCCAAGCGCGTTTCAGATGCGCTCGGCACCGCCACCGAGATGCGGGCGATGAAGAACTACGCCGGGCATCGCCTGTCGCCGTGGCTCGGGCATTTGATGGTGTCGCGGTCGGAGACCGCCCGCCAGCTCCTCACTCCCGGCGAGGTGATGCAGCTCCCGCCCGACGACGAGATCGTCATGGTCGCGGGCGTCCATCCGATCCGCGCGAAGAAGGCGCGCTACTATCAGGATCGCCGCCTGTCCGAGCGGATCGCGTCGGCGCCCGCGCCGGAGGCGGCCAGGGTGATGCCCGATGACTGGACCGGGCGGCAGGCATCCGCCGACCCGAAGCAGGTCGCGCGCATCGTCCGCGATGCCGAGGACGCCGCCAATGGCGGACTGCGCCGCGAGCCCGAGCTGCCGGAGCATGTCGCTATCGCGCCAGAGACGACGGCCCCGCCGAGCCAGGAGTTTTCGATCGTCGATGACGAACAGGATGACGCGGCCCGGCAAGCGGCCGTGCGCCGCCGGATGCAAGGGCTCGCGCGGCAGGCGTCGCTCGATCCGGGCGATGGCATCGACTTGTAGGAGGCCGTCATGCGAACCCGGCTCAACGTCTATTTCCCGCCCGCGCTCGCTAAGCAGGTCGATGAGCTGGCGATCCGCCGACGAATCTCGCGATCCGCGATCGTGGAGGCAGCGGTCACTTCTTACCTGTCCCCGGACGGCGCCGACC
>Ga0182741_1003691_pt1 | contig 15983 bp, 12 predicted proteins | sample eDN5th37CBELigOP_FD_128874 | JGI IMG/M metagenome (GOLD analysis project Ga0182741, IMG submission 128874) | Enriched Organic Plus compost microbial communities from Emeryville, California, USA - eDNA 5th pass 37_C BE-Lig OP (version 2) (version 2) ...
AAGCGCAACGGGCGCAACTGCATCGAACTGCGCCTGCATCCCGCCCGGATCGCCTGAGCCGCTCCCGCGCGGGACCGCTCGCCGTTTCCCCGGGCGGAAAAGAAAAACCCCGCCGAAGCGGGGCTTTCCAGCGATACCGGCAAGGCCGCCTTCGATCAGAACTTGTAGTTGATCGAAGCCGCCAGCACGTCGCCGCCCACGTCGTAGGAGCCCGACAGGGTGCTGCCCGTCGCCGACACCTGGTCGACGGTCGGATCCTTGGTGAACAGGTGGGTATAGCCGAAGCTGTACTCCGCCTTCTCCGAGGGCGCCCAGGTCAGGCCGAGCGACAGCCACTTGCGGCTGGTATCCGGCACGCGCACGTCGCGGTGCTCGGCGGTGGTGGGGGTCTGGTCGTAGGCCACGCCGCCGCGCAGGGTCAGCGTGTCGCTCACGCGATAGTCCGCGCCGATCGCGCTGAAGGTGGTGTCGCGATAGTGGAACGGCAGCACGTTGTTCGGCTGGTTGGACTTGAAGTCCACCGTGACCGCGTCGAACGACGGCGCCCAGAAGGTGCGCGACACGTCGGCCATGATGGTCAGCTTGTCGTTGACCTGGCGGGTGAAGCTCAGGGTCGCCGACGCCGGCAGTTCGATGGTGGCGCGGCCGCCGGTGTTCACGAACAGGCCACGCGCGCCCAGCACGGCCTGGCCCTGGGTCGCACGCGCGTTGGTCGCTGTGAAGGTGGCCTTGCCGTTGGTGATCTCGTGCTTGACCTTCGAGCGGTAGCTCAGGCCCAGGTGGGTCTGATCATTGACGCTGAACAGGCCGCCGACGGTGAAGCCCCAGTCGTTGCTGCTGCCTTCCAGCTGGCTGTACAGGTCGGCGTTGCCGGGCAGGAAGCCCAGCGCGCCGCCACCCTGCGAGAACATCACCGCGCCCAGGTCGACGGCGTTGCTCAGATCGACTTCCAGGCGCTCGACGAACACCGAGGCGCCGAAGGAGACGTACGGGTTCACGTCATAGGAGAGCGCCAGGCCGAGGTCGGCGGTCTTCAGATCGGTCTTGACGCCGTGGTAGCGGCCGACCCAGTCACGGTGGTATTCGGTCTTGAAGCCGAACGGCACGGTCAGCGACGCACCGAGGTGGGTCTTTTCGCCCAGCATGGTGTGGAAGTACGCGGCCGGGACCGGCGCGATGGTGCCGGCATCGCCGCCGTCGCCGCCGGAGATCGGCATGCCGGTGCCGGCGCCGGTCGGACCCGCGAGGCGACCGCTGCCCTTGAAATCAGCCGAGAAGCTGATGGCGCTGACGTCGGCCTGGAACTGGGTTTCCTTCAGGTGGCGCATGGCGGCCGGGTTGGTCGCGATCACCGAGGCGTCGCCCGGGGCGCTGCCGGAACCGGCGAACGCGCGGCCCAGGCCCTTGGCGCTGTTTTCCTTCAGCTGGAAGGCGGCGCCGTGCGCCTGACCGAACGCCAGGACACCGGCGATGCCGAAGGCCAGCGCGGAAATACGGGCAAAACTGTTGACGGAATGCATGTTGTCTCTCTCCGGAGGACGTGGGTTTACGGTCAGTGCGCCGCTGGTGCGACCGGCGTTATGCCCGCCGGTTCGTCCGCCGGAAGCCCCTCCCGACATACGACGCCGTATGCAGTATACCCACGACCGCTAACCGAAAGCTAACAAACTCTTGGCAGGGTCCCGGAGGCGTTTCCTGAACAGGGGAACGACGCGAGCGACAGCCGCTGCGAGGTAAAGTGAGCCGGCATGTTCGTCTCCCTGCCCTCCCGCCGTAAGCCCGCCCTGCGCTGGGCCTCACCCGCGCTGCTGGGCCTGCTGTGGCTGGCGTTCCTGTGGGCGGCGATGCAACCGGACCGGGCCCGCCTGCTGCAGGAGTGGGGCGCGCTGTCCGGCGGCCTGACCTCGCTGCCGGCCTGGCTGGCGGACCTGCAGGACGGCAGCGTGCTGCGCTTGTTCACCGCGTTGTTCCTGCACGCGGACTGGGCCCACCTGCTGGGCAACCTGGTGTTCCTGCTGATCTTCGGGATGCCGGCGGAGCGGACGATGGGACCGTGGCGGTTCCTGGTCCTGTTTCTGCTGGGCGGGGCGGTCGCCAACCTGGCCGCGGTGCTGACCATCGGCGCGCCCGACCGGGTGGTGATCGGCGCCAGCGGCGCAGTCTCGGCGGTGATTGGCGCCTACCTGGCGCTGTTCCCCACCGCCAAGCTCGGCGTCGTGCTGCCGCTGGGCCTGTTCCTGGAATTCGTGAAAGCGCCGGCCTCGCTGCTGATCGGCATCTGGGCGCTGCTGCAGGTCGTGTTCGCCTATACCGGCCCGGCCTTCGGCGCGGTGGCCTGGTCGGCGCACATCGCCGGGTTCCTGTTCGGCGTGGTGTTCGCCCTGTTCGTCCGTGCCGCCATCGCCCGGCGCCTGCGCAAGCGGCAGGGCTATTGAACCGCCGGCGGGGCGACCTCATTTTCCGCCCATCACCGCGCATCCTGTCTCAGGTCCAATGGCGAAGAAGCTCTACAAGGTCACCTTCCTCAACCACAACAAGGTCTACGAGCTCTATGCGGGCCACGTGGGCGCCAGCGGGCTGTGGGGCTTCACCGAGATCGGCGAACTGGTCTTCGACCTGCACGACGGCCTGGTGGTCGATCCCACCGAGGAACGGCTGCGCGACGAGTTCGGCAACACCCGGGTACTGCACCTGCCGATGCAGAGCATCATCCGGGTCGAGGAAGTGGAGCGCAAAGGCCAATCGGCCATCCGCGACGCCGCCACCGGCGAGAAAGTGGTCACGCCGTTCCCGCTGCCGGCCAAACCGCGCTGATCGGCGCTCCCAAGTAGTCTCCGCACGCTTCCACGCCCCTGCCGACCGCCTATGATGGCGCCTCGGGTCCCGGGGTCGTCCTGATGTCCACAGCGCAACTGTCCGTCTACTTCTTCCTGCAGGCGGGCGTCATCATCCTGGTCTGCCGCCTGGTCGGCCGCCTGGCACAGCGCTTCGGGCAACCGCAGGTGGTCGGCGAAATGATCGCCGGCGTCACCCTCGGCCCGTCCCTGTTCGGCGCGCTGCTGCCCGGCGTGCAAGGGGCGCTGTTTCCCAAAGCGTCGATGGACATGCTCTACGTCGCCGGCCAGCTCGGTGTGGGCATGTACATGTTCCTCGTGGGCACCGAGTTCCGCTCGGATCATTTCCGCGCGCGCTACCGCAGCGCCATGGCGGTGTCGTGGGCGGGCATCCTGGTGCCGTTCCTGCTGGCCTTCGCGCTGGCGCCCTGGCTGCAGCACGTGCCGGGACTGTTCTCGGAAAAGACCCGCTTCATCGAGGTGGCGCTGTTCCTCGGCGCGGCCATCGCGATCACCGCGTTCCCGATGCTCGCCCGGATCATCCACGAGCGCGGCCTGGCGGGCACGCCGCTGGGGACCCTGGCGCTGACCGCCGGGGCGATGGACGACGCCGCCGCGTGGTGCATCCTGGCCATCGTACTGGCCAGTTTCGGCGGCAGTTGGATGCAGGCCTGGCTCGCCATCGGCGGTGGCGTGGCCTACCTGGCCTTCATGCTGCTTGCGGGCCGGCGCCTGCTGCAGCCGCTGGGGACGCGCGTTCCCGCACAAGGACCGCTGCCGCCTTCGGTGCTGGCCTGGGTCATGGCACTGTTCTTCCTGTGCGCGTGGTCGATGGATGCGATCGGCATCCATGCGGTGTTCGGCGGCTTCATCCTCGGCGCCTGCCTGCCGCGCGGCGCGCTCACCGAACGCCTGCGCGAACTGCTGCAACCGATGGTGGTGGTGGTCCTGCTGCCCCTGTTCTTCACCTATTCCGGGCTGAAGACCCAACTGTCGGTGTTCCTGGATCCGGCGATGCTGCTGCCGGCCACGGCCATCCTGCTGGCGTCGTTCGGCGGCAAGGCCATCGCATGCTGGGCCGCCGCGCGGCTGTCCGGCGAATCGCCGCAGGACGCCAGGGCAATCGGCGCGCTGATGAACGCGCGCGGCCTGATGGAACTGCTCATCATCAACATCGGATTGCAGGCCGGCGTCATCGAACCTGGGCTGTTCTCGATCCTGGTCATCATGGCGATCCTCACCACGCTCATGGCCACGCCGCTGTTCAACCGCATCATGCGCGACCGGCGCGCACCCGCCGCACCGGTCGCGGGCGATCCCTCGCTGCCCTGATCGCCGCCGGAAGCATCGCGGGCATTGCCCTAGAATCGGCGCTTTCCTCCACGCCGGATCCGCCATGCGCAAGGACCTGCACGAAGGCAACCGCCACTCGTGGAATGCCGCCACCGTGGCCCACAACAGCCACAAGCGCGATCAGGCCGCCTTCTTCCGCGGCGGCGGCGGCACGCTGTTCCCGGAAGAGATCGCGTTGCTGGGAAACATCGCCGGCCAGCGCCTGGTGCACCTGCAATGCAACGCCGGCCAGGACAGCCTGAGCCTGGCCGGCCTGGGCGCGCGGGTCACCGGCGTGGACATCAGCGACACCGCAATCGCGTTCGCCCGCCAGTTGGCCGACGAAACCGGCGTTCCCGCCACTTTCGAGCGTGCGGACGTGTACGACTGGTTCGATCAGGCCCGCGCCGGCGGGCACCGGTTCGACGTGGCCTTCAGCTCTTACGGCGCGCTGTGCTGGCTGTCGGATCTGGAGGCGTGGGCGCGCGGGCTCTTCACGGTGCTGGAACCCGGCGGCCGTTTCGTCTGCGTCGAATTCCATCCGGTGGCGATGATCTTCGATCCGCAGTGGCAGCCGAAGTATCCGTATTTCGCGCATGGCGAACCGCTGGTCTGGGAGGACGGCGTCAGCGATTACGTGGCACTGTCCGGCGAGGCGCTGGCGCCGTCGGGCAGCGAAGCCGGCGTGCGCGACTTCCGCAATCCGCATCCGAGCTACGAGTTCCAGTGGAGCCTGGGCGAAGTGGTCGACGCGTTGCTGCAGGCGGGCCTGCGGCTGCACCGGTTGCGGGAATATCCATATGCCAACGGCTGGCGTGGATTCGAAGGCATGCGCGAAGGCGAAGGGCGGCGCATGTATCCGCCCGCGTCGATGCCCAGCCTGCCGTTGATGTACGGTCTGGTGGCGGAACGCCCGGCCTGATGCCTGCGCGGATCAGCGCCTCGACGCGGGCGCCTTCGCCGCGGACGCGACCTGCTTCTTCAGTTCCGCCAGCGCGGCGGCGATCGGTTTCTCGCCGTCCAGCACTTCGCCGGCAGCATAGCCTTCCTGGCCTTCGTCGTCTCCCCGCAGGTGGCCGGGAAGGGTGGCCTCGCTGTAGTCGATGATTTCAGGTTGCCCGTCCACCGGCTCCGGATGCAACTCCACATCCGGGACGATGCCGCGCGCCTGGATCGACTTGCCGCTGGGCGTGTAGTAGCGCGCGGTGGTCAGCTTCACCGAATCGCCGTTGTCCAGCGGCAGCACGGTCTGCACCGAGCCCTTGCCGAACGTGCGGCTGCCGACGATGCGCGCGCGCTGGTTGTCGCGCAGCGCGCCGGCCAGCACTTCGGAGGCGCTCGCCGAGCCGGCGTCCACCAGTACGACCACCGGCGCGCCTTCCAGCAGATCGCCCGGCGTGGCGTCGAAACGCGAATCGCTGACCACGATGCGCCCACGGGTGGACACGATGTTGCCCTTGTCGAGCAGGTCGTCGGCGATCTGCACCGCCGCCAGCAGCAGGCCGCCCGGGTTGCTGCGCAGGTCGAGCACCAGTCCGCGCAGCCTGCCCTTCGCCTGGAGGCCGGCGATGTGCTGCTGGAAATCGGCCGCCGTCTCGGTCTGGAACGCGCTGATGCGCACGTAGCCATAGCCCGGCTCGAGCAGGCGGCTGCGCACGCTGGCGATGCGGATGACGTCGCGCACCAGGCTGACGTCGAACGGTTTGGCGGTGCCTTCGCGCACGAGGGTGAGGGTGACCTTGCTGCCGGGCTTGCCGCGCAGCGGTTCCATCCCGTCGGTCTTCTCGATCGGCTTGCCGTCGATCGCCACGATCACGTCGCCGGCCTTGATGCCGGCCTTGGCCGCCGGGGTGTCGTCGATGGGCGACACCACCAGCAGGGTGTTGTCGGGTTGTTGCAGCAGGTCCACGCCGATGCCCTCGTAGGCACCGGAGGTCTGCTCGTCGTAGGCCTGCGCGTCTTCCTTGTCGAAGTAGATGCTGTGCGGATCCAGATCCAGCAGCAGGCCGCGGATGGCGGACTGCATCAGCTTGCGGTCCTCGACCGGTTCGACGTACGCCTCCTTGACCGCGTTGAACACGGCCACGTAACGGCGGATTTCCTCCAGCGGCACCTTCGAGGGCGCGGTTTCCGCCGCGGAAGGGTCATCGCTGGCGCCCACCGCCGGTTCCTTGGCGGTCTCTTGCGCCAACGCGGGCGCACCGGCGAGGGCGAGCAACAGGGCCAGGGGCAGGGATGGACGCATCGAAACTCCGTGGGAAATGCGGCGGATCATGGACTCCGCTCGGTCCACGGAGTTCGCCCGATTATGCGCGAACCGGCGGTGAATGGCGTTGCGGTTCAGCGACGCTGCAGCCAACTGCCGGGGTCCACCGGCTGGCCGTTGCGGCGCAGCTCGAAGTACAGCGCCGGGGTGCCCTGCCCGCCGGAAGTACCGACCTTGGCCACCGCGTCGCCGCGCTTGACCCGGTCGCCGGTATCGCGCAGCAGGCTTTCGTTGTGCGCGTACAGGCTCATGTAGCCATTGCCGTGGTCGACGATCAGGATGAGGCCGTAGCCGGTCATCCATTCGGAAAACACCACGGTGCCGTCGGCCACCGCGGTCACCGTGCTGCCGGCCGGCGCGCCGATGAGCACGCCGGAACTGGTGCGGCCGTCCGGCATGCGTCCGCCGTAACGGGCCAGCAGATTGCCGGACAGCGGCCAGCCCAGGCCGCCCACCTTCAGGGCGGGCGCGTTGGCGACGTCCGCGCGCGGGCGCGCCGGCGCCTCGGTGGCCCGCGTACCCGGGCGCGCCTGGGCGCGGGCGCGTTCCTCGGCCGCCTTGCGCGCCGCCGCCCTGCGCTCGGCCTCGGCCCGCGCCGCGGCGGCGCGCAGGTTGGCCAGCAGCCGCTCCAGCGAGCGCACGTCCTGCCCCAGCGCCTTCTCCCGGTTCGATCGGTCCTTGTAGCGCTGGTCGAGATCGGCGACCAGCCTGGCGCGGTTCTGCCGATCCCGCTGCAACTGGTCCATCTGGCCGCGCAGGCGCTGGCGGTCCGCGTCGAGCTGCGCGCGCCGTCGGGTGATGTCCCGTTCGACCTGCGCCAGCGCCTGCAGCTCGGTGGTCAAGCTTTCGATGCGGGTGGCGCGATCGCGCTGCAGGTAGCGGTGATAGGCCAGGGTGCGGCTGGCGTCGGCGGCCCGATCCTGCGACAAGAGCACCTTCAAGGGCGCATCGCCGCCGCTCATGTAGGCCGAGCGCACCAGCGCGGCCAGTTGCTCGCGCTGGCCGCCCAGATGCTCGAGCATCCGTTCGCGCCGCTGTTGCAGTTCGGCAAGCGTGGCCTCTTCGCGCCGCAGCGACGCTTCGGTCTCGGACAGGGTGCGGCTGCTGCGGCCGACCTGTTCGTCGGCCTCGCGCAGCTTGCGCGACGCATCCCCGCGCTCGCCTTCCAGCCTGCGGCGTTCCTGCGCGATCGATTTCAGCTCGCCGCGCGCCTTTTCCAGCCGCTTCTGCGCATCGCGCTGGCTCTGCGCCAGCACACCGCCGCTGATCACGGCCAGGGCGAGCAGCAGGGCGAAGCCGGCGCGGGGCGGGCGTGGCGTCATTGCGTGGCGAGCAGCGACTGGCCGGACATCTCGGCCGGCCTGGGCAGGCCCAGCAGATCCAGCAGGGTCGGCGCGACGTCGCGCAGGGCGCCGCCGCTGCGCAGCTTCGCGGCGCGTTCGCCCACGTAGACCAGCGGCACCGGCCCGACCGTGTGCGCGGTATGCGGCTGTCCGGTTTCCGGATCCCGCATCATTTCCAGGTTGCCGTGATCGGCGGTGATGATCAGCGCCCCGTGCGCCGCGCGCACCGCCGCATCGACCGCTCCGATCGCCTGGTCCACCGCCTGCGCGGCGAGGATCGCCGCCTGGAGATCGCCGCTGTGGCCGACCATGTCCGGATTGGCGATGTTGCAGACGATCACGTCGAAGCGGCCGGAACCGATCGCATCGACCAGCCTGGCCGTCAGTTCCGGGCAGCTCATTTCGGGTTGCAGGTCGTAGGTCGCGACCTTCGGACTCGGCACCAGGATGCGTTCCTCGCCCGCGAACGGATCCTCGCGGCCGCCGCTGAAGAAGAACGTCACGTGCGCGTATTTCTCGGTCTCGGCGATGCGCAGTTGGGTCAGTCCCCGCTCGGCCAGCAGTTCGCCCAGCGTCTGCCGCAGGTCGTCCGGCGGGAAGGCCACCGGCGCCGGCAGCTTGGCGTCGTACTCGGTCAGGCAGACGAAGCGCGACAGCCTGGGCCGGCGCGCCTGGAAGCCATCGAAATCCGGCGCCACGAACGCCGCGGTCAGCTGGCGCGCGCGATCGGCGCGGAAGTTCATGAACACCACCGCGTCGCCGTCGGCCATCGGTTCGGCGCCGTCGATCACCGTCGGCAGCACGAACTCGTCGTTCTCGCCGCGCGCGTACGCGGCCTGCAGCGCGGCCACGCCATCGGCGGCGTGATGCTCGCTTTGCGCCTCGACGATGGCGTCCCAGGCCTTGCGCACGCGGTCCCAGCGCTTGTCGCGATCCATCGCGTAGTAGCGGCCGCTGACCGTCGCCAGCCGCGCGTTGCCGAGGCGGGCGCACAGGTCCTGCAGGGCGCGCAGGCTGGGCTCGGCGGATTGCGGCGGCGTGTCGCGGCCGTCGAGGAACGCATGCACGGCCACCTTCGGCACGCCGCGGCGATGCGCCAGGTCGAGCATGGCGAAGATGTGGTTCTCGTGGCTGTGCACGCCGCCGGGCGAAAGCAGGCCGAAGACGTGCAGGACGTGCCCGCCCGCCTTGGCGGCGTCGCATGCGGCCACCAGTTCGGCGGTCTGGAAGAAGCTGCCGTCCTCGATGGCGGCGTCGATGCGGGTCAGATCCTGGTAGACGATGCGGCCGGCGCCCAGGTTCATGTGGCCGACCTCGGAATTGCCCATCTGGCCGTCCGGCAGCCCGACATGGCGGCCTTCGGTATGGATCAGGGTGTGCGGCGCGGTCGCCAGCAGGCGCCGCCAGTTCGGCAGGTCCGCCTGCGCCAGTGCGTTGTCGGTGGGGTCTTCGCGGTGGCCCCAGCCATCCAGGATCAGCAGGACGACGGGCTTGGGACGCGGGGAGTCGGACGGCGATGGGGACACGGCGGGGGTTCCGGTGACTTCAGGCAGATGAAGATTGTAGCGAAGCATGCTGCGATGGCGGCGTTACCCTGCGGCGGGCGCCCGGCCCGGGCGGGCCTTAAACCCTTCCGGCCGTGCCTGCATCCAATCCCGCAACTCAAACGAACAGGACTTCACCATGACCCGTACTTCCTCTGCCCTGCTGCTGACCCTGGCGCTGGCGGCCGCCCCCGCCTTCGCCGACGACGATGTTTCCAAGGTCAACGGTTCGATCACCGCCCAGGCCGGCCGCGCCCACGGCGATCTGAGCACCGTCAACGGCTCCATCAACATCGACGACAACGCCACCATCGGCACCGCCGAAGTCGTCAACGGTTCGATCCAGGTCGGCAACGGCGCGCGCACCCGCGGGCTGGAGACAGTCAACGGGGCCATCAAGGGCGGCAGCAAGGTGCAGGTGGATGGCGACGTGGAAACCGTCAACGGCTCGATCTTCCTGGATCGCGGCGGCAAGGTGCGCGGTGGCGTCTCCACCGTCAATGGTGCGATCGGTCTGGTCGGCACCGAAGTGGGCGGGAGCGTCGAGACGGTCAACGGCGACGTCACCGTGGGCGTGGACTCGCACGTACGCGGCGGCCTGAAGGTGGAAAAGCCGAAGGGCAACTTCAACATCGAGCGCAAGCGTCCGCCGCGCATCGTCATCGGCCCGAACGCGGTGGTCGACGGTCCGCTGGTGTTCGAGCGCGAAGTGGTCCTGTACGTCCACCGTACCGCCAAGATCGGTCCGGTCACCGGCGCCACCGCCAGGTCGTTCGATACCCCCAGCGCGCCCGCGGACTGAGCGGACGCATCCGCGGGAGCGATCGCATACACTCGGGATTCCCCGATTCGAGGAATCCCGATGTCCCGCAAGCTCCCTCTGGCGGCGGCCGTGCTGGCCGCCACCACCCTGCTCGCCGCATGCAAGCAGCCTGACGCCGAAGCACCGGCCGCGGAAGCACCCGCCACTCCGGCGCCGGCGGACCACGCATTCGCTCCGGCCATCAGCGAGGCCGACTTCGCCCAATTGGTGAAGACCCTGTCCTCCGACGAGTTCGAGGGCCGCGGTCCCGGTTCGGCCGGCGAAGAAAAGACCGTCGCCTACCTCGAAGCGCAGATGAAGCGCATCGGCCTGCAGCCGGGCAACGACGGCAGCTTCTTCCAGGACGTGCCGATGGTGGAGACCACCGCCGACGAAGGCACCGTGCTGAAGTTGACGAGCAACGGCAAGACGCGCGAACTCAAGTTCGGCGTGGACTTCGTGGCCGGCACCCGCACCGGCCAGAAGGAAGTGAAGGTCGACGCCAGCGAGATGGTCTTCGTCGGCTATGGCGTGGACGCGCCGGAGCAGCAGTGGAACGACTACGCCGGCCAGGACTGGAAGGGCAAGACGGTGGTCATGTTCGTCAACGACCCCGGCTTCCATACCGGCGACGAGAAGCTGTTCGAAGGCAAGCGCATGACCTATTACGGGCGCTGGACGTACAAGTTCGAGGAAGCCGCGCGCAAGGGCGCCGCCGCCGCGTTCATCGTCCACGACACGCCCGGCGCGAGCTATGGCTGGGACGTGGTGAAGAATTCCTGGTCCGGCGCGCAGTATGACCTGCCGGCCAAGGATGATCCGGAACCCCGCATCCCGGTGCAGGGCTGGCTGACCGCCGACGCGGCCCGGCAGCTGTTCGCCGATGCCGGGCTGGATCTCGATGCGTCCTACAAGGCCGCCAACCAGCGCGGCTTCAAGCCGGTGACGCTGAAGACCCAGGCCTCCATCGATCTGAAGAGCACGATCAGCGAGAAGAAATCGCGCAACGTGGTCGGCGTGCTGCCCGGCACCGATCGCAAGGACGAGGCGGTGCTGTACATGGCGCACTGGGATCACCTCGGCAAGCACGAGGGCGAAACCGGCGACAACATCTACAACGGCGCCATCGACAACGCCACCGGCGTGGCGGGCATCCTGGAAATCGCCGACGCGTTCGCCCACCAGGATCCCAAGCCGAAGCGTTCGCTGGTGTTCCTGGCGGTGACGCTGGAGGAGTCCGGCCTGCTCGGCTCCAAGTACTACGTCGCCCATCCGACCTTCCCGCTGAACAAGATCGCCGCGGTGATCAACATCGATGCGATGTCGGTGGCCGGCAAGGCCAAGGACATCACCGTGGTCGGTTTCGGCAGTTCCGAGCTCGAGGACGTGCTCAAGCCGATCGCCACCGCGCAGGGCCGCACCCTGCACGGCGAGACCTCGGTGCAGAGCGGCTTCTACTTCCGTTCGGATCACTTCAACTTCGCCAAGGCCGGCGTGCCGGCGCTGTACGCCGATGGCGGCGAGGATCTGGTCGAGGGCGGCACCGAGGCGGGCAAGAAGGCGGCCGAGGACTATGCGCGGCACTACCACTCGCCGAGCGACCAGTACTATCCGGAAACCTGGAAGCTGGACGGCACCGTGCAGGATCTGGAAGCGCTGTATGGCGTCGGCAAGGAGATCGCCGGCGGCGACAGGTGGCCGAACTGGTATCCGGGCAATCCGTTCAAGGCGGCCCGCGACAGGATGATGCAGCCGGCGGCGAAGTAACCTCCGGCGGCATCACGGCAACGGCGCCCGCGGGCGCCGTTGCTGTTTCCGGCGCCGCATCCGCACACGCAGCGGCCTGTCTGCCGGCCAGGCGCTTCCGTTAGGCTATCCGGCCATCCTAGGAGCCACGCCATGTCCATCGCCTATTGGTGCATCCTGATCACCGCCCTGCTGCCCTATCTCTGGGTCACCATCGCCAAGCAGTCCGGCGAGCGCTACAACAATCGCGCGCCGCGCGAATGGCAGGCGAGCCAGACCAACCCGCGTTCGCACCGCGCGCACGCGGCGCACCTGAACGGTTTCGAGTCCTTTCCCGCGTTCGTCGCCGGCGTGCTGATGGCGCAACTGGCCGGCGTCGATCCGGCCACCGTCAACCTGCTGGCGATCGTATTCACCGCCGCGCGCGTGCTGCATGGCGTGTTCTACATCGCCAACCAGGCCGCACTGCGCAGCCTGGTCTGGTTGATCGGTTTCGGCAGCGCGCTGGCTCTGATGGCGATGGCGGCGATGAAGATCGGCTGATGCCGCGCATTGGGACCTGATGGCGGAAACAGCCGAGCAAGCTCCGCTCCACGGGCAGCACCGAGCCCGCCCGGCTGGCGGAATTAGTCAGCGCAGCGACTCGTCCCAGCCGAACAGGGCGAATGCGCGGCGGAACTCGGCGTCCAGCGGAGCGATGGCCTCCACCCGCGCGCCGCTGACCGGATGCAGGAACGACAACCGCACCGCGTGCAGCAGCATGCGATGCACGCCCTGCATGCGGAAGTTGCGGTTGTGGCGACCCTCGCCGTGGCTGCTGTCGCCGATCAGGTGATGCGACAGGTGCTTGAGGTGGCGACGGATCTGGCGGAAACGGCCGGTTTCCGGCCGGCAGCGCAGCAACGCGTAACGGGAGCTGGCGAATCCCGCCGACGGAATCGGCAGTTCGCCGGTTGCCAGCCGGGTGAAACGGGTCGATGCGGGCCGCTTCTCCGGCTTGCCCGGCCCGCCGTCAAGCGGATAGTCGAGATCGATGCGCGGGTCCGGCCATCCGCGGCACACCGCCAGATAATCCTTTTCCACTTCCCGCGACATGAAGCTGCGGCCCAGCGCCGCGGCGATGTCGCGATCGAAGGCGATCAGCAGGCAGCCGCTGGTGGCGCGGTCCAGCCGGTGGATCAGGAAAATCGGCTTGCCGAAACGCGCACGCAGGCGATCCGCCAGGAACTCCGTCTCGCCGCGTGCCAGCTTGCTGTCGTGGACCATCAATCCGGCCGGCTTGTCGATGACCGCCAGCACCGGATCCTCGTACAGCACGCCGCCGATGTCGTGATCGCTTTCACTGTCGCTCATGTAACGCCTGCCTCCGGCAAATCTGCGAAACTCGGGGCTGCTGTTTTCCGGGAGCCCTGCATGCAACCACGCCGCCTCATTCTCGCACTTGGCCTGGCCCTGACGCTGGGCCTGGGCATTTTGCCCACGGCTTCCGCCGACACCGTCCTGCCCCGCGGCGTGGTGGCCGGCCCCAGCGTGGAGGGCATCAGCGAGTACCGGCTGGACAACGGGTTGCGGGTCCTGCTGTTTCCCGACGCGAGCAAGCCCACGGTGACGGTGAACCTGGTGTACGGCGTCGGCTCGGTGCACGAGAACTACGGCGAGACCGGCATGGCGCACCTGCTCGAGCACCTGTTGTTCAAGGGCACGCCGACCCACGCCGACATCAGCGGCGAGATGAAGAAGCGCGGCATCCAGTTCAACGCCACCACCGGCCTGGATCGCACCAACTACTTCGCGTCCTTTCCTGCGGACGACGCCACCCTCGACTGGCTGCTGGCCATGGAAGCCGACCGCATGGTCCATTCCAACATCGCCCGCAAGGACCTGGACAGCGAGATGACCGTGGTCCGCAACGAGCTCGAGGCGGGCGAGAACAATCCGGGCGGCGTGCTGTTCCAGCGCATCCGGTCGACCGCCTTCCTCTGGCACAACTACGGCAACAGCACCATCGGCGCGCGCTCGGACGTGGAAGGGGTGCCGATCGAACGTCTGCAGGGCTTCTACCGGACCTGGTACCAGCCCGACAACGCCACCCTGATCCTCGCCGGCCGCATCGATCCGGCGACGGTGCTGGCGCGCGTGGCCGCGCACTTCGGTCCGCTGGAAAAGCCGTCGCGCGTCCTGCCCGCCTTCTACACCAGCGAGCCCGCGCAGGACGGCGAACGCCAGGTCGATGTGCGCCGGGTCGGCGACGTGCGCATGGTGGCCGCGGCCTATCACATCCCCGCCGCGGGGCATCCCGACAGTGCCGCGCTGAGCGTGCTGGGCAACGTGCTCGGCCACACGCCCGGCGGCCGCCTGCACAAGGCGCTGGTACAGCCGCGCACCGCCGCCGGCACCGGCGCAGGCAGCGAGTCGCTGCGCGATCCCGGCCTGTTCACCGCGCTGGCGGTGCTGCCGAAGGACGGCGATGCGGCCAGGGCGGAACAGGAACTGCTGGCGCAGGTCGAAGGCCTGGCGCGCACGCCGGTCACCGATGCCGAAGTCGAGGAAGCCAAGCAGCGCATCGCCAACGCGTACGAGCTCTACTTCACCGATGTCAATGCGGTCGGCATGGGGCTGTCCGAATTCCTCGCCGCCGGTGACTGGCGGTTGCTGTTCATCACCCGCGATGCGATCGCCAGGGTCACCGCGGCCGACGTCAACCGGGTGGCGGCCGAATACCTGAAACCGGGCAATCGCACGCTGGGCCGCTTCATTCCCACCGATCCGCCGGATCGGGTGACGATCACCCCGCGTCCCGACGTCGCGAAGCTGGTGGACGGGTATGTCGGACGCGCGACGGTCTCCACCGGCGAGGAATTCGATCCCACGCCGCAGAACATCGAGGCGCGCACGCAACGCTTCACCCTGGGCAACGGCCTGCGCGTGGCCCTGCTGCCGCGCAAGACCCGCGGCGGGACCGTGGTGGTGGACGCCAACTTCCGCTTCGGCGACGTGGCCTCGCTGACCGGCCGGCAGGATGCCTCCGGCCTGGCCGGCGCCATGCTGATGCGGGGCAGCACCACGCTGAGCCGGGAACAGATCGATCAACGTTTCGAGGCGCTGAAGACCCAGGCCAGCATCAGCGGCGGCCTGCAGGGCGCGGGGATTTCGCTGCTCAGCCGGCGCGCGCAGCTGGCCGACGCCCTGGCGTTGGCGGCCGACGTCCTGCGCCATCCCGCGTTCCCGGAAAGCGAGTTCGAGCAGATCCGCCTGCAGGCACTCACCGGCATGGAAGCCTCGCGCAAGGAGCCCGGCGCGGTCGCCGGGCAGGCGCTGGCGCATCATTTCGATCCCTGGCCGAAGGGTCACCCGCTGCATATCGACACCCTCGACGAAGCCATCGCCGCGGTGAAGGCGCTCAAGCGCGACGATCTGGTGGCCTTCCATCGCGATTTCTACGGCACCGCCGAAGGCGAGATCGCCGTGGTCGGCGATTTCGATCCGGCCGCGGTGCGTGCGCAACTGGAGTCCCTGTTCGCCGGCTGGACGTCGCGGCACCCCTACGCGCCCATCAACACCCGCTACACGGCCGTGCCGGCCACCCGGAAGCAACTGTCCACGCCGGACAAGCCCAATGCGGTGCTGCTGGCGCGCAGCAATCTTTCGCTCAAGGTCACCGACCCGGACTATCCGGCGATCCTGATCGCCAACCGCATCTTCGGCGGCGGCGCGCTGAAGTCGCGGCTCGGCGACCGCATCCGCCAGAAGGAAGGCCTGAGCTACGGCGTGTCCAGCACGGTGCGCGCGGACGACAGCCGCGAAGGCACCGACGACAACGGCAGCTTCAACATCCAGGCGATCGCCGCGCCGGAAAACATGGCCAGGGTCGAAGCGGCGGTGCGCGAGGAACTGGCCCGCCTGATCAGGGACGGCATCACCGAGGACGAACTGCGCGACGCCGTGTCCGGCACGCTGACCGAACGCCGCCAGGGCCGTGCCGAGGACGGCGCGGTCGCCGGCATGCTCACCGATCAGGCCTACTACGGCCGGACCATGCAGTTCACCGCGGATCTGGATGCCGCCTACGCCGCGCTGACCCGGGAGCAGGTCAACGCCGCCATCCGCAAGCACTTC
>Ga0182741_1003693_pt1 | contig 15972 bp, 2 predicted proteins | sample eDN5th37CBELigOP_FD_128874 | JGI IMG/M metagenome (GOLD analysis project Ga0182741, IMG submission 128874) | Enriched Organic Plus compost microbial communities from Emeryville, California, USA - eDNA 5th pass 37_C BE-Lig OP (version 2) (version 2) ...
CTGCTTCTGCTGTTCCCGCTTTGGTTATGGCTCGCGGCCATGCTGTTGGCAATGTTCCTGAGGTTCCCCTCGTCGTTGAGGATGCTTTCCAGAAGGTTACCAAGACCTCTCAGGCTCTTGAGATCCTCAAGAAGATCGGTGCTGGTGATGACGTCGCTCGTGCTGCTGCTTCCCGCCGCCGCACTACCGGTATTGCTCGCCGCCGCAACCGCGTTCACTCCACTGCTGTTGGTCCTCTCGTTGTTGTTGCTAAGGACGAGGGTATCAGCAAGGCTGTTCGCGCTCTCCCCGGCGTTAAGTTTGCTAACGTCTACAAGCTTAACCTCCTCGACCTCGCTCCTGGTGCTACTGTTGGTCGCTTCATCGTCTGGACCAAGTCTGCTATCGAGGCTCTCAATGACGTCTTCGGCACTGAGACCACCGAGTCCAAGCAGAAGGGTGGCTACACTCTCCCTGCTCACCAGGTTGTCAACCCCGACTTCAACAGCCTCATCTTCAACGAGAACATTGCCAAGTTCCTTCGCCCTCGCAAGGCTCGCCAGATGTCCAAGGCTCCTCACCGCTTCAACAACTTGACCAACTTCCGCCAGCACGTCAAGTTGAACCCCTACGCTGTTACTCAGCGTTACGCTGCTATCTATGCCGTTCAGAAGGCTAAGAAGTATGCTGAGGAGCTCAAGGCTGCCAAGGCTAAGGGTGAGTTCACTGAGAAGCAGCGCCAGCAGCGTGCTCTCAAGGCTGGTCTTAAGGCTATCCGCAAGACCAACCTCAAGAACCTCCTCACCGGTTCTACTGAGGCTTCTACCTTCGACAAGGAGGCTTACCAGAAGAAGCTTGCTCAGGTCAAGAAGATCCCTGTCCCTGCTCCTTCTGCTAAGAAGGCTAAGGCTGCTGAGATCCGCGCCCAGAAGCTCGCTGAGAAGGCCGACAACATTGCTAAGCAGAAGGCTGCTGAGGCTAAGAACCGCAAGAAGATGGCTGAGAAGTACAAGAAGAAGGCTGCTGCTGCTAAGAAGGGTGGCAAGAAGTAAATTTCTCTTGATCTCAAGATGTCATTCTGAGGATCAGAGAAAAGTGAAGCAGGCAGCGACCAGGCTGATGAGTCACTTACGTAATCGTGCGCAACACTCCACGATACGGACAGTATCTTATCAGACAGCAAAAAAGTTGCATGCTTCCTTTTTGTTTTACTTCACCTCTCCGCTTGTGCGCAGGCGCAATAGAGTTTCCAGGTAATCCTTTTGTGAGAGTTAGTCGTTAGGACTTTGATGACTAGTTAGATGTGTTAGTATTGCCGTGTCGTGCATACTTATGAGGGCTTGGGGCTTGAATGTGCTAATGTGTGGGTGGGTTGGTAAAACAACTGAGTTCAATATGTATTGTTTTGAGCTACAAGTTAAATAGATGACCCTGGTCCTCTACTGACGTAGGTGTTGGGCATCATGAGATGCGGTACGGTGTGTACTAGCTTGAGGAAGAAAAGGACCAAGTGTCAGATGCATTGATGACAAGAACAATAGAGGCCTTGGGACGAAAGAACCCAATGGTATCAACATCCTTGGCACCCTTGTAGTAAGGGGATGTGGAGTTGATCGGTAGGGTGGGATTAATGGAGTAGCAAACAGGATCATAATGAGTAGGGATCTGAAACTAACGATGCTGAGACCAGACAAAAATATAATAGACATTGCAGGACAATACTTTGGCTTGACCAACGATCCTCCGTTCGGCACGGTTACCATTTCGATTGGAGTCTTAGTGGATCCAGCCGGCATCGAAGCACTGAGGATCCTGAGCGGGGAAGAGACAACGCATCATCTCATCGTTCTCGTCAAACATTGCCTTGCACCTGAAGTTCTCGGGAGTCTCGTCACCGACGTAGCCACCTCGCTTCCAGACCTGAATCGAGAAGAACTTGCGTCCCATGCTCGGCGCACTTTCAAGGAACTCGGTCAACGTCTCAACAGTGAAATTCTTGGCGCCAGAGATCGCTCGCCATGAGTACAAGTCATCAGGATGCTGTCCCCATCGGCCTAGGTATCTCTCTGAGAGCGCCATGGGAGATGCGTCTGTGGAGTTGAGATTCAAGGAGGCCAAAGCCTGGGCTGCGATGGCCGCATTGGTGTGTGCCTTGTGGTTCGACTTGCTGCCGCGCAAGGACTGCACAGCATCAAAGCCAGAGAAGACCGATCCCTCGTCGACAACCAACCTCGTTATGTTCACCGTACCGTCATTGGAACGAATGCGCGCTGCACGATTGTTCTCTGCGAGGAGGTCGAAGATCCACTGCTCAAACTCGAGAATCGTGTGTGTCTTGGGATCGAGGTAAATCTCGTTGAATGAGGGCTGGTTGTTACCACGGGGTGAGACACCTGGGACCGTGATGGACGGAATGATAGGGTTGCCAAGTGGACCAAGGATGGCTTGGATACCTGCAAGGTTACGGTGACCAAAGAGCGCAGCACGAATGATAGGGGCAAATTCCGCCAAGACGGCCTTAAACTGACTGAAGTGAACGCTGTCGATCTCGAGCTCATCTTTACCATTCTTCGTCGCAATGGGCTGGTGGCCGACGATGATGACCGACATTCCACGGCGCTTGGCGTCAAGCAAGGTCTGGTGGAACCATGAAATCATCGCACCGCGGACGGGGAACTGAACATCCTCGCGCTCATCTCCGGTGAGATCAGCGTATTCTGATTCAGGAACAAACGAAGCCTCACCATTGGGTGTGAGCAAGGTCATATCAGGGCAAACAAGACGCAAGTTGCCCTTATCGACATAGTATGAGCCGTGCGTTACGAAGTCAACTGCCTGCTGAGGAGTAAGGAAGCCTTCTTCCACGAACATGGCAGCAAGACGGTCGATATAGGGCTGCCAGAAGGTGTTCTTGGGAAAATGGTCGTTGTTACCCATGGAGAATACGAAGGTTGTGTTCGGGAAGTATGAGCGTAGCTGGCGAATGTGGTGGCGCATCACAAGGAACTTCGTTGGGCACAAGTCTGAGAGCTTGGTATCCTGCTGAAGAGGGTAGTTGTCGTCTGGCATTCCATGAGGTGCGATATCACCTGTGATCACAATGAAATCGGGATTGGCATGGTGGTTCTTCAGGTGAGTAAGCAGGGAAGTCATGAGACGGGGAGGAGGGTTGCATCGGTATCGACCAAATGAATAGCCTAGCGAGATCTGTCGTGCGGGCGTGACCTCGGGGATTACCATTGGGCAGTGCGCATCAGCACCATAAACGGCCGTCGAGAGCTTGCAAGAGTGGCAAATACCAACTGCCTGCGATTGCATAGGGTCGAAAAAGGGATCAATGTGAGTGTCTGAGAAATGGAAGAACCGGAGCGCTGTCTTCAGGTCCTCAGCAGGCGGATGCAGGTGCTCGAAGTGAGGAACTGAACCCGGAGCGTAGCGGTCAGGATTGTTGACGGTGCGAACACCTGGAATAACAGCAAACTCAGCTTCGTTGGAAGCGACATTGATCCGTTCAGGCACTGGGGATGGGAGCGGACTCGTATCCTCATCATCATCATGCACAATGATAGTAGGTCGTGGGGGTCGGCGAGGTGCCTCCTTGCTCTTTGCTCCATCACGCTTCCCGTCCTTCTTATCATGCTCCTTCTTCGGTGCCTCCTTCTCTTCAGGTTTCTCTTCAGGCTTTTCGGTTGCTAGTCCCTTGTTGTGCATGACTTCGCTGAGCTTGTCCTCGGGGAGCTTGCTCTCAGGCAGCTTTGGTTGCTGTGCCTCCTTCTCTGCCTTGGCCTTGTTGAGCTTGCGTGCGCGTGGGACGCCTACGAAGGGCTTGTCCTCTCGGCCCACGAACTTGACTTTCTTAGCACGACGCTTCCGGCCGGCAGCCTTTCCTCCCTTTCCACCTTTGCCACCTTTGCCGCCTTTGCCGCCTTTGCCGCCGTTGCCGCCTTTGCCGCCTTTGCCAGACTTCTTAGCTGTTTTTCCATTCCCCTTCTCCTTTTCCTTACCTTTCTTTCCACTACCTCCGCGACCCCCGCGCTGGGCAAACAGCGTAGTGGCTGTAGACCCTGTGGACTCGTTTTCGAGGTCTTCATCTGAGAGTTCGTCGCCATCAGCAAGGCTAAGAGTGGTGGGAAGCCCGTTGGAGTCGTAGCTTACCCCACCAGCACCAGTTGCACCGTTCGCGCCGCCGTTCACGAGCGCGTCCTGAAGCGAGGACTGCACGCCCAGCTCGGAATAGTTGACTTGGTACGATATGAAAAGCAAGCAGCACAGTGCACCCATAGCAATCAACGCCTTGGTTGGGTTGTATCGAAAGTAGTCAATTATCGCGCGGTCGCCACTGTAGCCATGCCCGCCGTCACGATAGTCCTCAATTGGCTCGTAGCCCTGTGCCCGTGCCCACATGTGGTGACGTGTTAGTGGATTCGGGATGCGCCTGCACGAGTGTTCTATATGAAAAGCCGTTGGCAAGGGTGTTACACATCGTTAGCTTATACTAGATTTCCATCTCACACACGCAGTCTTGCGCAGGATACATTCCAATCACTCGTATCACGAACGAACTTTTGACATTTTAGCCGGATCCGGCTAAAATCACCGCTGCTCCGGTCGAGCGCGAAAACTGACTTTGCAGCGTGCCCCGGCACAGACGCAGAAAGTCCAGCACGGTGGCATATTACGGATATCTCCGGCAGTGCAGGCCGAATTTCCGAGGGAATTTAGAGCTGCCAAATGCCCATAAGTTCCCAGGAAGGAGCTCGATGATGATGTCCGAGGCTGATCGAACATGCTGGGGACGGACTCCAGAGAGGGATAGTGGACGGTAGTCATCGCGAAGGGAGCCCGCATAGATTGATGAGTCTCTACTCCCCTTTGGTGTCCCACATCCCTGAGAACAAAGCACCTCGTCAGCTGAAACACAAGGTGTTTTGCATCTCAGCAGAGCCTGGACAGGCAGGATGATTGCAGGGGCAAGGGGTTCTTCGCTGCGCTGAGATTTGTGGAATGATAATAGACTCATCGGAAATGTCTTGATTAGCCCAGGCCACCTGTGTTGGGCCATGCTTGGTTGCGATCAGAGTCGGTTTTACCAATAGCCTCAGTCAACTGCGCCAGCCGTGATCTCTTCTCCATGGAATCGAACAAAGGGTTCGACCTCTTTTTCACTCCACACAGACATCGGTTGCCCCGGATCAAACTGAAACGCTTTGACGCCGCACTGTAGAGTCTAAATCACTGCCCAATTTACCAGGTGCCTCTCCACATCTTGCAATCGATATCCGGACTTCCAGTCCACGAGTGGGCTCAACGTGAGCTGGGCAGGCGGGTGGTGTCGAGTATGCATCAACACCACACAGAGATGCTGCTTTCGCGGGCCAACAAAGCTAAAAAGCTCACGTCCGGCGTGCGGGCGGCTCTCTCATGCTCCTGTGTCGAGTCTAAGTCGGTGTCCTGGAACAAGGAGAAGGCCCTAGAGGCACATTTGCAAAGGTGCATTTTCTCGCATAAACCGAGTGTGATTTGGATGGCAATGTGCTCAAGAGTGCTCTTCGATGGTGTATAGCTGACATGTATGGGTATCATCTCCACTCCCCTCCGCCAAACCCGTCTAATCGTCTCTTTTGTTCATTCTGCTTGGTACGCTCGTGCTCTAAACAGTATTTTCGCGCTTTACCCCCGTATGCCACACACATGACCCTCCAAACCACAGATACATCCCATCACAGGCTCTCAGCACGTCGGCCTGTGCTGTTGGAGACTCACTGTAACTTGGTATACCTCGCAAACGTGAGTCGAATAACTCCGCACGAAGGAACTTGACACGTATCGCACGCACACTGGACAAACTTGAAGACGCCACAGGGGATAACTGCTCCAATTCCTAGTGTAGTTTGGCGTTTAATTCTCTACACTAGTCTGGTACACAACTAACAGACGCACTAACGCACTAGGCCCCTGAATATGGAGCGGCCCGAGATACTTTCGCCCACTTCGGGGCCCAACACTGTGGTTGGAACCCCGAACGTGGGCTTCGACTCCGTGCCGCACGCGCGAGTGCCGCCGACGCACCAGGGAAGCGATCGTCATCGAGACTCGGTTGATCACGAGACCGACCACGACGTAGACGAGGCCCGATACTGGACACATCTGATGCGCAGTGACGACGATTCCCCACAGAGCGGGCTAGAGATTGAATACTTAGACAAAGATATGCTTCGGGAGCTTGCTATTCCTTCGCGAAGCCGGCGTCGACATGCTCTGAACATGTACCCAGGCGAGGCTGCTCACGCAGAGTACTGGAACACTCGTCCCAAGGTGCTCGATGTCGCCACGCTTAAGATGGCGTCTCAGCTGGGCTCACCCTTTGAGCCGAGTTTCCCGCGGACATCGGATGGCATTCTTTCTCGTACGTTCGTCTCTCCGACGCTCTGGCGTGCGAAGCTGAGCGAAGGACGCGTTCGCACTCCCGTCGCTGTATTAGCAATGTGTCTCAAGTTCGGCATCGATCCTCCCGGATTCGTAAAACCAACTTCATGCGCTCGAGTGCATGGTTGGGTTGACCCCAAAGGAAGAAACCTCAAGAGGGTAACAGAAGAGGTTGTTGTAAATGTTGGCGCGCAGTATGCACAGCTCCGACCCATAGTTTCTCGTCCTGCCGCAGACCCCACTCGTGCAGCGTTGAGCAGGCTATGTCGCGCCGCACGAAAGGCCGCAGGCACGGAGCGCGTGCTATTCCACTACAATGGTCATGGCGTTCCACCCCCTTCCGCTGCAGGTGACTTTATGATGTTCGATGCGGAGTACACTCAGTACGTACCGGCTTCGATTGAGGACCTAACGATGTGGATGGGACCATTTATGCCTGCAATCTATGTTTTCGATGCGCACTACGCTGGTCGTTTGCTCGACGCCTTTGAACTCCATATGGAATCAAAGCGAGCTCAGTGGTATCAGCAAAACTCGCAGCCTCAACCACCACAGCAGCCACAGGCCCAGCAGCAACAGCAGCAGCATCCAAGTCAACAGAACCCGCAACCACAACTCGCCCAGTTAGCCCAGCAGCCGCAGGGTGTGTTAGGAACACTACAGCAGCAGGCACAAAACCCTTCTTCGCAACTGCAGCCCCAGTTGCATGCAGAGGGTACTCAGACCGGCGATGCAACTGTAGCTACAGATACGGTGGGACTTACTTCGCCTTCCGCAACTGACCCCAAACTCGTAATAACACAGGAGCGGGTGGACGATCCCTATGGTCAGCTGCTTCTCGTCAGTTGTGGCCCCGATGAGACACTGCCATATGGACCAGAGTATCCCGCGGACTTGTTCACGTCATGCTTGACAACGCCGATCGCCATTGCCTTGCTATGGACCGCCAGGAAGCTTGGTTACAGCCACATTACCATTCAGACCCTGAAGGCATATTTCCCTGGGCTTTTTCCCCCTCAACACTACTCCCCGACAAATCCAGAGCTATTTCCACCAACTGTTGAGACCCAAAGCTCGAAGGGGCCCTTCGGTGCACTGAACCGTATCTTCACTGCAGTTGCTGACACTATTGCCTGGCATATGCTCCCAGCGAGCGACTTCCAAATGATCCATCGCCAAGATCCGATGGTCTCAACACTCTTTCGAAACTTCCTCTTGGCGCAAAGGGTCATGGGCTCACTTGGGGTCACACCCTTGTCTCGGCCACCAATGCCGAATTGTTCACAACACCCCTTGTGGCGAGCCTGGGACGAAGCAGTAGAAGCTGTCCTGACGCAGTTTTCGCATTGGATGGCGTATAAGACTCTACCCCTCTCCATTCAGCAGACCGTCTGCCAGGCCGTTGCTCGCCGTGAGATCGAAGAGAGGACACCAACCGCATCGGCCCCCAAAGCCAAGGAGGGCCAGGAAGCCAAGCCGTCATCGACTCGCGAGATGAGCAAAGCTACTGATTCCCACGGAAGTTGCTCTCGCGTGGAAGAGACGAATAACACCAAGCTGCCAGCAACAAGCAACAAGCCCAGCGTGGGAAAACCTCATCCTGAACGCAAGGTGGCTCGGGCTCTTTTCCAAACTGCAAGCTCGTCTGCAGCGGTGGAGCTCCAAGTCCCTGAAGCGAACCCCGCGAGCGTCGGTAATGGTGCTGAAAAATCAAGCTCAGGCCTGCCAGGTGTGCCCGATGGGGCAACTCTGCATTGGATGACGTTTTTCCAGCCTTTACCCAACTTCTTCAGTGAACAAATGAGCGCATTTGAGACAACTCTAGAGTTGCTCCCACCTACGGAGGCGAAGGTGCCAGTTCAGCTTCCAATACTTCTTCAATGCCTTATGTATACTGAATCTGCACGAACTCGCGCCTTAGAACTGATGGCGGTTTTTGCAGATCGAGGTACTTGGGCCGTCATTTCGCTCCTAAGTACTGGCGTACTTCCCTATCTCCAGAGGTTGCTTGAAGTCCTTGCTAAGCAGTATTCCCAATCGAGTCGACTTACAGAGGTCAATGATGGTGCTTCGGGTATCAATCCGCAAGGAGCCTCAGGTGCTATCCACACTCCTAAAGGGACTGGGGCTGGATCGACCTCACCAACTCCGGCTGCGGGCAAAGCAGCGGGACCTCAGGTTGCAGGTGCAGCGATCCTAGTTGGTGATTCTAACAACAGTGCAGGAAGCGCTCAGAAGGCACGGTTTCCTACAAATCCCGATCAACTAAGAAGGCAGGCGAACGCACTTGTTTACTTATGGGCTCGTATCATGACGGTCGATCCAGCATTCACCGCCGACGCAACACTACGCAAGCACCTAGGGTTTTTCATCGGGCATTTGACCTTGAATCGCCCGTTAGGTCCTGCTGATCCGTTAGGACTGGGTTCACCCACTGCAACTACAAACCCCAGAGTTGCGGCCGCACACCTCGTGAAGGCCACTGAGGACGCCGCCTTAAGAATGCTAGTAGATGCTAGTAAGTTCTCAGCCGCACTTATGGCCACAGCGGCTCAGGTTGGTGCTGCTCGGATTGCTGCCAACGCCAGAGCAGACTCCGCCTTCATGATCTCGTCGGCATCGCATGCGATTCGAAACACGCAGACAACCTCGACGGTCGAGCGTGCCCAGCCTATTCCAATCGGGACCACTGAGCCTGTGGCTATTCCGATTCAACCACTGAGCCTCGGGCCCTCCCGGTCCGCTGAAGGTTTAACTTCAACTCCTGATCAGGCGCTCCTGACAACAGTAAGTCAGGTCTCAGGAGATGCTGCAACCCTTGAAGCTGCAGCACTAGCGGTTGCTGCGAGTCTCCGTGCAAAGCAAGCGGCCTCGGCGGCCGGCCTTGTGTCGTCACCTGCGGCATTGCCATGGACTTTGTCATTGGCGCAGGCCGCTGCGATTCAACAGCCTCGTGTGCAAACTGGCGCAGGATTCCTTCCCGGACAAGGTAGCGCTTTGCCTACCGCGGAGCAGCTTTTCACCCAACTACAGTACCTCTTGAAGGTATTAGATCTGGTTCCAAATGAGCAAGGTGAGACCGCTCTTAGCTCTGATCGCCCCTCCTTAAGCTGGAGCCATTCAACGAATTCGCTAGGTGGCTCGTCTTCAGCTACCGCACCCGCTGTCCAAGGTGGGCATGCTGCCATTCTGCCAAGCAAGCCTCAGGTCCTGCGTACCAACAGCCGTTCTCAGCTTACCGTGTCATTATCAGGACAAAGCACTGATCCAGCCTTGAACTCTGATTTACAGGGGGGTCAACCTTCACCGACTCATAGTGAGACCACTGGGGCGAACTCAGCAGTAGAAAAGAAATCACGCAACGACGCGATTGAAGCATTGGCCACGTTGCTCACGACCTCAAATAGCGATTCAGATGGAAAAGCACCGTTTAATCCTTCGGAGTACGCGTTGGGCGTGCTGCAGAGGCTTGCAGTTCACTGCGTCTCCGGGAGTGCGTATATACCGAGCTTTGATGAAGTCTGCAAAGCCCTGCAAAACCGAGCCCAAGAGCTTGCAGCGAAAGCTGGATTGGAGGGCATAATTGCTGATACAATCAGTACCGCCAGCAGCTGTACACCACCTGTCAATGGACCAGGGACAAACTTCTTCGAAACACCTGCACCTCTGGCAACTTCACTAGTCGAGGCTCGTATAGCTGGAGGACAACTTGCTGCCGGAGCTGGTGCAGCTCCAGCCAGTGATAGTCTCTGTGCTATTGATGCCGAAACCACAATGTCAGGTCCTGTTGACGTTTGGACCTTTGATCCCAAACAAAGTACGCGGGCCTCCCAATTGTCCTCCCCTAACCCGAACACAGTTTCCGGCTTATCAACTCCAGCATTGGTTCGACACGCGAGCGGGAAATCGTTGATATTTGATGAACAGACTCGACGTACTCCGAGGTTCGGGTCCTCATTTGCCCCACTAATGAGCCCTACAACTCCAGGTAGTTCCGGAGTCTTCTCTCCACCACCAAGCGCTCGGTTGAGACCATTGGCTGGAAATGCAAGACTATTGCCTCCTTTTGAAGTCCCAGGACTGTCTTCATCGGACCCTGCCGCGCCCGGATCGGGTTATGCATTTGCATCTTCGGGATTGCCCTCTCCAAGCGATGCAGCCGCACCTCCCCCATCCCAAGCATCAACGGCTATCAGACGCTTGTCACTCGCGACACTTGGGGCGGCAGCTTGGTCGTCGGCCACCCAATCGGAGGCAGGCAGCAGTACAGTCAGGCGGCTTGGCTCACTACACCGACGTCACGATTCTGGAATGCTCCAGAGTCGTAAGTCGGAATCAAGGCGGGAGTCTCACGGGCATATTGCTGAAACAGAAATTCCTTTCGATACTTCGGGGGAACTTGTTCATTTGCCCGAAATGCAAGGCCGAGCAACTACGGAAGAACTCTTGCGTGAAGCCGAAAGCTTCGAAGAGCTTGAGCGTGCGTATCGAAAGACGTGCCACATAATGGGCCCGTTGCAGCTCCTAGATGGCTTGATTACTGATCCAGAAACCTGCGCATCAGGACTTTCGGGATCGGATTCTGAGGGAAGCGATTTCGTACTCGAGGCGATTCGCACCTTCAAGGAACGCTCGCTTCACGCGTTACTGCAGGCATACGATAAGCCAATTGTGTCTGTAGACGAAGCCTTACGTGTGCTTCGTTTGGTATTTGGAATGCCCCACGATATGGCAGGCAGCGTTCAAGAAGCACCTGCTGACGCTAACCCTGTGACGGGTAGCGATGCTCTGGCAGAAGATTTAGCCTCTCATCTTGAGCACAAACACAGTCATATTGCACCTCCGACTGCATGGTTCGCTCCGCCGTCCTCACCGAGTGAATTAGTTTCGTTCTACCGACAGCTTTGTATGCCATTCACAACTCGTCAGGCATTAGGTGCAGCGCTGATCCAAACGGATGCAACCGCAGAGAGCCAACGACTAAACACAAGACTTGCGCGTGCGGGTGCATTCACTGATCCGCTCAATGCGGCTGAGCCTCCAGTTGTGGGCACTGGAGGTTCTAGTATGAACGAACTCGGCGTTGCAGGTACCAGTGTCTCCTCTATTTCAACCCTCTATGATAGGTTTAGGCTGGAAACATTGCTCACCAGCCGTGGTGCGAAGCCGGGCGCCGGTCTGGCAGGAGAACTGGGAGTCCTAGGCTCATTAAACCCGCTTCTACCCTCAGCCGGAGGTGTGATGGGAGCACCGAGTTCCTCAACTACAGACGCAGGTAATCTGTACGGAGCACCTTGGAATACCTATGGAATGTGGTTGAATGAAAGTGAGTGGTCAGATTCGAGCAGTGAGCCAGGAAAACGCAAGCCATTCACATACCTGGTATCCCGCCCAACTCTGATCCAACTAGAGCTTATCGAACAAGTTGAGTCAGCGGCTTTGGCGGCGGTATCTGCAGCGTATCATAAGCCATCGAACACGACAACTAGTTCATCAAACACCCAGCCATCGTCATCGTCATCGTCTTCGACACTGCAAGGTACGCGGGCAAAAGGCACCGAAGGAGAGGGACTCCATGAAACTCCATCTCTCCCCTTGCACGGACATCAAGCCCAACAGGGCAATCTTCGTAGCGTTCTATCAACGCCAGGATTTAACGCCGGTTCACTTTCAGGAGCACACTCGGCTGCCACAGGTCCATCCAACAGTGATTTGGTGTTCTCACCGTATGCTACACACTCCGCATCATCCTCACTGCAAAACACGCAAGGCCGTCCTAACGAGTACACCTACGCCGCCCTCTCACATCTCTTGGATCCCACACGTGTTGATATGTCTACAATCGTCGCAGTCGTTAGCTATTTCGCCTCAACGTACGCCGCCGAGTTTGTTCCTCCCCGTATCGTAGCTGCTGCTCGTAATGTTCTTTTGTCGGGTATCAATACCGCAGCCCAAGTAGCAGCATCTCATTCAGCCGCTTACCTTAATAGCCCCAACGGTGGCAACCCAATGATTACCCCAACTTTCAATTCAAGGAGTAAGATGAGCTTGCGGCCATTACCTGTGGTGCTATCTCCCACCACCGCCACTGCGTTGAAGCATCTGCGTCGGTTACTACAAAACGAAAGATCCAACGCACCTGCCTTCGCACATCGTACCTTACTTTCTCCTACAAGACCACTTGACATTGCTGATCCACCGGGCATGTTCTGGGAGATCGCCATGAATCACATTCGCTCCCAGGCAGTCAATGGTGCAGCGTCGGGAGCTCCGAGCTCAGTGAATATGGTGCATTTAGCCAGTGCGCGAGCGTCTTTGGCGTTGTCATCTCCAGCTTCAGCCGCCACACTTGCATTACAAGGGTTGTTTCATAAGTTGCAGAGTTCATCCTCGACTTTAGCTGGGGTCAACGAGCCTTATTCATTGGCATTGAGTATGTACGCTTTGTCAATTGTGCGAAGCGTTGGACAACATCGAGCACGCGCTATTCGTAGTGCCCTCTTGCGTCCTGATCTGAATTATTTGCGACGAAGCACGCCAATGATTGGATACGTCGTCGATTCACAACATACCCAGCAGAGCCAGCAGAATCAGCATCAATCTCAGCAGCAACAATCTCACTCTTCACATCAACAGCAGCATCAACAGCAACAGCAGCAATCTTTGGATCCAAGGAGGCGCCAAAACGTCGCGGCTCATTCGCCGAGAATGGATCTTCGTGGGCAACGTTCAGGAGCCAATAGCCCAATTACGGTTCCATCTGCCGCATCCCCATCCATGCGAAGTGCTAAGACAGGTGCTGAGAGCAAGCCCGATCGCCCTGCGCTATTGTCTCAAAGTAGTAGGGCGAGTCATCTGGGTAACACCTATGCAGACGGTATTGTCATGAGCTCATCAGGTGGCATTCAGATATCTCCCTCATTGGGCTTGGCAGCAAAGTTCAGTTCTTTGGTCGCTCCTGCTTATTTCCATTCTCCGTTTGCGGAGACTATTCAGGGATCTCATCGTTCCTCGGACATTCTCAGTACGAACTTCCCTCTGGTCCATGCGCTACCATATGCTGCGGGATCAATGGCGTCACCGGGAATGCTTCCAGATGGTGTCGCGGGACAGTCTCTCATCAACGCACTTTCGTCCTCTCGGAGCCTTCTTGCCATTGCCTCTGCGGGCTCCTCCACCGCCTCCTCACTCAGTGACGTTTGGGATGCACCTGACCGTGCCAAATCTTTGGATAGCACCTCAGCGGAAACTGATCGAGGAACAACACCATCTTTGCTTCAGTCGCTCTGGACAGCAGTTGAAATCACCCTAGCACCAGCCCGAGGGTTGGTCGCCGCACTTGACCGCCGTTCAGCTCGAGATGCGGCCATTTTTTCGCAGCAGCAATATCAATATGCGAACGCAACAGTGTCCGGTACGTATGCGCCCGTAGTCACAACCCTCCCTGGTCTTGATCGAGAGAGCTCTATGGTGTACGCCTCCTCACGAGAGAACAACTCAACTCCACGCGGTATGCAAGCGACGCTACGAGAGTCTTCTTTTGGCAGTATTAGCGGTCTCTCAGGTGGTGATGGCTTTAACAGCGCATCCATGGTGGAGGCCGAGCTGGACGCACAATATCCGGAGCTTGACAATCCTTGCGAAGTGCCCACGGACCTGCCCGACTTCTTCCCTGCGTATCTTTATCCAAGCCTTGGAACGAACGCTGATGGTGCTGGATTATCTGTTAGAAGCGCAGATGCCACATCCGCCGAAAGCGTAGCTGCCTCATGCGATGTTGCGGGCTCGCTGTCACTTCAAGAGGGCCAGCTCCAACTGGAAACAGCAGTTGTTCAGCAGATTACTGCGATGTTTGTGCTTGCCCGAATCTGTGGTCTTGGATCAAAGGCGCAAAGCGATGTCATGTCAGCTGAGCTCCCGCGCTCGCTATCGCTCGGACTTAAGGCGGAGTACGACAACCGTCGGAATATGTTTACAGCAAGCCTTCACGACAAGGCACTTCGGTCTGCACAACGAGTCGTGGATGCTGTGCGAACTGAGGAAGAGCCGGCGCTCCTGGTCGGCTGCGATTTTACTTGTACTAAAGAACAGTTGATGTCGTTCACCCGACAGACTGATGCGGTGGACCCACTGTCAGCTGTTGGTTATGAACATCGGACGCATCTCACCCTCTCAGGCACACGTCGTCAGCAGCAGTTGCAGCATCACAATCACAACCACCAGTTACACGTACCGGTGGCATCCCAAGTCCAGGGGCTTTCGAGCTTTCCGGTCTCAACGGCGGCTTCTTCGTTGATCCTTACTCCCGGCTCCATCCGTCCCACCGCTCCAGTAGGAAGTGTGGCCGTTCCAGGTCTTGCATCGTATCCGACTGCGTCGGTTGGAGCACAACCGTCAGGCTCAGTTAGCCACAACGTGAGTCGCGTACCCACCCCAGAGCACGAGCTGCACGTGCCCAATGCTGAGCCAGTCGAACGTGGACTGCGTCGCGCGGATCAAGCCCGCTTCGATCTGAACGAACTCTCCCACACCTATTCTACTTCTGGCAGTAACTTTAGCAGCAGTAGCATAAGCTCGGCAGGAAAGACTGAGGTCGTAAGCCCCGTTCCACTTCATATTCCTCAGTTGGCATCAGGACAACTTATGCTCAGGAACCACTCGCATCACCAACTTGGCTTAGGTCGCTCCTCAACACACCTCATTTCGCATCTGGATGATGTAAGTGAAATGGCGGATATTGATCCTTCCAACGTCGCTTTGACTGACCACGGTCCAATTACAGATGTGCTATTGGAGCCACCAACACAAAGCGAAGGTGACGAGGCACGGACACCGCTTTTGGCACCAGCTGAAAAGGAGATGTCTGCAGTCGTGGTCTATGCAGAAAGCGTCCGTCGTCGCGTTACAGCTGCACTCCACGCCAGGGAGACCGAACTCCAGATGTGGCTTGACTATGTTTCCGTCAATCCAAGTGTTGAAGCGATTGCCAACTTTGCAGCATGGATCAATCGTTTGTCAGCAGCTACCGCCGCTGGAGTGGCTGCGCATAGCGTGGCCACTGTCCTAACGAACCCTCTGAATATCAACTCACTCCATGCTGATCAAGATATGGATGCGCAAGGCACCCATACATCTTCGGACAAGGTAAACTCTTCTGTGAAGCCTGACTCCGAGGATAGTGGGTCTCTCCAGGCATCAAAACTCACACCAACCCGCACCAATCATATTCTTAACGCCATTAGGACACAAACGTTTGCTGATGTCGTTCCAAGGTTGGCACAAGTGGGAGGTGGCTCCATACCTGTCATCTCTTGCAAGCAGCTCTTGATCTCGGGGCAATATCCTATCTTAGGACTGATTGCTAATGGACTGCGATCGACGCGTTCTCAGGTTCGCCTATGGAGCTGCTTGCTCGTATCGGCACTTGCTGATGATCATTCTGCTAACAAGTTGGCCATTTTGCGTTCGAACCTACATGTGCTCTTGCTTAGCATGCTCGTTCCGCACTTCCGTGTTGAACGCTTTGTATGCGGTGGCTTACAACCTCTTCGAACGGCAGATCCAGCA
>Ga0182741_1003696_pt1 | contig 15962 bp, 13 predicted proteins | sample eDN5th37CBELigOP_FD_128874 | JGI IMG/M metagenome (GOLD analysis project Ga0182741, IMG submission 128874) | Enriched Organic Plus compost microbial communities from Emeryville, California, USA - eDNA 5th pass 37_C BE-Lig OP (version 2) (version 2) ...
GGCCGCCGGCGTAGTCGGTGTGCTTCCCCAGTACTTCTATGCGTCCCGGCACCCAGTAGCGGGTCGCGCGGCCCGCCGCGGAGGCATCGAGGTCGCGCAGCGCCGCCACGAGTGCGGCGAGCTGCGCCGCATGTCGCGCGGCTGCCGGCCGCGACATCCCCGCCGCGCGCAGGCGCTCTTCCGCTTCCCTGGTCATGGCTCGGGCTCGATGGTGCCGAGCCGCTTCTTCACCTTGGCCACGTCGCCGCGGCGCGAGAGGTCGAGCACGCCCGCGTTCACGGGGAAGGTGAGGAAGCGCATGCCGTACGCATCCATCGCGTGCTGCACAGTCACGGGGATCTCCAGCTCGCCGCGCGAGGACGGCGGCACCGTGCGGCACGCGGCGAAGATGTCGCGGGAGAATCGCCAGCAGTTCATGCTGACGGGGGCATCCGCTCCGAACTCCTCCATCGCGCGCGCGTCGGGCTTCTCGACGATGCGCCGGAGATATCCGTCGGGTGCAATGTCCAGCAGCGCGTAGCCGGCGATCCGCTCGGGAGCGATCGCGCCGTCGGCGAGGAGGGCCGCTCTCCCGAAGGCCGGGAGCCCCGGCTCTCCGAGCGAGGCGAGACCCGCCAGCACCGGCACCGGGTAGTAGTTGTCGGAATTCAGGACCACGAACGGCTCGCCGGCGGTGAAGGGCTCGGCGGCGAGGAGCGCGTCGGCGGTGCCGCGCGGCTCGTCCTGGATGGCGAAGCTCACGCGCGCGCGCGTGTCGCCCTTTCCGTAGCGCTCGCGCACCTCGGAGTGCTCCGGTCCGATGACGATGCACACATCCGCGAGCCCGGCATCCACAAGCGCCGAGAGCACGTAGTCCAGGAAGGGACGGCCGACGGGGATCATGGCCTTCAATCCAGCGGATGCGGTGCGCTCCTGCTCCGCGTCGAGTGCTGCGCTCTCGTCGCTCGCGCGCATGCGAGTGCCGAGCCCGCGCGCGAGCACTACCGCCCTAGTCGTCTGCCTCGGCACCGATCCGCGCGAGAACGGGCGGTTCCACCGCGTCCGTGTCGGTCGACGACCAGAGACGCGGGAGGAGCCGCGCGAGGTACCAGGTGCTGAGTACGAAGAGCACCAGCCAGATCGTTCCCTGCGCCATCTTGCCGTAGAGGAAGCTCCCCGAGCCGAAGAGCGCGGAGTAAACGAACACGCATCCCGCTATCCAGCCGAGGAAGGCCTGCGGGAGGCTGTCGGGCGAGGGGGGGAGGCCGGTCTCGGCGCGGAGCCGGCGCCACCCCGGACCTGCCGGGCGCACGAGACGGTAGAAGCGAACGAGCGTGGCGCGATCGGTGGGCTTCGTGGCGAAGGTGGTTCCCACCCAGACGACGGTGGTCACCGCGATCGTCACGAGGAGCGATATGTGCGACGGTATCCGCGAGCCCATCTTCGCGGCGATGAAGAAGCCCACCGCCACCACGAAGGAGCTGGCCATCGCCGCGATCTCGCTCCAGGCGTTGATGCGCCACCAGAACCAGCGGAGTAGATAGATCAGCCCCGTCCCCGCTCCCACCGACATGAGCAGCTCGAAGCTCTCCCGCGCGGAGTCGAGCGCGTAGGTCAGGAGCGCCGCGAGCAGCATGAGCACCGCGGTCACGATACGCCCAATGAGCACGTAGTGCTTCTCGGCCGAGTCGCGCTTCACGAAGCGGCGGTAGAAATCGTGCACCAGGTACGATGTTCCCCAGTTGAGATGCGTGGAGAGCGTAGACACGTAGGCCGCCAGCAGACCGGCCACCATGAGCCCCATGAAGCCCGCCGGCAGGAACTTGAGCATCGCCGAATACGCCATGTCGTGGCCGATCAGCTTCGGATCCACGTAGGGGAAGGTGCGCGCGATGTCGGACAGGTTCGGAAAGACGAGCAGCGATGCCAGCGCCACGATGATCCACGGCCAGGGACGGAGCGCGTAGTGCGCCGCGTTGAAGAAGAGCGTCCCGGCCATCGCGTCCTTCTCGCTCTTGGAGGCGAGCATCCGCTGCGCGATGTAGCTCCCGCCCCCCGGTTCGGCACCCGGATACCAGACCGACCACCACTGCACCGTCAGCGGAATTATCAGGACCGTCAGCGTGAGCGACCAGTTGCCGAAATCGGGGAGCAGGTTCAGCTTCGCGGGGTCTACTCGCTGGATCAACCCGCCGAGGCCGCCCACCTGCGGCTGCTTCAGCGCGAAGAACGCGGCGGCGAAGGCCCCGGTCAGCGCGATACCGAACTGGATGAAGTCGGTGACGAGCACGCCCCACAGGCCCGACGTGGCCGCGAAGGCGATGTTGATCACCGAGCAGATGGCCAGCGTCTTCCCCATCGGCCAGCCGAGCATCACGTTGGCGATCTTCACCGCGGCCAGGTTCACCGAGGCCATGATCACCAGATTGAAGAACAGGCCGAGGTAGAGCGCGCGGAAGCCGCGTACGAAAGACGCCGGCTTGCCGGCGTAGCGGATCTCGTAGAATTCGAGATCGGTGAGCACGCGCGAACGGCGCCAGAGTCGCGCGTAGAAGAACACCGTGGCCATCCCGGTGAGGAGGAATGCCCACCACGCCCAGTTGTTCGCCACGCCGTTCTCGCGCACGAGGTTCGTGACGAGGTTGGGCGTGTCGGTGCTAAAGGTGGTGGCCACCATCGACACGCCCACCAGCCACCATGGTGCCGCGCGACCGGAGGTGAAGAACTCGGCGGTGCTGGAGCCCGCGCGTTTCGCCAGGAGGATCGCCGGCAGGAAGCAAACTACGATCGAGAGGGCGACGATCAGCCAGTCGAGGTTGGTGAGCTGCATTGAGGGGCGTGGAGGGGGCCGGGTGAGCGGGGCGGGACGGCGGCTGGGAGGGAAGGGAAGTGCGACTGGCCCTCACAATACGATGCGCGCGCGGAGAGCGGAAGGGACCGCCCGCCCGCGGCACCGGTCACGATTCCATGGCCTCCCATATTTCGCGGGCCGCCGCCTCGGGATTCGCGGCGCCGAAGATGCCGCTCACCACGGCCACGCCGCTCGCCCCGGCCCGGATGGCGTCACGCGCGTTGGACGCGGCCATCCCTCCGATCGCCACGGCGGGGAGCGCGCAGAGCGTGGCCAGCCGCGTGAACTCGGCGAGTCCGATCGCGGCGCCCGCATCGGCCTTGGAGCCGGTGGCGCAGACCGGTCCGATCCCCACGTAGTCGGCGCCGCGCGAGCCGGCGACTTCGGCATCCGAGCCCACCGATGCGCCGATCACGAAACCGCTCGGCGCGATCCGCCGCGCGGCCGCCACCGGCAGGTCGTCGGCGCCCAGGTGCACCCCAGCCACGCCCGCGGCCAGCGCCACGTCCAGGCGATCGTTGACGGTGAGCGGGACGGTGTGAGGGAGAACGGCGAGAAGCGCTTGCGCCACTTCCACGATCGTCCTCGGATTCTCATCTTTGAGGCGCAGTTGCACCATCGTGGCCCCTCCGCGCACCGCCGCCATGGTGCGCGCGAGCAGCGCCTCGTGATCATCGTGCAGGCCATCGGTGATGGCCATGAGCTTCAACGACTCGGGATCGAACACGTTTACAGATGGGTGAGCGGAAGATGCGCGCCGTGCGCGGCGCAACCACGGTCGAACGCGACGAAGCGGAGCTGGTGATATCCGCCACGAGAGAGTTGCTCACCACGCTCGCCGAGCGCAACTCGATCGAGCGCGAGCAGGTGATCAGCGCGATCTTCACGGTCACACCCGACATCACCAGCGAGTTCCCGGCCCGCGCGGCGCGCGACCTCGGTTGGATGGAGGTGCCGCTCCTCTGCGCCATGGAGATCCCCACCGCGCGCGGTCTCGCGCGCTGCATCAGGGTGCTCCTCCACGTCGAGACCGACCTTCCACGTGCCGCGCTCAGGCACGTCTACCTCCACGGCGCCAGGGCGTTGCGTCCGGATCTGAGCGACGACGCACCCGGCTGACCGCTTCGCGGCGGGGCCGCGAAGCGGTTGCGCGAAGCAGTCCCGCGAGATGGCGCGCGAGCTGCCGCGATCATCTGCCGCGCTCTCGCCTGATCCGCTCCGTCGCTTCGCGGTGCTCCTTGAAGGTGGTGCGGAACTCGTGGTGCCCGTCGGAGTCGGCGACGAAGTAGAGATAGGGGACCGATGCGGGGAAGAGCGCCGCCTCGATGCTGGCCTTCCCCGGCGATGCGATCGGCCCCGGTGGGAGCCCCGCGTGCCGGTAGGTGTTGTAGGGCGAGTCCACCTCGAGGTCGCGATACAGCACGCGCTCGCGGTGTCCGCCCAGCGCGTACTGAACCGTGGGATCGGCCTGGAGCGGCATCCCGATGCGAAGGCGATTGTGGTACACCGCCGAGATGACCGGCCGCTCCTCGGGGAGCCGCGCCTCCTTCTCGATGATGGACGCGAGAGTAATGACCTCGTTGCGGCTCATGCCGAGCTGGCCCAGCCGGTCGTTCCACTCCGGCTTCCAGACCGCCTCGAAGTGGCGCACCAGCTCCTTCACCGCGGCGCGCGCCTGGGTGCCGTACGAGAAGATGTAGGTGTCGGGGAAGAGGTAGCCCTCGAGGGTGGGCGTCGTGAGCCCCAGCTCCTCACGTATGGCCGGGTCGCTCACCGCCGCGCGCACCGAGTCTTCGGGGACGCCGAGGTCGGTCGAGAGTGCAGGGACGATCTGCGCGAGCGACCACCCCTCGGGGATGGTGACGCGCCGCTCTATCCCCTGGCCCTTGCGGAGCGCGTCCACGAGCGCGTTCCAGGAGAGTCCATGCTGGAGCACGTAGGTACCGGCGCGGATCTGCCGGTCGCGCCCCGTGAGGCGCGCGTACACCCGGAAGAGCCAGGGGGATGAGACGAAACCGTGCGCATGCAGCGAGTCGGCGGCGGTGCGGAAGGCGGCGCCCTGCGGGATGCTGACGCGGCCGTATCCCTGCTTGGAAGAAGAGCCGCATGCGGCCGATGCGGCGACGATGAGCGCGACGCCGGCTGCGGTGGCGAAGCGCGCTCGGGAGCGCATTCGGCGCGGGGCTCGCGCGTCACCCCTCGAGTCGGAGTGCATGCTGCAGCAGGATGGTAGCGGCAAGCGCATCCACGTCTCCCTTTCGTCCACGCGTCGTCCCTCCCATCTCGCGCACCGTCCGGAGGGCTGCCGCGGTGGTGTACCGCTCATCGACGAACGAGACCGGGTATCCGGTACGCCGCTCCAGCTCCGCTCCCACCCTGCGCACCTCCTCCGATCGCGGCGTTTCGTCGCCGTGGTCGTCCAGCGGCAGACCGAGCACGAATGCGCGAATCTCCTGTTCCTCGGCGCGCCTGACGATCTCCGCTATCGGCGGCCGTTTCCCCACGCGCCGCGCGATGTGGCCCGCGGGCGCCGCTACCGTCCGACTCGGATCGCTCACGGCGAGTCCGATGCGCCGCTCGCCGTAATCTATTGCGAGAACCCTGCCGGGTGCCTCGCGCATCGGCCCGCCCACGGCGCCGGACGCCGTTTCCGGCGAGCCGGGTTCCGCCTCCCGCTCCCCGCCTCCCGCTTCCCGTCGTCTCTCCAGCATCAGCCCCGAGTTCAGCCTTGAGTTCAGCCCTGCGCCATGGTCGCGAAGAACTCCTTGTTGTTCTTCGTGCGTCCCATGCGCTGGAGGAGGAACTCGATCGCCTCGGCCGGAGGCATGTCCGCGAGGAAGTTGCGCAGCAGGTATACGCGGTTCAGCTCGTCCTTCTCCAGCAGCAGCTCTTCCTTGCGGGTACCCGACCGCTGGATGTCGATGGCGGGGAAGATGCGCCGGTCGGCGATCTTGCGATCGAGCACCAGCTCCATGTTGCCGGTGCCCTTGAACTCCTCGAAGATCACCTCGTCCATGCGCGAGCCGGTCTCCACCAGGGCGGTGGCGATGATGGTGAGCGAGCCGCCTTCGTCTATGTTGCGCGCGGCGCCGAAGAAGCGCTTCGGCTTGTGCAGCGCGTGCGCGTCCACGCCGCCGGAGAGGATCTTCCCCGAGTGTGGAACTACCACGTTGTGCGCGCGCGCGAGACGCGTGATGGAGTCGAGGAGGATCACGACATCCTTGCCGTGCTCCACCAGCCGCTTCGCTTTCTCGATCACCATGTCGGCGACCTGCACGTGACGGTCGGCCGGCTCGTCGAAGGTGGAGCTTATGACCTCGGCGGCGACGTTCGCCTGCATGTCGGTGACTTCCTCGGGCCGCTCGTCGATGAGGAGCACGATGAGCGTCACCTCGGGATGATTCTCGAGGATGGCGTTGGCCATCTTCTGCATGAGGATCGTCTTCCCCGCGCGTGGCGGCGCCACGATCAGGCCGCGCTGCCCCTTGCCGATGGGCGCGATGATGTCGACGACGCGCATGCTGATGTCGCCGTTCATCGTCTCGAGGTGCAGCCGTCCATCGGGATAGCGCGGACGCAGGTTGTCGAACGCTATCCGGTGCTTCGCCTCCTCCGGCTCCGTGTTGTTGATCGATTCGACCTTGAGGAGCGCGAGATAGCGCTCGCCATCCTTGGGCGGGCGGACCTGGCCTGCCACGGTGTCGCCAGTGCGGAGATCGAAGCGCTTGATCTGCGATGGCGAGACGTAGATGTCGTCGGGGCCGTAGAGGTAGTTCCAGTCCTGACTACGGAGAAAGCCGTACCCTTCCGGGAGTATCTCGAGCACGCCCTCGCCGCGGAGAACGATGTCCGAATCGAGCAGGTTCTGTTCGATGCGGAAGATCAGGTCCTGCTTTCGGAGGCCCGAGAAGTTGGAGATATTGAGGTCCTCGGCCATGGTCTGGAGTTCGGCCACGGACTTTTGCTTCAGCTCGGTGATATCCACGGAAGTGGGCTCCGGGAGCGGGGCGGGGTGACGCCAGGAAGGGTCTCTGCGGCGGACGTAGCGCGCGCAATGGCCGGCGTGCCTCGCTCGAGAATTGGAGCGGGGATCCGGAGTGGATAGAGGGGGATGCGAAGCGGGGGGGTATGCTGGTGTGCTACAGAGGGTGGCAAGGTAACGCCCGCCAAAAAGGTGGTCAAGAGTGACCGAGCTCGTTGTCACGCAGTACTTTACGTACTGGCGCGCGATCGAGATCGGTGGCTCCCGGGTGGTCGAAGGATTGGTGGCGCGGGAGCACGCGGCGCCGTCGCGAGCACTCGCGCGCAGAATCGCGGAATGGGACGGGTATCACTACTGGCAGAGCTCACCGGAAGGCCGCTGGCTGGTTCTCGTTCAGGAGCATGCGCGCTCGCGCGAACGCTGGTGGCTACACGCCCTTCTCTTCCTCGTCACGCTCGTCACCGCCTCCCTCGGCGGCGCCGCGCTCGCCGGCATTACCGGCGTCTGGTATCATCCAACGCTCGCCGACCTCCGCGCCGGCCTCCCCTTCTCGCTCCCGCTCCTCGGCATCCTGCTCGCGCACGAATCGGGCCACTACGTGGTCGCGCGCCACTACAGAGTGAACGCGAGTCCTCCGTATTTCATTCCCTTCCCGGCGCAGTGGAACCTGCTCGGCACCATGGGTGCGTTCATCCGATTACGCTCGGCGGTGTTCGACCGGCGCACACTCTTCGACATCGGGATCGCTGGTCCGCTCGCCGGAGTCGTCGTCGCCATCCCCGTGCTGCTGACGGGACTCGCGCTCAGCGTGGTCGAACCATCGGCGCCGGTGCTTCCTCTCGCGCATCAGTATCTCGCCGCGGCACCCGGAGGCGGTGGGATCTTCATAGGTGACTCGCTCCTCCTCATGGCCTGCCGCGAGCTGCTCGGCATCCACGGGGCCGTCCGGCTGCATCCGGTGGCGATGGCGGGGTGGGTGGGGCTGCTGGTGACATCGCTCAATCTTCTCCCGCTCACGCAGCTCGACGGCGGCCATATCGCCTACTCCATGTTCGGGCGCGCGCAGCCGTGGATAGCGCGCGTGTTCTGGATCTCCCTCATCCCGCTCGGGTTCTTCTGTTGGCCGGGGTGGTGGCTATGGGCCGCGCTCGGGCTCCTGCTGGGTCGCGGCCGGCTCTCGCATCCGAGCGTCATCTCACCGGAGCACGAGCTCGACGCCGGGCGCCGCGCGCTTGGCTGGTTGGCGGTCGCGCTCTTCGTGCTCACCTTCATGCCTCGTCCCTGGACATTCTGAGAGTCTCGTAGAGCTCTCTTCCGCCGTCTCAGGGCCCGCCGTCGATCGCGGTGGGCACCCCGGCGTCCTTGCCAGCGAGCCGCTCCTCCAGCAGCCGTAGCTGGCGGAGAATGGCATCGTCGTACACGAGCCGCCCCGCCGTACCACGCTCGCCGGTGAGCTGCGCCCGAAGCGTGTCGATGTCGCCGCGCACGCCGGCGATCGCTCTCGAGAGGGCGCTGTCGTTGGCGACGCGGCCGAGCGTGTTGGGGGAGGAGTCCGCGGCACTCAGCAGAGCTCTGGTGCGGTTCGCGATCCGGTCGAGGCGGCGCGCCACCATGGTGTCGCTCGAGAGGCGCGAGAGCGTACCGTGGCCGGCATCCATGCGCCGCGCGAGGAGCGCGAGGCGGTCGGCGATCGCGCCCAGCCGCGCGGTGGAGTCGCCGCTGGATGGGCCGAGCGCGCGGCGGAAGGTGTGTATGAGCCCGTCCGCGTCATCCAGAAGTGCCGGTATCTGGCTGGCGGCCGACGAGAGAGCGGCGCGAACCGAGTCGGGATCTATCTGGACGGCGCGCGGGATCGTGTCGTTCTCCTCGAGGGCGGGACGATCGGGCGAGCCGATCGTGATCGAGACGATGGTGGCGCCGATCGGCGTGCCGCCGCTCCGCAATTCGGCGCGCGAGTCTTCACGGATCGCCTGCTTGTAGTCCTCGAGGATGTCGAGCGCCAACGCGAGGCGGCCGAGCGAGTCGTCGGTGACGGGGCGGAAGGAGATATCGTGGACGGCGCCGATCTTCTGCCCCGCCAGCCAGACTTCGGTGCCGCCTATCACGCCGCGCGCGTCGTCGGAGAGCACGTAGAGGCGATAGCTGTCGCCGTGCAGGGCGCCAACGCGCGCGAAGAGCAGCACCGCCAGCGCCGCGATCCCGATCACGGCGATGATGACGATTCCGGGAACGAGCTCTCGCCAGGCGATGGGGCGATGCATGGGGGGTAAGATAGCGAAAAGCAGAAGGCGGGAAGTCTCCGCCCTCTGCTTTTTCTTTTTCCTGGCTTCTAGTTCCTGGCTTCTTGTTCTGGCCTCTCGGGCGAAACCAGGGTCTACATGCGCGAGGCGGGATTCGAACCCACGACCTTCGGCTCCGGAGGCCGACGCTCTATCCAGCTGAGCTACTCGCGCTTCTTTAAAGCACAAAAGGAGCGCGTCGGCTCCTTTCGTGAATGGTCGGGGCGAGTGGATTTGAACCACCGACCTCCTGGTCCCGAACCAGGCGCGCTAACCGGGCTGCGCCACGCCCCGCCGACGCCATGAAACTGGGACTGTGAAGCTGGCGTCATGGCGCGCCCGCGAGGACTCGAACCTCGAACCTTCTGATCCGTAGTCAGATGCTCTATCCAATTGAGCTACGGGCGCCCTGTATTCTTTTTTTGCCTAACTATTCAGACTATACGACGGCGGACGCGTCTCGTGCTGCGTAGACACATCCGCCGTCAGCATGGTGAACTTATCCGACCAGAGATGTGACGTCAAGGCGGCGTCGTTCGTTCAGATACCCCGTGCGCGCCGCGCGGTAAGCGCAACCGAAGCAGGGATACTTCCTCCGGCCGCCGCCGAAGGATGGGCGGTACAAGACTCGAACTTGTGACCTCCACGATGTCAACGTGGCGCTCTAACCAACTGAGCTAACCGCCCGGTGAACTACGGGGTTCAGGGTTAGAAACCGCTTCGGGAGATCGTCATCGCCGCGGAGGCGGCGATCCATGTTCCGTCCAGCCAACCTGGATCCCCGCTTGCGCGGGGATGACGGTCCTCGCAGCAGTCACTGAACCCTGAACCCCGTAGTTAAGCGGGAAACGGGACTCGAACCCGCGACCCCAACCTTGGCAAGGTTGTGCTCTACCAACTGAGCTATTCCCGCGAAACGGAACCGCAAAATAATCGTAGTGCATCGGCGGGTGCGCCGAGCCAGGTGGAGGCGAGGGGAATCGAACCCCTGACCTCTTGAATGCCATTCAAGCGCTCTCCCAACTGAGCTACGCCCCCGGCAATTTGCCCCGGCTGTAACGCCTTGACCGGGAACCCCGAACGATAGTCAGGGCTGGCTTGGCTGTCAAGGAAGAAGGGCTGGCGTAATCCGCGCCAGGCTGTATTTTAGCACCGCATTTCTCACCCCCCTGCGCCGTGCTGGCAACGGGCTGAAGTCGGCGGCGTCGCAAATGGCGGTAGGCGCGCCGCCGGCAGCATTGATAGATACATACACGTTTCGTTCGAGGCTCATTCCACCATGACCGAAGTAAAGCGCCGCCGCCGCCGGGCAGCGCCAGCCGGCATAGCGCCCTCCGAACCAGAGCGCGACATTCTGGATCAGTACCTCTACGAGGTGAGCACCTATCCCCTCCTCAAGGGCACCGAGGAGATCGAGGTCGCGCGCAGGATCCGCGCGGGCGATCAGGACGCGCTCCAGGAGCTCGTCAAGCGCAACCTCCGTTTCGTCATCTCGGTGGCCAAGAAGTACCAGAATCGCGGCCTCCCCCTCATCGATCTCATCGGCGAGGGGAACGTCGGGCTGCTCACCGCCGCCAGGAAGTTCGACCCCGACCAGGGGGTGAAGTTCATCTCCTACGCCGTCTGGTGGATTCGGCAGGCCATCCTCTCCTCGCTCGCGCGGCAGGGGCGCACCGTGCGCGTGCCGCTCAACCGCACGGCCGATCTCTCGCGCATCATCAAGGCTTCCGAGATCCTGCGCCAGAAGCTGCGCCGCGAGCCGAACCCGGAGGAGCTCGCCTACCTCACCGGTCTCTCGGTGGACGTGGTCCAGTCGCTCGCCGCGCTCAACAGCGGCGACGTGCGGCTCGATGCGCCCATGGACCCCGAGGGCGATCGCTCGCTCATCGAGCGCTTCGTGGCCGATGAGATGCCCGACGCCGAGGAGGAGGCGATGAACCACTTCCTCACCGACGAGATCGAGCAGGCGCTCGGCACCCTCCCTCCGCGCGATGCGAAGGTGCTCCGCCTCTACTTCGGCCTCGACGGCGGCCGCGAGCACACGCTCGAAGAGATCGGCTCCATGCTGGGCGTCACGCGCGAGCGCGTCCGCCAACTCCGCGACCGCGCCCTCAAGCGCCTCCGCGAAGGGGAAGTGGGGAGAGCGCTGAGCAGTTTCGCGGCGTGAACGGGGAGGAGGGGGCGGGAGACAGGGAACGGGGAATGGAAGGCAGGGAGCAGGGAATGGGAGGGGAGGGAACGAAAAAACACGAACTGAACACCCCCTGAACACCCCGAATAGTCGCCCCGACTCCCCGACCATCAGTCATGCCCGCTTCCGCGGGCATGACTATTAGGGCATGACTATTAGGGGGCGTGACTATGGTCGATTAGAGCATGACCATGGCCTAATCGCCGTTCCCTTTTCCCCATCTCTGCTGCCTGCGCCCCCCTGCGAGTACGCTGGCTTCCTTCCCGCCAGGCCCTGTCTACCGCTCTACTGACTTCCTCCCCGCCGCGTCCAGATCACGATCGTGCCGCAGGCGGCGCTGCCGCCGCCCTGGAACTCGGCCGGGGTTTCGGTGGGGCCCTTGTAGACCTCGATCGCCTGGATGTCCTGCGGCTGGACTATCTGATCCATGTCGTCGCCGCCGGTGGAGAGGAAGGGAGTGCCGTCGATGTAGTACTGCACGGGGCAATAGCCGGCGGCGGAGCGTGACATCTGAACCGTATAGCCGCTCCCGTTCCAGTTCACCTGGACGCCGGGGATGGTGCGGAAGAGGTCCGTCGTCCGGATGGCGCCGCGCTTCTCGATGTCGTCGCGCGTGATGTACGTACCGAAGCCGCTCTTCTGGCGCCGGTCGAAGTCGGGAATGCCGGAGCCCTTCTTACCCGCCACCTCCACCGCCTCGAGCACCACGGCGCGCTCCTCGAGTACCGCGTCGATCCTGCTCATCTTGTCGGGCGAGAGATCCACCGCGTAGCGCTGCGGGGCGTAGCCGATCTGCCGGACCTCGATGCTCTGAGTTCCGCCGGGGAGCCCGCCGAGGCGGAAGTTGCCGTTCTCGTCGGTCCTGCCGCCAACGAGCGTGCCGAGCAGGAGTACCTGCGCTCCTTCGAGCGGGTGGCCGTTGGTGGCCTTCACGGTGCCGGTGAGGACCGCGGTCCCGAGTGGCGCGGGGGCGCTGGCGGCGGTATCCGTCGGCTCGCGCGCCGCCACGCTCGCCGCCGGCCGGGTTCCGATGAGGAAGTTGCGCGTTCCGATCCCGCCCTCGGGGACGTTCACCTCGATCCACCCGCTTCGCTGCGTATTGGTGCGCGCCTGCGCCGTGACGCGCACGCCGACCGGCACGCCGCAGGCGTGATACGAGCCTCGCTCGTCGGTGAGCACGCTCACCGCGCGCGGCACTTTCGTCACCGAGCTGTTGCCGACGTTCATCCCCGTCCACATGAGCACCACGCGCACGCTGTCGAGCGGCTTGTCGGTCGCCGCATCGCGCACGGTGCCGGCCACGAGTCCGCGGCCGTCGGTGAGCGATGTGTCGGGGCAGAGCGCGTAGGTTATGGTGCGCATGGAGGGGACCGCCAGCTCCACGAAGTTCTCGCCGCCGCTGTGGACCTGGATCTGTCTGGGCGCGGGTGTGACGCCGAGCGAGTCGAGCGACGGGTGGAAGAAGCCGATCGAGTACGTTCCGTCGGTGGCGGAGTCGAGCTCGAAGCGGAAGCGTCCGCCGGCATCGGTGGTCACCGACCGGGAGCTGCCCGAGAGGAGCACCGTGGCCCCCGCGAGCGGCTGGTTGGTCATGCTGTCGAGCACGAAGCCGCTGATCACGGTCTTCGCTACCGCGCTCTGGCCGGTGTCGCTGGGCGAGGCGGTGTTCGCCCGCGCGGTGCCGGCCGCGCTGTCGCGCACCGCCGGCCGGCCGCGTTCCGAGTTCTGAGCGGAGGCTGTGCCGGCAACGAGAGATGCCAGGAGCAGTAGTGCTGGGATCGAACGCGGCATGGGAGATCGAGAATCTGCGTTTACCGAAGCTGCAGGGCGCCGCCGAGCGCCGCGCGCGGATGGTGTGGCGGAGGGACGCTGGCGCCCGTATGGTAAATAATACCCCGGAGTGGTGCGCGTTGCCCACCCGTGCGGATAGCCCCAGATTACGCACGTCGCGAGGCCGCCGGTAGCGGCCCGGCGAGGGACGACGCGGCGGGGTGAAGCCAGGAGCGTGTGCAGTGATCCAGTGGGTTGACGTCTACAAATCGTTTGGTCCGAAGAAAGTGCTCCAGGGCTTCACCCTCGATGTGGTCGAGGGTGAGACGGTGGTCATCATCGGCTACTCGGGATCGGGGAAGTCGGTGGCGATCAAGCACGTGGTGGGGCTCCTCTCGCCCGACAGCGGAACGGTGGTCGTGGACGATCTCGACGTCCCATCGCTCCCCCGGCGCGAGCTCTACGATCTGCGGTCGCGGATCGGCTACGTCTTCCAGTTCGCCGCGCTCTTCGACTCGCTCACCATCGGCGACAACGTAGCCATGGGGCTGCGCAAGCAGGGCGAGCTGGACGAAGGGGAGATCGCGGAGCGGGTGAAGCGCGCGCTCGAGCTGGTGGATCTCCCGAACGTCGCCGATCGCTACCCCGCCGAGCTTTCCGGGGGGATGCGCAAGCGGGTGGGGATAGCGCGGGCGGTGGCGCACCGGCCCAAGTACATCCTGTACGACGAGCCCACGACCGGCCTCGATCCCGTCACGAGCGCCAACATAGACCAGCTCATGATCCGCATGCGTGAGAAGCTCGGCGTGACGAGCGTGGTCATCACGCACGACATGCGGAGCGCGTACACGATAGGGACGCGCATAGCGATGCTGTACGAGGGGCAGGTGCGGCAGGTGGGGACGGTGGCGGAGATCCGTGAGACCTCCGACCCGGTGGTTCGCCAGTTCATCGAGGGGCGGCCCACGCTGCAGGAGACCGAGGAGCCGGTGGGGGCGTCCGCCCTGGGCGGACGCGCGGTGCGGGGGCGCTGATGCCGCGCTCGCGGGCCCGGCGGGAGGTTTCGGCCGGTGGTGTGGTGTTCCGGATGGAGAATGGCCGGCCGCTCTTCCTGCTGATCCGCGACAGCTACGACAACTGGGGCTTCCCGAAGGGTCACGTCGAGCGTGAGGAGGCGCCGGATCGGACCGCCCTCCGCGAGGTGGAGGAGGAGACGGGCCTGCACGAGCTGCGGCTGTGCGACGCGATCGACACCATCGACTGGTACTTTCGCTTCCGCAAGCGGCTGATCCACAAGGTATGCCATTTCTACCTGATGGAGAGCGAGCGCTCGGAGACCTGCCCGCAGCTCGAGGAGGGGATAACCGAGTGCAGCTGGCTGCCGTTGGACGAGGCGCTCGAGCGGATCTCGTACGCGAACGCGCGCGGGGTCCTGGAGCGAGCGGCGGAGATGGTGGGCGGCGGAGTCAGCTCCTGACATAATACGATCTTCCCCGGGCGGCCGCCCGGGGAAGATCGTATTATGTCAGGAGCCGAGCCGGCCGCTCCGCGGCACGGTTCATCCAGTAGCGGGCCACTTGTCTGGACCGTCACCTTGTGATAAAATTCACAAGCTGCGGCAGCCAGGGGATTGGTACGCCCGCGCCACCCAGTTCACCCGACTCTCAGACACGCCTGACATGGCCTCCGAAACCTCGCTCCGACCCGCCGAGATAAAGGACATTCTCCTCCAGCAGATCGAGGCGGCCGACTTCAACGAGCCCGATATCGAGGACGTCGGTACCGTCCTCGAGGTGCGCGACGGCATCGCGCGCGTATATGGTCTCACCAAGGCGATGGCCGGCGAGATGCTCGAGATGACCTCGAGCGAAACCGGCGACAGGATCGCCGCCCTCGTGCTCAACCTCGAGGAAGACAACATCGGCGCCGTCATCCTCGGCGACTACCTCAAGCTCCGCGAAGGCGACGAGGTCCGCCGTACCCGCCGCGTGCTGGAGGTTCCGGTCGGTCCCGAGCTGGTGGGGCGCGTGGTCGATGCGCTCGGCAATCCGATCGACGGCCTCGGCCCGGTCACCGCGAAGCACACCCGCAAGGTGGAGTCCGAGGCGCCGGGCATCATCGTCCGCCAGCCCGTGAAGGAGCCGCTGCAGACCGGTATCAAGGCCATCGACTCCATGATCCCGATCGGCCGCGGACAGCGCGAGCTCATCATCGGCGACCGCGCCATAGGCAAGACCGCGATAGCCATCGACACGATCATCAACCAGAAGGGCACTGGCGTGATCTGCGTGTACGTCGCGATCGGCCAGAAGAAGTCCACCGTCGCCGCCACCGTGGAGAAGCTCCGCGAGGCCGGCGCCATGGAGTACACGATCGTCGTGGTGGCCGCCGCCTCCGACCCGGCGCCGATGCAGTACATAGCGCCCTACTCCGGCTGCGCCATGGCCGAGTACTTCATGTACCAGGAGGGGAAGGCGACGCTCTGCGTCTACGACGACCTCTCCAAGCAGGCAGCCGCCTACCGCGCGATCTCGCTGGTGCTGCGCCGCCCGCCGGGCCGCGAGGCGTACCCCGGAGACGTGTTCTACCTGCACTCGCGCCTCCTCGAGCGCGCCGCGAAGATCAGCGAGGACCCGGGCGTGGTGGACAACGAGAACATCTTCGCGCCAGGCGGATCGCTCACCGCGCTCCCGATCATCGAGACGCAGGCCGGCGACGTTTCGGCCTACATCCCGACCAACGTCATCTCGATCACCGACGGCCAGATCTTCCTCGAGGCCGACCTCTTCAACGCGGGCACGCGTCCCGCGGTGAACGCCGGTATCTCGGTGTCGCGCGTGGGGGGCTCCGCGCAGATCAAGGCGATGCGCTCCGTGGCCGGACGTCTCCGCCTCGACCTCGCGCAGTACC